>Ga0256405_10000726_pt1 | contig 104191 bp, 90 predicted proteins | sample RumenRJG_02DNA_FD_189096 | JGI IMG/M metagenome (GOLD analysis project Ga0256405, IMG submission 189096) | Bovine rumen microbial communities from Lethbridge, Alberta, Canada - RJG_02 | ecosystem: Host-associated > Mammals > Digestive system > Stomach > Rumen | place: Canada: Alberta...
GCCATGCCATTTTTTCGTTTCTTGATGTGTTATGCATGTCCTTTATACCTCGATTTTCGAATGGCTGGAGGAAGCCAAGCCCTATCTTAATGACATTGCAGTTGTTACTCCAGAGATCAGATCCAATAAACTTTGCCATACTTAAGCCTCTCCTTTGAAAGGATTCTCTTTATTTCTCATCCGGGAGAATTTCTACCAGTATTTTAGCTCTCCCCGTTCCATGTAGAAGTCAATGCGGGATTTGCCATAGGTGTATTCCGGCTGAATAAGGTCATGACCCTGTCCTGTCAGCCACTCTTCCATAACCTTGTTGGGGGCTTGACTGTCTATGTTGACCAACCCCAGCCCTGCCTTTTCCACGGCGATAAGATCGTAACGTGTCTTGCGGGCAGGATTGTCGGACTCTGACAATATGCCCCGCGAGTTCGGGATCATGAGTTCCCTGCATCTGCCAGTGTTTTTCACATGGACAGTCTCTTCGCGTCCGTTTATGTCCATTTGGGCTATAAAGCGATTGGAGCGAGAGAGAAATCGAATCTCTATGGTTTTCTGATATTGCATAACACCCACTCTCCCGTCATCCTAATCCCCATCCCTCGTCAAACTCGCAAACCTCGTAAACTCCTTCTGAAAAAACGGCCGCACCGTCCCCACCGTCCCATTCCTGTGCTTGGCTACGATGACCTCTACGATATTCCTATCCGGCGTGTTTTTCTCGTAATAATCCTCCCGATATAGCAGCATCACCATGTCTGCATCCTGCTCCAAGGAGCCAGACTTCCGCAAATCGCTCATAAGGGGGTTCTTCACCGGGCGAGACTCCACACTGCGACTAACCTAGTGTCCCGCCTCGTTCATATCCATAATAATTGCCCGATATGCAGCCATCTGCGTTGTCATCGTCAGTTGGCGTAGCCACCGCTACGCCGCCCTCCTCTTCCTAGCATCTGACTACATCTCGAACAATTATTTTTATGTTTCTGAACGAGGTGGGACACTAGGAAAGGCCAATTACCGGGATTTTCAGCTCCCGCACCAATGCCTTAAAGGAACGGGAGATCGCGGAGCAGCCAGCCGTCCTTTCGTAGCCGCTCCGTGACAGTCACCAAGTCCACCGCTCCATCCTCATTGTCCATTGCCAGGACTGTTCGGAAGCAGATCCTGTGAGCCTCCCGGTAGAAATCTTCATCCCGAAGAATCTCCGTTGCCGAAAGGATTGCATCCTTGGAGAGCATCATTGCCCCCAGCACGGCTTGCTCCGCTTCTATATTGTGGGGAAGTTCCCTTTCTGTCATATTTGTCCCATCCCTCGATAACCTGATAAAAGTCTTACTTTAATGTATTCTCTACAGGTATAGGTATCTCCTTTACCTCTCGGCGTTTTTTACCGTCTCCTTCTTCCATCATCTTTTGGGGCTTGGTTCAGGTTGATGACTACCTTCACCGACTCATAGTGGGCAAATGATGCCTGCACCATCGGACGCACCAAAAAACAGGCACACAGCGCTTTATGCGCCGTGTGCCTGAAACATTTTAAACATTTTTGAGGTTTCTTATGCATCCATCTGGAAATCCACAACCTCGCCAAGCCGCTCCTTCTCCACCACTTCCTTCTGGTACTCGAAGCATTCCTTGGCAATGTCATTGCTGAGCCAGAGCAGGCAGATGAGGTTCGGGATGGCCATGAGGCCGTTCATCGTATCGGAGAAGTTCCACACGACCTCCAGTGTGGTCGTTGCCCCAACGAAGGTGATGAGGCTGAAGATGACACGGTAGCTCATGAGGACCTTGCGGTTCTTCACAAGGTACTCCAGCGCCTTCTCGCCATAATACTCCCAGCCAAGAATCGTGGAAAAGGCAAACAGGCAGAGGGCAATGGAAACGATGAGCTTCCCGTACTCGCCAAATACCGTGCTGAAGGCCATGATCGTGAGTTGCGCACCGGAGATGAGCTTGCCGGTCTCCGGGTCCGCCGTTCCCAGCATGCCGGAGGAAGCGATGACAAGACCCGTAAGCATGCAGACAATCATCGTGTCGAAGAAGGTTCCCGTCATATTCACATAGCCCTGACGGGACGCATGATCCGTTCTCGCCGCCGCTGCCGCAATGGGAGCAGAACCAAGGCCTGCCTCATTGGAGAATACGCCGCGGGCCACGCCCCAGCGCATGGAGGTCAGCATGGACGCCACGATGGAGCCCCCCACACCGCCGGCAACAGAGTCGAAAGAAAAGGCCATGCGGAACATTTCCATGACGCCCGCAGGAATCGCCGAGAAATTCACGATGATGACAATCATGGCAGCCAGGAAATAGAATGCCGCCATAGAAGGAACAATGATGCTGGACACCTTTCCGATGCTGCGGATGCCCCGTATCAGCACAGACAGCGCAAAAAGCGTGATGAGCGCACCCGTGGCCCAGGTCGGGATCTCATAGCTGGAGAAAAGCGCCGCCGAGATGGAATTCGCCTGGGTCATGTTGCCGATGCCAAAGGAGGACAGCACGACAAAGAGGGCAAACAAGCCCGCCAGCGTGCGCCCGATGAACTTGTTGCCGATGCCCTTCCGCATGGCATACATGGGGCCGCCGGCCATCTCTCCCACGCTGTTCGTCTCACGGTATTTCACTGCCAGCACCGATTCGCCGTATTTCGTGGAGAGCCCGAAGGCTGCGCTGATCCACATCCAGACGAGGGCACCGGGGCCGCCCAGCACCATCGCTGTGCTGACACCCACAATATTGCCTGTGCCCACCGTGGCAGAAAGCGCCGTCATCAGAGACTGGAAGGGGGAAATATCTCCCTCATGCTTGTTCCTGGAATGAAGGATCATCTTGATCGCATACCACAGATTGCGCCAGGGAAGGAACTTCAGCCGTATCGTCAGGAAAACGCCTGTCCCCACCAAAAGAGCCAGCATGATGGGCCCCCAGACAAAATCGTTCACATCCGCCAAAAGTTTCGAAACATCCATAAAATCCACTCCTGTTATTTTCACCCATATTCAACGCAAAAACGCTCCAAGACCGCAAAACACAGCCCGGAGCGTCCATCGTTGACGTCCATGTGTATTAGTATAATAAACAATATAGGATTTGTAAATAGGAACTGTGAAGAAATAAATTTTAATTGATTGCGTAGGATAAATTTTGTCTGGCAAGGAAGCGGAAACGCAGTCGTAGCAGAGCTACGTCAAGTTTTTGCTAACGCAGACAGACGGAATTTAGACAAGCAAGAATTAAAATTTATTGATGAACAGTTCCATAGGACCACGCAAAAAAACTGCTGCATGGGACGAGAAACGCCCCATGCAGCAGAGAGATGGTATGCATCCATCCACTATGCTTATTTCAGCTTGTAGCCGTTGTTGTACATCGCATCCTGCTCTTTGCGGGTCTTGTAGAGCTGTGTCGTGGTATCGAGCTCCACCATGTCGAGGGTCAGGAGCTGGCCTTTCTTCGCATCCTTGAGCATCTTCGCCTTCTTGTTGATGAGCCCATAGATGACATAGCCCTTCTCATAGGTCTCCTTCGCCGTCGCAATCGAGCCATAGGTCGTGTAGCCACCGATGCCGTCGATAGTCTCCCCGGCCTTCAGGTCCTTCTTCGCAACCGTGATGCACTCGCTCACCGGCCCGTCAATCGGAATGATGGTTGGCTCCCTGTCGATGACTGCCTTTGCAACTGTCAGCGGAGTCTCAAGGTTGCAGAGATGGTACGGACGATAGAGGGTCCAGAGCGGGCCAGGACCCATGCTGTGGTACTGCATCTGGTACGCAATCTCCTCGTTCTCCGTTGCAACCGTCACGAACACGCCGGGAGCAATGCCGTTGACATATTCCACAACACCATGCTTGTCAAGGATTCCCCCATCCTTCTTCAAGCGGAAGATCTCGTTGAGCTCCTTGCAACGCTCTGCAGGAGAGGCGGAAGGACCATGGCCGCCGATCACGTCCGGAATCAGGCCCGTGGCGTTCGACATGGCCGTCATCTCCACCATCGTCTTCGTGCCGTCCTTGAAGGCGCAAAGCATGCGCGGGCTCATCTTGCGGCGGGTGGCCTCTTCCAGCACCGTATCGGGGTTGCAGTCATAGTCCAGCTTGTTGTTCTTGCCCTTGCCCATGACCTTCACCTGCATGCCCATGGCACGAGCGAAGGAATAGAGCTCCATGACGGCACCGGGCTCGTCCCCTGCGGAGCCCGTGTAGATGACGCCGTTCTCGTCGCCCAGCTTCTTGAGCCAGGAACCGATGACTACGTCCGTCTCCACGTCCATCATGACCACATGCTTGTGGTTCTTCAATGCATCCGTAGCAATCTTTACGCCTACTTCGGGAACACCCGTCACGTCGATGGCGCATTCCACGAGGTTTGCCTGGGAGATGAGATCCGAGTTCTCCGTCGCAACGTACTTGCCCATCTCCATGTATTTGTTTGCCTCTTCCAGCGTGTTTGCCTTGGCGATATCCTCGTCCTTGATGCCTGCATAGTGGAAGGCGTTGATGACATTCTCGAACTTGATGTCCGATACGATGGCCGGCATGATGCCCTTCATCAGGGCCATCTGCGTAACCATGCCGCGTCCCATCTGCCCCGCACCAACGATACCCGTGCGGATGATCTTTCCTTCCTCTTCGCGCTTTGCAAGCTTCGTGTCCATGTTCAACATGTTTGATATTCCTCCCCAAAATTCCTTGATGACTGATTGACAACCTTTGATTGACTTAAGTATAGCACAGCCTAAATATGTTTTCAATATACATTTGTTGAACAAACGTAAAAGTATGGTATGGGTATTTACGATATTTACATTCGTTCTGACACTTTCATAAAAACTTCTTTCTGCCATAGCCCCGAAGGAAAAGGATTCTGCCCGGGCGCTGTAGAATCTTCTTATATAAGGAATAAATATGGCACACCATTGCAAGGAGGTCATGATGAAAACGAAGCAAAAAAGCGGTATCATGCGGGATGCTGTCGTCGGCAGCATCATCGTTGCCGTGATACTGGTCATCGGCACTCTTTGGACGGGACACAGCACCAGTGGGGATACAGAAGATGCCGTCCATACGGTGAGCCTCCTGTATCTCGACGAACTGGCAGGGCGGAATGAGCAGATGGTGTCCTCGACCTTGTCCGGCTGCATCACCAATATGAATATTGCCATCGACCTTCTGGAAAAGGACAATCTCGCAAGCATCGAGAATCTGCAGGCCTATCAGAGGCGGATGAAGCAGCTCTACGGATTGGAAAAATTCGCCTTTGTCGATACGGACGGCCTGATCTATACCTCCCTCGGCACCCGCACGGACATCGACCAGTACCAGTTTGACTACCACAACCTTGCGGAGCCGGAGATCTCCCTCAAGAATACCAAAGGGGAGAGCAAGAAGATCATCATTGCCGTTCCGGTAGACCGCCTTCCCTTCCTGGGCAAGGAATTGGTGGTCTGCTTCATGGAAATTGACATGGCGCGCATGCTGAACAACATTTCCCTGCAATCCGGCAACCAGAACAACACCTTCTGCAATATCTACACCATGGACGGCATCTCCCTCACAAATGTCGTGCTGGGAGGACTGGCCGGGGAGGACAATCTCCTGGAAGCGTTGGAACACGCAGACTTCCAGCGCGGCTCCACCTTTGCTGCCATGAAAGAGGACTTTGCCAACCGGAAGCAAGGCACGGCTTCCTTTGTCTACAATGACATCCGGGAGACCATGTGCTATGTCCCCATCCACGGCACGAACTGGATGCTGGCCTACCTCATACGGGAAAGCGTCATCAGCGACAAGATCAGTTCCATCTCCGAGGACATCGTGCAACGCAGCCTCACCCAATCCCTCCTGACGGCCCTGGTGCTCCTGGCCGTGTTCGGCATGATGATCCGGCAGAACCGCAATGCCGCCCGACTGGCTCTGGAAAAGGAAGTTTCAGAAACGGAACACAGGGTCAAACAGCACGAACTGGAAGAACAGCTGGCCCTTCAGGAAGAGCTTCTGCAGCAGGAGCAGAGCAGAACCCAGCAGGACAATATGATCACTGCCCTTGCCTCCGATTACCGCAGCGTCTATTATGTCAATCTGGACAGCAACGAAGGCATCTGCTACCGCAAGGGCTGGGATATCTGGGATGCCGTGGAAGTCGGCGAACACTTCCCCTTCCGTGAGAAATTCCTGGCCTACGCAGACCGCTTTGTGGCAGAGGAATACCGCGAAGGCTTCCGAAACTTTGTGGAGCCATCCTCCATTCGGGAGGCATTGGCAAAAAACACTGTCATTTCCTATCGCTATCTCGTGAACCACGGAAAAGAAGACAGCTATGAGATGCTCAAGATGGCGCGGGCCCTAAGCGAGCAAATGGACGCCAACCATATCATCAATATCATAGGCGTCGGCTTTACGGACATTGACGACGAGATGCGCGATTCCATGGAAAAGAACCAGGCCCTGAGCGATGCTCTCAAGACCGCCGAAGAGGCCAACAAGGCAAAAACGATCTTCCTCTCCAACATGAGCCATGAGATCCGCACGCCCATGAATGCCATCATCGGCCTCGACAGCCTTGCCCTCCACGAGCCGGACCTTTCCCCCAACACAAGGGATTATCTGGAGAAAATCGACAGTTCTGCCAAGCATCTCCTGACCCTGATCAACGACATCCTGGACATGTCGCGCATCGAGTCGGGACGCATGGTCATCCGAAATGAGGAGTTTGCCTTTGCCAAGTTCCTGGAGCAGATCAACACCATTATCGGAGGACAGTGCGAAGAAAAGGGCCTTGTCTATGAGTGCCGCCTGGACGGTCCCATTGCCGACTACTATATCGGAGACCATGGCAAGCTGCGGCAGGCCCTCATCAACCTGCTGGGCAACGCCGTGAAGTTCACGGGCAAGGGCGGCAGGGTGGTATTCATGGTGGAACAGACAGCAGGCTTTGGCGGCAAGTCCACCCTGCGCTTCACGGTGAAGGATACAGGCATCGGCATGAGCAAGGAATTCCTGCCGAAACTCTTTGATGCCTTCAGTCAGGAAGATTCCATAGCAGCCAATAAATACGGGAGCTCCGGGCTCGGCATGGCCATCACGAAGAACATCATCGACCGGATGAATGGCAATATCGACGTGAAGAGCGAAAAGGGAATCGGCACGGTCTTCACCGTAGTGGTGACGCTCCTGGATTCCGACAAGAAGGCGGATAATGCCGGCAGCGAGGTGGAAATCCGTCCACAGGACATGACCGTCCTCGTGGTGGACGACGATCCCGTCGCATGCGAACATGCCAAAGTGGTGCTTGAGAAGGCCGGCATTGCCACGGAAACCGCCATGTCCGGCAAGGAAGCCATAGAAATGGTGCGCCTGCGCCATGCAAGGCTCGATCCCTACAATCTCATCATCGTGGACTGGCACATGCCGGAAATGGACGGCGTAGAGACCACGCGGCAGATCCGCTCCATCATCAACGATGAATCCGCCATCATCATCCTGACGGCCTACAACTGGGATGATGTGATGGAGGAAGCCATCTCTGCCGGTGTAGACAGTTTCATCGCCAAGCCCCTCTTCTTCGGCAGTCTCCTGGAGGAATTCCAGAACACTTTGAAAAAAAAGCAGGCACTCCTGTCTGCAGCAAAAAAAACGGTGGACCTCAAAGGCCGCAGGATTCTTCTTGCCGAGGACATGATGGTCAATGCCGAAATCCTGAAGCAGATCCTCTCCATGCGTGAAATCGAGTCCGACCATGCGGAAAACGGCAGGATTGCCGTGGACATGTTCGCCTCCCATCCGGAAGGCTACTACGATGCCATCCTCATGGATATGCGGATGCCGGAGATGAACGGGCTGGAAGCAACCACAGCCATCCGGTCCATGGAACGCAATGATGCCAAGACCATCCCCATCATCGCATTGACCGCCAACGCCTTCGATGAAGACGTGCAACGGAGCCTTCAGGCAGGCTTGAATGCCCACCTGTCCAAGCCCGTGGAACCTGAACTATTGTTCAAGACCCTGGAGGGTCTCATCACAGATCCTTCCCCGAAAACGAAAAGGGAAGAAGCTCGTCAAGAGTGACAACCTTCACCGCACCTTTCATATTTGCCATGAAAATACGGGGGATGCCGAATTCCGCGATAAACTGGCGGCACATGCCGCAGGGGGCGCAGGGATCCTCCGTGTCCGCAACGATGGCAATCGCCTCAAGATCCCGCTCCCCCTCGGACACCGCCTTGCAGATGGCCGTGCGTTCCGCACAGCAGCCCACAGGATAGGAGGCATTCTCCACATTGCATCCCCCGAAGACCTTACCGCTCTTTGTCTGCACAGCTGCCCCCACCTTGAAGTTCGAGTATGGCGCATAGGCGGATTCCCGATACTTTTTTGCAGCCTCAATCAATGATGCGTCATTCATTTTCATTTTCCCCTTTCAAGACACGTGCGCCCTTTCCAATGGGAAGGGCGCACGTTGCGTTCAAAGATCTTTATTTGTTTTTCTTCACGACATCACGCATGACTTCCGCCACATGCTCCTTAGTGAATCCAAACTTCTTGAAGAGAACTGCCGCAGGAGCCGAGGCACCGAAACCCCTCATGTCCACGACTGCCCCATCGAGTCCCACATAGCGGCTCCAGCCGAAACCGCCGCCGGCCTCCACGGCAACACGGGCACGGACCTTCTTCGGAAGGATGCTTTCACGGTAGGCCTCATCCTGCTGTGCAAAGATATCCATGCAGGGCATGCTCACCACACGCACATCGATGCCTTCCTTCGCAAGCTCCTCCTGTGCCTCAATGGCCAGGGAAACCTCGGAGCCCGTGGCAATGAGAATGCCATCCATGTCCTGCTTCTTCGCATCGGATATGACATAGGCACCCTTGAGGGCTTCCTTGCCGGAACCTGCCAGCTGGGGAAGGTTCTGGCGGGTCAGCACCAGCGCCGTCGGCGTCGTTTCGCTGGTCGCCGCAAGATACCAGCCAGCCGCGGTCTCCGTGGCATCTGCGGGACGGAACACATTGACATTCGGCGTGGCCCGCAGCATGGCAAGTTGCTCAATGGGCTCATGGGTAGGACCATCCTCGCCCACACCGATGCTGTCATGGGTGAGCACATAGGTCACGGGAATCTTCATGAGAGCGGCCAGGCGCATCATGGGCTTGAGGTAGTCGCTGAACACAAAGAAGGTTCCGATATAGGCGCGAAGCCCCCCGTGAAGGGTGATTCCGTTGGCAATGGCCGCCATGGCAAACTCGCGCACACCGAAATGGATATTCCTTCCCGCATAGTCTGCCTTGCTGAAGTCACCGGCTCCCTTCATCTCCGTCTTGTTGGACGGGGCAAGGTCCGCGCTGCCTCCAACGAGCTGCGGCAGGAGATCCTTGAGACGGTTGATCATCGTCCCGGAAAGGGCCCGGGTTGCCTGGGGCTTGTCCTCATAGGCCCAGAAGGAGTCATCCTTCAGCAGGGCATCGCCATCCGGTTTTGCGTGGTACTTGTCCCAAAGCTTCTTCTCCTCCGGGAATTTTGCGCAGTAATCGGCAAAGAGCTTGTTCCACTCCTCCTCTGCCGCAGCGCCCTTCTTTGCCAGCTCTGCATAATGGGCATAGACCTCATCGGGAATATAGAAGGTTTCCTCAGGCTTCGGCCATCCCAGAGTCTCCTTGAGAGCCTTGACATTCTCCTCCCCAAGGGGCTCCCCGTGGGCACTTGCCTTGCCCTGCTTCGCCGGACAGCCATAGCCGATCTCCGTGCGGATGGTGATGAAGGAAGGATGCTCCTTGTCCGCCTTTGCCTCCTCGATGGCCCTGCCGATGGCCGCGAGGTCATTGCCATCCTCCACCACAAGTGTCTGGAAGCCAAAGGCCTCCATGCGCTTCTGTACATCTTCCGTAAAGGCAAGGTCCGTGCTGCCCTCGATGGAAATGCGGTTGCTGTCATAGAGCACGATGAGTTTGGAGAGTCCCAGGGTTCCTGCCAGGGAGAAGGCCTCGGATGAAATCCCCTCCATCATGCAGCCGTCGCCGCCCAATACAAAGGTATAGTGGTCAACAATGGGGAATCCCGGACGATTGAACTTTGCAGCCAGATGGGCCTCCGCCATGGCCATACCAACCGCCATGCCCATGCCTGCCCCCAAGGGTCCCGTGGTGGCCTCCACTCCCTTCGTATGTCCATACTCCGGATGCCCCGGCGTAAGGGAGCCATCCTGCCGGAACTGCTTCATATCCTCCATGGTCAGCCCATAACCGAAGAAATGCAACAGGGAATAAAGCAGGCTCGAGCCATGTCCGCCGGAAAGGATAAAGCGGTCACGGTTCTCCCACTGGGGATTCCTGCCATTGTGGCTCATGTGGTTCGCCCAGAGCTCATAGGCCATTGGAGCGGCCCCCAGGGGCAGTCCCGGATGACCGGATTTCGCCTTCTGCACGGCATCCGCCGCCAAGACCCTGAGTGCATTCACACAAGTCATATCCATATTTGTCAAAAAAATCTCCTCCATTCGTTTATGGCACAGCCCCCTGCCTCATAGAAGCAGGGGGCATCCATCAGAAAGATTCCCTAAGGAACATTATACCGCATTGTCCAGATTTTGCCGATAGCAAAATTTAGGGTGTGTTGAAAAACGGAGACTGTGCACTACAGTGAGACAGTTTTTCGTATGACAAGGAAGCGAAATCGCAGTCGTAGCAGAGCTACGTCAAGATTTCGAAGACGTAGGCAGACGGAAAAATGGCCACTGTAGTGTGCTGGCGGAGTTTTTCAACACGCCCTGATATCAATGAATCTCAATGGTCGCCCCTTCCTTGATGTCGTCAACCAGAAGTTTCTCTTCTCCTTCCAGCATGATGCAGCCGGGACGATCCGGTTCACTCTCTCCTTTGAAGACAAGCGTGCAATGCCCAAGATCCCTCAATGTGCTCTTTGCCTCATCGCCAACCGCCGTGACAGTGAAGACCTTATTGGCAATGAACATCATATCCCCCGGTGCCGGCTCGCCCAAGAGCTGTGATTTCGTATGAAGAACAGAGATGTCTGCAAGCTCAGGAGGAGCATCCTCATTGAAAATGATGATGAAATTGGAATCGGGGTCTTCCAGAAAGAACAGGGCATTCTCACCCCATCCCGTGATTTTGGAATGGTACTTCACGCTTATCCCTCCTACTTACGAATAAAGTCCAATGCTCGCCACATACGCGATGATAACAGCCGCAGGACCAGTGATGACACGGGAGTACAGCACAGCAGGAACGCCGAGCTCGATGGTCTCGGGATCTGCCTCGCCAAGGCTCAGGCCCACAGGAACGAAGTCGCCGCCCACCTGGGCATCAATGGCGAAGAGTGCAGGAAGGGCATACTGGGGAGGAATATTCCCAAGGCCGATCTGCACGCCGAGAAGCGTACCGACGATCTGCGCGATAACAGCACCGGGGCCAAGCACCGGAGAAAGGAACGGCATTGCGCAGATGAAGGAAATGATAAGCATGCCGGGAAGCGTGCTTGCAATGGGCGAAATCGTGTTGGCGATGACATCGCCGATGCCCGATGCACTGATGATGCCCAGGATCATGCTGACGAAGGCCATGAAGGGCAGGATGCTCTTGATGGTGATGTCAATGGTCTCACGGCCTGCCGCATAGAATTTGCTGACCACGCCGCCAATGGCAATGCCGAGGCGGGTGATGAAGCCCTTTTCCTTGCCAGAGTTCATCCTGGCAACCTCCTGCTTGGCCTGAGCCTTGCTCTTCGGTGCACTGGAAGCCGCAGCAGCCTGCACGTCGCTCTCGTTGGCGTAGCTGAAGCAGGACTCGTCAACACCGGAAACATAGATGTCCTCCGTGATGAACTTCGCCAAGGGCCCCGTCTGTCCTACGGGAAGGACATTGATGGTGAAGATGCGCTTCTTCGGGTACACGCCGCAACGGGCCGTGCCGCCGCAATCCACAACGGCTACCAGGATCTCATCATCCGGCACTCCCGTGGAGAAGCCATCCACTGCCTCGCACTCCATCATCGCCGCAAGGGATTCCGCAATCGGGTGGATGCCGCCGCCCGTGATGCTCACGACCTTGTGCTTCGCCTCTGTCGGGACCAGCGTAAGAGGACCGCCCCAACCGCCTTTTCCGGCCTTTACTGTAACGGATTTATACATAAGACAATTCCTCCCTTAGCCATTCTTCCCATCGCTCTTGAGCATGTGCAGATAAATCTTTTCCGTCACGATGCCGCGGAGCAGGATGACAACAACACCGACAAAGAAATAACGGACTGCCAGATCCCCAAGGGGAAGCCCCAGTTGCGAAACGCCCGCCGCAATGCCCATGTAGACGAAAAGCTCGCCGCCATTGGCATGGGGGAAGAGGCCCGTCACCGGATGGACAAAGCTGACTGCCGCATCATAGAAGGCCGGCTTGTACTTCGAATCAACGAAACGCCCGAAGGTGTAGCACATGGGGTTCGCAAGGAAAATGACCGCCAGCACCGGCAGTACCGTGTAGCGTGTGATCGCATACTTCGTCGATGCCTTTGCGATACCGTTGACCCTGTCCTCACCGATGAGCTTGATGAGAGAATTGACTGCCGTCATCAGAACGACGACCAAAGGAATAATTCCCGTGACCCACCCAGTAAATGTAGCTGCGCCGGCCTGGAAAAGCGACAAGAAGCCGTTTGCCAATCCCGCAATGAATTCCATGAATATTCACCATACCTTTCCTAAACTAAAATAATTGCCCACATAAGCATACAAACGTTTTCATCCTCTTCACCTCGCCTGCGGTCATTCGCAGGCACCTTCCACCTCCTCCATCGATGGGTTCAAACGCAGCTCCAGAGCCTCCAATGCCTGAATATGCCCCTTATGCTGCTTTCTTGCTTTCTTTGGCAGTTCCAGATACTCCTTCTTCAAGTCGTAAATCGTCCTGCCCGCAATCCCCTTGAGCTTCTCGAACTTGCTGAAGATTGTCATACCCTGCATGATCTCCCCGTCAAGGATCTTCCCATCATTGTCGCATACAATGATGACAAGATGTCCCGGACCGAACTTCCCGCGCATGGAGCCGATGCCCAGATTGCCCATCTTGTGCAGCCTGTGCACGGTATCCTTGTACGCCTTGACCTGCAGCCGCATACCAATCAACTGGACGATCATCAGCAAGATCAAGATCCCGAATATTGTCCAAACGGTCATGCTCAACCTCCTTCACATGGTATCAGTATATCATAGGTTGTTTATGTTTTCAATTCTTTAAAATTGAACAAACGTAAAAGTAAATCTACGAAATATCATTTGTTCAATTCGACAAGCCGTTTTGCCGCATCGATATCCGTAATGAGGATATTGATATAGCCACCCCGGATTGCCCCGAGAATCGCCTCGGCCTTCTGTGTGCCGCTGGCCACACCAATGCGGCGGGGGACCTTTTTCATCTGCTCCAGGGGAATCCCCGCCACACGTTCATTGAAGTTCTCAAAGGGGCCCGTATCCCCATGGATGTCAAAATAACGCAGGGCAATATCCCCCACAGCCCCCTTCCTGCTGAACAGGTCCAGGATATCCTGGTCAACATATCCCGTCCTGAGGATGGTGGAGACATCCGTATGGGGTATGCCGATGCCAAGCACCACCACATCGAGTTTCTTGTAGAGACGGACCACCCGCTGGATCATACTTTCCTTTAGAATACCCTCCAGCACTTCCTTCTGCGAGAGCACGGCGGGAAGAAAGAACTGGACGCACTCTCCCCCGAAACGGGAGGCAAATTTCTGGACAAGATAGTTGGAATGAATCTCCAGCTGGCTCTCCCCGATGCCCCCCACAAGGGGCACGAAGGTGCAGGCAATCCGCTCGTCGATGAAATAGTCCGACTGCACCACATTCAGCATCGTAATTCCCATGGACACGCCCACATAATCCCCATCACTCAGGATGCGGGACAGGAACCGAAGCGCCGCCCGGCCGATATCCATCTGGGAGCGCCCTGCCTCCTTCCCCTCCCGTTGCAAGGGGCTGGACTGGACAATGACGACCTCCTGCAAACGGAAGATGCTCTCCAGATCGCGTTCCATCTGCCCGAACATCTCATTGTCCGGGTTCCTGAGCTCAATGCGAACGATGCCGCGCTCCCTGCCAAGGTTCAGCATACGGGAAACCGTTGGCCGGGATATGCCAAGGCGCTGGCATATTTCCTGCTGCCCCAGCCCGTCCTGGTAATACAGGCAGCAGCACTTGAAGATCAATCGTGCATCATCCACCAGTTTCCTCATGCCAAATCCCTCCTTTTTATTCTCTATTCTTTATTCTATTATAATTAAGAAAACTCCTTCTTTTCTTTTCGTCTCCCTCGCGGCAGACAAAAATGCCGGGCTGAAAAAGCCCGGTGCAAATCAACTCTTAACCCATCCAAAAGACTCAAAGATTGGCGTGTAGCGGATACGCTCCAAAAAAGACTTGTTGGTATCCTCCGTGTGGAAGATGGGGACGCGTTCCAGTGCATAAACATTGCTCGCCTTGTCCACATTTCCATACTTGATGGTAAAGGCCGCCTTGTAGCCCGCATCCTTCACAAGCTGGGCGATATGGAGATTGTAGGAGCCTGTCGGATAGGCGATGAAATCCACGGGACGCCCCATCTCATCCTCGATTTTTTTCTTGGACTCCACCAGCTCCGCCCGAAGCTGGTCATCCGTCAGATCCGTCATCGCATTGTGATCCACCGTATGGGACTGGATGCTTATGCCATTCTCCGCCATCTCCCGTGCCTGGTCCCAGGTGAAATAATGTTCCTTCGTTCCCAAAAAGCTCGATATCACAAAAATCGTCGCCTTGAAGTCATATTTCCGCAAAATGGGATAGGCATTGCGGTAATTGTCCTCATACCCATCATCAAAGGTAATCAGTACAGGATTTTCCGGCAATTCAAAATTTCCCGCCAGGCTCTCATAGAACTCATCCGGCGTAATCGTATGGTAGCCGTTCTCCTTGAGATACCTCATCTGGTCGTCAAAATCCTTTGGCCGCACCGAAAGAGAGATATCGAGATCGTCTACCTTATGGTAGTTCAAGACCATGACCTTAGTCCCATTCTCACTATCGGCAACCATTCGGGCCGTCATGCTGCGGGGACTCGCAATCAAAAACGGCACCAGTATGACTGCAGCCAGCAATATGATATGTTTGAGGTTTAACGCCTTCTTCCAAACTTTCATGACCCGAAGAACCCCCTGTATCATCTATACAAATCCTGTTCCTTCTGCCGGAGACGGCAAAAGAATACCCCAAAGCAAAGAATCGCCATGCCGGCGAAAAAAATCTGTTCCACGGAAAAGATCTTCCCCTGCCAAAAGATCCATCCCCAGAGAGCACAGCCAAACTGAATGAGCGCCATAAGCCCCATCCCAAGCAATGCAACGCACCCATGGGCCCAGGGCAGGCGGCGCTGTCTCTGCCAAACGCCTATGATGACCACCGCCAAAAACACCAGGAATTGCAGTCCCGCCTGATAAAGCGCGGCTTTCCCAAGATATTCCGCCTCCCGGAATCCCAAAGAGAAAAATCGGAACCCGACATATTCCGTCATGAAATGCCCTTCCGGCAGATTCGTGGAGAGAGTTTCCCCTGTACCCAGGAGGAAAATGCTGCCAAGATCGCTGGTCGCTGCCGCCAGCAGAAACGCCGGCATCAGGATATCCATCCATTGCCAGCCATCAAATCCGTGAATCTGGCTATAGGCAAACACAACAAAGAAACCTGCGATGCCAGCGGCAAAAAACGAGAATCCTCCCTGCCAGATACAAAAAACAGAAAGAGGCGCGGTGCTATACTCGCCCCAATGCTGGAACACATAGGCAAGACGCCCTCCGGCAAGGGAAAGGGGCAATCCCCAGAGAAGCAGTTCCTCCACACGCCAAAACTCTTCCCCATAAGTCCGCACATTCACCCAGGCAGCCAGGATTCCCAACAGCACAGCCACGGAAACGACCAGGCCGTAAACGTATAAGGGAACCCCTCCCAGCGTCACAGCGACGAGTCCCATCCAATCACTCCTGCTTCCATCGGATGCGGGAACGTCGCACCCCAATACATAGTATGTCCACTATTTTAATCCCATTTCTCCGAAACGTCAATTTGTATATTTTGCTCCAAGGAACTGTCACGAAATAACTTTGCCATCTTGCTTGCCCAAATTCCGTCTGACTGCGTTAGCAAAAACTTGACGTAGCTCTACTACGACTGCGTTTTTGCTTCCTTGCCAGTCAAAATTTGTTCTGCGCTATCTGACAAATTTATTTTGTTCCAGTCCCTTGGCAAAATTTGAACAATGCGTTATAATGAATGGGCATAAGAGATATCAACCCTTTTATTCAGGAGGTTATTATGGCAATCACCAAAGACATGGGCATTCTTGAGGTCGTACAGAAATATCCCGATACCGTTGCGGTATTCGCCAATGCCGGCATGGGCTGCATCGGCTGTGCGGCATCCCATTTCGAGAACATCGAGCAGGGAGCCCTTGCCCACGGCATCGACGTGGACGCCCTGATTGACGGGCTCAATGATGCGATCAAGCACTAAGAACCTGTACAAGCCGCCAGGAATGGCGGCTTTTTATCTTCTTTTGGCATGAACAATACCTTTGACTGGATGGTGATTCTATGGATCTCGATTTTCATTATGGCACAATCTACGTGCTCTCACGCTGGGCAAAGTTCTGCAGCGCGAATTCCAATCTGATTGCGACAAGCTCCCAGTTCGTCGATGACAACTACGACACCAACCCCTTTTCCGATGCGGAAGAAGAGGAAAACCTTGCCCAGGGCATCCACGTGCGCTATTCCTGCCAGAACATCTGGGGGAACGTGACAGGCAAGGGCAACTGCGAGGTATGGATTCCCTTCCACTTCCTGCCCGGGCTCGAAGGGGATACGACAGACGAGAAACTCGTCTGCAAAAAGCACAGCCCCCTTGCAAAGCTGCTGGAAGACCGCCTGCTGGAAACCACCCTGGACAACTCGGACTTCTCCTTCCGGCTGGGCATCGGCCTCCATGTATTTGCCGATACCTGGGCGCACCAGGAATTCGCGGGCAAGAACACCACTTTGAACAAGGTGCAGAATCTCATCTTCTCCAAACAGGGTTCGCTGATTGAGAAAGCCCTCGGCGATCTCATCGGCTCCTCCTCCCTTCTCAGCAAGGTCGTGGACCAGCTCATGCCCCTTGGCCATGTGGCTGCGGTCCACTGTCCCGATATGCCCTATCTCTGGTGGAAGAGCGGCGGGCATTTCAAGGATGGCCGCAAGAACTGGGACGAGTTCATGGAGGCCTCGGAAGAGATCTTCCGCCTGCTCCAGTCCGTGAGCTGCGAGCCCGTGACCGGGCTTTCCGAGGAACAGAAGGACCTTCTCATGGACTGCTTCAAGGGCATCCAGTCCGATGACATCAACCAGCGCTACGAGGAATGGGTCAGCCGGATCCACGACAACTACTTCCAGTTCGAGGATTTCAATGACGAGGACGCTGCCGTAAGCTACAGCACCTCCACCATCCTCGGTGACATGAATTTCCGCCGCCAGTTCTACGACGAGCTCAACGACCATTTCGACTGGGTGCGCGGCCAGCTCGAAGACAACGACATCTTCGTTCTCAAGAGCGATCCCATCTATTGATACGCCCTAAACATTGATTGCGAAAAGCCGCTGATGGACCTTTACAGGCCCCATCAGCGGCTTTTATGGTAACCCGTTCTTCTCATCCCTGCTCCAGCCATACCTTCTTCCCATGGAAGGCAATACCGTATTTCCAAATCTCCTTCACTCCCTGGCGGGCAAGCTCCGCGAGATAGGCCTTCTCCTCGATCTGGCGGAGGGCTTCTTTCGCCTTTTCCTCCATGGCCTCCTCGGATTTCGCCGACTTCAGCTCCAGAATCACCCCCGGCGCGCCGGCCTTCAAAGGAAAGAAAGCGATATCGAAACGGCCATAGCCCGATTCCCGATTGGACTCCACGCGGTATTCGTCTTCCATCAGGACACCAAAGCCCAGAATGAGACCATGGTAGAAGGATTCCGGCTGGGCTGTGTCATGATAGCTGACACTGTCTTTCAGTATTTTGCCCAAAGACTTTTGGAACCGCTCCACCTTGCCCTCCGTCATGGCATCCAGCATCTCAAAGAGAGTGACCCGGTTCCCACGGCCCACCACCTTGCCGAGAATCTCGTCCTCGTAGGCAAGCAGGACCTCCCGGTTTGGGATCTGCAGACGGCACCACCACCGCCCGCGACGATCCTGCCAGGTCTCAATGGACTTCAGGTAGCCCGTGGTCAGAAGCATCATATAGAGGGCATTCTCATCCTCCCGAATATCAGAGTAAATCGTGCCCTCGTCCACCAATGCCTCCACCGAAGCATCCTTCAACTGCAACAATTGCTGGAGCTCTTCCTTGCGCCTCTCATCCACATGCTCCAGCAAAACTTTCAGGATACTGTTGCCCGAAACATTGAGCCAATAACGCTGGAACTTGCAGCCCTCGCTGATATAGCAGATAACCGACCAGGGATTGTAGATTTCCTGCGAACCGAAGCGATAGCCGTCATACCACCGCTTGAGCTCCGGCAGCTTGTCCCCCACGCCGCACTCCTCCATGAGCTTTGCCGCTTCCTGCTGAGTAAAGCCAAAGATGTCGCAGTAGGCATCGGACAGCACCGAGCAGACTTTGAGATTGTTGAGTCCCGAAAAAATGCTCTCCTTCGATACCCTTGTCACCCCCGTCAGCACGGCAAAATGCAGGGCGGGATTCGTCTTGAGGGCAGCACCGAGGAACCCCCGCATGAAGTCGATGCATTCCTTGTAGTAACCATTCTCCCAGGCGGAAAGGATAGGGGCATCGTACTCGTCTAGAAGAAGGACGGGCTTTTTCCCGTGATGCTTTTCCAGGCATTGCATAAGAAAGCAAAGGGCCATGCGAAGGTCTGCCTCGTTTCCGCCAAGCGCTGTCACACGATGAAATGCTTTTTTATCTTCCTCGCTCAATCGGTCACTCGTCAGCAAATAAGGGTAGCATTGATAAAGCCCCTGCAGCATTCTCGCCAGAAGATCCATCATCACAGCCTGCTTCCCTGCCCGGACTTCCTTCAACGTGAGGAATACCACGGGCCTTGTTCCCTGCTCCCGCATATACTGGGTCCCGGCCTTCTCAATGTCCAATCCCTCAAACAGTTTCCTGTTTTCCTCGGCATGCTCCAAGGTGAAGAAGTATTGGAGCATAGAGAGAGCCAACGTTTTTCCAAAACGGCGGGGGCGAGTGATGAGTGTCACATCTGTCCGCAGATCCATCAAGTCCCGAAGGAATCGGGTCTTGTCAACGAAATAATACTCCCCCTGCACCAGTTTCTTGAAATCCTCAATACCCACAGGCATGGGGCGTTTTCTTTTCTGCATGGCAAACACCTCCATATTGCACTTTCTCTTGCCTTCAGTATAGCATAGTTCCTGAAGACAGAAAAGGCACGGCCTGCGCCGTGCCCAAAACACTGCTTATCACTTCTCACTTGCTTTTCAGCGAGGAGACCGCATAGTTCTTCTTTTGTCCGGAGGCATCGATGAGATGGACGGTGGAGAAATCTCCAATAACTACCCCCGCTCCAGCCATACCTTCTTCCCATGGAAGGCAATACCGTATTTCCAAATCTCCTTCACTCCCTGGCGGGCAAGCTCCGCGAGATAGGCTTTTTCCTCAATCTGGCGGAGGGCTTCTTTCGCCTTTTCCTCCATGGCCTCCTCGGATTTCGCCGACTTCAGTTCCAGAACGACCCCCGGTGTGCCATCCTTTAATGGAAAGAAAGCGATATCGAAACGGCCATAGCCCGATTCCCGGTTGGACTCCACGCGGTATTCTCCCTCCAGCAGGACGGAAAGCCCCAGCAGCAGTCCGTGATAGAAGGACTCCGGTTGGGCAGCATCATGATAGCTCACGAAGTCCCGCAGAAGATCCGACAGGTTCTCCCGGAATCCCTCCGCATCCCCATAGGTCATGGAGCAAAGCATATCCCGAAGGACGATCTCGCCCTGGCTCGGGACAATGTAGCCTAGTATTTCCTTCCGGTACGCCATGCGAACCTCAAGGTTTGGGATCTTGAGCCGCACCCAGTCCGCACAGTCCTCATCCTTCCAGACTTCCACAGGCTTCAAGTATCCTGTGGTCATGAGCATCATGAAGAGTGCGTCCCGGTTCCTGTGGATGTCGGCGTAGATGATGTTCTCCAATACCGGGGATTTCACCGCCTCTCCCCGAACCAATCCCTGTAGTTCCCTGTGGCGGCGTGTATTCACACGCTTCAAAAGATCCTTCAGGATGGAGTTGCCGGAAGTGTTCAGCCAGTAGGGTTGGAACTTGCAACCATTCCGGATGAAATTGATGACGGACCAAGGGTTATAGATTTCCGTTTTTCCAAACAGATAGCCGTCATACCATTTCTTCAGTTCCGGCATTTTATCCCCCACGCCGCACTCCTCCATAAGCCTTGCCGCTTCCTCCTGGGTAAAGCCAAAGGCATCGGCATAGCTGTCGGACAGGACACTGCACACATCCAGATTATTGAGGCCCGAAAAAATGCTCTCCTTGGAGACTCTCGTTACCCCCGTCAGAACAGCAAACCCCAAGGAGGGATTCGTCTTGAGGGCAGAGCCAAGAAATCCCCGCATGAAGTCGATGCCCTCTTTGTAATAGCCATTCTCCCAGGCGGAGAGAATGGGGGCGTCGTACTCGTCCAGAAGAAGGATGGGCTTCTTTCCGTGGTGCTTTTCCAGCATTCTCATAAGGTTTCCCAAAGCGAACTGCAATTTTTCCCTTTGACATGTCTCATCGAAAACAGCGGAGAAATATTCCCGCTCCTTCCTTGACAATGCATTGCTGTCCTCCAGATATTCCGACTGCCCGTAAAGCTGGCAAAGGATTTCCGAAAGCTTTACCATAAGTCCCTCGTATTCTCCCGACTGCACTTCCTTCAGCGTGAGAAACACCACGGGCCTTGTTCCCTGCTCCCTCATGTACTGGATCCCGGCTCTCTCGATCGCAAGCCCCTGGAACAGCTTCCTGTTTTCCTCGGCGTCTTCCAGTGTGAAAAAGTATTGAAGCATGGAAAGAGTCAGTGTCTTGCCGAAGCGGCGGGGACGGGTGATCAGGGTCACATCTGTCCGCAGATCCATCAAGTCCCGAAGGAATCGGGTCTTGTCAACGAAATAATACTCCCCCTGCACCAGTTTCTTGAAATCCTCAATACCCACAGGCATGGGGCGTTTTCTTTCCTGCATGGCAAACACCTCCATATTGCACTTTCTCTTGCCTTCAGTATAGCATAGTTCCTGAAGACAGAAAAGGCACGGCCTGCGCCGTGCCCAAAACTGCTTCTCACTACTCACTTGCTTTTCAGCGAGGAGACCGCATAGTTCTTCTTTTGTCCGGAGGCATCGATGAGATGGACGGTGGAAAAATCTCGTCCTCGTAGGCAAGCAGGACCTCCCGGTTTGTGATCTGCAGACGGCACCACCACCGCCCGCGACGATCCTGCCAGGTCTCAATGGACTTCAGGTAGCCCGTGGTCAGAAGCATCATATAGAGGGCATTCTCGTCCTCCCGAATATCAGAGTAAACCGTGCCCTCGTCCACCAATGCCTCCACCGAGGCCTCTCCCAATTGGAGCAGTTGATGAAGTTCCTCCCTGCGCTTCTCATCCACATGCTCCAACAGGACTTTCAGGATGCTGTTGCCCGAGACATTGATCCAGTAACGCTGAAACTTGCAACCATTCCTGATGAAGTTGATCACCGACCAGGGATTGTAGATTTCCACCTGCCCGAAGCGATAGCCGTCATACCATTTCTTCAGTTCCGGCAACTTGTCCCCCACGCCGCATTCTTCCATGAGCCTTGCCGCTTCCTCCTGAGTAAAGCCAAAAGCATCGGCATAGGTATCGGACAGGACACCGCACACATCCAGATTGTTGAGGCCGGAAAAGATGCTCTCCTTGGAGACCCGTGTCACCCCCGTCAGGACAGCTGCCCACAAGGATGGATTTGTTTTGAGGGCAGAACCAAGGAAGCCCCGCATAAAATCGATGCCTTCCTTATAATAGCCATTCTCCCAGGCAGAAAGGATGGGTGCATCGTACTCGTCCAGAAGGAGGATGGGCTTTTTCCCATGATACTTTTCCAGCATGCGGCAAAGGCTGGTTATAGCACCCTCCATCTCCGCACGGCCTCCAGTTCTCTTCCAAATGTTCCGAAATACTTCATGGTCTACCTCTGTCAATGCAGGAGATTCCAATAAAAAAAGATAATTCTGGTATAAATATGACAGGATTAGAGCGAATTTTTCCCGTTCCCCTTCCCAGCAGTCACTTCGGATATCTTTCAACGTGAGGAACACCACGGGCCTTGTTCCCTGCTCCTTCATGTACTGGGTCCCCGCCCGCTCGATATCCAGCCCTTGGAAGAGTTCCCTGTTTTCCTCTGCGTTCTCCAAGTCAAAGAAATACCGCAACATGGAGAGTGTCAGTGTCTTGCCGAAACGACGGGGACGGGTAATCAGGGTAATCTTTCCCTGGGCATCCAATAATTCCCGGATGAACCGGGTCTTGTCAACGAAATAATAGTCCCTCTGGATCAATTCCCCAAAATCCTCGATGCCCACAGGCATGGGACGCTTTCTTTCCTGCATCGCCAGCACCTCCCGTTGAACGAGGGTTTACACTACTATGCATATCAGCACAGTGCCAGCAATTTGTCCCGCAGTTCCTTGACGGGCTTGTACATGGCAGCATACTCTGCCACCTTGCGGGCACGCAGGAGCTCCGTGATTTCCGACAAGGGCTCATAGAGCGGCGTCAGGGCAAGATTTCCCATCACGCCTTTCAGGGCATGGGCTGCCTCGAATGCCTCATCGAGCCTGCCTTCCGCCAAAAACGTCTCCAAGGACTCAAAATATTCATTCCCAAGCCCCATGGCCAGCATCTTATAATAGAACGTCTCATTGTTCATGCATCGTGCAAGGCCCTCCTTGGTATCTATGCCAAACTCGGCAAGTTTCTCAATGGTCAGCATGATGACCGCCTCCTTTTCGAAATGTCAATTTGAATATTTTGCCTTTTGAATATTTTGCCTTTGGCAAAATTTGAATCCCCTCCGGGGACTAGCTTCGCGTCGCAATGCGTTATGACGGGACAAGCCCGTCGAAACGTCAATTTGAATATTTTGCCTTTGGCAAAATTTGAACAATGCGTTATAATAATCTTAAGAGCCGGTGAAGGAGCGAATGATATGAAAACGATACTCGTTGTTGACGATATGAAAGTCTCCCTGCTTATAACGGAAAACATCCTTGCCAGCCAGTACAAGGTCATCTGCGCAACCTCAGGCAAAGAAGCCATCGAGGTCTATCAGCGCGAAAAGCCCGACATGGTCCTTTCCGACCTTCGCATGCCCGGCATGTCCGGATACGAGCTCCAGCTTGCCTTGCAGGAGAAATACCATGATACCATTCCCTTCATGTTCATGACAGCCGATCAGGACGAGGAAGTGGAAAGCAGAGGGTTTGACAATGGTGCCATGGATTTCATCCGCAAGCCCTTCCGTGCCGATGTGCTCTTGCGCCGTGTGGGGAATATCCTGCAGACCATGGACCGCATCCAGGGGCTCAAGAAGCATGCCAGCACCGATGCCCTGACAGGACTCCTGAACAAGAGTTCCTCCGAGCAAGAACTTACTGCTGTCTGCAAACGTGCCAGCGGGGCGCTCCTCATGATCGATCTCGACAGCTTCAAGCTGGTCAATGATATTCATGGGCACGCCATGGGCGACAAGGTGCTCATCAGCTTTGCGGACATCCTCCGTGCCGCTGTGCGCCCCACCGACATCGTCGGACGTCTGGGAGGCGACGAGTTCATTGCCTTCTGCCACGGCATGCTGGATGAGACGGGCATTGCCCATAAATCGGAATTCATCAACAAGAGCGTCCTAAAAGCTGCCAAGGCACTGATGGGAGAGGATATGAACATCCCTCTCGGCGCCTCCATCGGCTGTGTCTTCGTTCCCGCCGGTGGAAAGGATTTCGCCGATCTGCACAAGAAGGCAGACAAGGCACTCTACACCGTAAAGCAGAACGGAAAGCACGGCTACAGCATCTTCAAGGAACAGGAAGAGGAGGATGGCTCCGCTGAAAACAATGCGGACATCTCCCATATCGAGACCATACTTGGGGAGCGCAACCAAAGTGAAGGAGCGCTCCAACTTCCCTTCGACGGCTTCCGTGCCGTATACCGCTATCTCAAGCGCACCCTAAAGATCTACAAGAAATCTGCCTGCATCCTGCTCCTGAACCTGAACCGCTATGGAAATCCCAAGGTTTCCCTTGCCGAGGCAGAGGAGCAATTCATCTCCGTCCTCTGCTCCACCCTCCGCAAAGGGGATATGGTCACAAAGAACGGCACGAAATTCATCGTGCTCCTGTCCGACATCGAAAAGGAACATCTCACCAATGTGTCTGACCGCATCCAGGAAAACTGGGAGAAGACCACAGCGAGTTCCTGTTACCTGTTTTCCTATGAATGGGCCATGCTGGAACCGTGAAAAACAACTCCCTGTTTTAATATATACGACACATTTCCATAGTTTCCTGCTTTTCAAAGAACGGTGAAGAAATCCTCTGAGGCATTGTCCTCCAGGATTTCCACCGTTCCTTTCATTTCTGCCAATTCTTTCTTTAAACGTGCCCCCAATGCGGCAACCATGGGGAATTCCGTGCCAAAATGCCCCGCATCGATGACGTGCATGCCATTCTCCAGTGCATGCTGGGCATCATGGTAGCGCACATCGCCGGTAACATAGGCATCCGCCCCAAGGGCTGCGGCCTTTAAGATGAACTCGGCTCCGCTGCCGCTGCACAGCGCAACCTTGCGGATCATCCTGTTACCGGCGGACACCAGGCGCACATGGGATACGGGAAGCGCATCGCGCACCGCAAGGGCAAATTCCTGCACCGTCAAGGCTTTCGGGAACCTTCCGATCCGCCCCATGCTCCCAAGAACATCCCCATCCTTGGAAAGCACCACAAAAGGCTCCGTCTCCGTGAGGCCAATCTTTTCGGCCAGCACATCGTTGACGCCTCCCTCTGCAATATCCAGATTCGTATGGGCAGAGAACACAGCAATGTCATTCTTCAGGAGCATCTGAAGGCGATGCCCCAACGGAAGGTCTGTGCGCAGTTTCTTGAGGGGCTTGAAGATCAGGGGATGATGGGACACGATCATGTCCGCCCCCATCTCAATGGCACGCCTTGCAACATCATCACTCACATCCAGGCAGACGAGTATCCTGTGAATCTCCTGCATGGGGCTTCCCACGAGAAGCCCCGGGTTGTCCCATTCCTCGGCGAGGCGCCTTGGCGCGATGCGCTCCATGGCATCCATGACCATCTGGCATTTCACCATTTCAATCTCTCCTCCAGAGCCCTGATGTTTTCCAGGGCTTCTTTGTATTTTCGCGTTCTTTTTGCCCGTTCGCTCTTTTCCATGCCTGCCGCTATGCGCCTGTTCTGGAAAAGCAGCGCCTCGATATGGTGCTGCAGGAGTTCGCCTTTCTTCTCCCAGAGCACAGGGCCGATATCCAGCATCAATGGGGATGGCCGTTTCCTTCTTCCTCGCCTGGCCAAAATGATCTCATAGATCCTTCCATCCGCCAGGGCCAATTCTTCATCCTCAATGTGCCAGTAGTGCTGGTACAGCCATTTCCGAAGCCCCGCGGCATCATTCATGGGCTGGAGCACCAGGGAATCCGCCGCCTTCAGCACATCAGGGCAGGCCCCAAGAATCTCCGCCATAAGCGTTCCGCCCATACCCGCAATGCAGATCGTGTCCACCTCCCCGGGCCCCAGCACCTCCAGCCCGTCTCCCTGACGCACGGAAATCTGTTCCCCCAGCCCGTGCTCCTGCACAGTGCGTATTGCCGCATCGCAGGGGCCTGCATTCTTGTCTCCCGCAACGGCAAACACAGCCTTGCCATTCTCCACCAAATACACAGGCAGATATGCATGGTCCGTTCCAATATCTGCCACCCGGCTCCCCAACGGAACAAAATCTGCCACAGTCTGGAGTCTGCTATCCAGGCGCATCGTCATTCCCTCCATGCAGATGTATAGAAAAAAAGAGTGCACGCAAAGCTGCGTTGCACTCGACTCTTCAAATGGCTCCCCGAACAGGACTCGAACCTGTGACATTCTGATTAACAGTCAGACGCTCTACCGACTGAGCTATCGAGGAATGATGTCAGCATCTCGCTGACAAAACTATTATACGCATCGCTTTGGCCTTTGTCAAGAACTTCCTCTTCTTAATCAAGAAAATCTTTGAGCTTGCGGCTGCGGCTTGGGTGACGCAGCTTCCTCAATGCCTTGGCCTCAATCTGGCGAATGCGCTCACGGGTGACGCCAAAATTCTGGCCCACCTCCTCCAGTGTCCGGGCCCTTCCATCATCCAGCCCAAAGCGCAGACGAAGGACTTTCTCCTCGCGCGGGGTCAGGGTATCCAGCACTTCCTCCAGCTGCTCCTTCAGAAGCATGAAGGAAGCGGCATCCGCCGGTGCCGGTGCATCCTGGTCCTCAATGAAATCTCCCAGATGGGAATCCTCTTCCTCGCCGATCGGCGTCTCCAGGGACACAGGCTCCTGGGCAATCTTCATGATTTCCCGCACCCGCTCAACGCTGATGTCCATCTCTTTGGCAATCTCCTCCGGCGTAGGCTCCCTGCCAAGCTGCTGCAGGAGCTGCCTGGAAACCCGGATGAGCTTGTTGATGGTCTCCACCATATGCACCGGAATGCGTATGGTGCGTGCCTGGTCGGCAATGGCACGGGTGATGGCCTGCCGGATCCACCATGTGGCATAGGTACTGAATTTGTACCCCTTGTTGTAATCAAACTTCTCCACGGCCTTGATGAGGCCGAGATTGCCTTCCTGTATCAGGTCGAGGAACAGCATGCCGCGCCCCACATAGCGCTTTGCAATGCTGACCACCAAGCGCAGATTGGCCTCCGCCAACCTCTTCTGGGCTTCCTCATCCCCCTGTTCCATGCGCTTGGCCAATGCGACCTCTTCCTCCGCTGTCAACAGAGGAACCCGTCCGATCTCCTTGAGATACATGCGCACCGGGTCATCGATGCTGATGCCCTCCGGCACACTCAGATCAAGCTCGATTTCCTCGATTTCGTCTTCGCTTTCCTTTTCCAGATCCAGCTCGTCATCCGCCTGCCCGGAATTGGAATCATCTACGATCTCGATGCCCTTCTTGCTGAAGACATCGTACATATCATCGATTTCATCGGGAGACAGATCCTTGTCCTGCAATGCCTCAACAAGCTCGCCATAGGTCAGGGTACCCCCGTTCTTGCTGCCTTTGCTCAGGAGGGCTTCTATGAATTCCGAGCTGCGATTCTTGCCGGATGCGGCGCTCTTCTTTTTCGCCTCAGCCATTCCTCTGCCTCCTCTTCTTGAACATCACCATAACATACCTATCAGATAATCTAGCCAATCTGCAATCCATCCATTTCTTCTTTTATCTTCTGCACTTCAGCCAGTTCCTCCCGATAGCCGGGATTCCCTGACCGAAGGTATTCCTCCGCCTTGCGGCTGTGCTGCATGTAGAGCGTATTGAGATACGCCTTGCGAAGCACTTGAATGGAATCACGGTAGGCCTCTGCCTCCTCGCGTCCGCCCAACGTCTCCACCATTGCCCGCGACAATTCCGTCGCAGCCGCCTCGCTGAGGGATTCCGTCGCAACAACATCATCCATAGGTTTCCCCTGCTCCTGACAGGAAAACAGGAACTCCATGATTTCCCGCTGGGCATCATCATGAATGCTATCCAGCGGCAACATGGCACGAACATGTGCCAGGACTGACACATCCTGCCATGCCGTCCTTATCATGATGCGTCCCGCCCGCCGCAGGGCATTGTCCTGTGGCGTTGCTGCCGGGCGTCCTCTCACCTGCACCTGCGGCCCCGGGTCCCGGCTGCCTGCATAATGCCCGATCTCACTGGCGACAATGCCCTCATCCAGCATCAGGACCCTTGCGATCTTCTTCCTGTACTCCGCAAGTTCCGCCGCATCCCTGATCCCCCGGAGCACGGGAAGCATCTCATGCAGTGCCCGCACCTTGCCCTCCAGGGTATCATAGGCAGTATGCCCAAGGACATATTGCAGCCGATACTCCACCAGTGGCATCGCTTTTTTGACAAGCGCCTCAAATGCTTTTTCACCGTGCTTCCGGATGTATTCATCCGGGTCTTTCCCATCGGGAACGACAATGACATGGACCTCTGCCCCCGTCTCCCTGACAATGGACAGTGCCCGCATGGTGGCAGCCTGTCCCGCCTCGTCACTGTCATAGCAGAAATAAATGCGTGGCGCATAGCGCAGGAGTTTCCTGCAATGCTCTACCGTAAAAGCCGTTCCCAGAGACGCCACCACATTTTTGACTCCAGCGCCAAAAACGGAAATCGCATCCATATAACCTTCCACCACAATGGCATACCCCATCTGCTGTATGGCACGATGGGCCCTGTCCATGCCGAACAGGAGCCTTCGCTTGTTGAACAGCAGGGTTTCCTGGGTATTCAGGTACTTCGGCGTGCCATTGTCGAGGACGCGCCCGCCGAAACCCACGACTCTTCCCCGCTCGTCTGCAATGGGAATGATGACGCGGTTGCGGAACTTGTCATACACTCTGGAGGAATCCTTGCCCAGGGACACAAGCCCCGCCTCCAGCAGGAGCTCCTTGTCCACGCCCCGCCGCAAGAAAGCCGTTGCCAGCTTGTCCCATGCATCGGGAGCAAAGCCCAGACGGAACTCTTCAATGATCTCATCCGGGATACCGCGCCCTGCAAGATATGCCTTGCCCGCCTCCCCATACCGTGTCATCGTGAGACAGTTATGGAAGAAATCCCTCGCCATCTCGTTGACCTTCCGCAGTTCCGACAGTTTCCTGTCCCGCTCGATCTCCTGGGGCGATTTCTGGCGCTCCGGCAGAGGGATATGCAGTTTCTCCGCCTGGAGCTTGATGGCCTCAAAATAGGAGACATTCTCCATCATGGAAAGGAACTTGAAGACATTCCCTCCCGAATGACAGCCAAAGCAATAAAAGAATCCCTTGTCCGGAACCACAGAAAAGGACGGTGTCTTTTCCTGATGGAAGGGGCAGCACCCCCAATACCGGTTTCCCTTCTTCTTCATCGGAACGTAGGCGGAAACAACGGTCAGGATATCCGACTGCGAACGCACGCGCTCCACAAACTCATCCATATCCTCATTCCGCATACCATTCTCCCTCATTGCTCTCCTTCAAAGGTTCCCATATTGTCAGGATAGACATTTTCCATAATTCGCTATGATTCGCTGATTTCCTTCCTCCCAAAAAATCTTTTCAAAATTTTTTTGTGCCGCGGCTATATATCTTTCAGTAATATATATTCCCTATAAAAGGCAAAATTCCTTTTCCCTTGACAAATTTTGACTTGTTTCTTGCAAGTTCCTTATTTCACAACAAAGCGGCCCACCGGCGGCATGAAGATCCGGTGGAAGACCTGGACCGCATAGCTGTCCGTCAATCCCGCCACATAATCCGTCACGGTCTGCTTCCTGCCCCACCTTGCCTCCCGCTCGATGAATTCTTTTGGAAGCTCCTGGAAATTCTCCATGAAATACCCATGCAGCTCCCTCATGACAAAGACCGCCTGACGCCGTTCATGGGCCAGTGCCTCTGAGTGGTAGACGCGCCGGAACATGAACTCGCGGAAGGCATCCATGGTCTCGCGCACCTCATCCGACATCAGGATATCATCCTGTCCCATGGATGTCATGATCATATCCGATACCATGCTCGTGATCATATGGGAAGTATCCGTACCGAACCCCTTGCGTACCCGCTCCGGCAGATCCTCGGGCACCAGGAAGCCGGCCCGCAGGCTGTCATCGTAATCATGGCAGAGATAGGCAATCCTGTCCGCCGTGCGCACAATGCGCCCCTCCAGCGTCCTCGGCCTGTTCGGCCCTGTATGGTTCACGATGCCATCCTTTGTCTCATAGGTAAGGTTCAGTCCCTTCCCTTCCCGCTCCAGGTACTCCACGATCCGCAGGCTCTGCTCATTGTGGCAGAAATGCCCAATGAGCTGCTCCATGGCTGCCTCCCCTGCATGTCCAAAGGGAGTATGCCCCACATCATGCCCCAGGGCAATGGCTTCCGTCAAATCCTCATTCAGGCGCAGCCCCCGTGCAATGGTGCGGGAAATCTGTGCCACCTCCAGGCTATGTGTCATGCGCGTGCGGTAGTGGTCCCCCGCCACGATGTACACCTGTGTCTTATGCTTCAGGCGGCGAAAGGACTTCGAGTGAAGGATGCGGTCCCTGTCGCGCTGGAACTTCGTCCGGAAATCGCATTCCTCCATGGGAACCCGCCTTTTCGCCTCCCTGCTCTTCGACGCATAGGGCGACAATATTTCATACTCCAATTCTTCCGAGCGTTCTCTCACGTTCTGCATGCCAAGCCCCCCTTTGACTCAATAACGACAGCAAATGAAAAACTGCCCTTGACGGGCAGCCTTCTCGACCTATCATCATAAGCGGATCTGCGGTTTTTTCTTTTCCGCTTTCTTGTCAATCCGATAAACATAGGCCATGACCTCGGCAATGGCACGATAAAGCTCCGGTGGGATCTCACGATCAAGCTCCAATGCCATGAGCATATTGACCAAGGTCTTGTTCTGATAGACGGGAATCGTGTTCTTCTGGGCAACGGCCATGATATTCTCCGCAACATGCCCTCGCCCCTTTGCGACGACACGGGGAGCCGTATCCCGCTCCATATCATATTTCAGTGCAACCGCTTTCGCCTCAGCATATGGATCTGTCTCCGGCTCCGTCGCCAGCTGGCCCCGATCTCGCGCCATATCCCTCACCCACTATCCGGCAGCATTCTATTTTATTCCATGCCAACCACTGCCATTTCGATCCTTCATAGTACATCTAAGCTAAAATTAATTATAACGCATTGTCCAGATTTTGCCAAAGGCAAAATCCAAATCCAAATCATCCTACATGAAGCGCCGTTCCCCAACGGCCCCGACCTTCACTTCGTTGAGCATGAGCTCCTTCGAATCCTTCATGAATTCCCGGAATTCCGGAACGTACTCGCGGAACTCCTCCGCCGTCTCATGGGAAGAGAAGAAAAGCCGCATGTCGAGCTGCTGATTGTCAAAGATGCGACAGGTAAGCTCCACTGCCCCGATATTGTCCGTGAGAACGCAGAGCCTGAGCCAGGTTTCCTTTTTCATCTCTCCCGTATAGGGATCCTGTGCATTCTCGTCATAAACATGGATGTAGGAGGGATACGACTTCTCATTTTCACCAAGGTAAAGCGGCATCATAAAGTTCAGGGATCTCTGCCCCGGAACAGAGGAATTGCTGCCGGACATGGAATGCCGCATGGACAGGACCAGCTCGGCAACATCCTTTCCCGCCTTCTTGAGCTGGCGGGAATTCATCCTCTTCGCCATCGCCAAATCGCAGAGTTGCATAAAGGCCCAAAGTCTCGGCAATTCAGGAAGATTCTGCTGCACAGCCGCCTGCTGCACCGTTGTGGGCACATGCTGCTGGCAAAGGCGAAGCAATGTCTGCAATTGCCGTGCTTCCCGCTCGCTCATGACCGATTCGCGCCCATTGACGAAATTCTGCAGCAAGGCGGTATCCTGCTCCGTCATTTCTGCATTCTTGAGAAGGAACTGTGCCACGCCTTTCATCGTCTCCATGGCCTGGGGCGTGTTCTGCAGGGGGACACGCACCAACTGGGTTCTGGCCTGTTGAGCCATAGTGGGACGCACGATCTCCTGCTGGTTGCCCTGCCGGAAACGATTCCGGACATTCTCCCGAAAAGTGCCTTCCTGCCCCTCCTGCTGCCGGTTTCCCATGGAATTGCCCTGGGGCTCCTGCCCTTGCGCTGCCTGGCCTTGCTGTGGGCGGTTCGCTGACGAAGCCGCATTGCCTTCAGGAACTGCCTGGTTCCCCTGGCTTCCGGCAGTCTGTTGGGAGGCTTCCCCCCCATTCCCTTGAGGTGTGCCCGCAGCATTCGCAGGATTTCCCCCCTGTGCAGAAGCATTCTGCGCATTCTGCGCATTTTGCGCCATGCCTCCCTGGGGAGTGTTCCCTTGGGGGGTACTTCCCTGTGCATTGCCCTGTGCCTGGGGCTGCGCCGTTCCCTGCTGGTTTGCGGCAGCATTGCTCTGGGCAGGTGCTCCTTCCTGTGCCGGAACAGAAGACTGCTGCCCGGAGGTCTGCGGCTGTGGCTGCCCGGAAGCATTCGCTTGCTGTCCCTGCGGCTGGCTTGCATTGCCTGTCGGCTGCCCCTGCGCCTGATTTGCATTGCCCGTCGACTGTCCCTGCGCCTGGTTCCCATTGCTCGTCAGCTGCCCCTGCGCCTGATTTGTATTGCCTGATGGCTGTCCCTGTGTCTGGGCAGTTGTACCGGATTGCTGCGTTCCGGTCTGCTGACCCGGTGCGCTCTGGGCCTCGCCCTGCGCATTCTGGCGCGGCATAGATCCGGTGCTCTCTGCTTCCTGGCCGTTGTTTTGCGGCATAAAGTACTGGACAAGCTGCTTCAGAAAACCAAGGGAGGAAGATTCCCCATCCTGTCCGGTCATCGGAGATGCCATGCCCCCGGCGGCCTGCATCTGTGCCACAAGCTGCTGCAGGACTTCGGGAAGATCCTGCAGCGTCTTGGTGTCCAGGAGCTGAAAGGCGGCCTTGTTCAAAAGCACCGGCTCAAGGGAATTTCCTTCGTTCGTAGTCAGGAAATTCTTCAGATTCTTCAGCAACGCCTGAAGATCATCCCCGAAATCCGCAGAATACCCCTTTTCCACCAGACTGCCAAGCTGATAGAGCATGCGGGAAAGCGCCGTGAGCTGCTCCATGGAAAAGCGCTGGCTCTCCAACGTGCTTCCGATTCCCTGGCAAAGCGTCTCGTCCATGGAAAAGGCCTGTTTCAGGACATTCTGCACGACCTTCTGCAGATCCTCCGGCATTTTCTCCATGGTATCGTCCTGGCTGCTGGAAATCTTGGAAAGGATTCCCGCCATATCTTCAATGGCTGTCTGTATTGCCACATTTGTTCTGGGACTGAATGCCGAAGAACTGCCCCCGTCACCGCGCCGGCTGACACCTTCCGTACCGGATGGCGTAGTTGGTCGCTGTATAGGGCGTATGCCAAGCGGCATGTTGGCTTCCATGGGCATGAATCCTGCACCTCCACGAAAATAAGGTCAAACCATCCCCTTCCGCAGGGCAAGGGAATGAACTGGTTCAAAGGAAAGGCGATGGATCGGGCAAGGCCCGTATTCCTCAATCGCACGGATATGCTCTGCCGTCCCGTACCCCTTATGGCGTGCGAAGCCATAGGCGGGGTACTCGCGGTCATACTCTTCCATCAGGCGGTCACGCCGGACCTTTGCAACAATGGATGCCGCCGCAATAGAGGCCGATTTCGCATCACCCTTGACGATGGAAAGGGATGGCATGGGCAGGTTATCCAGCGGCATCGCGTCAATGAGCACCTTCTGCGGCTGGGGCGAAAGTGCAAAAATGGCCTCATACATGCCATTGATGGTCGCCTGATAGATATTCACGCGATCGATGGTCCTGGCATCCACAAAAGAAGTCCCGATTGAGACGGCCTTCTCCTGGATCAGATCATAAAGCTCATCTCTCGCCTTGGGGGACAGCTTCTTGGAATCGTTGAGCTTCGGCAGGAACAGCCCCCTGGGAAGGATCACCGCCGCCACCGATACCGGGCCGGCCAGGGGGCCCCGCCCGGCCTCATCTACCCCGGCCACGATCTCTAATCCCTCTGCTGCCGAAAGCTCCTCAAAATGATAGAGATCGGCAACGCGCTCCTTTTCCTGCAATTCCCGTTCATACCGGCGAACCATGCGCTGAAGGGCTTTGCGCCCATCCCTGGAGCATGCCTCCAAAAAATCCGGGGCAGCTTCTCCTTGACCGAGAATACTCTCTATCTCTTTTATCGTCATTTTTGCCAAATCCATTAAATCACCCGCCAGATTTTTTAATAATTATTTAGGCATTTCATCCAGAGTCACACATCCCAGCTTGCCGGAACGGAATTCTGACATGACAATGTGCTGCGCCTTTTCCATATCTATGATGCCACCTTTCAGCAGGCAGCCTCTTTTTTTCCCGATGGCCTCCAGAAGATCCTGCCCCCCCTCCGGCAGGTCCTCCCCCAGCTTGAACCGCTCGGCAAGGCGCTCGGGATAGTCGCGGCGCAAGGTCTCCAGCAAAAGTGCCGACACCTGTTCCAAATCATAAATTTCGTCCTTGATGGCGCCTGTGAAGGCCAGCTTCAAACCCACCGTCATGTCCTCGAATTTCGGCCAAAGGATGCCCGGTGTATCCAGAAGCTCAAGGTTCGCCCCGATCCGAATCCACTGCTTCGCCCGGGTCACCCCAGGCTTGTCCGCAGCCTTTGCCTTGACGGCACCGGCCAGGCGATTGATGAGGGACGACTTCCCCACATTCGGGATTCCAAGGATCATGCATCGTGCAGATCTCGCCTTCGCCCCCTTGCTCACCAGTTTCTCTGTCCTTGGGCGCGCCAATTCCTCCACCAGCCTGACCAGCTGCTTGATTCCCGCCCCTTTCACCGAATCGATGGCTGCCGCAGGAACCCCCTGTTCCCGAAAATAGTTCATCCATCTCCGGGTCATGGCGGCATCGGCCAGATCCGACTTGTTCAGGGCCACAACCCGCGGCTTCCCCTGGATGATTTCCTGCAGCATCGGATTGGCGCTGCTCATGGGTATCCTCGCATCCAGGAGCTCGATCACCACATCCACCAGCTTCAGATTTTCCTCAATGATCCGGCGGGCCTTCTTCATATGCCCCGGAAACCATTGCAGATTCGGAAGGTCCGGCTTCCCATCCTCATTTTTCACATGACACACCTCCATTGAATTTTTGATGAGATAGGAAAAACTGCCGATGCCCCATACAAGGGTATCGGCAGCCTGTCTTTCAATCAAATCCAATCAAAGCAGATAACGCAGGTACACATAGACCGTGGAAAGAACGATGGTGAGCAGCATCACGGGGAAACCAACCTTGAAGTACTTTATGAAGGTGATGTTCACGCCGCGCTCTGCCGCAAGCCCTGCCACGATGAGGTTCGCAGAAGCTCCCACCAGGGTGCCGTTGCCGCCCAGGCAGGCGCCGAGAGCCAGGCTCCACCAGACAGGATCGAGATTCGAAACACCCATGGCCCCCATGTTCTGGATCAAGGGAATCATGGTCGCCACGAAGGGAATATTGTCAAGCACCGAGGACACGATGGCACTGAGCCATAATACCAGCAGCGAGGTCATGGTAACATCCCCGCCCGTGAGCTCCACAGCCTTCTGTGCCAAAGAACCGATGATGCCCGTCTCGATGAGGCCGCCAACGGCAATGAACAGGCCGATGAAGAAGAAGATGGTCGCCCATTCCACCGACTTCATGGCAGATTCCACGAGGTGATGGCTGCCGCCCGCCAGAAGGAGCAGCAGGAACGCACCCGTGAGGGCCATGAGAGAGGACTCGATATGAGTCATGGAGTGGGTGAAGAATCCAAGGATCGTAAGTCCAAGAACAAAGAGGGCACGGCGCAGGAGCCTCCTGTCCTTGAGTGCCTTGCTGGCATTCATAGCCATGACCTCCGCCTGGAGCTCCGGCTTCGTCTTGAGACTGTTCTTGTAGACAAACTCCATGATGAAGATCACGATGATCATATTGATGATAGCAATAGGTGCAAGGTTCTCGATGAAGGCCATGAAGGTGAGCTCCTTCACCGCGCTGCCGATCATGATGTTCGGCGGATCGCCGATGAGGGTTGCCGTACCACCGATATTCGATGCCAGGATCTGCGTGAGCAGGAAGGGCATCGGCTTCAAATGCAGCTTCTGCGTGATGCTGAAGGTCACAGGCACCATGAGGAGCACCGTCGTCACATTGTCAAGGAATGCAGAGAAGACTGCCGTGATGAGGGCGAGATAGGTCAGAAGCTTCTTCGGCTCCGCATTTGCCTTCTTCGCCGCCCAGATGGCAACAAAATCAAACAATCCCGTATGGCTTGTGACTCCCACAAGAATCATCATGCCAACCAGCAGGCCCAGAGTATTGAAATCCACATGATGCAGTGCCGTGTCAATCGACAAGATGCCGGACAGCATCATGATGACCGCGCCCAGCATCGCCACAACCGTACGGTGAATCTTCTCCGACACGATCACAGCATACATCAGGACAAAAACTGTAGCCGCCAAAACTTCCATAACATCGCCTCCTAAAAAATACCCTCTACACAGAAAGACAGACGGAGCCCTTGTTGACCAGACTCCGCCTCAAGAACCCCGTATTCTCTTGTAAAAAATCATATCATAGAATCATTCATCATGTCTATAGTCTGTATAATAAAAAAGTATAAAATAAAGTATCAAAACCCTTGCGGATTCACCTGTGCCCCGCCTTGATCTTGCTCTCCGTCCCGTTCAGCAAACGGCCAATGTTCGACTTGTGCCTGACAACGATGAGGATCGCCGCCAGCACGCCGAAAGCGATGTATTCCGCAGGACTATCGAAAAGCCATGCCATGATGGGCACGAAAACCGCAGCCACACAGGAACCCAGGGAAACATATTTCGTCGCATAGACGATGCCAAGCCAAAGAAGGAATACCACCAGCGTGACAGCCGGCATCAGCATGGCAATGACCCCAAGGCCCGTGGCGACGCCCTTCCCCCCCTTGAACTTCAGGAAGATGGAGCAGGAATGCCCCAGGATGGCAACGATCCCGCAGAGGACCATGGAGAGCGGCGTGCCCACAAGATGCATCCCCAGCCAGACGCTGAGGAAGCCCTTGAGGAAATCCAGGAGGAAAATGACAATGCCGGGGCCCTTTCCCAAGGTGCGCCAGGCATTCGTTGCACCGATATTATGGCTTCCATGCTCCCGAAGGTCCACTCCCCAAAGCAGCTTCCCGCAGATCAGGCCATTGGGAATGGAACCCAGCAGGTAACTCAACAAGATGGCAACGGCCACGCTCATTCCTCATTCCTCCTTTTCCTCACGGTTCCGCACCACAAAGCGAAGGGGCGTCCCCTCGAAGCCATAGCTCTCCCGCAGGCGGTTCTCGATGAACCGCAGGTACGAGAAATGCATGAGATTCGCATCATTGACAAAGAGGATGAATTTCGGCGGGCAGATGCCCGTCTGGGTCATGAAGAGAATCTTGAGCTGCCGCCCCTTGTGCATGGGGGGCGGATTCACCGATACCGCATCGCGGATGAGCTCGTTTAAAACACTTGTCTTGATGCGCATGGACTGCTGCTCCGCCACATACTTCACCAGCTCTGTCACACGGTTCACCCTCTGCCCCGTCAGGGCCGAGGCATAGAGGATCGGGGCGTACTGCAGGAAGCCGATCTCATCCCGCAGGTCCTCCGTGAACCGCAGGGTGGATTTGTCATCCTTGTCGGGATAGATGTCCCATTTGTTCACGACAATGACCACCCCCTTGCCGGAATCATGGGCATAGCCGGCAATCTTCTTGTCCTGCTCGTTGATGCCCGCCGAGGCATCGATCATCATGAGAACCACATCCGCCCGGTCGATGGCGCGCAGGGAGCGTATGACACTGTACCTTTCCACCGCATCCTCGATCTTCCCCTTGCGGCGCATGCCCGCCGTGTCGATCAGGGTGAACTTCGTCCCGTCCTTGGTGAAATGGGTGTCGATGGCGTCCCTTGTGGTACCGGGGATATCGCTCACGATCACCCGATCCTCCCCGAGGATCTTGTTGACAATCGAGGATTTCCCTACATTGGGCCGTCCAATGACCGCAATGCAGATCTCGTCCTCATCCTTTTCCTCCGCCTCCAGCTTGGGAAAGGCCGCCACGATAGCATCCAGAAGGTCCCCCAGATTCAGGGCATTGGAGGCGGAAATCCCGATGGGATCCCCCAGCCCCAGCTGATAGAATTCATAGATATCCATTTCCCGCTGGGGGCTGTCCACCTTGTTCACCGCCAGGATCACGGGCTTCTTCGTGCTTCTGAGGAGCCGCCCCACTTCCTCGTCCGAGGAAGTCAGCCCTGCACGCCCATCCACCACAAAGACGATGACATCGGCCTCCTCCACGGCAATGGAGGCCTGCTTCCGCATGGAAGACAGGATATGGTTGCTCTCATCGAACTCAATGCCGCCCGTATCAATCATGGTGAACTCATGCTGCAGCCATTCCGCATCCAGATAGATCCTGTCCCTGGTCACCCCCGGCATATCATCCACAATGGAGACACGCTTCTGCCCGATCTTGTTGAACAACGTCGACTTCCCCACATTCGGGCGCCCAACAATCGCCACAATCGGCTTGCTCATTTCTCTCTACACCCCTCTCAAAATTTCGTATACCCGGCATTGCTCTGCCACATGTAATCCGTTTCCGTGCTTCGCTCCTTGCGGTAGTTTTCCCAGTCATGCAGGGCGCGGTAATAGTCCCTTCCGCTCTTCACCGGCTCGATCCTCGCCTTGGGAAAGGTCTCGCGGAGCTCTTTCAGGGAATAATCGTCCAGGAACACATCCTCCCCGGCCCGAAGGGCCGACTCGGGAATGAGGATGCCGTCGCGGTCTCCCTCCGTTTCCCTGAGTGCCTGCAGGATATCCCTGCCCGTGAGAAGTCCCGACACATTCACCGTCTCCCCAAAATAACGATTGGGGACAGGAATGACCCGGACACAGAGGTCTTCCTGCTGCTCCATTGCCCGGCCTGCCAGCTCCTCCAGGACAGGCGCCACAGAGGTCCCGCTGATGACATCCAACCGGACAGGCTGCTGCCGACCACTGCCCTCTCCCAAGCTTTCCTTCTCCCAGTCACAGAGAAAATTCCGTGTCAGGCCGATCCCGTTGTCCAGCTGGGGGAAGCCATCGTATTCCTCCTCGGAAGGGAGTTCCCTGCCGGCCAGGAAATAGAACTCATCCCCCAGGTAAAAGAAGGTGCTCCCCGTTTCCCTGCGGCTTTTCTCCTGCCAGGCGGACACCTGGTCGATGACCTCTCCCGCACCGGCCAGGTCAAACTGTCTGATGGGATAGGGGTCCCTGCGGTGTTTCGTGATGCCCACGGGAACAATGGCAACCGAGAGCACATGGGGGCGGCGCTCTGACAGTTCCCGGATGGTACGCTCCAGCTCCGCCCCATCGTTGAGCCCCGCGCAAAGCACCACCTGTGTATGATAGTCTGCCCCTGCCGCCTCCAGCCGGTCCAGCTGCCCCGCGATATCCGCAGCCCTTTTGCATCGCAGCATTTCCGCCCGCAGGGCAGGATTCATGGCCTGGACAGATACGAAGAGGGGCGAAAGATGGAACTGCTCAATGCGCCTGAAATCGGCCTCCACCATATTGGTCATGGTGATGAAATTGCCGTAGAGAAAAGACATCCGGTAATCGTCATCCTTGACGGAGAGGCTTTCCCGCATATTGGGCGCCGTCATGTTCACGAAACAGAAACAGCAGTTGTTGGCGCATTTCCGTATCCCGTCAAAGACAGCGGACTCGAACTCCGCCCCCAGTTCCTCATCGTAGTCCTTGTCGAAGGAAATCATTTCCTGCTCGCCGTCCTCATGCTCAATGAGCAGGTCGATCTCCTCATCGGCAAAGGAAAAACTCAGGTCAATGATGTCCCTGAGCTTCTGTCCGTTGACCTCCAGCACCTTGTCCCCCACGGCAAGGCCAAGCTCCTCTGCCAGGCTTTCCGGCTGGATGCGGATAATCTTTCCAAGATACATACTTATCCCTGCCTACAAGAAAGGAGTGATGACATAGCATCACTCCTCATTTTACAACCTATTCCGGCAAAAGGATTACTCGCCCTCGCCGACCTCATCACCGATGGTCGTCGGAGCATCTTCCTGCTCTGCCTCATACTTCTTGAACACAGCCGTGTCTGCATCCTTCTTGGCCTTCGTGATGGAGAGGGAGATGCGCTTCCTCTTCATATCGATGCGAAGCACCTTGACCTTGACCACGTCCCCAACATGAACGGCCTCATCCGCGCGCTCAATACGGCGGTCACAGAGCTCGCCCATTGGGATCAGCCCATCGAAGCCCGGCTCGATCTGCATGAAGGCACCGAAGTCCGTCAGCTTGATGACCTCGCCCTCAATGTAGTCGCCCTCAGCATAACGCTCTGCCCTGTCGAGCCAGGGATCGCGCATGGTCTCCTTGATGGAGAGGGAAATACGCTTCGACTCGGGATCGACGCTCTTGACATACACATCAAGCTCCTGACCGACCTCAAGGACATCCGAGGGATGCTTCACGCGCTCCCAGGAAATATCGGAAATATGGGCAAGACCATCCACGCCGCCGATATCGATGAAAGCACCATAATCCACGATGCGCTTCACCGTACCACGGACCGTCTGGCCTGCCTCGAGGGTAGCAAAAACCTCTTCCTGCTTCTTCTCGCGCTCAGCCTCAAGAAGCTGGCGGCGGGAAAGAACAAGACGCTGCTTGTGGACATCAATCTCAATGGGAAGGACCTCCACCGTCTGCCCCACATACACGGAAAGATCTTTCACGAAATGGAGCTCCATCTGGGAGGCAGGAATAAAGCCACGCAGACCATTGACATTGGCCACCAGGCCGCCCTTGACCACCTGGCTGACCTGAGCCTGGACCGTCTCGCCGCGCTCCTGGATACCCTCCATCTCCGTCCAGGCAACACGGGCATCCGCCTTGACCTTGGACACAGTGGCGCCATTCTCTCCGCCAAGGGACACGATGGCAACCTCGATGACATCGCCCACCTTGACGACATCCTCTGCACTGTCCGGCTCGGGGCGGACAAGCTCACGCTTGGGAATCGGAATGTCGGACTTGAGCCCGGCAATCGTAACCATTGCGCTGGAATTTTCCACTGCCACAACCGTTGCTTCCACAACATCCCCGACATTGACTGCCTGCATCGACTCTTCTTCTGCCTTCAACATGCTGGCAAAATCGTTGTTCATTTCTTCTGACACTGTTTGTATACCTCCTTGATAATCCAGTCGGGAGTTGACGCACCGGCTGTAATACCAATTTTTTCAATTTTATCAAACCACTGAGGCTGCAGCTCTGCTGCCGTCTCAATGTGGTAAGTCTTGCATTTCTCTGCACACAGCTGGGCAAGCCGCGTCGTATTCGCGCTGTTCTTGCCGCCAATGACCAGCATGAGATCAACCTTCGAGGCCAGCGCCATTGCTGCCGCCTGCCGTTGATCCGTGGCCGTGCAGATCGTCCGCTCGATCTTGATTTCCCGGGACTTGTCCAGGAGCTTCATGACGATTTCCTTGAACCGTCTGCCGGAAAATGTGGTCTGCGAAACGATGCCAAGCTTTTGGCAAGGCTCCAGGGCATCCGCCTCTTCTTCGGTCTCAACGATGAGCGCCGTATTGGCGGACCATTCAAAGATGCTCTGAACCTCCGGATGTTCCTTCTCGCCTATGATGACGACCCTGTAGCCGCCATCGGCCAGGGCCTTCGAGGCAAGCTGCGCCTTGCGGACATGGGGACAGGTGGCATCCACCAGCTGCAGACCCCTCTTTTTCGCTTCCTCATAGACCTGGGGGCCAACGCCATGGGAACGGATGATGATCGTTCCCTTCTGCATTTCCTCCAGCGCATCCACCGTACCCACGCCCTCCGTTCTCAGGCGTTCCACCATCTGGGGGTTGTGGATGATCGGGCCCAATGTACAGGAAGCGCCCGGTTCCTCAGAAGCATTTTCCCGGGCAATCTTGATTGCCCGCTTGACTCCATAGCAGAATCCCAGGTAATCTGCCAGAATGACTTCCATACCATTATCACCATACTCATTTTTTCAGACTGGAGCCACCGTTCCATAGGAAAGTTCGCAATCTAGGTCATAGTATATCATAAAATGGCAATGCCAAGCAAACATTATTTTACTTTATTTTACTTTTTCTTTCAAATTCCGGATGCTGTCCAAAATCCTCTGGGAAAAGGCCTCCAAATCCTCCCTGTTCTTGCGGTCTCCCTCGAACCTCAAAGGCTCCCCGTAAATCACCGAAAGCTGCGGGAAGGTCTTCTCCTTCGAGAACATCTCGTTCGTGCCGATGATGGCCGCCGGAACGACGGGAGCGTTGCTCATGGAGGCGAACAGGGCAACCCCCGCCTCGGCCTTCCCCATCTCCCCGGTACGGCTTCGGGTGCCTTCCGGGAAGACACCGAGGACGCTCCCCCCCTTCAGCACCTGCATTGCCATCTTGATGGCCCCGCGGTCCGCGGCTCCCCGCTTCACCGGAAAGGCATGGCAGCTTCGGATCATCGCCGAAAAGACAGGATTCTCGAAAAGCTCCGTCTTTGCCATGTAATGCACATGTCTGGGAATGAAACAGGCCAGAAAGGGCGGGTCCCAGTTGCTGAGATGGTTTGCAGCCAGAATGACCGGCCCCTCTGCCGGAAGGTTCTCCTTCCCGATGACCCGGGCGCGAAAGAGCAGCTTGAAAAAGGGAACAAAAACACATCTTGCCAGGGCATAGAGCATCGTATCACCTGCACATTCCCAAGATCTTTGCCACGACTTCCTCAATGCTGAGGCCGGTGGTATCCAGAAGCACCGCATCCTCCGCCCGGATGAGGGGTGAGATTTCCCGCTCGCTGTCCGCCTTGTCCCTGGCCGCGATGTCCGCCTTGATTCCCTCAAGGTCCACATCATAGCCCTTTTCCTGCAATTCCTTGCAGCGGCGTTTTGCACGTTCCTCAATGGAGGCCGTGAGGAAGATCTTCACATCCGCATTGGGCAGCACATGGGTCGCAATATCCCTGCCATCCATGAGCACCGCGCCCCGCTCTCCCATCCTGCGCTGCAGGTCCACCATCTTTTCCCGCACGGAGCCAAGGCGGGCCACCTGGGACACGATCTTGTTGATCTCAGGCGTCCGGATCTCCCCCGTGACTTCCTTTCCATCCACAAAGACCCTCGTCTTTCCCTCCGTGTACTGCAGATCCACATCAATATCCGGCACCACGGACAGGATGAGCTCATCCGTCACAGGCTTCCCCTGCTGCAGCGTCTTCCAGGCCACAGCCCGGTACATGGCCCCCGTGTCTATGTAGGTATAGCCAAGCTCCTTTGCCGCCAGCTGGGCCACCGTGCTCTTTCCCGCACCGGCAGGCCCGTCGATTGCCACCACCAAATTCTTCTTCATGCACCTTTTCCTCCAAAACTTTCCAATATATTGTAGAACTCCGGGTAAGAGATATCGACGCAGTCCGGACGGTCGATGCTGACTCCTTCCCCCGCAGCCCCGAAGATTGAAAGGGACATCGCCATGCGATGGTCGTCATAGGATGCAACCTCTGCCCTGCGAAGGCTCCGGCCCCCATGAATCACCATCCCATCCTCCGAGGCCTCCACCAGTCCCGGGGAGAGCTTGTTGAACTCATCCGTCACTGCCTGGAGCCGGTCCGTCTCCTTGACCCGAAGCTCCCCGGCTCCCGTGATGGTCGTGGTGCCCTCGGCGAAGGCCGCAGCAACGGCAAGGATGGGAATCTCATCAATGAGCCTCGGCATGATTTCCGCCCCAAAGGAAGTTCCCCGGAGCTTTGCCGAGCGCACCCGAATATCCGCCGCAGCCTCGCCGCCGCTCACCCGGCGGTTCAAAAGCTCAAAGTCAGCCCCCATGCTTTCCAACACATCCAGGATGCCCGTGCGGGTCGGATTGACCCCCACATTCCTGAGCAGGACATCGCTGCCGGGAAGAATGGATGCCGCCACAAGCCAATAGGCCGCCGAGCTGATGTCCCCCGGCACCTCGATTTCCTTCGGGGAGTGGAATTCCTCCACGGGATGGATCGTGACAGCCGTCCCCTCCTTCTCCGTCCTCACGCCGAAGGCCTCCAGCATCCGTTCCGTATGGTCGCGGGAGGTGAATGGCTCCACCACCGTCGTATCGCCCTCCGCATACATGCCCGCCAGAAGGACCGCCGACTTCACCTGGGCGCTGGCCACCGGCATGTCATAGACCATGCCCCTCAGCTTCTTTCCCGCCGGGATCACCGTGATGGGAAGCAGGCGGTTGCCGTCCCTTCCCACAATATTGGCCCCCATCATCCCCAGGGGCTTGATGACCCGGGCCATGGGGCGCTTGTGAAGGGATGCATCCCCGCTGAAGGTCGTCAGGAACGGCTGGGGCGCCAGAATTCCCATCATGAGCCGCAGGGTCGTTCCGGAATTTCCTGCATCGATGATGGACTGCGGCTCCCTGAGTCCATGAATTCCACGGCCTGTCACCACAAGCTCCCCATCGCTGAGGAATTCCACCTTCGCCCCCAATGCCTCCACACATTTCACCGTGGAAAGGCAGTCCTGCGCATGCAGGAAGTTCCTTATGTGCACCGGCCCGTCTCCCAATGCGGAAAACATGACACTGCGGTGGGATATGGATTTGTCCCCGGGAATCTCGATCTCCCCATGGATTCCCTGCCGCAAAGGATGAATCTCTTTTTTCTCCATCAATCCTCAACTCCTCCCGGAATGTTCGTTCCAAACGCTCCAGCAGCCTGCCGCCGCTCCCATGGAAAATGCCGCCTGGAGATTGTAGCCCCCCGTATAGGCATCCACATCCACAACCTCCCCGGCAAAATACAGGCCGGGCACCAGTTTCGACTCCATGGTCTTGGGGTGGATTTCCTTCACGGAAACCCCGCCCGCCGTCACGATGGCCTCTGCCAGGGGACGCGTCCTCGTCACCGTCAGCATCAGGTGCTGGAGCGCATGGACCAGCCTCCCCCGTTCCTCCTGGGTGATCTCATGGACGGGCCTGTCCGGGTCAAGGTACGCCGCATCCATCACCGGATCGATCAGTTTTCCCGGCAGGAGGTCATGCAGGGAATTCTTCAACTGCTTCCGGACGTACCTGGAAAAATCCCTCTGCACCCTGGCGTCAAGCTTCTCCGGGGAAAGCGCCGGTTTCAGGTTCAATGCCAGCTCCACGAAACGCCCCTCCGCCAGAAGGCGGGCCGCCTTTCGTGACAGCGATAAAATCACTGGCCCCGTCACACCGAAATGGGCAAACATCATCTCGCCGAAAAGCTCTTCCTCCTTCTTCCCGTCTGCCAGCAGCGTCACCCGCACATTCCGCAGGGACAGCCCCTGGGCATCCTTCACCCAGGTTTCCTCTGTCTCCAGGGGAACAAGGGCGGGAAGGATATCTGTCACATGATGCCCCAGCTTCCTTGCCATCTCATAGCCATCGCCGCTGGAGCCCGTGCCGGGATAAGAGGTACCGCCTACTGCGAGAATGACCGCATCCCCATAGAATGCCTCGCCTTTCTCCGTCCTTGCGCCCACGGCCCTTCCATCCTCCACCAGGATCTCCCTCACGGCAGTTTCCATCACAAGGCGGACCCCCAGCTCATGCAGCTTTCCCAGCATGGCATCCACGGCATCCGCCGCCCGGTCACTCTGGGGAAAGACGCGGTTCCCGCGCTCCACCTTCGTCGGAACCCCTGCATCCTCAAAGAAGCGGATGACCTCCTGATTGTCAAAGGCCCGCAGGGAACTGTTGAGAAAGACACCATTGCCCGGGACGTTGGCGATGATCTCGGGAACCTCTGCCGCATTCGTGATATTGCAGCGCCCCTTGCCCGTGATGAGCATCTTCTTCCCCACGCGGTTCATCTTCTCAAGAAGGGTCACCCTTGCGCCATTTTCCGCCGCCTTGATGGCCGCCATCATCCCCGCAGGCCCTGCACCGATGACAAGGATGCGCTTCGCCTCACTTCCCAAGTCCTGCAAGCTCATAAAGCCCTGCCACCTCCTCTGCTGTCAGTTCCCTGTGCCTTCCTCTCCCGACGCCCTTCAGGTCCAGTCCTGCAAAGGCCATGCGCTTCAAGGCCTTCACCTCGCAGCCGATGGCGGAGAACATGCGGCGGACCTGCCTGTTGCGTCCCTCATGGATGCGAAGCTCCACCCGGGAAATCCCCCCGCCCTGCTCCAGAACCCTGACCTTTGCCGGCGCCGTCATGCCATCCTCCAGCAGGATGCCATGCCGCAGACGGTCAAGCAGTTCCTCCGAAAGATTCCCTGCCACCTTCGCAACATAGGTCTTCTCCACCTCATAACGGGGATGGAGAAGACCATTCATCAAGGCGCCGTCATTGGTGATAAGCAGGAGCCCCTCCGTGTTGTTGTCCAAACGCCCCACGGGATAGACGCGCTCCTCCACCTCCGGCAACAGGTCCAGCACCGTGCGCCGTCCGCGCTCGTCGCTTGCCGTGGAGAGATACCCCTTGGGCTTGTTGAGCAGGAAATACACCTGCCTCTCCGCCCCGCCGATGCGCCTGCCATCCACGCAGACCGTCTGCCGGTCCGGATCGCACTTCCTGCCCAGTTCTGTCACCACCTCGCCGTCCACCGTGACCCGGCCTTCCAATATGATCTTTTCTGCCGCCCGGCGGGAAGCAATCCCCGCCCGGCTGATGATCTTCTGCAAACGCTCTTCCATATTCTTCAAACAACATGATATTTTTTTGCCAACTGATACAATGTGACAAAAAAGGATTTCACTTCCACGGACTCCGTGGCAACGAGATCGGTGCTTCCAACCTCCCTGCCATCGTACATGACGCGAACCGTTCCCACCACATCGCCGGCCTTCACCGGCGCATGCAGGGTGGTCGGCAGGTCAACGACCTTGCTGTACCCCGCATCTCCATCATCGCCCGCGGGAACCACGATATCCGAGACCGTCCTGACAGGCACCTGCCTCTTGTGCCCCGAAAGGACAGGAAGCTCCCCGACGGATTCGCCTCCATTGACCACCCGCAGGGGTTTCACATGGGCGAAGCCATAGTCCAGCATGGCGATGGAATCGCTCCACATATAGATGCTGTCCAGCACGACAGCCACCAGCTGGATGCCGTCCCGCTCCGCCCCGGACACGAGGCAGCGTCCCGCCGCCTCCGTATAGCCGGTCTTCACACCGTTGGCGCCATCATAGATCCACAGCATCTGGTTTTCGCTGCACCAGGAATTTTCGGGATAATTGCTTCTCGGAACCGCTTTCTCCTTTGTTCCCACGATATCGGCAAAAACAGGGTTCCGATAGCCGTAGGAAGCGATCAACGCCAGATCATAGGCCGTGGTGTAATGCCGCTCATCCGGCAATCCATGAGGATTTACGAAATAGGTGTCCGTGGCACCGATTTCCCTCGCCTTCTCCGTCATCATCCCGGCAAAGGCATCCACACTGCCTGCAACGTGCTCGGCAACGGCCACCGTGCCATCATTTCCCGACCTCATGATGATGCCGTAGAGAAGATCTCCCAAGCGGATCTTCTCCCCCTCCTCCAGCCAAAGGGTGGAGCCCTCTGTCCCGGCCGCATTGCCACTGACCGTCACGATATCATCCAGATTCCCCTTTTCCAGAGCCACGATCAGAGTCATGGCCTTCGTCGTGCTGGCAGGGAAACGCATCGCCTTCATATTTCTGGAATACAGGACTCTCCCGGTCTTTGCCTCCATGACCACGGCTGAACGGGCCGTCACATTGGGCAGGATATTGTCCGTCCTCTCCAGCATCTCCTGTTCCTGGACCTCATTCTCCCCTTCCCGAGACTCCGCCACACCAAAAAACATACAGGAAAAAGCCAGCAATACCACCAGAAGATTTCCCACAACCCTCATCAACCCGTTCCCTCCTGATTATCCAATGTTTTCACCATGAAATCTTAGCGTGTCAAGTCCGAAGGACGCAGAATCGGTCAACACCCTTTCACACGGAGTTTAGTATATCATCCACCGACAGGAATTTCAACGGTCTTCATAAGGTATACATGGGACATGGAACAAAACATACCCATACAATGATATGCCAAAAGATATGCCGAAAATAAATAGATAAAATACGTGAAAATCATACGAGATGGCCTTGTTTGAGTAATACGTCCCCTTGACTTCCTACCATTTCTTCACTAAAATCAAACCTGTAATATTTTCATGTTATCTTCATGCTTCGCTATTCACACCTCTCAAGGAAGGATCTGTAATCATTGGTACAGAAAAAACATCTCATCCTGCCATGCGCCGCAGCAGTATGGCTTTTTTCCTCCATGCCGGATGCTTATGCCTCCCCCGGCTCCCAGTCGCCTGCCTGGACCTATGATTCCCTGACGCAGCTGATCGATGCCGGATACCTGATGCCTCCAGAAAAGCCTCTCTCCGAATGCTCCCGCGAGGAACTCAGCCAGTTGGTTGCCCAGGCTCTCTATGCCATCGACCAGTCGAGGCCAGACCCATCGGCAGAGGAGTACGAAAGGGCCGCACACCGCGTCATCCGGAACGAGTCCCAGCCACTGCCCTCCAGAGTCCCCGACTCCGTGACATTGAAGAACTACGAATCCGCTGCCCGGCAGGCAAGGGTCTCCACGGAACTGCTCCTCCGCCATTCCATACAGGGAACGAACCGGCTGGAAGCCATGACACCCCTCAAGAAAAAAAGTGACCGGGCCCTGGACCAGCTGGAATCCGCCGCCCGCGACTACGCTCTGGAACAGAGCCGGGCGCAGCCCGCCGCCGACCCGGAGACAACGAATGCCCTGGCGACAGAATACGGGCGGCTTGCCCGCCGCATCGTCATAGACGAGGTGCAATTGAAGCTCTCCAAGGAGCAGGAATTCTACGCCCGAAAAATGTCAAAGGAAACTTCCTCTCAGAGTGCCGGCAGCTCCATGACAACCCAGGGAACCCAGAAGGAACAAGCATCATTTACCGCCCAGGACTATGCCCTTGCACGGAGCCGCAACTATCAGCGGGCCCTCCGACTCTCCTATGAGCAGACGCATCTGGAAGGCCTCCTGAACTCCCTCATGGGCAAAGGTTCCCAAGAACCCGCTTCCATTCCCAATATCGCCTCCGACCATGCCGCGAGACTGCGGGCCGAATTCTTTTCGGAGCTTGACAGCAGCGGCTTCCTGGATGATGCGGATGCCTGCCTGCAGCTTTCCTCCAACGTCCCCGTGAAGGATGACCTTGGCCAGAGATTCACGCTGGAGGGGGAAATACGTCTGGACTACGGACATTACACGGGTGTGGACGGCCTCAACAACAGGACGCGCGTCCGCGGCCGCCTCTTTCCCGACTACAATCTGGACGGGAACTGGCACGCCAAAGCCATGGTAGAATGGGAAAAGGTTCTCTCCGGCCCCGCAGGCTCCGATGATGGGCATCTCCGTCTGGACCGCTACTACCTCTCCGGCGATATCGGTCTCGTCCATGCGGACATCGGCGCCTTCGGAAGCTTCATGGCAGAGGGAAACATCTTCGACAGCAGGTTCAACGGCGTTCGCCTGTCTGCCGGTGGCCCCGTCCGCTACACGGTGGAATACGGCAATCTCAACAAACGCGACACGAAAAGGGCCTACGATATCACGGCCACCTATGATACCGCCGACTATGGGGTGGACGGAGGCTATTACCATTTCGACCACAAGGACGGCAAATCCCAGGAAATCTACATGGCGAACTACCGCCAGCATCTGGGCCTTCTCGATGCGGGTGCCATGCTTCTCCTCGGCAGGAAGGGCGGCGACAGCGGGACAGGCTACATCTTCTCTCTGGGCTACACGCCGGAAGATAACTGGAGGCCCAATTCCCTCAGCTATTGGCTCAAATATTACCGCCAGCCATCCTCCACCTATATCTCCCATACCATGAGCGGCACCGCCGACATCCTGAAGCCATACGGGGGCTTCCGCGGCTGGGGGCTTGGCTGCAACTACAACCTCACCCAGGATTGGAGCTTCGGGCTGGAGTTCTACCACCTGAAGGATCTTTCCCGTGGCCATGTCAGCAATACCTTCTGGTCCCGGGCATCAAGGAATTTCAACAACTACGAGGATTACGAGAGTTTCGACGAGGACGACGAATAAGACCTATATCAAGGAGGAAAAAACGCACATGAACATGTTGAAACGCCTGACGAGAAAGGAAACGAAACTGGCTGTGGTGGGACTTGGCTATGTAGGCCTGCCTCTGGCTGCCGCCTTTGCCGAGGAATTCCACGTCATCGGCTTTGACCGCAATGAAGATAAAATCGAATCATACCGCCAGGGCCACGACATCACAGATGAATTGGGAGACGAGGTTCTTCGCAAGGCAAACATCGACTTCACCACAGACCCCGAACGCCTGCGGGAAGCATCCTTCCTCGTCATCGCCGTTCCCACCCCCATCAACGGCGACAAGACCCCGAATCTCTCCCCCGTGAGAGGCGCAACGGAGACTGTCGCCAAACATCTCGAAAAGGGAAGCATCGTCGTCTATGAATCCACCGTCTACCCCGGCGTGACGGAGGATATCTGCCGCCCCTTGCTGGAAGAAGGCTCCGGCCTCGTCTGCGGACGGGACTTCAAGATCGGCTACTCGCCGGAACGCATCAACCCCGGCGACAGGCAGCACCGCCTCCAAACCATCACCAAAATCGTCTCGGGCATGGACGAAGATTCCCTCGCGGACATCGCCGAGGTCTACGGCGCCATCATCCAGGAGGTCTACCGCGCCCCGGACATCCGCGTGGCAGAGGCAGCCAAGCTGGCGGAGAACACCCAGCGGGACATCAACATCGCCTTCATGAACGAGCTGGCCATGGCCTTCCATCAGATGGACATCGATACCCACGAGGTGGCAAAGGCCATGGACACGAAATGGAACGCCATGGGCTTCCGCCCCGGGCTGGTAGGCGGGCACTGCATCGGCGTGGATCCCTACTATTTTCTCTACGAGGCGGAGAACCGCGGCCAGCATTCCCATCTGGTCTCCGCAGGGCGGCGCATCAACGACTACATGGGCAAATTCGTTGCCCAGGAAATCGTGAAGATTATGCTCCGCTCCGGACTGGATCCCATCCATTCCAATCTCTTCCTTCTCGGCATGACCTTCAAGGAAAACTGCCCCGACACCCGCAATTCCCGCTCGGTGGATGTCTGCCAGCATCTGAGGGACTACGGGTTCAAGCCCCTCCTTTCAGACCCTCTGGCAGACGTGAATGAATTCCGGAAAGAATACCATCTCGACCTTCTCCCGGAGGAAGCCATCAAGGATGTGGACTGCCTGGTCATCCTCGTGAGCCATGCCCATTACCGCCAGTGGTCACTGGAGGACCTGAAGAGATTCTACCGCCAGCAGGAGGGGCACCCCCGCATCCTCATCGATGTCAAGCACCAGTACAGCCGCCCCGCCGCCGAGGCTGCGGGCTTCATCTACTGGGCATTGTAACGGAGGCCGGACGTGGACTACAAGAAACTCGGCATCATCGTTGCCCTCTGCCTTTGCGTGGTAGTGGGCACTCTTATCTTCATCCGTGACCATGTCATCGAGAAGACCGTGTTCATCCCGGACATCACGGATCTCACCAAGAACTACCTTGCCTCAGAGGAGATCAATGCGGCAAAGGAAGCCCTGGCGGACCCCAACATCAAGCCCGTGGAGGTCATCACCACCCTGCAGGACGGGACGCCCCGCGTGGCCATCGTCTTCGACGGCATGCCGGACCGCCCCCTGGCATCACGGCTCATCGATGTCCTCAAGAAACACAAGGCGGAAGCCGTTTTCTTCGTGGAAGGGGAAAACATCGCCGACCAGCCGGAAGTCCTCCGTGTCCTCAGTGAGGGCGGGCAGGCAATCGGCAACTACACCTATACGGGACTGGCAGCCATGGAACGTCAGAGTGTGGACCAGCAGCTTCTCCAGATCTGCCGCACCCAGAAGGTCATCACCATGAATGATGTCCTCGCGCCCACCCTGTTCCGCGCGCCAAGAACCGTCTTCACCGACGGCCTGCTGAAATCTGTCCGGGCCGCCGGCCTTTCCTATGCTGTCAAGGAGAACGTACGCTTCCAGCGGAACACCCTCCACAACCAGCAGGATGCAGATGCCTATGCCGCCTCCATCCAGCGGGGCAGCATCATCGCCATCCCCATAAATCATCCCGTGGAGCAGAAGGCCGATGACCCCGTCGTGCGGGAAGAAACACCCGCCGTGGACATGAAGCCCACCATCCATGATGACAACTCCTCCGGCCCGCCGCCCCAGGAAGACCTGGCGGTGGAACTGGACCTGCTGCTCACGGCCCTGGAACATCAAGGGCTGCAGACGACCTACGTGAACCAGTTCCGCAAGATCTACTACATCCCCGCGGCGTCTCCCCTTCCCGAGACCCCGCCCCAAGGAGGTGCCAAATAATGCCCGACGAGAAAAAAGCCCCCCATGACATCCTCTACGAGGAAAAGCCGGACCGCCGTCTGCTGTCCTATGTACCGGATGACTCCGGCCTTCGGAGCAACCATGACCGGCGCGGCTCCCACGAACATGGCACCGACACCATAGATTACGTCCAGTACCAGCAGGACAACAAGCTCGGACAGCGTTACCTCGTAGACTACGATGTGTCCGTCTCCTTCTCTTTTGCAGGGAGCCGCCATTCCCTGACGGCAAAGGCCGTGGACATCAGCACCACGGGCATGCTTCTGAAGCTCCCCGAGGGACGGGAGCAGGACCTCAAGGAGTCCAGCGAGGTCCGCCTGGATTTCGAGATCTCTCCCGGCTCCATGCCCGAGGGCTACGAGATGAATATCCATTCCCTGAAGGCCCGCTGCGTCCGCCTCGTCCGGAAGGACGACGGGACCCTCCTCTGCGGCATGGTGTTTGACACCACCCTGGCGCAGTACGCCGCCAGGAAGCGGCAGCACTACCTCCTTGGCGCATCGGCCTTCTGTCTCGGCGTCATCACCCTGATTATCATCCTCATGCGGGCGGAATCCGTGGTCTACTTCCGATTCAACCGCTGGCTTTACCTCTACAGCATCATCGCAGCCACCTTCCTCCTGTCCCGCTATTTCTTCGCCACCTTCTACCGGCCCGTGAAGATCGATCCCGACTACACGCCGGGCGTCACCATCATCATCCCCTGCTTCAACGAGGAGCAGTGGATTGGCCGCACCATCCACAGCTGCATCAATCAGGACTACCCCGTGGACAAGCTGGAAGTCATCGTGATAGATGACCATTCCAACGACAATTCCGTGGCCCGCATCCATGATACCATCGAGGAGATCAAGGCCTCGGACACCAGCGAGGGAGCCTACCACACCTCGGAGCGCCTCCGCTACGTGGTGCAGCCCGTCAACAAGGGGAAGCGCGATGCCATGGCCTTGGGAGCCACCCTCGCCAAGCACGAGCTCGTGGTATTCGTGGACTCCGACAGTTTTCTGGACCCCTTTGCCGTGCGGAACATCGTCCAGCCCTTCAAGGACAAGGAAATGGGCGGCGTCTCCGGGCGCACGGACGTGGCCAACACCTACACCAACGCCCTGACCCGCATGCAGGCCGTCCGCTACTACATCGCCTTCCGCATCATGAAGGCGGCGGAAAGCTGGTTCGACTCCGTCACCTGTCTGTCAGGCCCCCTCTCCTGCTATCGGAAGGACCTGATCCTCAAATATTCCCATGACTGGCTGAACCAGAAATTCCTGGGACAGCGGGCCACCTTTGGCGACGACCGGAGCATGACGAACTTCATTCTTCGGCACAACCGCACCGGCTATCAGGACTCGGCCGTCTGCATGACCATCGTGCCCAACAGCTACACCATGTTCCTCAAGCAGCAGATGCGCTGGAAGCGCTCCTGGCTCCGGGAATCCCTGATCGCCGGCCGCTATATCTGGAAGAAGGAACCCTTCATGTCCCTAAGCTTCTACATGGGACTTGTGGTTCCCATCGCGGCCCCCGTCATCGTGCTCTACAATCTCATCTATGTGCCCATCATGCACCGGGTCTTCCCCGTCACCTTCGTGGTGGGCATGATCCTCATGGCGCTCCTGATGAGCATGGCCCAGCTCTTCCTGCGCCGCAGCACCACCTGGCTCTTCGGCATGTGGTTCTGCATCTACTATGAGGCAATCCTGCTCTGGCAGATGCCCGTGGCCTGGTTCACCTTCTGGAAGTCCACCTGGGGCACCCGCCTGACGCCGGCAGACCTGGCAGAAATGGAAAAACAGCGCCTGAAAAAGGAAAAGAAAGAGAAAGAAAAAAGAAAGGAACAAGAATAGCATGAGCGACAAGGATACCCTGGGAGAAAAGATACGCGCCCTGGCAGACGAGGGCTACTCCCGCCGCAAGCAGCATTTCAAGGTCCTGCGGACACTGATCGAGATTGTTGTCGTCGCCCTGCTCCTCTTCTTGCTGTACTCCCTCTTCTTCAGCCTGAAGACCTACCAGCCCTACGACAGTGCCTCCATCACCCCCGGTGAGAAGGACACGGGCTTCGTCGCCCTGTCCTACTTCGGCGTGGACCACATCGGGGACACCTCCACCCTCATCGGGCAGAAGCAGCTCCGCAAGCACCTCAAGGAACTCCATGACCAGGGATACGTCACCGTCACCCAGCAGGACATCCTGGACTACTACAAGACCGGCAAGCCCCTGCCCCCCAAGGCCCTCTATCTCATGTTCGAGGACGGGCGGCGGGACACCGCCATCTTCAGCCAGCCGGTGCTGGAAGAGCTCAATTTCAAGGCCAGCATCATGAGCTACGCGGAAAATGTCGAGTCCATGGACATGAAATTCCTGAAGCCCACGGAACTCTCCGAGCTGGTGGACTCCAGCTTCTGGGAACTGGGCACCAACGGCTACCGCATGGAATACATCAACGTATACGACCGCTACAACAACTACATCGGGGAAATCGACCCCCTGCGCTATGCCATGCTCACACCCTATCTCGGACGCCGCTACAACCACTACCTCATGGACTACATCCGCGACAAGGACGGCGTGCCGAAGGAGAGCTACGAGCATATGCGTCGCCGCATCACCTATGACTTCGAGCGCCTGCGGGACATCTATACCGAGAATTTCGGCACCGTCCCCCACGCCTATGTCCACATGCACGGCAACACGGGGAAATTCGCCAACAACAACGACGTGAGCGCTGTCGACGAGAAATGGATCCGGGATCTCTTCCCCATGGCCTTCAACCGCGAGGGCTACTGCTTCAACCAAAGGAACAGCAGCCTCTACGACCTCACCCGCATGCAGCCCCAGCCCTACTGGCCCATCAACCATCTGCTCATGCGCATCAAGTACGACATCAACCAGCCCATCGACTTCGTCAGCGGCGACCCCTCCAGACAGGATCTCTGGATGCTCCTGAAGGGAGCCGCCGAGCTGGAAAAGGAGACCTACACCCTCACCACCCTGCCGGAGGACACGGCACTCTCCCGGGTGCACAATCTGGACCATGTAACGGATCTCCGGGTCTCCACGAGGCTCCAGGGCAACGCCTTCGGCGCCCAGCAGATCTGCCTGCGGGCCAGTGACGACTGCAGCACCTGCCTCTGCATCGAGCTCATCAACAACCAGCTCCTCGTATTGGAGCAAACGGGAAGCGCCCGCAAGGAACTCTACCGCGAGAAGCTGCCCGTCATTCTCGGCGAACCCATCCCTTCCGTGGAAGAGGCACGCAGGGAAGCGGAGACACAGGAGAACATGACCTTTGCCCGCTATGCCACATCGGCAGACCAGGCCGCGGAATACTACGGGCGCGCGGAGAGCAGAAAAGAGATGCCCGCAGCCACCGTCGAGGATGGCGCGGAGCCCTACGAGCCCGTCCAGAGCTTCCACCGCCGGGGAGACCATCAGGTACAGATTGACCTGAAGGGAGACTCCCTCACGGTCCTCATCGACGGCAAGGAAGGTCCCAAGAACCTGGCCGTACCCCAGACGGGACACGGCAACGTCTTCCTCGGCGCCTCCTGGCAGGGCGAGGCCTGGAGCCAGCGGAACCTGGCCGATGACGTATACGATGCCGTGTTCGAGAAGTTCACCATCCTGACCAACATCAAAGAGGACATCAAGGACGAGAAGGTCCTGTTCACCACGGAGCTCACAGGCTTCGACAAATTCCTTTTCCGCGCCAACGAGATCTGGGAATCCATTCTCTTCTGGTTCCTGCGGAACGCCTAGGAAGGAGGCTCCCCCATGAAAAAGAAGATATTGCCGATGCTCTCTTTAGGACTTTCCCTGCTGCTCACCGGGGGCTGCGCCCATGCAGACCCCATGGCAAGCGGCCCCCACCAGCCCGTGCAGCTTTCCGCGTGGATTGCTTCCTGGGACCAGAAAAGCGGCGCCAGGGAATACAAGAAACTCAAGAAACGGCTGGACAGCATCGCCTGCTTCATGGCCTACTACGGCAATGATGACAAGCTCATCCTCAGCGACGAGCTCAAGGCCTCCGCCGCCCTCGCCAAAAAGGAAGGACAGAAGAAGCGCTATTTGAGCTTCACCAACGACTGGACAAATGACAAAGGGAAAACCGTCACGAAGGACGCCGACCTGATGCGCCGCCTGCTGGATGGGGACGAGAAGAAAGATGAGACCCTGCGCCAGATGATCGATGCCGCAAAGGAACTGAAATGCACCGGCATCGAGCTGGACTATGAGGCCTTCTGGAAGGACAAGAATCTGTTGCAGGACTACCTGGATTTCACCTACCGTCTTTCCTCCGCCTGCCTCAAGGAACACCTGGACCTGCGCATCGTTCTGGAGCCGGGCATGCCCATGGACGCAGGGCTCTGCAAGGGGCCGGAATACGTGGTCATGTGCTACAACCTCTACGGGAAGCACAGCGGCCCCGGCCCCAAGGCAGACCGTGATTTCATCGCCAAGACCCTCAAGAAGATGGAAGCCATCCCCGGCAAGAAGGGCGTCGCCTTTGCCACCGGAGGATGTCTCTGGGAAGACTACGGCCTCCTTGGCATGAAGAAAGGCCCCATCCGCTTCATCGATGAGGACGAGGCCGTGGATCTGGCCAAAGGGCACAAAATCTCCCCCGAACGGGACGAGAACAGCGCTGCCCTCCACTTCACCTTCACGGAGGACGGCCATTCCAGGGAAGTCTGGTACGCCGACAGCGAAACCCTCAACGCCTGGATCAAGGAAGCCGCCGACGCGGGCATCGAAAGTGTGAGCCTTTGGCGCCTGGGCAGCAACACAGACATCGAAGAGGTCAAGAACAAATGAGAACAACACTCCAAAAACATCCCAAGGGTGTGCGACATACCCTCACCCGCATCACCGCCATGATCTGCACCGCAGGCCTGCTTGCCATGCCTTTCCATACGGCACTGGCGGCAGACTACGGGCAGCTCCGCGCCGGGAACCAGGGGAAGCTCGCAGAGCAGCACCGGTTCCTGCCCACCATAGAGCAGGCTGTCATCCTCACCTTTGGAGGACTTTCCAGGAAGGTCCCCCTGCAGAACCTTCTGGAGCGCATGAAGGAAGGTGGCATGCGGGGCACCTTCTTCGTCACGGAACGGGAGCTCCAGAGGAACGCGGACAACCTTGACCTCATCCGCTCCTACGGCCAGGACCTGGCCATCGGCCTGACCCCCGGCGAGACCGGGACCTACGAGGATTACTGCGCCCAGATCGAGCGCATCCGCTCTGCCCTCTCCGAGCGGTACGGCATACAGACGAACTTCCTCCGCATCATGGGCGCCGGCGGGAACATGGAAGCCATGCAGGAAGCCGCTTCCGCCATGGGCTGCACCCTCGTCGGGCAGGGACTCAACGTGGTCCAGTCCAAGCACAAGGAAGCCCAGAGCCCCGCCGAGGTCATGCCCGATATCTTCGGCAAGTGGACCACCTCCCTGAACCGCGGGGAGATCGTCTATATGCGCACCGACTTCTATGCCAGTGATACCCTGGCCGCAGACATGCTGACGGAGATCAAGGAGAAGAAAATCGACAACATCACCTACCTGGATCCCGACCTCAAGGGCGATGCCACAAAGAACGACTCCGCCTACCATACCGCCTCCCTGCAGGACGTGGAAGACCGAAAGGAATTCCACTACAAGTTCCCTGTGGACACGAAGAACCTCCCCCCGGAAATGCAGCCGGAATACGGCACGGACTGGGTGTCGGAGGAAAACTTCCGGAAGGCCTTCTACGAGCACTACATCGGAGCGCCGGAGGTCTACGGCATGGACCGCATGAACGAATTCTCCCGCACGGAAACCGCCCATGCCGACAAGACGGGCATCATCAAGAATGTCAGGGACAATACCATCTTCCTGACCTTCGACGACTGGGGGCAGGACGACTCCATCAACCAGCTCCTCTACGTCCTCAGGAAGCACAAGGTCCATGCCACCTTCTTCATCATCACCCGCAACATGCTCAACAACCCGAACCTGCTCCGCGCCATCGCCGCCGACGGCAATGAGATCGGCAGCCATACCAACAACCACTCCGCCATGGTCAGACGGGACGAGAATGGCCATACCCTTCCCGTGGAAACTCCGGAAGAATACGACGAGGACGTGCGCTCCTCCTACCCGAAGATGCTCTCCGTTCTGGGGGACATGCGTCTGGAAAACGGCCGCCCTGCCCTCACCCGTCTCCTGCGCCCCCCCACTCTGGCCGTGAGCAGATCCGGTGTCAAGGAAATCCTGAACGCCGGCTTCACCTACATCGTCAGCGGCAGCGGCAGCACCGAGGACTACGGGGCCGTCTCCATGCAGTCTCTGGTGGGCATCATGAATGCCATCGTCCATGAGAAGGACGGCAGCGTGAGGCGCGGCAGCATCATCATCATGCACATGAGTTCCACCTCAAAACTCACCCCCCGCGCTCTTGACATCCTGCTGACCGCCAACGACAAGCTCCCCGACGGCCATCCCGGGAAATTCAAGGTGGGGCTTCTTGGGGACTACCTGAAAGACGGCTACTCCCAGACCATGAAACAGGTTCCCGCCATCCGGTAAAATATTCCCGGCAGGACACGTAAAAGAAGCGAGGAATCCATCCTCGCTTCTTTGCTGTTCCCAAGCCCGCCATTTCAAGACAGGCCCGGCTGCTCCAGCCACACCTTTTTCCCACAGAAGGCGATGCCGTACTTCCAGACCTCCGTCACTCCCTGCCGGGCAAGTTCCGCTGCATATTCCTTGTTTTCGATTTGGGAGAGGGCTGCTTTTGCTGCTGCCTCCATTTCCCCCTCGTCCTTGACAACCTTCAATTCCAGTACAACCCCCGGCAAATTTTCCTTCAACGGAAAGAATGCAATATCGAAGCGTCCATAGCCGCTTTCTTTGTTGGATTCCACCCGGTAACGGCCTTCCAGCCAGACCGACAGGCCCAGGAGCAAACCGTGATAGAAGCTTTCCGGCTGATGGGCACTGTCATGGAAACTGACAAAATCCCGCAATAACTCGGAGAGATAGTTTGCAAAATCCTCTGCCCTGCCCTCTGTCATGGCCTCCATCAAGTCACTTAGGACAATCTGGCCCTGATGGGGAACGATGTTTTCCAATATCTCGTCCTCATAGGCACAACTTATTTCCAGATTCGGTATCTGCAAAGCCGCCCAATCCCTGGACCTTTCATCCTTCCAGGTTTTCACGGCCTTCAAATATCCAGAGGTCAAAAGCATCATATAAAGGGTATTGCGGTCTGAGTTCAGGTCAGCATATACAATATTTTCCCTAACAGGAGTGTTTAGTGCCTTGCCTTCCAACAAGCCCATCAAATCCGCTTCCTTCCTGGCATCCATGCGGGCCAGCAGCGTCTTTAATATGCTGTTTCCGGAGGTATTCAGCCAGTAGGGCTGGAATTTGCAATCGTTATCAATAAAGCTGATCACCGACCAAGGATTGTATATTTCCGAGCTGCCAAAGATATAACCGTCATACCACTTCTTGAGGTCACCACTTTTTTCCTCCAGCCCGCACATGGCCAGAAGGCAATCTGCCTCTGCCTGAGTAAAGCCAAAGATGTCGCTGTAACGCTCACTCAGAACAGAGCAGACGCGAAGATTGTTCAGCCCGCTGAAGATGCTTTCCTTGGAAACCCTGGTCACTCCGGTGAGCACCGCAAAGTCCAACGCCTCATTGGTCTTCAATGCCTCGCTCAAGAATCCCCGCATAAAGTCGATGCAGTCATCGTAATATCCCCGCTCCCAAGCCGCAATGACGGGGGCATCGTATTCGTCCAGAAGCACCACGGCCTCCCGGCCATGATGCTTTTGCAGGAACTTGGTCAGGTTGGCCAGGGCAAACTGCAATTTGTCGGGGGAACAGTCTGTGTTCAGCACACTTTTGAAGTACTCTTTATCCTGGGGAGACAGTGCCTCGCTATCCTGCAAATACAACACCCTGTCGTAGACCTGGCGCATAAGCTCGGACAGCTTCACCATCATGCCGCCGTACTCTTTGGCCTGGGCACCTTTCAGCGTCAAAAACACCACGGGGCGGCTGCCCTGCTCCTGCATGTACTCCTCCCCCGCCCGCCCGATATCCAGCCCTGCAAAGAGCTCCAGGTTCTTTTCCCCGTTCTCCAGGGCAAAGAAATACCGCAGCATGGAAAGGTTCAACGTCTTGCCGAAACGGCGGGGCCGGGTGATGAGGGTTACTTCGCTACGGCCGTCCAAAATCTCTTTGATAAAACGAGTCTTGTCGATAAAGCAATAACCACCACGAATAAGCTTGGCAAAATCATCCACGCCGATAGGCATGACCCTGCGCTCGGTTTTTACACCCATGTCTGTCGCCTCCTTACAGCACACGCCCTACTTCCTCCAGCGTGGTCCATCCCTCTGCCGCTTTCCGGAGGCCATCCTCCCACATGGTCCGAAAGCCCTTCTTGCGGGCCAGGCTCTCCATCTCCTTTATCTCCGCACTCTGCAGGAGCGCTTTTCTAAGATCGTCATCGAGGACAAGAATCTCATGAAGAGGCAGCCTGCCCAGAAATCCCGATCCATGGCATTTCTCGCATCCCTTCCCTCTCCACAGGACTCCTGAAGCAGAAAGGAAACCCTCCATCAGCAGGGCTTCAGACGAGCCTGCCGCAATCTCATGAGGCTCTTTGCAAAATGGGCAGACCCGCCGCACAAGCCGCTGCGAGACGATTCCCGTAAGGGTCGCTGCCAGAAGATAGGCGGGAATTCCCATCTCCAGCAAGCGGAACAGTGCCGTGATGCTGTCACGGGCATGGAGAGTGGTAAGGAGCATATGCCCCGTAAGGGCGGCACGAACGGCAATCCGGGCCGTGACCTCATCCCGGATTTCTCCCACCATGATGGCATTGGCATCCATTCTCAGACCGGCACGCAGCCCCTCCGCAAACCCCAGTCCGGCCTTGGGATTCACCTCCATCTGATTGATGCCGTCAATCAGGCCCTCGATGGGGTCCTCGATGGTGATGATATTGAGCTCCGGCGAGTTGAGCTTCTGCAGGATGGCGTAAAGGGAGGTGGTCTTTCCTGAATTCATGGGACCACAGGCAACGAGCATCCCAGAGGGGCGGTGAACCATCTGCCGGAGCAGTTCCAGATTCTCTGGCAGCAGACCCAGCTCCTCCATGCTCCGCAATCTCTTTTCCCCATTGAGGAGACGGATGGCAACCGCCTCGCCGTATTTCACCGGAAGGCTCGCCACCCGCAGGTCAACCTTGCCGGAGGCACAGGAGTAACTGATATGCCCGTCCAGAGGGCGTCGATGCTCGCTGATATCCATTCCGGCCATGATCTTCAAGCGGGAGACAAGGACCGGATGGATGCGCAGGGGAAAGGGCTCCCCCGTCTCCCACAGCATGCCGTCCACACGATAGCGGAGGCGCAGGCAGTCTTCCCGGGGATCGATATGGATGTCGCTGGCCCGCAGCTCCATCCCGAACTCTATGATCTGATTGGCCAAACGCACAATGGGGGCCGACTGCCCGTCTGCCCCCTCCTGTCTTGCCGCATGCTTTCGCTCCTGCATGCCATGCATGACCTGCTTTGCAAGCTGATGCAGAAGCACTTCCTGCTCCGTCATCCCATCATCTCCATGGATCCAGTTCGACTGTTTTATTTACTCCCTCCACCCCTTCGGGGCACATCCCTCTAAGAGGGATGTGTCAGCAAAACTGAGGGGGAGCCTTGATGATAAACTAAAAAGTCCGACAATACATGGCAGAAGCGTTCCATCCATGATAGTTCCCCGCTGCCTCGTCCTTCATGAAATAGCCTTCCAGCTTCAGCTGCATCCGGCTGTCCTCGTCCAGCCAATGATCATATCCCAGCTGCAGGGACCACCTGCGCCTGTTGTTGGTGGGCTGGCCAGTGGAATAATCGTAGGCGGCGCCGCCTTTTGCCCTCATATAGTTCGCCCTGACCCACCATGACTGTCCCTTCTGGATCTTGTGTGTCCATCCGAGACCGTAATACTTCCGCCAGATGCCGTTGCTGTCCGCTCCCCAGCCTTTCGCGCCTGCCTGATAGCCTATGACGGCATAGGCCTGGTATGAATCCTTGGGAGTGACATCCTCACTATAGAAGCCCTTCCATATGTACTCGTCGCCATCTTTGTAAGAGTAATCTCCCAGCCGGGAGGATGCGCCGGACTGGTGGGAAAACAGTCCGAGGAACTGATAATGCTTCCCGGCATAAAGGTATTCTACCTCCTGTTTCCAAAGGTTTCCTGGGGAGGCCGTATCCTTCCTGTCCACCCCGTCCACATCCCAGCGGAAGTCATAATCGCCACGCCAGGTCCAGCTCATGCGTCCCGTGACAGTGTCCCGCTCCGTGATGTGATGCACCACCTCGACTTCCGGCATCAGGTTCCATCCTTGGTTGAAGGAATTATATCTTGCCAATTCATCCGGCAGATTCGCATTTTCATGCACTGCGGATTGCCCCATCGGAGCGCTGACCGTCATCTTGTAGCGCACATCATTGATTGGGTGGTCGTTATGGATGGAGGCCGAGATTTCCGTGGAGGTCCATGCGGAGACATCTCCCTTTTCCTTGCCGGAGGAGGACTTCACATATCCGGTCTCCAATGCCCAGTCCCAGCCATCTTCCACGCCGGAGACGGTCACAGGAGTATAGAGCTGATGGCCGCTTTCTTTATCGTTATTGCCCTGCCAGGCATAGTATTCCATGCCCATGCCATAGGAATGGCCTTCCCCGAAATGTTCCAATTCATATTCTGCCTGGATGAACTCCAGGTTCGCCTGCTCCGCAATCTGTTCAGCATCCTGCAGCCAAAGCCGGGCATCTGCCAGAAGTTTCTGTGCCTCCTCGAGGTCCGCCTCTGCCTGCACCCCGTCAAGCTCCAGCCGATCCCGGTCCTGCTCCATCTCGATGATCTCCTGGCGCGCATCCGCTTCGGCTGCCTGCGCCTGGGACTGACGGTCCTGCAGCACTCCCAGATGCCCCTCCAATTCATCCAGAAGTGCCTGAGCATCTTCTGCCGCCTGATTTGCCGATGCCATGCGACTCTCATAGTAGGCCATATTGCTCTCAATGCGCTCCGCAGATTCCCCTACAGCATTCGATGGGGGCTTTGCCATCTGCTCCTCCGCCATCACATGGGCATCCTTCGGGCGGTTTTGCGCATCCATGCCCTCCACACTGCGGGAAACCGCCGCATCCTCCTTCGATGCCTGTGCCGTCACGGATTCCCGATAGGAGAGGTACTCCGCCTCTCTTTGGGCCGCCTCCAGCGTGAGACGCGCCGTCTCGTCCCTCTGGGCGTACACCTTCGGCAGGAAATCCACAATGTCTTCCTGGCTCGCTGATGCCATCTGCGACCTCATGGCAGAAGCATCTTTCGCCCGCTGCATGGCAATCCTGTTACTCGTCTTTTGCAGATCCACCGCAGAAAGCTGTTCCTCCACAGCCCTAAGATCTTCCTCCAGCTGCCTGACTCCGGCTCTCGCCGCCTCCACATCCTGGTCTGCCTGGAGTTTTTCTTCCCTCGCCTGTTCCAGTTTTTTTTCGGCCTTCTTGTGGCCTTTGATGCGGTCCCGGGCATCCTTCATGTAATCGAAATAAGTGGAAACCTCCGTAAAGGTATTGATGGGCGAGGCATGGCTGTTATGAAGCGGCGTCACATGGAGAATATAGATCGTGCTGAGGGACGCAGCCGCCGTCTGCGTCAGTTCATGGGAAAATTCCTCCCGCTCCTTCATCTGCCGCTTCCGTTTGCGCGTCATGCGCGTAACATGGGGGAATGCAGGAAGGCGCAGCTTCTCCGACAGGCGGAATTTCCGCAGTCTCCTTGCCCTGCGCCGATCCATGCGCATCGCGCGGGGGAATGCGGGCGGGGAAAGCTCCTCTGCCTTGCGCAGCTCCCGCAGCCGCTTCGCCCTGCGCCGTGTCATGCGCATTGCATAGGGGAATGCAGGAAGCACCGGCTCCATTTCTTCGCGCAGCTTCTGAAGCCGTTTGCTGCGCTTGCGGGTCATCCGCATTCCTGTCCCCCCTTCCGCTTTTCTCGAACTATATATACTTCGACATAACCCCGTCATTTTCCTTCGCTTCATTATAACGCATTGTTCAGATTTTGCCAAAGGCAAAATATACAAATTGACGTTTCGACAGGCTTGTCCTGTCATAACACCACAGGCTCCCCCCTGTCAGCTTTGCTGACACCCTCCTCGGAGGGGGGCAAAAAAAGCCTCCCTCTTAGAGGGAGGTGCCCAGAAGGGGCGGAAGGAGTCTTGCAACTTAGGAGTCTTACAACTTGAACTGCCCCACGGCTTCCTGCATGTCGCCGGCGAGAGTTGCCAGTGCATGGGAGGCTGCCGCGATTTCCTCGTTGGAAGCGGATTGCTCCTCCGTTGCCGAAGAAATCGTCTGGGTGTGGTCCGCTGTCCTGCGGCTCACGCTGTCGATGGAATCCACCGCCGCGACAATGCGCTCTGCACCCACCGTAACCGTCTGCACGGAATGGTTGATCTCTTCCATCTGCTGATTGATGCTGTCCACCTTGGAGAGAATGTCCTCAAACTGGACACCCACATCCCGGATGGCCTTCGTGCCGTGGGCAACCTCAGCGGTGCCGTTGTTCATGGACTCCACGGCCTGTGCCGTATCCTGCTGGATGGAAGCAATGCGGGCCTTGATCTGCTCTGCAGACTGCTGGGACTCTGCGGCGAGCTTCCTGACCTCGTCGGCGACAACGGCAAAGCCGCGTCCCTGCTCCCCTGCGCGGGCCGCCTCAATGGCAGCATTGAGGGAGAGGAGGTTGGTCTGCTCGGCAATGGAGGAGATTGCCTCCACGATCTGTCCAATCTGCTGGGAATTCTCGCCCAAGGTCTTGACCACCTGCGCCGAGGCCATGACGCTCTGCTCGATGTTCCCCATCTTCGCCACAGCATCCTCCATGAGCTCGGAGCCCTTCTTTGCCGCCTCGGAGGTCTGCTGGGAGGCATCCATGACTTCCCTTGCCTTCTGCATCATGTCCGCCATGTCCTTGTATACCGCGTCGACACTCTCCTTCGCCCCATCGATATCCTGGAGCTGCTGGTCCACGTTGCCCGTGACCTCGCTGACCGTCTCCGCCACATGCACAGAAGCATCTGCCGATTGCTGGGCATTGGCTGTGAGCTCCTCAGAAGAAGCAGCCACCTGTTCTGCCGTCGTTGCCATCTTCGAGATGAGGTTCCTGAGATTGGTGCTCATGGTATTGAAGGCCTTTGTAAGGGAGCCAATCTCGTCCGTCGACCTGACGACAGCATTCTCAATGCGCAGGTTGCCATTGGAAAGCTCTGTCGCGCGCTGTTCCAGCTCGATGATGGGGCCCGTGATCCTTCCGGAGAACTGGATGCAGAGGAACACGATGAAGATCACGCCAACCAGCGTCAGGATGATATAGGTGAAGCGCATGGTATTGACAGAAGAGAAAACGAAATCATAGGGAACGGAAAGTCCGAAGACCCAGCCGGTCGCCTGGATTTTCGTGTAGCCAAATACCATGGAGCCGTCCTTGCTCTCATAGAAGAAGAACCCATTGTCCTTCTGCAGCATTTCGTCCACATGGGACCCGATGCCATCCACATCCCTTGCACTGGACATGGGAGCCTCCGATCCCGCACTGGCAAGGACCTGTCCCTTCGGATCGAAGACGATCGCCGAACCTTCCTCGCCGCGATACTTCGCATTCTTCACCCACTCGTTGAGCACATCCAGCCCGATATCCGTGCAGATGACGCCCAGAAACTGCCCGTTGGCCGTAAAGGGTGATACGGCGGAAACCACGAGCTTCTTGGTGTTCCGGTCCACGTAAGGCTCCGTGTATACCGTCTTGCCCGCACTTTTCGCCTGTTTGTACCATGGGCGCGTTCTGGGATCCAAACGGGCTGTACCGTCTCCGGTATAATAGGAAGCAAAATAGCCATCCTCCAGACCCACGTTGATATCCAGGATCTCCTTGTCGGAAGAGGCAAGGGCCAGGGCCTCTGTGGTCTTGATCCGGGCCATGTCCCCATTGAATGCCGTCATGAGGTTGGCCTCATAGGTAGCGGAAGCCCCCTTTTCCATCAGCCACCCATTGAGGTCAGCTCCCTCCCGTCCAACCGTCGTCATGAGCTCATGCTCCACGCTGTCTTCAAGATTGGAGTTTGCCGTGTAGTACCCAACAACGGAAACGATAGCCAGCAACAGGCCCACCAGTCCCGCCAGGACAAAGAATTTCTGCCGAATACCCATACTCTCATCTCCCTGCATTTATTGGATACCCTTCAAGGTACCCTTCACTAATCCTATCTTCCTATTTCGCCCTTGGAACCAAATTTCCTGCTTTTCTTTGGAATTTTTGCAATAAATCCATACATAAATTTTTTTTATAGTTATTTAACGGGAAATACGTTCAAAAAATCACGCAATCCATTGACAACCGCCCATGAAATCCCTATAATGATAGCTGTACCACGGTTCTACGCCGCATTGTCACTTTTCGATTTACGTGGCCCATCAATATATAGGGCTTATCATAGTATAATTTTATGAGGAGAGTGTTATTATGGCAAAACCTGTAAAAATCATGGAGACAGTTCTTCGCGACGGACATCAGTCCCTGCTGGCCACTCGCATGCGCATCGAGGACATGCTTCCGCAGCTCGAGGCACTTGACAAGATTGGCTACAAGGCTCTGGAAGGCTGGGGCGGTGCCACGTTCGATAGCTGCCTGCGCTTCCTGGATGAGGATCCCTGGGAGAGGCTCGACACTTTGAAGAAGCACCTCAAGACTCCGATCCAGATGCTTCTCCGTGGCCAGAATCTTCTCGGCTATAACCACTACTCCAATGATGTTGTGCAGAAATTCGTCCAGAAGGCATCTGAGCACGGCATTGGCGTATTCCGTATCTTCGATGCGCTGAACGATGTGCGCAACCTCAAGGTCGCCATCGAGACGGCTCTTGCCTGCCCGGAGAAGCCTGAAGTCCAGGGCTGCCTGGTCTACACCCTGAGCCCGGTTCACACCAATGATACTTTCGTGGAACTCGCCAAAGAGCTCAAGAAGATGGGCTGTCATTCCGTCTGCATCAAGGATATGTCCGGTCTTCTTGCTCCTTATGTGGCTGAGGATCTCGTAAAGAAGCTCAAAGCAGGTCTTGGAGAGGATTTCCCTGTAGAGCTTCATACGCACTGCACCTCTGGTTTCGGCCATGCAACCTATCTGAAGGCAGTCGAGGCTGGCGTCGACATCATCGACTGCGCACTGGCTCCTTTCTCCAGCGACACTTCCCAGCCCTGCACCGAGACCATGGTTCGTGCTCTTGCCGGATCGCCTCGTGACACGAAGCTCGACTATCATGCCATGACTCCGATCTCCAAGCACTTCCTGGGTGTCAAGGCTCGTATCATCAACGAGTTCGGCCTCAAGGGCTATTTCGATATCAACCCCAACGTTCTGGACTTCCAGATTCCGGGCGGCATGCTTTCCAACCTCGCCAACCAGCTCAAGGAGGCAGGCATGGAAGACAAGTACCAGGATCTCCTGGACGAGATGCCCCGTGTCCGCGAGGATGCCGGTTATCCGCCTCTCGTTACTCCTTCCAGCCAGATCGTCGGCACCATGGCTACCTTCAACGTTATGTCCGGCCAGCGCTACAAGATGGTTCCGAACGAGTTCAAGGATCTGGTTCGCGGCAAGTTCGGCCGTACTACGGTTCCTGTCAAGAAGGAATTCATCACCAAGACCCTCGGCATTCCCGAGAGCGATATCATCGAGGATTGCTCCATTGAGGATGCAAAGGGCCAGACCTTTGCACAGTTCAAGGATGAGCTCGTTGCCAAGGGCTATCTGAACCCCTCCGACGAGGATGTGCTCTCCTACGCACTCTTCCCGCAGGTTGCAGAAGAGTTCTTCAAGAAGCACTACAGCCCGATGACGGCATATGTAAAGAAATAAGCTGCACTCCCAAGTGCTCAAGAGGCCCCGTCCAAATGGACGGGGTCTTTGTTATCTCTATCCCGCATATCGCTTCAGGATACGCCGGACCGAGGCAAGATAGGAACTGCCAAAGAGATTCAGATGGTTGAGCAGGTGGTACAGATTGTAGATGTCCCTTCTGTCAGCATACCCCGGCTCTTTGGGAATCCTCTCATGATAGGCATCGTAAAATGCCGGGGCAAAGCCGCCAAAAAGTTCCGTCATGGCAAGATCTGCCTCATGATGCCCCACATATACGGCAGGATCAATGAGCATGGGATGTCCGTCCCGATCCGGCATCACATTGCCGCTCCACAAATCGCCATGAAGCAAGGAAGGAAACTTTGGTTCAAGCAGAAAATCTCCCAGATGGTCAAGCATCCTCCGGCACAAATTCCTATCGCTTTTGTCAAAATAACGATCCGCCAATTTCATCTGCACCCCAAGCCTGGCATCACGGAAAAATTCGATCCATCCGGGCTTGGGGTTATTTTTCTGAACGGTTGCGCCGATAAAATTGTCCTCCCGAAAGCCAAACACGCCGCCTTCCACAAATCTCTCCGTATTCGCCAAATGCATGCCGGCAAGCATTTCCCCCAGCAAAGGCCAATAATCCCTCGCCGGGCGGGAGGCCTTCTCATAACTCAGCAGGAGGAACCTTGCCCCTTCTGCCGTATTGCCACAGGCGAGAATCTGCGGCACATTGGCTCCCGCTTCCCCCATGGCCTCAAGGCCATGGGCCTCTGCCATGAAAAAGTTATCTGCCGCATTGCTGTTCAGTTTCAGGAATGCCTCTTTTCCATTGGAAAGCAGCAGAAAATAGGCCTCGTTGATATCGCCACCGGAAACAGACCGCCTGCTTTGAATCCTTGCCTCTTTCCCCCAAATGTCCTTGACAGCTTCCTCCAAACTTTGATACATAGATGATCTCTGCCTTTCTCAAAAAGCTGCTCCACATTTTCCTAGCATCTGACTACATCTCGAACGATTCATTATCCCAAATCTGAACGAGGTCTTACACTAATTCCATGACAGCAGGATAGGTCTTGTCGTATCCCTCGAACAGGATTGCCTGGAAACCGCACTCCTTTGCCGCCTGGATATTTTCGGGCATATCATCGGTGAAAAGGCACTCTGACGGATTTAATCCGTATTTCTCGCACAAACAATGGTAAATGGCATGGTCAGGCTTGGCCATCTTCACATAACAGGAGAAAACGCCGCCGTCCATATAGGGCAGAAAATCCAGCACCCCCCGATTGGCATCCATGGCGAATTCCGAGTAGTTTGAGAGATACAGCACTTGCTTTCCAAGTGATTTAAGTTCCTTGATCCATGGAATGGCATAATCAAACCTGTGCATGGCTTTCCCCGCCCCTGCAATCGTGTGCCGGATGTCTTTCTCATACAAGGGCGCAATATCAACCACTTTTTCCACAAGCTCATCCCCGGAAATCTCTCCACGATCCAGTGCCTGCCAAAATCCGTGCCCCCAAAGTGCTTCGTTGACCGCCTGGATTTTCTTGTCATCCTCCCCGTAAAGAGAATGCATATACTCCATCCAGCGAAAATCCATCAGCACGTTGCCAATATCAAAAATGATTGTCTTCAACAAAATTCTTTTCCTCCTTATAACGCAATTGTTCAAATTTTGCCGTAGGCAAAATCTTCCAATTGGCGTTTCAACGAGGCGGGAGATATGCTCACCGCCTGTTCGGAGATGTTACACCCCCACTTACAGAAGTGGGGGACATCTTCTGCCTCGTTATATTTTGGGCATTGCCTTCAACGAAGTTGCCAAAGTCGTATAGCTCCAATCAAACCCATCCATCCCCAAAAATTGTACAAGAAGCAATGGTTCCTCTATGCGGACAGCACAGTAATCGCAGGAAATCTCATCCGTGACCGTTTCCCCGGAAAACACAAGGGCTTTCCTGCTCCCATAGATTTTCCGGGCCTTGCTGCCCAAATCTTCTGCAGGAATACTTGATGCCTCTGTTTCCATGCTGCCAAAGGAATCGGAAACATGGAACTCCCTGCCGCAATCCCCTGCTATGACTGCCCTTTGTTGGCGTTTCTCTCTTACCATGTTTTTCTTGAAGCGCACCATTTCCTCAATGGATGCATCCATCTTGTCCTCGTCCATGTCCCACAATGTTTCTACATGAAAATCCCGATCTGTTCCCTGCACATCTGACATCTGCATCACTGTTTCCAAGGCCAACCTCTCTGCCTTTTCCCTTAACTGGCAATATTGGTAATATGCCACGCTTCCACAGGACAAAAGAGCCGCCAAAACAAACATCCAAAGGACGATGATAACAGTATGCTTTGCCGTTCTCATGCAAGGACTCCTCCTATCAAATCAAAGCAAACTGCCCAATGGATACAGTCTGAAAGGAGCGATTCCCCTAGCAAAGGTATCTTGTTGAACAGTTTTCAAAAATTAGTATTTAAAGCTTCCGATTTCAAGCAAGAAGATCCACCTTCTGCCCCTCCGGCTGCTTTGACAAAAGAGCGTCCACACGTTCCGCAACTTTGCTGGCAAACCTTTCACTGATGCCTGTCCATGCATCATGGAAGGCTTGTTGCATCTTCAGTTCTTCTTCCGACATGGGCGTGCCCGAATCCGACTCCTCCGTCAGGAACTCGAAGGGCTTGCTCGGTTCTTTCTTTTCATCCAGGTGACGAATATTTTCCGTGAATTCCGTGTCCTTTTTCTCCGTCTGGCGTTTCGCCAGAACATCACCTGCGGACTCAAAACCCGTTTCATGTTCCTTTCCCAAAAGTTCATCCAGCAGTCGCCCTTCTTCTTCCGCAGCACGCCGCTGCATATCCAGGAAGGTCATGCCCTTCTGCTCCGTCGGTGCCGCCTCTGCCTTCTTTTGCTTCCGCTCCTGCGATGTTTCCTCTGTGACGCCATAGAAGCTGGAAATTGCCTGTTCCACTTCGTCCTTGAATTCCTGGCTCTCCGCATGGATTTCATTTCCGCCCTGGACGGTTTGCACCATGTTGCGGATCTGGTTCACAAGGGCATTATCTCCATTGGCATCCAATTCATCCAAGGCACTCGACAATGCCTGAAAGAATGAATCTTCTGCTCCGAATTCCTCCAGATAGTTGTTCAAATGATTGGCAAGGATGCCAAAAGCTCCCTGCGCACTTTTCAGCGTCATATCCAGGGACAAAGTGTCCTCATTCATGGAATACCATCCGCTTACGGTTTTACCATCATAAAGGATATCCTGCGCCTTCTCATAAGTCTCATAGGGAGTCAGTATATTTTCAATGGCCTTTCCGATGTCCTCTGCCAGCAGTTTCTGTATGGAACCTTTGGTACGCTCAATTTCTTCTTCTCTCGAAAGGGTTTCTTCTATACCGTTTTCTTCCGTCCACTTGTAATGCTCTATACCGTTTTCTTCCGTCCACTTGTAATGCCGGGAGCGGATCTCCGTCACAGGCGTATAGGTGGTCTGTGTGGCGGGAAGGTCCTCCAGGCCGGTGGATGCTTTCAAGACTGCGCCAAAGTCCTGCTCCTTCAGCACCACCCCATTTTTCTCAGCGGTCTGCAGCGTGTTGGGCAATCCCGATGCAATTCCTTTCAGGATGTCATCCATCCGCTGCTGCTCCTCTTCCGGGGAAATGGGGCTCCCTGTCAATCGATAATTTTCATTCATGTGCTGGTAAAGCTCGACGGCTTTCCCCAAGGCATCCAATTCATCCTCCCTGTTCCACCCGGTGCCGGAGCCAATACGGACAACAGAGCCAAAGGTACCGCCAGCGAGATTCCTCTTCTTCGCCGTATCGCTGATATCCAGAGTATATGCCTCAGAAATGTTCTTTTGTGCGTCATCCAGTGCAGCCTCATTGCGTTCGCCGATAGTCTTTCCACGAATCGCCTCGCTGACATTGCCCACGCCATTCCCATCCTTGTCGGAATGGGCATTTACTTGATAATCCACAAAGCTGGCACTCGTTCCTTCCGTCTTTCCAATCATCATACCAGGTCACTCCTTGTCCTGCTTCAGCACGTATGCACAAAACACTCTATCATAATGGTATCGTCATTTTAGGGCGAAAACTTAAGCCGGAAACACCCTTTCATCAAAAACGGAGCTGCCACACGATCATCACGTGCAACAGCTCCGTTTATTCTAAGCGTTCCAAACAATATCTTTTGCCCCTGCAGGCATCCTCACCTGATTGTTGTAGGCAATGCTCCTGGCCGTGGCCTCGGCCACTTCCTCCGGGGTGGCTTCGGGATTGCGGCGGATTTCATAGACGCCATGGGAGGCCTGCTTGATGGCGTAGGAGTTGGGTGTGTGGAACTGCAGCTCCGTCTTGATTCCGGAAGGGCTCAAGAGATGCACATTGATGCCCTGATAGAATTTGCCTCCCCAGGCATTGTTGAACTTCATCACCTGATAACCGCTTTCCGCAAGCTTCTGCATGGCCTCCGGCACCTGACTGCTATAATCCTCATCCTTTATGACCAGGGTGTAACGCAGCACATCACTGATACCGTCAGCGGCCTGGCTCAAATTCACATGATCCTTCACCGCATCGGCCAGGATCTTCTTCATCAGGCTGCCCTCTTCCTTGATGCGATGTTCGAGTCCGGTAAGATAGGCACCATTCTTCTCCAATGCCCTCACATCCCGGGTAATCTCCGGTTCGGCAGCCTGGGCCTCGCTGATCAGGCTCTGGGCCAGCACTGCCATGGTGACTGCCATCACTGTCGTGAATTTGGTCAGAGAGGCGCGGACATCTTGCAGACGCATATGATTCATAATGTTGCTGGATATATTCTTGCTGATCTTCTTTATCTGGTTCATTGTCTTGTTCCCTCCAATCCTGCTTTAAATTCCTTAGGTAAGGAGCTTCAAACAAGATGAAGTGTAACAGATGTAAATGAAAACAGGATGGTTGACTTTGAAAACTAAATGGAGCAAGATTGGAATTTCATTAGATTCTGATTCCTTACCCCATGAAATACGACATGAGCCCTACAAAAAAATAGGAAAGAAAACTGAAGCCTGATGCAACATTCTGCCGTGCTGTGACATCAATCTTCCCGATTTCCTTTCCCTTGTATTTCACCACGATCTGCCCGACGACCTGTCCCTTCTTCACGGGAGCCTTGACCACAGCGGGAATCTGGTATTCCAAAGAGTAATCTTTTGCCGTCTCATCGTTAATGATCGGATAGCTGACATCCTCCGCAGGACCGATCTCTACCCGATAATTGGTTCCGCCTTTGACCCAAAGGGGTTTCGACATCCGTTCCTTGGCGACGACGCGATGCAGCTTCACATGGGAGAAGCCATAGTCCAGCAGTTTTTGGGCATCCTGGAACCGTATCTTCGTATCCTCGGAGTTCATGACAACGGCAATGAGTTCCACGCCATTCCGCTTGGCAGAGGCCGCAAGGCATCCCCCTGCGGCAATCGTCCAGCCCGTCTTGATGCCCGTGATGCCCTCATAGCTTCCCAAGAGTTCGTTGGTGTTCTCCATGCCGAGGAACTTCCCTCTCGGCGACTCCCAGCGCATGGAGGCCTGCCTCTCCCCCACAATGCTGCGAAACTCCTTGTTTCTCATGCAATAGGCCGCAATCCGCGCCATATCCCGTGCCGTGGAAAGATGCGCAGGGTTCGGCAGTCCGTTGGGATTGGCAAAATTGGTATCCGTGCAGCCGATTTCCCTGGCCTTTTCGTTCATCCGCGCAGCAAAGCCCTGCACCGTGCCATCGACATGCTCGGCAACGGCCACTGCCGCTGCGTTGTCCGAGACCATCATCATGCCCAAAAGAAGGTTCTGGGCATCCACCTGATTCCCCGGCTCCAGCCCCAGGGCAGAATCCTCCGTCATCGCCGCATTGGGGGAAACCGTGATCAATGCCCGGACGCCCATATTCTCCAGCCCGAGAATGCAGGTCATCATCTTCGTCATACTGGCGGGAGGACGCACCTCATCCGCATTCTTTTCATACACCACACGCCCTGTCGATGCCTCAATGAGAATCGCAGAGGTCGCTGTAATGGCAGGCACCTCGCCCTCCCCTGAGGCAGACTCTGCCAAAGAAGGATTGTACAAAAATACAACCACCATCCATACTACGGCCAGAATCCTATTTCCTGAATTTCGCACACTGCACCCTGCCTATTCTTTCCCTGTCAAAAACTCATCTTCAAAGTCTTTCATTGTTTCGGCATCGCCAGCTTCAGGGCATCCCCCAGGGTTTCCGCGCCATAAAGCCGGATTCCCCGGATTTCCCCCCTCAGCTGGCTGTAGTTCTTCATGGGAAGCACCACATGCTGGAAGCCAAGCCGCTTCGCCTCATGGATGCGGATATCCGCCTGGCCCACCGCCCGGACCTCGCCGGACAGCCCCACCTCGCCAAAGACAATGGTCTTTGGGCGAATCAGACGATTCGCGAAACTGGATGCCATTGCCACACAGATGCCAAGATCTGCCGCCGGCTCATCAATCTTGATGCCTCCGGCCGCCTTCACGTAGACATCACAGGTGCCAAGGGAGAGATGCACCCTCTTTTCCAGTACCGCAAGCAGAAGCTGCAGGCTCTTGATATCCACGGCATCCGAGGTGCGTCTCGGCGGCACATAGGGAGTCGGAGCCACCAATGCCTGCAGTTCCACCAGCAAGGGACGCGTTCCTTCCACGGTGGGGATCACCACCGTACCGGAATCCGCCTCCCTGTCTGACAGAAAGAGCTTCGAGGCATCCGGGACATCCACCAGACCCACCTCCCGCATCTCGAAGAGCCCCAATTCATTGGTGCTGCCAAAACGGTTCTTCACCGCACGGAGCACCCGGTACTCCGCATTCCGCTCCCCCTCGAAATAGAGGACGGTATCCACGATGTGCTCCAGCACCCTCGGCCCTGCCAGATTCCCTTCCTTCGTCACATGACCGATGACAAAGACAGCAATGCCATTCGACTTGGCGATGCGGAGAAGGTCCACCGAGCATTCCCGCACCTGGGACACACTTCCCGGGGCGCTTTGCACATCCGGACGGAAAAGCGTCTGGATGGAATCGATGACCAATAGCTCCGGCTTCACATTCGACACATGAGCCTCAATGGTCTCCAGATTCGTCTCGCTGACCACCAGCAGGGAATCAGCAAGGGCATCCAGCCGATCCGCCCGCATGCGCACCTGCCGGGTACTCTCCTCCCCAGTGACATAGAGCACCTTCTTGCCGTTTCGGGCAGTGTTCGCGCAGACCTTCAAGGTCAGGCTGGATTTCCCAACCCCCGGGTCCCCCACGATGAGCACCATGGAGCCGGGGATCACGCCGCCGCCCAATACCCGGTCCAATTCCTTGGAACCCGTGGAAAAGCGCGGCAGGTCCTCTACCTCCACCTCCGGGATGGGCCTCGGTTTCTGCGCATCGGAAAGACCCAGGCGAAGTCCCCTGCCATCGGCGTTTTCCGGGGCCAATGTTTCCTCCACCATGGAATTCCAAGCACCGCAGCCGGGGCATCTGCCAAGCCATTTCACAGCCTCATACCCGCATTCCTGGCACACGTATGCCGTTTTCCTCTTTTTCGGCAAGGGCTCACCTCCCCAGATATCTTCCTATGATGCGTATGCACCAGCGCCCCAGCCAGACGACTGCCCAAAAAAGATTCAACAGGAAGTTGCCGAACTTCCCGCTGAGTCCTTTGGGAGCCAGCTTATTCCGCCGCTGCATCCGCAGTCTCCATCACTGCCTTTTTCTCTGCAGCAGGTCTTGGCTGCTTCTTTCCAAATTCCAGGGCACCACCGGTCTTCTTCACATAGATGGTATCCCCTGCCTTGAAATCCCTTCCCAAAAGGCGGGCCGCAATCTCGTCCTCCACCATCCTTTGGATGGCGCGCTTCAGGGGCCGTGCCCCGTACTTGAAATCCGTTCCCTGCTCCACCAGAAGCATCTTGGCGGCGGGGCTGAATTCCAGGCCGATTTCCTTTTCCTGCAAGCGTCCCTTCACATCCCGAAGCAGGATGTCCACGATCTTTGCCAGTTCCGGCTTGCCCAGGGGATGGAACACCAGAAGCTCGTCCACGCGGTTCAAAAACTCCGGCTTGAAGACACGACGCACTTCCTCCAGCACCTTCTTCCTGGCTGTCTCATACTGGTCCTCGTCGGATTCCTCCCTCGTGGCAAACCCCATGGAGGGCGCTGTCTGCTTCAAGAGATTTGCTCCTGCATTGGATGTCATGATGATGACCGTATTGCGGAAATCCACCGTGCGCCCTTTCCCGTCAGTGAGGCGGCCATCCTCCAGCACCTGCAGCAGGATGTTGAACACATCCTGGTCGGCCTTCTCGATCTCGTCGAGAAGGATGATGGAATAGGGATGGCGGCGCACCGCATCGGTGAGCTGTCCGCCTTCCTCATAGCCCACATATCCGGGAGGTGCCCCCACCATGCGGGAAACAGAATACTTCTCCATGTACTCGGACATATCGAAGCGCACAATGGCATCCTCGCTGTCGAAAAGCGCTGCCGCCAAAGCCCTTGCCAGCTCCGTCTTTCCCACGCCCGTAGGCCCCAGGAACAGGAAGGAACCGATGGGCCGCTTGGGATCCCTGAGTCCCGCCCTGGCGCGTCGCACAGCCTTGGAAATGGCCGTCACGGCCTCCGACTGTCCAACGACACGCCGTCCCAATACCTTCTCCATATTGAGCAGGCGTTCCGATTCCTTTGCCGCGATCTGCTTCACGGGAATCCCAGTCCAAAGGGCCACCACATCCGCAATGTCGTCCACCGTCACCGTGATGTGGTTCATCTCCCGTTTTTCCCATTTCTGCCGCGCCGCCTCCAGCTCCTCGCGCACATGCAGCTCATCGTCGCGGATCTTCGCCGCACGCTCGTATTCCTGGGCCGTGATCGCGGCCTCCTTCTCGCAACCGAGCCGCTGGAGCCTTTCCTCGATCTCCTTCACATCCGCAGGCTGGGAAACCATCTTCATGCGCACCATGGAAGATGCCTCATCCATGAGGTCGATGGCCTTGTCCGGCAGGAAACGGTCGGTGATGTACCGATGGGAGAGCTTCACGCTGGCTTCCAGTGCATCATCCTGTATCTTGGCGCGATGGAATGCCTCATACTTGTCCCGGAGTCCCTTCAATATCTCGATGGCATCCTCCACGGTGGGCTCCTCCACCATGATGGTCTGGAACCGCCGGGACAGCGCCGCATCCTTTTCCAGATACTTCTTGTATTCATCCAGTGTGGTGGCGCCGATGATCTGGATCTCCCCGCGGGAGAGGGCGGGCTTCAGGATATTGGCGGCATCCAGCGCCCCCTCCGCCGCCCCGGCGCCCACCAGGGTATGCATCTCGTCGATAAAGAGAATGACATCCCTGGACTTTATGATTTCCTCGATGACACCCTTCAACCGCTCCTCGAACTCCCCGCGATACTTTGCCCCCGCAACAATGGTTGCCATGGAAAGGGATACCACCCGTTTCTTCTGGAGCATGTGCGGCACGCTCCCCTGAACAATGCGCTGGGCCAGGCCCTCCGCAATGGCGGTTTTCCCGACCCCCGGCTCACCGATGAGGATGGGATTGTTCTTCGTGCGGCGGGAAAGAATCTGGATCACCCTCTGGATCTCCCCCTGGCGCCCGATCACGGGGTCCATCTTGTCCTGGCGCGCCAGGTCATTGAGATTCCTGCCGAACTTGTTCAGGAGCGGCGTCGCCTTGGAACCAGCCGCTTTGCCCGCCTGTGCCCCGGAGGAATTGCCTCCCTGCGCCCTGCCGCCCAGAAGGGCGATGACCTCATTTTTGATTTCCTCAAGATTTATCCCAAGGGCTGTCAGTACCTTCACCGCAGCGCATTCCGATTCCTTCAGGATGCTCAAAAGTATATGTTCCGTGCCAATGTAATTATGACCCAGGGCATGGGCCTCGCTGACCGTCATTTCCATGACATGCTTGGCAATCGGCGTATAGTAGGGATTATCCACGGGATAGGCGACATCATTGACGCCGCTCCCCTCCACCTGATGAAGCACCGTGGCAAAATCCAGCCCCTTCGTCGCAAGGGCCCTGGCCGCCACGCCGCCGCGCTCATGCAAGAGCCCCAGCAACAGATGGTCTGTGCCGATGTAGTCCTGCTCCATTTCCTGTGCCTGATACTGGGCAAATTCAATGGCCTTGATTGCCCGGTTTGTAAAGCGGTTCCGTGTACTCATGTTTCAACCTCATTTGACTCTGTGTTTCGACAGGGAATGCCGGACTGTAGCCGCCCGCATCCTGTCAGCCTCACTTCCGGACATGTTCTCATTGCCCGCCATATTCTGCAGATAGCTCGTGCGGCTGCCGATGAGGATATCCGAAAAGCATGCCGCCCCCACCTCATCGATGAAGCCCATATCAATGCCCAGCCGCACCTTGCTCAAAAGATCCAATACTTCCTTCTCCGACAGGAACCGCGCATGGCAAAGGATGCCATAGGCGCGCCAGACGGAATCCTCCAGCTGGTCCTTGCGGTAAAGCTCCAATGCCTTGCGCGCACGGCGCTCATTGGAAGCGATTTCCTTCACGGCGCTCTTGAGGTTCCCGACGATCTCCTCCTCGGAAAATCCCAATGTCAATTGATTCGATATCTGGAAGATATTTCCCTGCCACTCCTGGTCATCCTCGCCGTAAATTGCACGGACGGAAAGCCCCAGCTGCTGGGAGATATTGCTGATGTTGTTGATGTTCCTCGTATAGACAAGCCCCGGAAGATGCAGGAACACAGATGCCCTGAGCCCCGTGCCAAGATTCGTCGGGCAGGAGGTCAGGTACCCCATCTTCTCGTCAAAGGCCACATCGAGCTTCGACTCCACAAGGTCGTCGATGCGCGATGCCATGGCCAGAGGTGCATCCAGATCCAGCCCCTTCGCCATGCACTGGATGCGGAGGTGATCCTCCTCGTTCACCATGATGCTCACATGGCGCCCCTCACTGATGAACACCACGCGGTGCTGGGGACTGCGCAGGAAATTGCGGGTGACGAGATGCTTTTCTATCAGCACTTCCCGCTCAAGAGGCGTCGCCTTGTCCATATCCACCAGGTCAAAGGACTGGCCTGCTTCCCGCTCAAGATCGGGAAGCACAGAGGCCGCCATCGTCTGCACCCTGGCAAGCTGGGAAAAGTCCGCCCGGTTCGGGAAGGGAATCTCCCGGAAATTCCTTGCCAGACGTATGCGGCTGGAAAGCACCACATCCCCTTCCCTGCCGCCAATGTCCAGCCAGGGCAGGTTCGTGCTGCCAAAAAGATCAGCGAGAGCCATTGGAAAGCCCCCCTTCCTGTTTGCCCAGTTCCTTCTCGAGAACGCGGATGCGGTCGCGGTACTCTGCCGCCTTCTCATACTCCTCCTGCCGAACGGCCTCCTGAAGGTTCCTGCGAAGCACCTCAATCTCATGCTTCATCTCAAGGGCGCCGCCGGAACGATGGGGAATCTTCCCGCTGTGGACGCTGGAGCCATGCACCCGCCGCAAAAGCGGCTCCAACTGCTGGCGGAAGGTATCGTAGCAGACAGAGCAGCCGATCTTCCCCGTATCGTGAAAATCCTGGTAGCTCATCCCGCAATTCGGGCAAATCAGTTCATGGTGCTGATTGGGCGCCGCATTCTCCGCCTCCGAGGCGCTGCTGAAAACCCCCTTGAGAAAATCATCCACCGACATGCTTTTCTGCTGAGAGGCGAACATCGTGGTCCCATACCCCGCTGCGCACTCCTCGCAAAGATTCTTCTCTATCCTTCCATTTGGCCCGATCTGAACGATATGGATATGGGCCTCATTCTTTCCGCACTCGTCACAAACCATTTCCATCCATCCTTTTCCAACATATCCTAAGAAAAATTCTCCATGGTGAGAAGCATCGCCTTCAAAAGGCGCACCCGTTCCTGCGCAGGCATGGTCTCCGACTGGTAGGCCGCCGAGATGACCTGCATCATGAGGGCCGCTTCCCTGTTCGTTATCATCTGATGCTGCAGGAGATAGCGCACCATGGACTGCACCTCGGGGAACTCCGTCTTCTCGTTGATCTTCCCCAGCATATCCTGGTAGACCAGGTTTTTCAGGGGAATCTGCACGATCCGGATATAGCCCCCCAATCCCCTGCGCGACTCCACCACGAACCCCTTGTCCTGGGTAAAGCGCGTGGACAGCACATAACTGATCTGGGAGGGGGCGCAGGAAATCTTGTCCGCGATGTCCGTCCGCCTGAGCTCCACCTTCCCGTCCTGCTTCGCCGCAAGCTGCCGGAGGATGTATTCCTCAATCAAATCCGCAATGTTGCTCATCTGTATCACCTTCAAACAATGTCATTGACTATTTGACCTTTTATATATTATAACGCAATTGTTCAAGTTTTTCCAGAGGAAAAACATTCATATTGGCGTTTCGACGAATTTGTTTCGTCATAACGCATTGTTCAGATTTTGCCAACGGCAAAATATACATCTTGACGTTTCGACGAACTTGTTTCGTCATAACGCATTGTTCAGATTTTGCCAACGGCAAAATATACATCTTGACGTTTCGACGAACTTGTTTCGTCATAACGCATTGCGACGCGAAGCTAGCCCCCGGAGGGGGTTCAGATTTTGCCAACGGCAAAATATTCATCCCTCTCTCATTCATGTACCGTGATCGTTTCATCCCCGGACAATCTTCCCGTCAGAACCGATGCCATTGGGTCATGCCCCTCAAAGCCGCATTGCGCCTTTCCCTCGTTGGCATTGGCATAGCAGTAGCGGCATCCGTGGATGCATGTGCCGTAGGCGCCGATATCGAAGCTCTCCACGCAATTGCAGAGGGGACGCTGGCTTTTGGCCTTTCCCCCGTGAACGGGTTTTCCCGTGATGCGCTCGATCATTTTGCCGTCAATGCAGGCTCCGTGGACGATGCCGTACCGTTCCAGTGCAGCCGCCTCGGAACAAGTCTGGAGCGCCACGCCGCTCCCCCTGGATATCCCGGACAGCCCTGCCGCCAGTTCATGCATCTCATCATCGGAAAGCTCGTGGAGATTGAGCCCCTGGGTGTTTTTCCTGGTCTTGGCATATAAATCTATGAAACTAATGACACACCGCTCCACATGTGGCGAGAGTAGTTCCAGTGTCCTCCCGAACCATGCCAGATGGTCACGGATGGTATAGCGGTCATTCAGAAGGATGGGGTCATATCGCCAGACCACCCGCTCCCTGCCCAGCCGAAGGGAGAGTTCCTGCACGGTCTTGATGATGTCCTCCTTGGGACGAAGGTTCCGCTCAATGTCCCTGCCGTAAGGAGTGATGGAGATCTGCACATAATAAGGGTAAGCATTGAGCGCATCGAGCCCTTCGAGCATGGGGGCAGGATCTTTCGTCCAGAACACAAGGCAGTCCACGAACTCCGGCAAAAGAGATATACGGCTCACCTGCCTGCGGTTGAAGGGATTCATGACATCCACAAATCCTTCCTGCAACCGATGACAGAACCAGGCAAAGTAAAACGCCGGAATGTCCGTCCGGCGGCTGGCACTCACGATCATGGCTCCCCCTCCTCCTCAGTATATTGCACTAACCAATAATATCAATTCGACAAGACGCGCTGCCTTTCCTACTACCAATGAAAAATCGGTGCACAGCCAAAGGCCATGCACCGTTCATTCTGTCTCTCAATCATCAATTGTCAATTGGAACGCGCCGAGAACTTGTCGCGCAGGATGACATCATGGGAGCCGCCCTCGACAATGCTCGTTGCGGAAACCAGGGTGAGCTTCGCCTTGTCCCGGAACTCCGGCAGGGAAAGGGAGCCACAGTTGCACATGGTGGAACGGATCTTGGAAAGGGTCACGCCCACATTGCTCTTGAGAGAGCCCGCATAGGGAACATAGGAATCCACGCCCTCCTCGAAGGACAGCTTCTTAGCTCCGCCCAGGTCATAACGCTGCCAGTTCCTTGCACGGTTCGAGCCCTCGCCCCAATACTCCTTGTAATAGGTGCCATTGATCTTCACCTTGTCCGAGGGGCTTTCATCGAAGCGGGAGAAATAGCGGCCCAGCATGAGGAAATCCGCGCCCATGGCCAGAGCCAGGGTCATGTGGTAATCATGGACAATACCGCCATCCGAGCAGACAGGGATATAGATTCCCGTCTCTTCAAAGTACTTGTCCCTCTCTGCGCAGACATCAATGAGGGCCGTCGCCTGTCCGCGGCCAATGCCCTTCGTCTCACGGGTGATGCAGATGGAGCCTCCGCCAATGCCCACCTTGATGAAATCCGCACCGGCATCCGCCAGGAAACGGAACCCTTCCGCATCCACCACATTCCCTGCGCCCACCTTCACATCCTCGCCGAACTTCTCATGGATGTACTTGAGAGTGATGCGCTGCCATTCCGAGAAGCCCTCGGAGGAATCGATGCAGAGGACATCCGCACCGGCCTCCAAGAGGGCAGGGACGCGCTCCGCATAGTCGCGGGTGTTGATTCCGGCACCCACGATATAGCGTTTGCTGGAATCGATGAGCTCCAGCTCATTCGCCTTGTTGTCCGTATAGTCCTTGCGGAACACCATGTATCTGAGCCGCTGGTTCTTGTCGATCAGGGGCAGCATGTTGAGCTTGTGCTCCCAGATGAGGTCGTTTGCCATGGAAAGGGTCGTGCTTTCCGCATCGGCATAGATGAGCTTTTCAAAGGGCGTCATGAAATCCTTTGCCTGTTCGTCGCCCGTCATGCGGGAAACGCGGTAGTCACGGCTCGTGACAATGCCGAGGAGCTTTCCTGTGGGCGTTCCGTCCTCGGTAACCGCCATGGTGGAATGCCCCGTCCTGTCCAGAAGCTCCAGGATCTCCCTGAGGGTCGTCGTCGGCCTGATATTGGAATCGCTTCCCACGAACCCCGACTTGTAGGTCTTGACACGACGCACCATTGCCGCCTCATCCTCGATGGACTGGGACCCGTAGATGAAGGACACGCCGCCCTCCTTCGCCAGGGCAATCGCCATGGTGTCATTGGACACCGCCTGCATGATTGCCGAGGTCATGGGGATGTTCATGGAGATTTTCGGCTCCTCCCCTTTCCTGAAGCGCACCAAGGGCGTCCTCAAGGAAACATTCGACGGGATACACTGTTCGGAGGAATAGCCGGGCACAAGAAGATATTCCCCAAACGTATGGGATGGTTCCTGAAAATAAAATGCCAACGTAACCCCTTCTTTCTTGTATTTTTATGTATTTCTACTACTATACTACAAACCAAAAACACTGTCAATTGGCGCGCGCCAAACGACCGGACCAGACATTCATGGCCACCACGAAGACCAGGGAGAAGAGCACCAGGAGCAAGGCCCATTGGAAGGCCAGGTCATAGTCGTTGGCCTGCACCGCAGCATAGATTGCCGTGGACATGGTCTGGGTGACGCCGGGAATGTTCCCTGCAAACATGATGGTTGCGCCGAATTCCCCCAAGGCCCGCGTAAAGGAAAGCACCAGCCCTGCGAGGATGCCATGCCGGGCATTGGGCAGGAGGATATGCCAGAAAATGCGCCATTCGGAAACCCCCAGGGTTCTCGCCGCATAGATGATATTCCTGTCAAGCTGCTCGAAGGCCCCCCGCGCCGTCCGGTACATCAGGGGAAGGGACACGACAACCGCCGCAATGACGGCAGCCTTCCAGGTAAAGACCAAAGTCACGTCGAACTGGAGCAGAAACCTGCCGATGGCACTTCTCTTGCCAAAGGCCAGCAGAAGAAAAAAACCCACCACGGTGGGCGGCAGCACCATCGGAAGCGTGATGACTGCATCCGCAAGCCCCTTCCCCCGATGCATGCGGACAACGGCATAGGCAAGACCGATGCCGAGAAAGAAGGTGAAGACCGTCGCTGCAACAGCCGTCTTCAAAGTGACCACGAGCGGAGCCCATTCCAGCATACCGTTCCCTCCTTCTAAAAAAATGGGCAAACACACTCAATTTTACCAGAAAGTTTTTACGTCATATTGGGGAATAATACGATCTCTGGTAATAATGCAAAGATTTTTTGACTGAGCTTGGGCTATAAGCAGTCGGTCAAAAGGATCTCGGTGTATAAAGGGAAGATTTTCCAGTTTGTCCAAATCGGTACCAGAAATATTCAACAAATGTATATGCTCATACTGGCACATTTGGACTATTTGCTGGAATGTATATTGAAACCGCAGTTTTCCTAAACTCTTTTTGATGGCCATCTCCCATAGAGAAATATAGCTTGCAAAAATATCTTTTTCCGAACATATGATTTTGCAAGCTTCTGAAGAAAGATGCGGACTGTCTGATAGAAACCAAATCAGCGTATGTGTATCCAACAAGTACATATTTTACATATACTCCTTAAAATCATCGAGAGGTGCATCAAAATCGTCAGACATATAAACTTCGCCCTTCATGCGACCTGGCTTGCGTTTTATGTCTTTGGTTTGGGATTCTGCATTTTTGATGCGATATGACAAATAGTCAAGGAATGTGGCTACCTCATCCAAGTATTCTTGAGGAATAGAAGCCAGTTTTTGTTCTATAAGGGCATTTGTCATGAAAAAACATCTCCCTGGAAATCATTTACACCACAATTATAACAGTTCCCTCTTCATCGTTCCAGCAAAATCAGATGTACCGCGGGAAAATGCAGATGGATTTCCCCATTGCAGATCGACTGCCACTCTTTCTTGTCCAGTTCCCAGCGGATGGGCTTTGCCTGGATCCCTTTCCGCCGCACCATGACGAGATAGGAAAAGGTATCCTCGATGACCTGGACGACCTCCATGGGAAAGGTATTCTCCCCCGCTTCCTCCCGGTATTCCAGGAAATGCGCCCGCAGGCCCACGTACCGCACACCGCTCTTTTCATCGAAAATCTCTTTCCCTACATGAAGGGGAATCTCCCACTCGTCGGCAAAAAGCACCCCTTCCCCTTCCCAATGGGCGGAGGAAACATTCTTGCAGCCCGTGAGAAGTGTCGCCGCCAGTGTCCCGGGATTCCGGAAAAGCCGATCCTTCCCATCGATGGCCTCAATGCCCCCATGGTTCATGACCGCAACGCGATTGGCAAGGCGGTAGACCTCATTGCGGTCATGGGACACCAGGAGAGCCGTCCCCTCATAGGATTTGAGGACTTCCATGAGTTCCAGTTCCAGCTGCCAGCGAAGATAGCTGTCCAGGGCAGAAAAGGGTTCATCCAGCAGCAGGAGCTCTGCCTCCGAGGACAGGATGCGGGCAAAGGCCGCCCTTTGCTGCTGGCCGCCGGAAAGTTCCGAGGGATAGGCATGTTCCAGACCCGACAGGCCAAAGCGGGCAAGGTTCTCCCGCATCTTCCTCTCCTTCTCCTGCCGCGTCCCCTTCGCCACGAACAGGATGTTATCCGCAATGGTCATATTGGGAAACAGGGCATAGTTCTGGAACAGATAGCCCACTTTCCTGAGCTGCGGGGATTGATCGATTCCCTTCTCGCTATCGAAAAGGGTCCTCCCGTTCAGAAGGATCCTCCCCTCATCGGGACGCTCAATGCCCGCAATGCACTTGAGGGTCATGCTCTTGCCGCAGCCCGATGCCCCCAGCAGGGCAAGGACCTCATCATGAACCTCAAACTCCGCTTCCAGCACAAAATCCCTCAATCTCTTGCGAATCGAAACAACCAGTTCCATAGACAGTCCTTATCCATTATCATTTGCACACAAAGCCGTATTTCTCGAAGAGTGCCTTGGCCTGCTCCGTGCTGACAAAGGCCAGGAAATCCTTGGCCTCCGCCATATGCTTTGAATCCTTGATGATGGCGGCAGGATAGATGACGGGCTTGTGGGAGCCCTCCGGGGCCCTGGCCGCAACCTTCACCTTGTCCGACACTGCGGCATCCGTGGCATAGACCACGCCGCAGTCTGCATCCCCTGTCTCCGTCCAGGAAAGCACCTGGCGCACATCGGAGCCATAGACGGCCTTTGCTTTGACCGCATCGAGGATTCCCAGCTTCGTGAGGATTTCCTCCGTGTACTGTCCCACGGGAACACCTTTGGGCTCCCCAAGGGCCACATGCTGGATATCATCACGGGTGAGCTCCTCAAAGGACTTGATATCCTTGCCGCCTTCCTTCGGCACGATGAGGACCACCTCATTTTCCAGCAGCTCCTTCCTCGTCCCCTCGGCAAGATTGCCCGACTTCTCCAAGGCGTTCATCTGCTTCTGGGCCGCGGAGAAGAAGAGATCCGTCTCACCGCCGTTTTCAATGGCCTGCTGCAAGGCACCGCTGCTGCCGAAATTGAAGACCATCTTGACATTGGAATGCTCTTTCTCGTATACCGCTACCAGTTCCTTCATGACATCCGTGAGGCTGGCCGCCGCCGCCACATGAAGCTCCACCTGCCCCTTTCCACCGGAAGATGAAGCAGATGACGAAGATGACGTCTGCCCGGACTTTGCCTGGTCTCCGCCGCATCCTGCCACCAGCATCATCGACAGGGCGAGGATAATTGCCAAACATTTTCTCATATCGATTTCTCCTATTGCAAAAAAGGCTGCTGCATCGACATGCAACAGCCCAATTTGTTTCAGCGATTCAATTGGGAACCGAAGGAAATAAGTTAGCCATATGGCGCAGAACAAATTTTATCTGGCAAGGAAGCGGAAACGCAGTCGTAGCAGAGCTACGTCAAGTTTTCGCTAACGCAGACAGATGAAATTTGGACAAGCAAGATGGCCAAGTTATTTTTCGACAGTTCCTTAGCCAAGGATAACGAGGGAATCACCGTTCTTGACAGCCTGGCCAGCAGCAACGTTGAAGGCCTTGACCGTACCGGCAGCATCTGCCGTGATCTCGTTCTGCATCTTCATGGCCTCGAGGATGAGAAGAACATCGCCAGCCTGGACGCTCTGGCCAACATTGGCAACGAGCTTCACAATCTTGCCCGGCATCGGAGCATCGATGGAGTGCTCACCGGCACCAGCAGCCTGTGCAGCCTTAGGAGCAGCAGGAGCAGCAGCAGGAGCTGCCTTGGGAGCTGCGGGAGCAGGAGCTGCCTTCTTGGGAGCAGGAGCTGCGCCAGCGGCCTTTACTTCCTCGACCTCAACCTCATAAGCGGTGCCATTGACAGTGATGTTGAATTTTTTCATTGAAAAATACCTCCACATTCAAATTCCATATAGTTTCTTGAACAACCAGCTCAACGCTTGTTGCGTGCGGCAAGCGCCCAAACGTCACTGCGTTTGATGCGGACAGCGATGACGGTGTTTCCCATCATCTGCTGGACAGCAGCCGAAATAGCAGCTACGACCTCGGGCTTGATTTCCTTGTCACTCATGACCGAATCCCCCTATATTACAACGGAATATTGCCATGCTTCTTCGCAGGGCCAACTTCGCGCTTGCTCGCCAGGGCATTGAGGGCCGTGATGATGCGAGGACGCGTCTCCTTCGGCTCAATGACCATGTCGGCATAGCCACGCTCCGCTGCCTTGTACGGAGTAGCGAACTCCTCCACATACTCAGCCGTCTTGGTATCCTTGTCAGGATCCTTGCGGAAAATGATGTTGGCTGCACCGGCAGGTCCCATGACTGCGATTTCCGAGGTCGGCCATGCCATGACCTGATCGGCACCGAGCTCACGGCAGCACATGGCGATGTAGGAACCACCGTATGCCTTACGGGTGATGACCGTGACCTTGGGAACCGTAGCCTCGCTGTATGCATAGAGCATCTTCGCGCCGTGGCGGATGATGCCCAGATGCTCCTGGTTGACGCCCGGCAGGAAGCCAGGAACGTCGACGAGGTTCACCAACGGAATATTGAAAGCATCGCAGAAGCGAATGAAGCGTGACGATTTGTCGGAAGCATCTACATCAAGGCAGCCTGCCATGACGCTGGGCTGGTTGGCGATGATGCCTACGCTGCGCCCATCAAAGCGGGCAAAGCAGGTGATGATGTTCGTGGCGAAATGCTCATGCACCTCATAGAACTCACCATTGTCAACGATGGAAGCAATGACATCCTTCATGTTGTAGGGTGCATTGGGATTGTCAGGAATCACCGTGTTGAGGCTCTCATCCTGACGGTTCGGGTCATCGCCCGTCTCCACAATCGGCGGATCCTCCATGTTGTTGCTGGGCAGGAAGGAAAGGAGATAACGGATCTGCTTGATGCAGTCGTCCTCATCCTCTGCTGCGAAATGAGCCACACCGCTCTTGGTGTTGTGGGTCATTGCGCCGCCCAATGCCTCAGCCGTGATCTCCTCTGCCGTAACAGACTTGATGACTGCCGGGCCAGTGATGAACATCTGGCTCGTGTTCTTCACCATGTAGATGAAGTCCGTGATGGCCGGGGAATACACCGCACCACCGGCGCAGGGTCCCATGATGACGGAAATCTGGGGAATCACACCGGATGCCGCCGTGTTGCGATAGAAGATGCCCGCATAGCCGGACAGGGCATCCACAGCCTCCTGGATACGAGCGCCGCCGGAATCGTTGATGCCGATGCAGGGCGCGCCCATCTTCATGGCAAGGTCCATGACCTTCCAGATCTTATGGGCATGCTTCTCACCCAGGGAACCGCCTTCCACCGTGAAATCCTGTGCGAAGGCATAGACGAGACGCCCATCAATGGTGCCATAGCCCGTCACAACGCCCTCGCCCGGAAGCTCCTTCTTGTCCTGGCCGAAGTTCGTGCAACGATGCTTCATGAACATATCAAGCTCGACAAAGGTATTCTCGTCGAAGAGCTTCTCGATGCGCTCACGTGCCGTCATCTTGCCCTTCTCATGCTGCTTGTCGATGCGGGACTGGCCGCCACCCATCATGATATGCTCTTTCTTGGATTTCATTAACTCGATTTTTTCTTGAACAGTAGCCATTTCTACCTCCTAATCCAATGACTCATTGATCTCTTGGAGAATTACCATCTGTCATGCTGGCACAGCTCAAGGAGAACGCCATGGGTGGCTTTCGGATGCAGGAAGGCAATCAGCGCACCGCCAGCGCCCTTGCGGGGCTTCTCGTCGATGAGTTTCACGCCCTTCTCCTTCAAGTCGGCAAGCGCCGCCTCAAGGTTGTCGACACGCAGGGCGATGTGCTGGATGCCGCCGCGGCCGCCATTCTTCTCAATGAACTTCGCAATCGGTGAGGAATCCTCTGTTGCGGCGAGGAGCTCAATCTCGGCACCGTTCGGCGTGGGGAAGAATCCCGTCGTGACCTTCTGCTCGGCCACCGTCTCCTCACCTGTCGAAGCCAGGCCGAGGGCCTCGCTCCAGAACGAACCGACCTCCTTGAGATCGCCGACCGCGATACCAATGTGATCCACACCTAGAATCTTGAACATTTGATCTACCTCCTAATGGATTTCATATTCCAAGGATCTGCCCATCCATAAAGCAAGCTTATTTCCGTGCAGCTCCCCAAAGGCTATTTTAACATTTCGCGCATGACATCGCCGACCACAGTATAGGGATCCGTCTGATGCTGCTGGAACTGTTCCACATAATTGTCCAGGCGTCCCGTATCCACGATCTTGCTCTTGATATAGCGGCTGAGGTTGCTGTTCAGGATGTCCAGCATCTCATCCTTTGCCCGCTTCGTACGGCGCTCTGCCAATATGCCCTTCTCCGTGATGTAGTCACGGTGCTTCCGGACATTCTCCAAAAGCTCCGGAATCCCCTCGCCCTGATTTGCCACGACCTTCTGGATCGGCGGCCGCCAATCCGTCATGAAGCTGTCCAGATCAAGCATCATGTTGATTTCCCGAACAAGCTTGTCCGCGCCGGGCAAATCAGACTTGTTGATGGTGAAGAGATCTCCGATTTCCAGAATACCTGCCTTGATGGCCTGGATGTCATCACCCATTCCCGGAATCAGGACCACCATCGTCGTATCGGCGGCCTTGACAATGTCCACCTCGGACTGTCCAACGCCCACCGTCTCAACAATGATGATATCCTTGCCAAAGGCATCCATGGCCTTGACCGCGTCTGCCGTCTTATGGGAGAGTCCTCCCAGGCTGCCACGGGTTCCCATGCTGCGGATGAAGACACCCTCATCCATGGTCAGCCCGTTCATGCGGATGCGGTCTCCCAGGATTGCACCGCCGGTAAAGGGGCTTGTGGGATCCACCGCAATAATGCCCACGGTCTTGCCCTGGCTGCGATATTCCTTCGCAATCTTGTCTGTAAGGGTACTCTTTCCTGCACCGGGAGGGCCTGTGATGCCAAGCACATAGGCATTTCCGGTGTGCGGATAGAGTTTGGTCATGATTTCCGTGGCCTCGTCGTATTCATTCTCAATGGCCGTGATTGCCTTCGACAGAGCTAGCCGATTGCCCTGCAAAAGTTCCTCCACGATATCCATTCCTTCACCACCTTCTATTGGTTTTCTCCAAGAAAGGAAGATTTCCTACTAATAAAACTTAAAAAAATGGATGACGGCAGCAGAGCGCTGCTGTCATCCATAGGGCTATTGTTCGGTCAATGTCAAGCCTTCACATTCGCCTTGATGAAATCCACGACATCGGAAGTCGGGGTACCCGGCGTGAACACCTCGGCAACTCCTGCCTCTTTGAGAGCAGGGATGTCACCCTCGGGAATAACGCCGCCGCCGATGATAAGCACGTCCTTCATGCCCTTCTCGCGAACGAGATTCACGACCTTCGGGAAGAGATGCGGATGAGCACCGGAAAGAATGCTCATTGCAACGACATTCACGTCCTCCTGCAGAGCTGCCTCAGCGATCTGCTCCGGCGTCTGACGGAGGCCGGTGTAGACGACCTCAAACCCTGCATCGCGCAAAGCACGGGCAACGACCTTCGCGCCACGGTCATGGCCATCAAGGCCTGGTTTAGCAACTAATACTCTGATTTTCTTGTCCATTTCAAATTCCCTCCATATACTCACGGAACGCGTGGAAAATTTCCCCGCCCGAATCCATCAAAAGAATCAAAGGCTCACATGTGCCTCGTACTCACCAAAGACTTCACGCATCACGCCGCAGATCTCACCGAGCGTTGCATAGGTCTTGACAGCCTTCAGGATATGCGGCATGAGGTTCTCGCTCTCATCCTTCTTGCAGGCTTCCTTCAACTCTGCCAGAGCAGCCTTGACAGCATCGTTGTCACGGCCCTTGGTCATCTTGTTGATGGGCTTGCCAGCCTTGAGGTCAGCAAGCTTCTTGCACTGCTCGACGCCAACGGAAGCATCGACCTTCAGGAGGCCCTTGGGAGGCTCCTCCTCCATGGTGTACTCGTTGACACCGACGATGATGCGGCGCTTGTTCTCCACATCCATCTGCCACTTGTAGGCGCTGTCCTGGATCTCCTTCTGGATGTAGCCCTTCTCGATGGCCTCTACAGCACCGCCGAGCTCATCGATCTTCTTGATGTACTCAGCAGCTTCGTCGTAGATGCGGTCCGTCATGGCCTCTACATAGTAGGAACCAGCCAACGGATCGATAACATCGGCAAGGCCGGACTCGTTCGCAACGATCTGCTGCGTGCGAAGAGCAATCGTGACGGACTCCTGCGTCGGCAGAGCCAAAGCCTCGTCGCGGGAATTCGTATGGAGGGACTGCGTGCCGCCCATGACTGCTGCTGCGGTCTGGAGGGCAACGCGGATGATGTTGTTGTTCGGTTGCTGAGCCGTCAGCATGGAACCTGCCGTCTGGGTATGGACGCGGAGCATCATGGACTTCGGCTTCTGTGCATGGAAGCGGTTCTTCATGATGTTCGCCCAGAGACGACGGGAAGCACGGAACTTCGCAACCTCCTCGAGAACGTTGTTGTGAGCGTTCCAGAAGAAGGAAAGACGGCCAGCGAAATCATCGACATTCATGCCTGCCTTGATGGCTGCATCGACATAAGCGATACCATCGGCAATCGTGAAAGCGATTTCCTGTGCGGCCGTGGAACCGGCCTCACGGATATGGTAACCGGAGATGGAAATCGTGTTCCACTTCGGTACGTTCTTGGAGCAATACTCAAAGATATTCGTGATGATACGCATCGACGGCTTCGGAGGGAAGATATAGGTGCCGCGAGCAGCATACTCCTTGAGGATATCATTCTGGATGGTCCCGCGAAGCTGGTCTGCCGGAACGCCCTGCTCCTCAGCAACGGCAATGTACATGGCAAGCAGTACGGAAGCCGGTGCATTGATGGTCATGGACGTGGAAACCTTGCCCAGGTCGATCTGGTCGAACAGGACTTCCATGTCAGCGAGGGAGTCAATCGCCACGCCGACCTTGCCGACCTCGCCCTCGGAAATCGGATCATCCGAGTCATAGCCGATCTGCGTCGGAAGGTCAAAGGCGCAGGAAAGACCCGTGCCGCCATTGGCAATCAGATAACGATAACGCTCATTGGAAGCCTTGGCCGTGGAGAATCCTGCATACATACGCATCGTCCAGAAACGGCCACGATACATCGTGGGCTGAACGCCACGGGTGAAGGGATACTGCCCGGGGAAACCGATTTCCTCGGTATAGGCCTCATCGCCCTTCACATCCAGCGGCGTGTAGATACGCTTCTCCGGAAGATGCGGACGCTCCGGGAATTTCGCGACGGCTTTCTCGACATTGGCTTCATACTTCGCAAGTTCAGCCTGGATCTTTTCATTGCTCATGATGAATTTTCCTCCTGCTCTTTCAGTTCTAATATATTATATATTATATTTATATTTCTATATTTTATTTTTTCATGGAACCCGTCTCGAGGAACCTCTCATGGAAGGAAAGAGCCTCCTTCAGGATATGGGGCGTATGCGCATGCTTCGTGGCCTCGACAGCACGGTTGTAATAATCGAGAAGCACAGGCTTGTAATCAGGATGCGCACAGTTGTTGATGATCTCAAGAGCGCGCTCACGCGGTGCCTTGCCGCGGAGATCGGCAATGCCCTGCTCCGTGATGATGATATCCACATCGTGTTCCGTATGGTCGATATGGGAGCACATGGGAACCACGGAGGAAATCTTGCCGTCCTTCGCAACGGAAGGCGTATAGAAGATCGTCAGGTAAGCATTACGTGCAAAGTCGCCGCTGCCGCCGATGCCGTTCATCATCTTCGAGCCGGTGATATGCGTGGAATTCACATGGCCATAGATGTCGACCTCGATGGCCGTGTTCATGGCGATAACGCCGAGACGATGGACAACCTCCGGGCTGTTGGACACTTCCTCGGGGCGGAGCAGCAGGTACTTCTTGTACTTTGCAACGTCCTTGTAGAAGCGCTCCATGCCGGCAGGCGAGGGAGAGAAGGCCGTACCGGAAGCGATCTTCAGCTTGCCGGCATCGATGAGGTCGAGCATGGCATCCTGAATGACTTCCGTGTACACCGTGAGATCCGTCATATCGGAATCCACGAAACCTGCCAAAACGGCATTTGCCACGTTGCCGACACCGGACTGGAGCGGCAGGAGGTTCTTCGGCATACGGCCCGCCTTGATTTCCGCATTGAGGAATTCCAGCGTAAAGGCCGCCATCTTCTTGGAGTTCTCGTCAATCGGCGAGAGGTCGCGGGTATGATCTTTGATATCGCAGGGAACGATATACTTGATCTTCTCCGGCGTGCAGGGGATGTAGGTCGTACCCACACGGTCATCCGCCTTCACGATGGGAATCGGCTGACGATTCGGGGGATCCATCGGAACATAGACATCATGCATGCCATCGAGTTCCAACGGCTGAGTCGTGTTCACCTCGACGATGACGATATCGGCAGACTGCACATAGGAAGCAGCATTGCCAAGAGAAGTCGTCGGGATGATATTGCCCTCCTCCGTGATGGCGCATGCCTCAACCAATGCCACATCAATCTTGCCGAGGTAGCCGCAGCGGCTGAGCTGTGCGGACTCCGAGAGATGCAGGTCGAGATAATCTACCGAGCCATCGTTGATTTCTTTCCTGAGTGCCGTATCCGTCTGATAGGGCAGGCGGCCCTTGATGCCATGCACCTGTGCCAGTGCATCATCGAGCTCCGGACCTGTGGAAGCCCCCGTCCAGATATTGACCGTAAACGGCTCTTTCTTCATGCGCTCCGCCAAAGCAAGCGGAACCGCCTTCGGATAAGCAGATGCCGTAAACCCGCTGCAAGCCACGTTCATGCCGGGCTTGAAAAAGGCTGCTGCCTCCTCTGCCGTAACGATTTTTGCCTGCAGCGCCTTGTTGCGCACGCGATCGGAAATGTCAATCATCGAAAATCCTCCCTCAATCGTTTCTTGACCAACTAAATTGATAAAAAACACACGGACATTGAATCACCCAAACCATCATCCATAGATAAATTCGCCTAAGCAATTCGTACTATGAATGATAATTATAGATTATCATACCACTATGTGTTGATTATGTCCTGTTCATTATGATAACACGTGCAAAAAAAGCCGTCAAGATAGATTTGACGGCTTTTCCCCTCATTTTGTTATTCCATTCACTTTCTTTAATTCCATAAGCGAATCACTTCCTTGTAATATGATACGATAAACTGCTCAATCCGATGGACAGATCCTCATTCACGATATGCATGGAGTCGGGCACCTGCATCTTGATGGGAGCGAAATTCCATATGCCCCGGATTCCCGCCTCCACCAGCTGGTCTGCCACCCCCTGGGCAAATGCCGCAGGAACGGCAATGATGCCGATGTGGATATTGCGCTCCTTTGCAATGCGCCTGACGTCACGGATATCCTCCACCTTCACATGGTTCACGATGGTCCCGATGACATTGGGGTCCTTATCAAACAGGGCCACCAGCTGAAAGCCCAGGGACACAAAGTTCTGGTAATTGGCCAGTGCCACCCCCAGATGCCCAATCCCCACCACCGCTATGTTCCAATGACGGTCCAGCCCGAGAATCTCCCCCACATTCCGCTTGAGCTCGTTCACGTAATAGCCGACGCCCTTCTTTCCAAACTGGCCGAAGGAGGCGAGGTCCTTGCGTATCTGTTCCGGAGTGATTTCCAGACGCCTCCCGAGTTCCTCCGAGGAAATGATATCAATGCCCTCATCCTGCGCCAATCGCAAGGTCCGAAAATACAAGGGAAGACGATCGATTGTCGCATTGGATATGCTTATCTGCTCTTTCATCCGCGCTGCCTCCTGATTTTCATGAATCTTCTTCCTCCAGGTCCGCATTCACCGCTCCCAAAGCCGCCAGCAGCCAAAGAAGCATCGATGAGGGAATGTTGAACAGCAGGTCATCGGTCAATCCATTGAGTGCCACAGAAACAAAGGCCAGCCCGATGCCAAGGGACAAGGCTGCCCGAATGCGCCGGTCTTCCCAAATCCTGGCCTCAGCCCAGTCATTCGTCCAGGTCTCCACCAGATTCCTGACCCAGGTCCCGGTCTCTTCAGGTTCCGGCTCTGCTTCGGCACTCCATATACCGGCCCCATCTTCCGCCGCAGTTTCCTGCCCGGCCTCTTCCTTTTCCTCCGATTCTGTGCTTTCCTCGTCCTCCGTTGCGGCATCCCGGGAAGCTATATCTTCCTTCTCCCCTGCACTCTCTTCATCTTCGATTTCTTCATCTTCCGCTTCTTCGCTTTCCTCTTTTTCTTCTTCGTCTTTTTCTTCTATGGGGTTCGCTTCGTCCTCTTCCTCAGATTCGTCTTCGTCCTCCGAATCCTCCACATCGTTCTCTGTAGCTTCTGTATCGCCCTCTGCATCTTCTGTATCGTCCGCTTCGACCTCTTCCTCCGCATCGTCTTCTGCTGCGTCGTCTGTCGCATCCTGCGATTCAGCTTCTTCTTTTTCTTCCCTCGATTCCTCCGACGGAACTTCCTCGCCGGAATCCCGCGCGCCATCCTTGACGGCTTCCGGTTTCACCTCTGCATCCTGTCCTGCGCCTTCATCTTTCCCGCTTTTTTCTTCCGCCACGGCCTCCTTCAGCTCTGCCACGTCTTCTTCTCCATCCTCCGAAGCATCTGCGTCCTTCCCGTCTTCCGATTCCTCATCAGAGACAGGTTTCCCCTCCTGCCCATCATCTTCTGCCTGTCCTTCCTTCTCTTCTGCAGATTTATCGAAAACAAGCTCTGCCACAGGCTCCGGCTCGGAGAAGATCTTCGCGCGAAGACAGAGGGACATGGTGCCGAAGAAATACCAGAAAAACGCCACTGCCCCGGCAATGCCGATTTCCGCCATATAGTTCAGATAGATGTTATGGGCATGGACAATCTTGATGGGCGCCCCCTGCATGTAGAAATCATACTCCGGATAGACCATCCAATAGGCGCCCCATCCGATGCCGAGAAAGGGATGGTCCTCGATCATCGCCACGGTGGCCTCCCAGAAGGCAAGACGCATCTCCGAGGAGGTATCCATCTTCGTGAAGGCCGAGAAGATCCTCTCATAGAGGGTCGAATCCAGCAGGAGCACAGCACCCCCCACAACAAGGCAGGCAAGAAAGATCCGCCAGTCCTTGAAGAGTCCGTATCCCAGAAACACAATGGCAATGGCAAGGCAGGCACCCCGGGCATAGGTCATGGCGAGGCATGCTGCCACGAGCACCATCCCAAGGACCAGGAACGCCTTCTGCACCCTGTTGCCGCTCTTCATGAAGAAGCCCAGAAGCACACAGAGGACCGCATCGAGATACCCCGCCAATATATTGGGATTTTCCCAGGTGGAGAACACCCTTGTCGTAAGCTCCGGGAACGCCTGCCCGTCCACCCATCTCATTTCGCTGATGTCAATCCCGAAAATATATTGGTAGAAACCATAGAGCACAACGAGCGCCGCCGAAGCCCCCAAAGCCATGACAATCTTCCTCACCTGCCCGGCATCCCTGACATTCTGCCCGATGAGCAGATAGGTGAGGGCATAGACCCCCACAAGATTATAGTAATTATAAAAGCTGAACTCATGATTCGGCGATACGGCAATGGAGGCTGCCCCAAGGAACACGAACAGGGCCAAGGGAACATCAAAGGGAAGATGCCGGAACTCCACGTCCTTGACGGTGCGGAACCTCCATACCGTCAGCAATATCCCTGCCATCAATGCCACCGTCGCAAGGCTCGGTGACAGGGCGATGAAAAACGCCTCCGCCATCATGGCCCAGGTGATCCATTTCTTCAGCCGTCTCTTGTGCCGCTGCTGCCGCAGCATATCAATGCTCATATGCCCTCACCCCCTTCTCTGCAGCAATCGGCTGCGAATATCACCGATGAGATAAAGGGACCCTGCAATGACGAGAATCCCCTTCCCATCCGCCAGTTCCATCGCCCGGTCCAGAGCCGCCTCCGGCCTGGCCAGAGCCTCCACAAAAGAAGCGCACTGCCCTGCCAGGGCTGCAACCTCCTCTGACCGCGCCGCCCGTTCGGAAGGAGGCTCCGTAACAACGACGGCATCCCCTTCCCTCAGCAGCATCTGCAGCATGGCCTCCACGGACTTGTCCCGAAGGATGCCCAGAAGGAATGTGCGGGGCTCTGTCGGGAAATACCTGTCCAAAGTGGCCCGAAGCATCCTGATTCCGGCGGGATTGTGCGCCCCATCCAGAATGACCTGCTGATTGCCCACCTCCATGCGCTCAAAGCGCCCCGGCCAGGAAATGAGCCGGAAGGCCTTGCGGGCAGAGTCGAAATCAATCCTTTCATCCGTATGATGCAGCAATGCAGCCGCCATGAGCGCAACGGCACTGTTCTCCACCTGATGGATCCCCAAAAGGCGGAGATCGTAGGTTTCCTTCCTCATGCCCAGCAGGGCGGAGGTGAACTCCAGTGTCTGGACGGCCCCGTCCATGCGGACGAATTCCGATGAGAATTCCTCCCCAAGGACAAAGACATCCGCATTCTTTTCTGCAGCCTCCCTGCGGATAATATCGAGGGGCATCCCCTTTGCCGCCGTCACCACGGGCACACCCTTCTTGATGATGCCCGCCTTGTGATGGGCAACCCCCTCCAGAGTGCCTCCGCATTTGTCCGCATGCTCCAGGGACACATTCGTGATGACGGACACATCCGGATGAATCACATTGGTGGAATCCAGAAGTCCCCCCAAACCGACCTCAATCACGGCATACTCCACATGGCGCATGGCGAAATAGAAGAACGCCACCGCCGTGATGACCTCAAACTGCGTGGGGCATTCTTCCCCATTGGCCACCATCCGGTCCACATACACCTTCACGGCGCTCAGGCAATCGGCAAACTCCTTTTCGCTGATGGGCTGCCCGTCCACCTGTATGCGCTCCGTGTAGCTCTCAAGATGCGGAGACGTATAGAGTCCCGTGCGGATGGAGGAAGCCCGAAGGATTCCTGCCACCATCACGGAGACCGAACCCTTTCCATTGGTGCCGGTCACATGCACCGCACGATAGCGGCTCTGGGGCATATCCAGCATGGACAGGAGCCGTTCAATACGGCCAAGGCCCAGCTGGATGCCAAAAACAGACAGCTCTTCCAGATAGGCAAGAGCCTCCCTATAATCCATTCCCTCTTCTCCCATCAAAGCTTCGCCAGATACTCCAGCCGCTCCGCCATAGACCTCTTCTTCTCCTCATATCCCGCAAGTTTCTCCCGTTCCCCGGCAACCACCTGCTCCGGTGCCTTGGCAAGGAATCCGGGATTCTCCAGCTTGCCCGAAAGGCGCTTGATCTCCTTTTCCAGCTTTTCCGCCTCTTTCTTCAGGCGGGCAGTCTCCTTCTCCACATCAATCAGGCCTTTCAGCGGGAGATAGATCTCCACGCCATTCACCACACCGGCCATGGCGTTCTCGGGCTTCTCCCCGCCCGCTTCCAGGATCGTGACAGGTTCCGCCGAGGCCAGGGACACAAGGTATCCCTCATGCTCCGCAAAGACCTTGCGCAGGGACTCGTCGGGGAAATGGAGAATGACCTCGCTCTTCTTGCCGGGAGCCGCATTGACCTCCGCACGCAGGTTGCGCACGGTCTTGATGGTCTCCATGATGGCGGTCATCTGTTTCTCCGCCTCATCATCGAGCTTCCCTTCCTCCCCTGACGGCCATGCGGCGATCATGATGCTCTTGCCCTCATGGGGCAGCTTCTGCCAGATTTCCTCCGTGATGAAGGGCATGAATGGATGCAAGAGGCGCAGGGTGTGCTCCAGCACATAGCCCAGCACATAGAGCGCCGTCTGGCGCGGACGCTCGTGCTCCTTGTCGTAGAGGCGGGCCTTGGTCAGCTCAATGTACCAGTCGCAGAACTCGTTCCAGATGAACTCATAGATCATGCGTCCGGCCTCGCCCAGCTCAAACTTCTCGAGATTCTCCGTCACATCATGGGCCGTCCTCGCATAGCGGGAAAGGATCCACTTGTCCGCCAGCGTGTAATCCTCCTCCGCGGGCACGAAACCATGGTCGAATCCCTCCAGGTTCATGAGCATGTAACGGGAAGCATTCCATATCTTATTGGCGAAATTACGGGCAGACTCCACCCGTTCCCAATAGAAGCGCATGTCATTGCCAGGCGTGTTGCCCGTGATGAGCATGAAGCGCAGAGTGTCCGCGCCGTACTTGTCCACGACCTCCACGGGATCGATGCCGTTGCCAAGGGACTTGGACATCTTGCGCCCCTGGCTGTCCCGCACAAGTCCATGGATGAACACATGACGGAAGGGGATGTCCTTGCCGAACTCCAATCCCATCATGACCATGCGGGCCACCCAGAAGAAGATGATGTCATAGCCCGTGACCAATGTGCTGGTGGGATAGAAATGCTTGAGCTCCTCCGTGTCCTCGGGCCAGCCCATGGTCTCGAAGGGCCAGAGGCCGGAACTGAACCAGGTATCCAGCACATCCTCATCCTGATGTATGTGCTTTCCGCCGCACTTCGGGCAGGTATCGATATCCTCCCGGGAAACCGTGGTCTCGCCGCAGTCGTCGCAGTACCATGCCGGAATGCGGTGCCCCCACCAGAGCTGGCGGGAAATGCACCAGTCCCGGATGTTCTCCAGCCAGTTGCAGTAAATCTTCGTGAAGCGCTCCGGCACGAACTTGATGCGTCCGTCCTTCACCGCCTCGATGGCAGGCTTTGCCAAGGACTCCATCTTCACGAACCACTGCTTGGACACCAGGGGCTCCACCGTCGTATGGCAGCGGGAACAATGCCCCACGGCATGCTCATGCTCCTCCGTGCTCACAAGGACACCGGTTTCCTCCAGTTCCTTCACCAGCGCCTTGCGGCAGTCGTAGCGGTCCATTCCCTTGTACTTCCCTGCGCCCTCGCCCATGGTGCCATCGTTCTCGATGACCTTGACCTGCTCCAGATCGTGGCGGAGCCCCATCTCGAAGTCATTGGGGTCATGGGCAGGCGTCACCTTGACGGCGCCCGTGCCGAAGGCGGGGTCCACATATTCATCGGCGAAGAGCGGGATGCGACGGTTCACGATGGGCAGGATCAGCGTCTTGCCCACAAGGCCCTTGTAGCGTTCATCCTCAGGATGCACCGCTACCCCCGTATCGCCGAACATGGTCTCAGGGCGGGTCGTGGCAATCTCCACGTACTGGTCCGTCCCCTCCACCTGATAGCGGAGATGCCAGAGATGCCCCTGCTCCGTCTCATGCTCCACCTCAATGTCGGAGAGAGCCGTGTTGCAGTTCGGGCACCAGTTGGTGATGCGGGTTCCCTGATAGATGAGCCCCTTCTCGTAAAGGTTGACAAAGACCTCGCGGACCGCCTTGGAACAGCCCTCGTCCATGGTGAATCGCTCCCTGTCCCAATCGCAGGAGGACCCCAGCGCACGGAGCTGGTACATGATGCGGCTGCCGTATTTCTCCTTCCACTTCCAGACCCGGTCAAGGAACTTTTCACGGCCCAGCTCATAGCGGTTCGTCCCTTCCTCGCGAAGGGCACCCTCCACCTTTGCCTGGGTCGCGATGCCCGCATGGTCGCAGCCCGGCATCCAGAGGGTATTGTAGCCCTGCATGCGCCTCCAGCGGATGAGGATGTCCTGCAGTGCATTGTCCATGGCATGGCCCATGTGGAGCTGCCCCGTCACATTCGGCGGCGGGATGACGATGCTGTAAGGCTTCTTGTCCTTTTCCACCTCTGCATGGAAGAAGCCATTCTTCTCCCAATACTCATACCATTTCTTTTCAAAGGACTGGGGATCATAGACCTTTGGAATATTCTTCCCGTTTTCCTGATTCTCTGCCACGTGTATTCCTCCTATCAATAAATGAAGCCCTTCCATCCTCATAAGGACGAAAGGGCATGCCTTCGTGGTACCACCTGGATTCCCCCGCCGAAGCAGGGCTCAACGCATAACGCCGCGCCGCGTCCGTGCCTACTGTCCTTCAGCCCGAAAGCTCAGAAGCGACTTCCACATCCCTCCCGCAGGAACTTCCACCAGCCGTTCCCTCTCTCTGCCGCTTGGGATATGTACTCCTCTTCCTCATCGCATTCAACATATGAAGCTATTCTATCAAATTAAAAAAGCGAATGCAAGAGAGAATAAATTTACTTTTTTGTACAGGATATTGTACAATATAGAAAAAGAAAGGATGTGATCATCTTGTTGGCAGTAAACTATTCCACCCTGCGCAACAACCTGAAAAGCTATTGTGACCGGGCCACAGAGGATGCCGAAACGATATTCATCACCAGGAAAGACGAAAAGAATCTCGTCATGATGAGCCTTGATGCTTATAACAACCTCACGGAAAACATCTTTATCCGCAGCAGCAAAAAAAACTATCAGCACATCCTGGAAGGTATCCACCAGCTTGAACACGGCAAAACCAGGGCGTGTTGAAAAACGGAAACTGTGCGATACAGCGAGACAGTTTTTCGTTTGGCAAGGAAGCGAAGACGCAGTCGTAGCAGAGCTACGTCAAGTCTTCGCTGACGCAGACAGACGGGAAAATGGCCGTTGTAGCGTGCAGGTGGAGTTTATCAACACGCCCTAAATCCATGACCTCTGCTGAATGGGAGAAATTGGTGAATGAATAGGCTATTCTCCGAGCATGCATGGAAGGATATCATGGAATGGATGCGCGAAGACCGCAAAGCGGCCAGGAGAATCGATGCCCTGCTGAATGATATCGAGCGCAACGGGCATGAGTGCATGGGCAAGCCCGAAGCTCTCCGCTATGAACTGTCCGGCTACCGGAGCCGCCGCATTACCGAAAAAGACCGGCTCATCTACAAATTCGATGAAACAACGATATATATCGCTGCCTGCAAAGGCCATTACGATTGAGGCGAGGAGATTCCCGATAAAGCCCTGTTTCCTCAGAACACCTTCCCTGCCAAAGTGTCATGGGGGTCGACACCCCCGAATTGACAGGGATCGGTAAAAAAGCTATGATGGAGTCGAAAGATGTGTGAATGTTTTGCGAAAGGGGATCTGGTCATGGAAAAGAGAATGACATGGAAAGAGATTCAGGAAACCTATCCCGACCAGTGGGTCGGGCTGGCGGATGTGGAATGGGACAAACCAGGGGGGGCTAATGTGGTATCGGCTGTGGTGAAATACACAGATAAAACCGCCGACGAGCTCTACGACATGCAAATCAGCGGTCAAGGCATTATCACAGAATACACTACACCGCAAAACTTTCCCTACGGCCAGGTACTCATTTGGGGGTGCGGTGAAGAATGAGACAGATGACGCTGGAATTGATAGAAAAATATCAGCGTCCAGTAGTCAGGCTGGCTGGTTTTTACGACCTTTATGCCATGATCGACACGGGCGCAGTATACCCCATATGGATGAACGGCGAGGCAAGCCTTCACAAGCTGGACGCAGCCAAGGTAATGGATTCCATCGAGTTTGGTGGTTTGGGAGGCATGACCAAAGGGTCGCTTTACGAGATACCCACGTTTCAGCTTGGTGACCTCGTCTATCCTTGCATGAGGATTATCGCCCACAGGTCGAATTTCCCCGTGCCGATACTGCTCCCCGCAACGATGTTCAACAATCTCATCTACGAGATCGACAACAAGCATCACCGCCTCAATATCACGGTTCCCGATGATGAGTCCATCAGCCGCAATCTCACCATCAGAGATGAGAACGGTCATTTGCGTGTCTTCTGTACGTCTGCCGAATAAGCATCGTGCCTATTTGCAGCGAAAATACTGCCTTGACTCTTCATTCCGACAATGCCGCCGACGTTTTCGCTACCTTTCACATTGCCTGTATTATATACATCTTTGATTGTTGCAGCGTTATATCCGACAATGCCACCGACATAATCTGCCCCTTTGATTGTGCCGCCCGTCACTCCCACATTCTTCACAGTGCCAGTAGCTCCCACATCACCGAAAAGGCCAATGTAGTTGGAATCTGGTTTTTCAATTTTGAGATTCCTTATCTCATAATTCATGCCATTGAACTGCCCTGTAAAATTATTTCCATCTTCATTATTTCCTATGGGTGCAAAGCTTTCTCCGCTTTCATCAATATTCCCCGCCAGCAGATAGCTGCCACTCAAGTTATTGTTGATATTCTGCAGCTCCGTCTTGTTCCGCACCAACTGAAAGGCCCTCCACGGCTTCCGCTCTCCCTTCTGCCAAAACATCTGCCTCTTCGCGCAAAAAGCCCGCAAGGGACAGACTGCGCCCAATGGACACAGCCCCCTTGCGGGCCGTATGGTTCCTTATGGATTTTTCGATAAGGCCAGGCGTTTGCCCACCCTTCGTCTATGTAGATACCTCTGATGATATTCTACCACCAGTTCGGGGAGGCTTGCAATAGCTCACCAAAAAGTGGTCGAAAAAACGAAAAAGTGGTCGATTTTCTTTTATATTACTCAACTTTCCCACCACGAAAATGAAGCCAATCCCTTGAAAATACTGGCATCGCGTAGGATAAAAAGCTCTGCTTGACAACAAAATAGCACCTGTTCTTGGTATAATGGAATCAGCAACAACCC
>Ga0256405_10000727_pt1 | contig 104071 bp, 91 predicted proteins | sample RumenRJG_02DNA_FD_189096 | JGI IMG/M metagenome (GOLD analysis project Ga0256405, IMG submission 189096) | Bovine rumen microbial communities from Lethbridge, Alberta, Canada - RJG_02 | ecosystem: Host-associated > Mammals > Digestive system > Stomach > Rumen | place: Canada: Alberta...
ACGATGGGAGGGGCCGGAGCGGAGCGAAGCGAAGTGGAGTCCCCCGGGAGGGTATCCCTTCCTCCGGCCACACAACAATACATAAAAAGAGAGTGACCTAAGTCACTTTGACTTTTTGGTCACCCTCTTTTATTGTTTCCTGCTTTCTGCCTATTCCCTGGGCAGGGCAAAGGTTATCTTCAGTTTCGGCTTGTTGCCTGCAGCTCCCGGACCGTTGAGGTGGCAGTTGTAGTAGTGGTCCTTGTCCAGCTCGGTGCTGGTTGTGGTCTGCGAAGCGGAAGCATTGGCGTACTGGGCCATCATCATGTAGTTGTAGTAGTTGTTGTAGCCATAACCATAGCCGCCATAACCACCATAACCGTACATGCCGCCATAACCACCGTAGCCTCCACCGTACAGCTGGTTGTAGTAAGAATAGTATGCCATCTGCTGATAGAAGTCAGCCATTTCACTGGCTTCCGCATTGGTCGTGGTCGTGCTTTCGTAGCGCATGATCAACATCCAGATGTCGTAGTCGGAGATGTCCGGATCATCCACCTTCCTGATGATTTGCTGCACGTGATGCGTCACGTCCGGTGCAAAATTGCAGAGGGAGCGGTTGATGTCGCCCTGGTTCTCTGTCGAGACGCTGGCGTCGGTGAGTCCTGCGAATACAACCGAACTGTCCCTGGTGATCTTGACGGAAGGGCTGAGGATCCTGGGAAAGAGGTACATTGACTTGTAGTCTTCCGGGAACTCGAAAGGAAGCACTATAGTGGCCTTGGAGATGAGGGCCGTAGTGGGGTCGCCTCCTTTCGAGATGATCTCGGGATTGACGAGCCTGCGGATCTCATCAGCAGGGATGACCGGCTTGAGGCCGCTGCCGCCTTCGATGTAGACCTTGTCATCAGCTTTTCCGGCCAGATAGTCAGATTCGTGGGAGTCCACGTTGAAGACATACTGCTCCGGCTGAACCTTAAGGTTTATAAGTGAATCCAGGTTTTGGAATTCCGGCGGACTGAAGTAGAACATCAGGCTGGAATCCCTTCTTTCGCCGTTGTAGATACCACTGAAATAGAGTACGGCGTAGTTGTCTGTCCTGTAGATGGTTCCGTTGTAAGAGTCGGTTATGTTCATCTTGAACATGTTGAAACGGCCACCATTTCCTGCAGGATCATCCGTCGTGATGTAGATCCCGGGGAATTTCTTGTTGTACTCTTCGAAATCCTTCAGATCCTCGCTTGTGATGCTTAAGTATTTCTTTCCGAACTCTTCAGTGAAATCAAAGACCAGCGAGTCGGTTCCGTTGACGACAGGGACACCCTTGGTGATCCTCTTCTCTCCGTATTTTGGAGCGGTCCTGGAGTAGAACCTGTTTGACAGGAGGGACTCCTCAAGAGCATAGACATTGACATTCTGGAGGATGCTGCCCTCGCTTTCGTCGCCTATCGAGACAGAGTCGCTCTCGGCCTGGAACTTGAACCTCCTGAAGACAGGATCAGTACCGAAGTCGAACTCTCTCAAGACAGGGACAAGGGTGAGGGCACAACCTCTTTTGAAGAGGCCGTAATTGTCATCCCTGACGGCTCCGAAGTTGATCCTCCTGGAGGAATAGCCGGAAAGGCTGTCTACAGGCTTCATCCAGACCTCGTCAAGGTCGAATTCGGCAGTGAAGAAGTCGTATTTAAGATTGGTAGCAATGAAGTTGCCACCAATAGACTCATTGACGTTTGTGCAAGACAGCAGAGCAGTCGCAAGGACTATCGCCGCAAGAAGCTTTCTCATTACTTCAACCGTTGATAAAAACCATCGTATTCGTCGATGTAGCGTCCGCTGCTTATCGATTCCTCATCGAAAGGCAGGATCGGGACCTTGAGTCCTTCGCAGAACGTCTGGAGGTCCTTGTCCAGATCGGGCGCACTCATGATGATGCCATCCGAATACATGGCCGCCATTTCCGCAAGTTTTATGCCATCGGGATTGTCCAGGATAGCCACATCTTCTGGCAGAATACCATTTGAAGGGACGTTGTCCTTGAAAGAGGCGGGGAATTTTTCCTTGCTTATTTCGTTGTAGAGAGATGTCACTACCTTGCTTCCGCTGAAGATAGGATCGCTGTTGTAGACCTTCTTGAGGTAGAGGGGTACGAGATGCGAGATCCAACCCTGGCAATGGATGACGTCTGGAGCCCAGCGGAGTTTCTTGACGGTTTCGAGAACGCCTCTTGCGAAGAAGATCGCTCTCTGGCCATTATCTTCGAAGAATTTGCCGTCAGCATCGTAAGTGATCTGTTTGCGGCGGAAATAATCGTCGTTGTCGATGAAATAGACCTGTATCCTTGCAGAGGCGATCGAAGCAACCTTGATCACAAGGGTCCTGTCGACGTCGCCGATTATGATGTTCATTCCGGACAGCCGGATAACCTCGTGCAGCTGGTTCTTCCTTTCGTTGATGCAGCCATATCTGGGCATGAAAGCCCGGATTTCCTTCTTCCTCTCCTGGATGCCCTGGGGCAGGAAACGTCCGATCTTGGAAACCGGAGTTTCGGGGAGGAATGGCATGATCTCCGAATTGACGAACAATACTCTGTTGACGGGATTTCCCATAATACTAAACTTGTCTTACAAAGGTAAGAATTTTTTTTCATATTTTGATAATTCACTATATTTGAAACCAATTTGGAGAAATGTGCTCTTATGTCTTCAGGAGAAAACAAACTGATTCGGAGGAGGCTCGCGGGGGCTTGGCTGTCGAGTGTAATCAGTATCACGCTGGTACTGTTGCTCGTGGGTGTCGCCAGCCTTCTTCTCGTCAATGCGAAGAGTGTCTCCGACTATTTCAAGGAGAATGTCCAGGTCTCTGTCCTTATGAGGCCGGATGTCACCGAAGACGAGGCCATGAACTATGCCACGACCCTTGACGCCATGCCATTCATAAAGGGGACACGCTTCATCTCGAAGGAGGAGGGTACCCGGGACATGACGGACATGCTGGGTGAAGATTTCCTGAGCGTTTTCGAAACGGCTCCTATTCCGGTGTCCGTGGATGTCACCTTGAAGGCGGACTATGTGAGTGCGGACAGCCTCGAACTTGTCAAGAAGGCCATCGGCTCTTCTCCGCTGGTGGATGAGGTCGTGTACCAGCAGTCCCTCGTGGACAAGCTCAACACCAACCTTGGCAAGATTTCCCTGGTCCTGGGAATATTCGTGGTCCTGCTTCTCTTCATCTCATTTGTCCTTATCAATAACACGGTAAGGCTCAATGTTTTCTCCAAGAGGTTCACCATCCACACCATGAAGCTCGTAGGTGCTACGAAGTCCTTCATACGTGCACCTTTCCTCGGCCAGGCTGTATTCCAGGGACTCTTTTCCGCCCTGCTTGCCATCCTGATCCTCCTAGGGATCCTGTACTTCGTACGCAAGGAGTTCGTCCAGCTCTTCGAGATATTCAGCCTCGACCTGCTTCTGATCGTTATCGGCATAGTGATTGTCGCAGGCATCGTGATCTGCCTTGTGAGTACTTATTTTGTTGTCGGAAGGCTCGTGTCGCTCAGCAACGACGAGCTGTATTATTGATGAATGAATGGAATCAAAAGCGAATATGTCTGAAAATACAAAGATGGCAATCACTCGCAAGGGGCTTTGGATGCTCCTGATGGGATTGCTGGTCATGGTAGTAGGCTTCGTCCTTATGATGGGCGGCGGAGTCAAGGATCCCAATGTCTTCAATTGGTCGATGTTCGATTTCAGGAGGCTGGTAGCTGCTCCTTTGGTGATCATCTGCGGTGTGGTCATCATGATTGCTGCCATCATGAAGAAGAAGTGAGATGAACTGGCTGCAAGCTTTGCTACTTGGTCTCGTCCAGGGACTTACCGAATTCCTGCCCGTAAGTTCGAGCGGACATCTGATGATCGTTAAGGAACTGCTCGGAGTCGACTCTGAAGGTTTCCTCGATTTCACCGTCACGGTGCACCTTGCTACCGTGCTCAGTACCATAGTGGTTTTCTGGAAGCCTATCTGCAAGCTGCTTTCCGGCTTTTTCAAGTTCAAGTACAATGAAGAGACCGACTACATCTTCAAGATAGTGGTCTCCATGATTCCTGTGGCTCTTGTGGGTTTCCTTCTCAAAGACAAGGTGGAGGCCCTCTTCGGCGACTCTCTCACTACCGTTGCCGTCTGCCTCCTCATCACCGCTGCACTGCTTTTGCTCTCCGACCTGTTCGGCAAGCGTTCGACTGGTAAGGAAGACGGTGATAATGGCCACCGAAACGGGATCAGTTACTTGCAGGCTTTTTTGGTAGGTGTCGGACAGGCTTGTGCTGTCGCCCCCGGACTTTCACGTTCCGGCACGACCATCGCAACGGGCCTCCTCTGTGGAGTAAAGCGCAGCGTCATGGCCCAGTTCTCTTTCCTGATGGTACTCGTACCAATCCTTGGCGAGCAATTCCTCGACATCCTGAAGGCAGTCGCCGGTGAAGCACCCCTTGGCGGAGGGCTCAGTCCAGCCTGCCTCGTCGCCGGTTTCATCGCTGCTTTCCTTGCCGGTCTCTTCGCCTGCAAGGCCATGGTCGCCCTTGTCCGCAGGGCAAAGCTCGGCTGGTTTGCACTCTACTGTGTCATCGTCGCAGTCCTTATATTCATATTGGTTTAATCATCACTTGTCAGAATGGCTGAACGCACCCTTGTCTACTTCGTTTCTGACGTCCACCTTGGCTTGGATGTCAACGATCCGGCAGACAGGGAGTCACGTTTCGTGAAATTCCTCAATTCCATTCCAAAGGACCGCACCATGGCCCTCTTCATGCTGGGAGACATCTGGGATTTCTGGTACGAGTATCGTGACGTTGTGCCTAAAGGCTATGTCCGTGTGTTTGCCTCCCTTATGGATCTGATGGATGCCGGAGTGAAAGTCTATTTCTTCCAGGGCAACCACGACATCTGGTGTTACCATTATTTTGAAAGCATGGGTATCGAGATCCTCCAGCAGCCCTTCCCCTTGGAAATCGGTGGCAAGATATTCTGCCTGGGGCACGGGGATGGACTCGGTCCTGGCCATTTCTGGTACAAGGTCATGCGCTGGGCTTTCCGCAACAAGGTCTGCCAGTGGTTGTTCAGCACCTTCCTGCATCCTACGGTCGCATTCAGGATCGGTACAGGATGGTCCAAGAAAAGCCGGGTCGCCAGGAATGAGGAATATGTATTCAGAGGCGAGGATGAGCCATTGTACAAGTTTGCGGTTGATTTCTCAAAGGAAGTCCATGTGGACTATTTCATTTTCGGCCATTTCCACACTTCCGTGGACATGGCTCTCCCTGGCGGTGGCAGATTGCTCGTACTGAAGGATTGGATGCAGCCTCAGTCTTCGAACTGGATTGTCTTCGACTTGACTTCCGGATGCTTGGGCATCTCCCAGAATATTGAATAATAGAGGGCGTCGAATTCCCCCCGTTTCCACTTTTCGACCAGATATTCAGTCATCTTGTCTTCGCCGTTGGCATCGTAGCGGCTCTTCAGGTCGTTGCCGAAGATCTTGGCGATTCCTTGCCAGAAACCTGCGGTTATCCCGCTCTTGTAGTCCTTTATGATCTTGAATGATGACTTCCCGATCTCCCGGTCTATCAGCTTGATGAGCAGGCGTCCCTGGGAAATGCTCATCTTCTTGAGAGGCTCTTCATAGATATTGAAGAGTTCCTTCTGCATCTGGTTGATGTATTTTTCTTTCTTGCGCCGCCTCAAGGCGTTGCCTGCAATGTGGTTGTCGACCTGCACCGTCAGGTCCTTGGCGAGCATGGCATAGGGGTAGACCTTGTTGAAGTTGTAGACCAGCCGGTAGTATTTCTTGAGGTCGCTCTTGCCTTGGCGGCCACGGGGGAAGACCCAGATGGGATTGATGCTGTCGTAGTAGACGGTGTCGCCCTGTTCGACCCTGTAGCCCATGTAGGCTCCTCCCTTGGGAGTAGCAGGAATGGGGATATCTGGCTCCTGGGCGGCCGCCTGGGTCGTCATCAGGAGTCCGAGCAGCAGGGCTGCCCACAATGGATATGTCTTCTTGTTGCCAGGCATGCTTACGATTGCGGCGCAAATGTACGAATTTGCTGAAAATTTCGTGCCTGAAAGATAAACCTTCAAAGGCGATGTCGAAACCGCCGGAGAATATTTTTTAACCTAAGTGGTAATTCGCTGAAAATGACCGTATTCACTTGAAAAAGTTGTGGTCGAAAATGTTGAAATATTTTTCGAATAATGTTTGAAATCCACATTTTTTTACTAACTTTGCAGTCCCAAATTCTAGGGGTTATTGGCTTAATATGTTGATAATCAAGGATTTGGAAAGTTTGGAAATTTATTTAAAGTAATACGGCAATGTTACAACCAAAGAAAACAAAGTACAGAAGGGAACAGAAGAACGTGATGAAGGGAATGGCCCAGAGGGGCAATCAGCTCGCGTTCGGTTCCTTCGGTCTCAAGACCCTCGAGAATTGCTGGATCACTGCCCAGCAGATCGAGTCTGCCCGTCAGGCTATCTCACGTCGCATGAACCGTGAAGGTCAGATCTGGATCAGGATATTCCCGGTCAAGCCTTTCACCAAGAAACCTCTTGACACTCGTATGGGTAAGGGTAAGGGTGATCCTCAGGGCTTCGTTGCTCCCGTCACTCCCGGACGTATCCTCTTCGAGGCAGACGGTGTCTCCCTCGCAACTGCAAAGGAGGCCATGCGCCTTGCTTCCCACAAGCTTCCCATCGCGACCAAGTTCGTCGTCCGCAGGGATTATGTTGAATAATTAAATGGAGTAGATTAGAAATGAAAACATCTGAAGTTCGCGAAATGTCCATTGCAGATCTGCAGGACCGCATCCAGGTTGAAAAGAACAGGCTTGACAGCATGAGGCTCAACCACGCCATCTCTCCATTGGAGAACACATCGGAATTCAAGAAAATCAGGAAGGATATAGCTCGCATGATCACTATCCTCGCTGAAAAAGAAAAAGATCAGAAATAATTATGGAAAGAAATCTTCGTAAGGAAAGAATCGGCGTAGTGGTCAGCAACAAGAATGACAAGACCATCATTGTTGCAGTCGAGACCAAGAAGATGCACCCTCTCTACGGAAAGTTCATCAAGCAGACGACCAAGTTCGTCGCACAGGACGAGAAGAACGAGTGCAGCGAGGGCGATACCGTACGCATCATGGAGACCCGTCCTCTCAGCAAGACCAAGAGGTGGAGATTAGTTGAAATCGTAGAAAAAGTTAAGTAATTATGATACAGCAGGAAACACGTTTACAGGTTGCCGACAACAGCGGAGCGAAGGAAGTCCTTTGCATCCGTGTGCTTGGAGGTACCCATCATAGGTATGCGACAGTGGGCGACCAGATCGTTGTTGCGATCAAGAGCGCCATTCCTAGCGGTGACGCCAAGAAGGGCACGATCTCCAAGGCTGTCGTTGTCCGCACCAAGAAAGAAATCCGCAGGCAGGACGGATCCTACATCCGTTTTGACGACAATGCATGCGTTCTCCTGAACAATGCGGGCGAGCTCCGCGGAACCCGTATCTTCGGCCCTGTGGCCAGGGAGCTTCGCGAGAATTACATGAAGATTGTTTCACTGGCACCCGAGGTCCTTTAATCATCAGAGAATCATGAAGAAGTTACATATTAAGAAAGGTGACACAGTGTATGTCAACGCGGGTAACGACAAAGGCAAGACCGGAAAGGTCCTGACCGTCGTTCCTGACAAGGATCGCGTTATCGTTGAAGGCGTGAACGTCATCAGCAAGCACACAAAGCCCAATGCAGCTCATCCGCAGGGCGGTATCATCAAGCAGGAAGCTGGAATCCACATTTCCAACGTCCAGCTCATAGATCCTTCTACCAACAAGCCCACCAGGGTCGGCTACAAGTTCGTCGATGGCAAGAAGGTCCGCTACGCTAAGAAATCAGGAGAGGAGATCAAGTAATCATGGCAAAGAAAGCAGCAAAACCCGTAGAAGTCCAGGCACTTCCGAAGGATTATGTACCTTCCCTCAAGAAGGTCTATAAAGAGGAGATCGTAGACAAGCTCATGAAGCAGTTCTCCTACACTACTGTCATGCAGGTTCCCAAACTCGTGAAGATCACGATCAACGAGGGAATCGGCGACGCCACCCAGGACAAGAAGCTCGTCGAAGAGGCAGCTGATGAGCTCGCCAAGATCGTCGGCCAGAAGGCTGTCCTCACTTCTTCCAAGAAGGACGTTTCCAACTTCCGTCTGCGTAAGGGCATGCCTATCGGTGTGAAAGTTACCCTTCGTGACGTAAAGATGTACGAGTTCCTCGAGAGACTCGTCCGCATCTCCCTCCCGCGCATCCGTGACTTCAACGGTATCGCAGAGAAGATGGACGGCAAGGGCAATTACACCCTCGGTCTCAAGGAGCAGATCATCTTCCCCGAGGTTGACATCGACAAGAACCCGAGGATCCACGGTATGGAGATCACTTTCGTGACCACCGCCAAGACGGACGAAGAGGCCCACGCCCTTCTCGCCGCATTCGGTCTTCCTTTCAAGAAACATAACAATTAAGGAATATGGCAAAAGAATCAATGAAAGCCCGCGAGGTCAAGCGCGCTAAGCTGGTCGCCAAGTATGCTGAAAAGAGGCAGGCCCTCAAGGAAGCCGGAGACTGGGCAGCTCTCGACAAGCTCCCCAAGAACTCTTCCGCAGTCCGTCTGCACAACCGTTGCTCCCTCACCGGTCGTCCGAAGGGCTACATGAGGAAGTTCGGTCTCAGTAGGATCCAGTTCCGTGAGATGGCCAGCAACGGCCTCATACCCGGAGTGAAGAAGGCCAGCTGGTAATCAAAGGCACATTCACATATTACATTTTATATTAACAATCGGATATCGGGCGTCGTAACAGGCGTCGAACCAAAAAAACAAAAAAACAATGACTGATCCAATTGCAGATTATCTCACCAGGATTCGCAACGCTTATCTGGCAGGAAAGAAGGTCGTCGAGATCCCGTCCTCCAAGATGAAGGTTGCCATCACCGAGATCCTTTGTGAGAAGGGTTACATCCTCAGCTACAAGGTAGTCGAGGGAACCCCCTACAACACCATCAAGATCGCTCTGAAGTACCATCCCCAGACTAAGATGGCCGCTATCAAGAAGATCCAGCGCATCTCCACTCCCGGCCTCAGGGTCTACGCTGACGTGGAGAACCTGCCCAGGGTCCTCAATGGCCTCGGAATCGCGATCCTTTCGACATCCAAGGGCATCATCACCGACAAGGAGGCAAAGAACCTGAACGTCGGCGGTGAAGTCATCTGCTATGTTTATTAATATTAAAAGTATAGAATAATGTCAAGAATTGGTAAATTGCCTGTAAGCCTTCCGGACAAGGTGAGCGTTGAAGTTCTCCCTGGCAACGTGTTGAAGGTTAAAGGACCTCTTGGTGAGCTCAGCCAGAAAGTCGATCCCGACATCAAGGTCACCATCGAGGACAATCAGATTAAGTTCGAGCGCCCTACAGACCAGCCTCGTCACCGTTCAATGCACGGCCTCTACCGCGCACTTGTCAACAACATGGTGGAAGGAGTCTCCAAGGGCTTCCAGACAAAGCAGGAACTGGTGGGTGTCGGTTACCGCGTCGCTGCGCAGGGACAGCTCCTCACTTTCTCCCTCGGTTATTCTCATGAGATCCAGCTCATGCTTTCTCCTGAGGTCAAGGCTGAGGTTCCTGATGTGAAGAAGGGCGAGAATCCCGTCCTGATCCTCAAGAGCAACGACAAGCAGCTCCTCGGACAGGTCGCGGCCAAGGTCCGTTCACTCCGTAAGCCTGAACCTTACAAGGGCAAGGGTATCAAGTTCGCTGGCGAGCAGCTTCGCCGCAAGGCTGGTAAGACTGCTGCTGCTAAATAATTAGGAGGACACAGATATGGCATTGAATAAAATTGAAAGAAGAAGAAGGATCCATTACCGCATCCGCAAGCATGTGAATGGAACCGCCGAGAGGCCCAGACTGGTTGTCTTCAGAAGCAACAAGCAGATCTATGCCCAGGTTATCGATGACGAGAAGGGCGTGACCCTCGTGGCCGCCGCTTCCAACGACAAGGTTCTTGCCGCAGAGTGCAAGGGCAAGACTGGTATCGAGGCTGCCGCTATCGTCGGCAAGGCTGTCGCCGAGCGTGCCAAGGAGAAGGGTATCGACAAGGTCTCTTTCGACCGTGGAGGTTATCTCTATCATGGCAGGGTTAAGAGTTTGGCGGACGGTGCCCGCGAAGGTGGACTTATTTTCTAATTGAAGAAGACTATGGCAAATACAAATGTTAAAAGAGTAAAGACCTCTGATCTTGAACTTAAGGACAGGTTGGTCGCCATCCAGAGAGTAACCAAGGTTACTAAGGGTGGTCGTCACTTCCGCTTCGCCGCAATCGTGGTGGTCGGTGACGAGAACGGCGTTGTTGGTTATGGTCTTGGAAAAGCCAATGAGGTAACTGCCGCCATCGCAAAGGGTGTCGAGGATGCCAAGAAGAATCTTGTCAAGATCCCCGTCATCAATACGACTATTCCCCACGAGCAGATCGCCAAGTTCGGTGGTGCAGAGGTTTTCATGAAGCCCGCTGCCCCTGGTACCGGTGTGAAGGCTGGAGGTGCTATGCGTGCTGTCTTTGAGTCAGCCGGCATCCAGAATGTCCTCGCGAAGAGTAAGGGTTCTTCCAACCCTCACAACCTCGTGAAGGCCACCGTTGCCGCTCTTACCGAGATGAGGGACGCCTACACCGTGGCCGGTCTCCGTGGAGTTCCCATGAATAAAGTTTTTAACGGATAGGAGGCTACAGTTATGGCAAAGCTTAAGATAACTCAGGTCAAAAGCAAGAACGGAACCACCAAGAGGCAGCAGGACAACCTCCGCTCCCTCGGTATCCGCAAGATTCACCAGACCGTCGAGGTCGAGAAGAATCCGGTGACAGAAGGCCAGCTCGCCAAGATCCGTCACCTTGTTGAAGTTGAAGAAGTGAAATAAGGAGGAAAGGCGATGAAACTATCAGAATTGAAACCCGCAAAGGGTGCAACTCATAACAGCAAGCGTCTCGGCCGTGGACAGGGTTCCGGTAAGGGTGGTACTTCTACCCGTGGAACCAAGGGTGCACAGGCCCGCGCCGGATACGAACACAAGATCGGTTTCGAAGGTGGCCAGATGCCTCTTCAGAGACGCCTTCCCAAGTTCGGATTCAAGAATCCTACCAGGATCGAGTACAAGGCAGTCAATGTCAGCGCAATCCAGGCTCTCTCCGAGTCTCTTGGAAAGGCAGAGATCACTCTCGATGACATCAAGATCGCCGGTCTCGCCGATGCCAAGGAGCTTGTAAAGGTCCTCGGTAACGGTGACATCACAGCGGCCGTCACGGTCACTGCTGATGCTTTCTCTGCATCTGCTGTCTCAAAGATCGAGGCTGCAGGCGGTAAGGCTATTGTAATCGGCAAGTAGAGTTCAAGTACAGATGAAGAAGTTTATTGAAACAATAAAGAACATCTTCAAGATCGAGGAACTCCGTACGAGGCTCGGCTACACGTTCCTTCTCATCCTCATTTACAGGTTGGGTTGCTTCATCGTGCTGCCTGGCATCGACACTACCATGCTGGCCCAGCTTCAGAGCACTACCCAGCAGGGACTCGTCGGTCTGTTGAACATGTTCTCCGGCGGAGCTTTCGGCAACGCTTCAGTCTTCGCACTTGGAGTTATGCCTTACATCTCCGCTTCCATCGTGATCCAGCTTCTGGGCATGTTCGTCCCTTACTTCAGGAAACTCCAGATGGAAGGTGAGAGCGGCCGTAGGAAGATGAACCAGATCACCAGGTACCTCACCATCCTCATCCTCTGCATCCAGGGACCGGCTTACATCGCTTCGATCCACAGCCAGATCCCGGGCGCCGCATTTATCGCGGAGACCCAGCTTGGATGGAGCAGGTTCGCTTACAACCTCGCAGCTACCATCATCCTGATGGCCGGTTCGATGTTCGTCATGTGGCTTGGTGAGAGGATCACTGACAGGGGTATCGGTAACGGTATCTCCCTGCTCATCATGATCGGTATCGTGGCCCGTCTGCCTTACGCCCTCGTGGCCGAGGTCGGTACGAAGCTCACAACCACTACCGGTGGCGGTCCTATCGCCCTCATCGTCGAGCTCATCATTTGGTTCCTCGTGATCGTTGCCACCATCGCCCTTGTGCAGGCTGTCAGGAGGGTTCCTGTACAGTATGCCAAGAGGGTCATCGGCAACCGTCAGTACGGTGGCGTCCGTCAGTACATCCCTCTTAAGATCAATGCTGCCGGCGTTATGCCTATCATCTTCGCACAGGCTCTCATGCTCTTCCCCCTCCTCTTCTCACGTTTCGACGCAACTAGGGGTATCGCAGCCAGCCTGAGCAACTACACCGGATTCTGGTACAACCTTATATTCGGTCTTCTCGTCGTGATATTCACTTACTTCTACACTGCCGTTACCGTCAACCCGACCATGATGGCAGAAGATATGAAGAAGAATGGCGGATTCATCCCCGGAGTCAAGCCTGGCAAGGCTACCGTCAACTACCTTGATGACATCATGTCCAAGGTTACCCTCCCCGGATCCATATTCCTCGCCATTATCGCTATCCTTCCGGCTTTCGCAAGGATCGCTGGTATCAACGACTCGTTCGCGAGCTTCTACGGCGGCACTTCGCTGCTGATTCTTGTGGGAGTTGTCCTTGACACTCTCCAGCAGGTGGAAAGCTATCTCCTGATGCGTCACTATGACGGTCTCATGAAGACCGGACGCCTCAGCGGACGCTCTGGTATGTAATTTTTTGATAATTTGAAGGAAGATGGTCAAGCCCAAGACAGAAGAAGAGATAGCGCTGCTGCGCGAGAATGCCATTATCGTCTCGAAGACGTTGGCTGAAGTCGGTAAGTGGGTCGCCCCTGGTGTGACAACTGCGAAGTTGAATGAGGTGGCCGAGACTTTCATCCGCGACAACGGCGCGATTCCCAGCTTCCTTGGTTTCGAGGGCTTCCCTGCAGCGACCTGCATGTCTGTCAATGATGTCGTCGTCCACGGTTTCCCGTCGGACTACGTCCTCAAGGAAGGCGATATCGTCAGTGCTGACATCGGCACGCTGTACAAAGGCTACAATGGTGATTCCGCGTACACCTTCCCGGTAGGGGAGGTGGACGAGGCCACCAGGAAGCTTCTTGACGTCACCAAGGCTTCGCTCTACAAGGGCATTGAGGCTGCAGTGGCGGGGGCTAGGACCGGCGACATAGGACACGCGGTGCAATCGTATGCTGAATCATTCGGCTTTTCCGTCGTCCGTGAGCTTGAAGGCCACGGCCTCGGAAAGGAGATGCACGAGTCTCCCGGCATTCCGAATTACGGACGCCCGGGACATGGTGCAAGGCTCCCTGAGGGCCTGGTGATCTGCATCGAGCCGATGATCAACGCCGGAGGAAGGGGAGTGTATGTGGCCAGAAATGGTTGGGCTGTACACACCTCCGACCACCGGAAGTCGGCTCATTTCGAGCTTACGGTTGTTGTCCGTCGCGGCAAGGCCGAGCAGCTGTCGACCTTCGAATATATAGAAAGTACTGGCAAGTAAAATTTTAAAGTGTTTTTTCAATGTCCAAACAAGTAGCAATAGAACAAGACGGAAAAGTTATCGAGACTCTTCCCAACGCAATGTTCAAGGTGGAGCTCGAGAATGGCCACGTCCTTCTGTGCAACATCTCTGGGAAGATGAGAATGAATTTCATCCACATCCTCCTTGGGGACAAGGTTAGGGTTGAAATCTCACCTTACGATTTGACTAAGGGAAGAATATCTTTCAGGTACAAATAAAAATAACACGCGATATGAAAGTCAAAACATCCATCAAGAAGCGCAGCGATGATTGCAAGATCGTCAGACGCAAGGGTCGTCTTTATGTCATCTGCAAGAAGAACCCCAAGTTCAAGATGCGCCAGGGATAACAGTTTGTAAAACAAATAAAGTCAAAGATAAATTATGGCAAGAATAGCCGGTGTTGATTTACCTAACAACAAACGTGGTGAGATAGGCCTCACCTACATTTACGGTATCGGCCGCAGCAGCTCGAGGGAGATCCTTGACAAGTGCGGTATCGACTACGACATCAAGGTCGGAGACTGGAACGACGAGCAGGTGGCACTCATCCGTAACCTCATCAACGAGGAGTACAAGATCGAGGGCGAGCTCCGTTCTTCCGTCCAGATGAACATCAAGCGACTGATGGACATCGGTTGCTACAGAGGAATACGTCATCGTATCGGCCTCCCTGTCCGCGGACAGAGCACCAAGAACAATGCCCGTACCCGCAAGGGCAAGAAGAAGACCGTTGCCAACAAGAAGAAGGCGACCAAGTAAAACCAGATGAATTATGGCAAAGAAAACAACATCATCCAAGAGAGTTGTCAAGGTTGAGGCTACGGGCCAGGCCCATATTTCATCAACCTTCAACAACGTGATCGTCTCCCTCAGCAACAACCAGGGACAGGTCATCAGTTGGTCCTCCGCTGGAAAGTGCGGCTTCCGTGGTTCCAAGAAGAACACTCCTTACGCTGCCCAGATGGCTGCCGAGGATGCTTCCAAGACTGCTTATGATGCCGGCCTCCGCAAGGTCAAAGTCTATGTAAAGGGACCCGGTGCAGGACGTGAGTCCGCCATCAGGACCATCAATAATGCAGGAATCGTTGTCACCGAGATCGTCGACGTGACCCCGATGCCTCACAACGGTTGCAGACCAAAAGGCCGTCGTAAAGTCTAATCATTTAAAAAGTAATTACTATGGCAAGATATACTGGTCCTACCACCAAGATCGCCCGTAAGTTCGGCGAACCTATATTCGGAAGCGACAAGAATTTCGAGAAGAGGAATTATCCTCCGGGACAGCACGGCCTCGCATCCAAGCGCAAGAAGCAGAAGGAGTATGGTCAGCAGCTGAAGGAGAAGCAGAAGGTACGTTACATGTACGGTCTTCTCGAGCGTCAGTTCCACAACACCTACCTCAAGGCTACCCGCATGAGCGGCCAGAGGGGTGAGAACCTCCTCTTTCTCCTTGAGTCCAGGCTTGACAATGTCGTCTACAGGATGGGTATTGCTCCTTCCCGCGCCGCTGCAAGGCAGCTCGTGAACCATGCCCACATCACCCTCAACGGCGAGGTTTGCAACATCCCCTCCGCACAGGTGAAGCCCGGCGACGTCGTCGCAGCAAGGGAGCGCTCCAAGAGTCTGGAGATCATCCAGAAGAGTGTCGCATCCGCTACCAAATACTCATGGATCGAGTTCGACCCGAAGGCTGTCAGCGGCAAGTTCCTGAACATCCCTTCAAGGGAGGACATCCCTGAGACCATCAATGAGCAGCTCATCGTTGACCTGTACTCCAAGTAACATTTAACACCCCAAAAAGAATAATCATGGCAATCTTGGCATTTCAGAAACCGGACAAGGTGATAATGCTCGAAGGCACCGACACCGTTGGCCGTTTCGAGTTCAGGCCTCTCGAGCCTGGCTACGGACAGACCATCGGCAACGCCCTCCGTCGCATACTTCTCGCCTCTCTGGAAGGTTTTGCTATCAGTCAGATAAAGATCTCCGGAGTTGATCAGGAATTCGCGACCATCCCCGGCGTGATCGAAGGCATGCAGGACATCATCCTGAACCTCAAGCAAGTCAGGTTCAAGAGGATGGTCGAGTCTGTCGATTCCGAGATGGCAAACATCGTTGTCAGCGGCAAGAACGAGTTCACCGCTGAGGATATCTCTAAGGGATTGTCTTCTTTCAAGGTGTTGAATCCTGAGCAGCACATCTGCTCGCTCGAACCGTCAGTCACTCTCGAAATCTCCCTGACCATCACCAAGGGTCGCGGCTTCGTGCCCGCCGAGGAAATGAGGGATGAGAACACGCCGATCGGCACCATTCCGATCGACGCTGTCTACACTCCTATCAGGAAGGTCAACTGGACAGTCGAGAACTGGCGTGTCGAACAGAAGACCGACTACGAGAAGCTCAACCTTGAGATCATCACTGATGGCTCAATCTCTCCCAACTTGGCGCTTCAGGAGGCGGCCAACATCCTTATCTATCACTTCAAGCTTTTCACCGACGACAAGAAGATCTCCCTTGAGAGCGCTGTCGAGTCCGATTCCAAGGAACTGGACGAAGAGAGTCTCAGGATGAGGCATCTCCTTCTCACCAAGCTTTCAGACATGGGTCTTTCCGTGAGGGCCTACAACTGCCTGAAGGCTGCTGAGATCGACACCTTCGCCGATCTGGTTGCCTATTCTAGGAACGAACTCATGAAGTTCCGCAACTTCGGCAAGAAGTCCCTCAACGAGATTGACCAGCTGGTCGAGAAGATGAAGCTTACTTTCGGTATGGATGTAAGAAAGTATAATATTGAACCCAAGAAAAAGAACAACGTTTAGCAATGAGGCACAATAAAGCAATCAATCACCTTGGCCGCAAGAGCAGCCACCGCAAGGCGCTGATGGCCAACATGGCCTCTTCTTTGATCAAGCATAAGAGGATTCAGACCACTGTCGCCAAGGCTAAGGCCCTCAAGACCTACGTCGAGCCGCTTATCACCAAGTCAAAGGAGGATACCACCCACTCCCGTCGTGTAGTTTTCAGCTACCTCAAGGACAAGGAGGCAGTGAAGGAGATGTTCGGCGTCATCGCTCCGAAGGTCGCAGACCGTCCTGGCGGATACACCCGCGTTCTCCACACCGGTTTCCGTCTCGGTGACGGCGCCGACATGGCTCTCATCGAGCTCGTCGACTTCAACGAGGCCGCTCTCGCTTCTGCAAAGAAGGAAGAGAAGAAGGCTACCCGCCGCAGCCGCGCCAAGAAGGCCGCCCCTGCAGCAGAGGCCGCTCCCGCCGAAGCTCCCGCAGAAGAGCCCAAGGCTGAGTAAAAACCATATTGATAATCTGAAGGATTATCGGTAAATTTGTTCCTGGCGGGAAACCGTCAGGAACATTTTTTTTGCATTCCCATGAGAAAACATCTATTCATTATTCTATCCATCCTTGCCCTGGTAGCTTCATGCAAGGGGAAGACCTCGGCAACCTCGACTGACTCTGAGGCAGGTGAAGGAACACCGCTGGACAGCATCTATTGCAGGGACCCTTTCATCGTGGCTGACAGCTCAACGAAGACTTACTACCTCTATCGTTCTTCCACGACTCCTGAGGGATTCGGTGGCGTGGAGGCCTTTACCAGCAAGGATCTCAAGACATGGCGGGGACCTGAGAGGGTTTTCACTGTGCCCGAGGACAATTTCATCACTGGCCGTGTCTGGGCACCTGAAGTACATTACTACAAAGGAGCCTGGTACCTCTTCGCTACCATCAACACGGACAAGACATGGGCAGAAGGAATAGAAGGCTGGCCTGCGTTCACTTACCGTGGCACCCAGGTCTTCCGTGCTGAATCCCCGGCAGGACCTTTTCTCCCCCTTGGAAAGGGACTTACGACTCCCAAGGAATATATGGCCTTGGACGGGACCCTCTGGGTTGAAGACAGCAAGCCTTACATGGTTTTCTGCCATGAGTGGGTCCAGGTTGTGGACGGAACCTTTGAGGTCATGCCTCTCAAGGATGATCTTTCTGCCGCTGACGGGGATCCTGTGACCCTTTTCTCGGCGTCCCAGGCAGATTGGACCACCGGAGGAAGCTACTGGACTGAAAAGGACGGCACCAAGCGCAAGTCCTATGTTTCCGATGGCAACTTCGTCTACGAGACCAAGGATGGTGAACTGCTGATCCTCTGGTCATCATTCAAGGACGGTAAGTATTGTGTCGCCATCGCCCGCTCCGCTTCAGGTAAGCTTGCAGGCCCCTGGAGTTGCGATCCCGATCCGATCTTCGAGGAGGACGGTGGACATCCGATGGTCTTCCGCGATTTCGACGGAGGGCTGAATCTCACTTTCCACCAGCCCAATTCCGGCCATTCACATCCGGTCATCCTTCCACTTGAAGACACCGGCAAGACTTTGGTTATTAAAAAATAATAAAGAATATGAAGCATAGAATCATCCTTGGCGCTGCAATACTTGCCGTAGCCCTTTCTTCCTGTTCTGAAAAGAAGGACGGGGCCAACATGAAGATGATATCCCCGGTCTATTTCTCTGATGTGGTGATCAACGACAGTTTCTGGTCACCCAGGCTCAAGAGTCATAAGGATGTGACCCTGGACGTCTGCATCGACCAGATAGAGAACCAGACAGGCAGGATCCGCAATTTTGAGAATGCCGCTAAGGGCGAAGGAGAGCATTCGGGAATATTCTTCGACGATTCCGATGTCTACAAGGCTCTCGAGGGCATGGCTTATTCGCTCCAGAACAATCCTGATCCCGTCCTGGAGGCAAAATGCGACGAATGGATCGACAAGTTCGCAGCCGCGCAGCAAGAGGACGGTTACATCAACACTTTCTACACCTTGACCGGCCTGGAGAACCGCTGGGACAACATGGACAAGCATGAGATGTACTGCGCCGGTCACATGATCGAAGCGGGAGTGGCCTACTACAAAGTCACCGGCAAGCGCAAGCTGCTGGACGTCTGCATAAGGATGGCAGATCACATGATGACTGTCTTCGGCCCCGGGAAGCGTCACTGGGTGCCTGGTCATGAGGAGATCGAACTTGCCCTCGTGAAACTCTTCGAGACGACCGGTGAGAAAAAGTACCTTGATTTTGCAGACTGGCTCCTGGACCAGCGCGGTCATGGTTACGGTACTTACGGGAAGCTCATCGACAAGCCTTGGCCGCCGCATTACTACCAGGATGAAGTCCCTGTCCGTGAGATGACCGACATTTCCGGCCATGCCGTCCGCTCCATGTACCTCTATTGCGGAATGGCAGATGTGGCGGCTTACACCGGTGACCAGGGCTATATCGGAGCCCTCAACCGCCTCTGGGACGACGTCGTCCTGAGGAATATGTACATCACCGGAGGAATCGGACAGAGCGCCAGCAATGAAGGATTCACCGAGGACTACGACCTCCCGAACCTCACTGCTTACTGCGAGACCTGCGCTTCGGTGGGCATGGTGTTCTGGAACTGGAGGATGAACCAGTTCACCGGAGACAGCAAGTACGCCGACGTCATGGAGCGCTCCATGTACAACGGCGCCCTTGCCGGAATCTCCCTTGACGGAGACAGGTTCTTCTATGTCAATCCTCTCGAGTCACTCGGAGGACATCACCGCCAGGCCTGGTACGGCTGCGCCTGCTGCCCCAGCCAGATCTGCCGCTTCCTTCCATCCATCGGCAACTACATCTATGGAGTCTCCGACAATGCCATCTGGGTCAACCTCTACATGGGCAACAAGGCTGATGTCAAGGTCGGCAGGAAGGCTGTGACCCTTACCCAGGAGACCAACTATCCCTGGGAAGGGGCCGTAGCTCTCAAGGTAGGTGTCAAAGGCAGTCTCCAGACACAGGTACGCCTGCGTGTCCCCGGCTGGTGCAAGAACTACACCCTTGCCGTGAACGGAGAAGCAGTTGAGGCTCCGGTAGAGAAAGGCTATGCCGTCATTGACCGCAAATGGTCTGACGGAGATCTGGTCGAGATCAATTTCGACATGCCCGTCGAAGTCGTAGCAGCCGATCCCAGGGTGAAGGAAGATATCGGCAAGCGTGCCATCCAGCGCGGACCGATAGTGTACTGCATCGAGGAGGCTGACAACAAGGAAGGTTTTGATGACCTGAGGATAGCTGAGGATGCCTCTTTCGATGTAGCATTCGAGCCCGGCAAACTTCATGGAATAGTGAGCATCGAGGCCCATGCCGGCAGTCAGACTCTGAACTATATTCCTTATTATTCATGGGACAACCGTGAGGCCGGAAAGATGAAGGTCTGGGTCCCTCTTGCCGAGATTTAAAAGTTCTCTGAATATGAAAAAGTTTGCCGCCATCCTGGCGACGGTGCTATTGGCCACCGTTTCCTTCGCGCAGGATTATATTCCCAACCGCTCTCCACTGACCGAGAGCCGCTATCTGGAACTTCCTTTGGGAGCTATAAAGCCTGAAGGCTGGCTCAGACTTCAGCTGCAGGCACAGGTTACAGGCTTGACTGGACATCTGGATGAGGTCTATCCCAATGTCGTAGGAGCCCGCAATGCTTGGCTAGGAGGTGACGGAGATGCTTGGGAGAGAGGCCCTTACTGGATAGACGGCCTGCTTCCGCTCGCATATATCCTAGACGATGAGGACCTGAAGGCCAAGGCACAGGTCTGGGTAGAAGCCATCCTGGGTTCCCAGAAAGAAGACGGGTATTTCGGTCCTGACACCGACCGTGATCCGGAGCCCGGTCTGCAAAGGAACAATTCCCATGACTGGTGGCCGAAGATGGTCGCCCTCAAGATAATCAAGCAGTATTACATGGCCACCAGGGACTCGAGGGTGATTCCTTTCCTGGACAAATACTTCCGTTACCAGCTAAAAATGCTCCCCAAGTTCCCTCTTGACAACTGGACTTTCTGGGGGGCGCAGCGTGGGGGAGACAATCTTGAGATTGTACTTTGGCTTTACAACCTGACTGGTGAGAAATACCTTCTGGAACTTGGTGAACTGATCCACTCCCAGAGTACCAAGTGGAGCCAGATCTTCTACGACGGGGAAATGCTCCGCACCCAGAATAGCATGCACTGCGTCAACCTTGGACAAGGGTTCAAGGAACCAGTGATCTATTACCAGCAGAGCAAGGATCCCAAGCTTCTGGAAGCGATGCGCAGGGGAGAGAAGGTCATCCACGACTACCTCGGCCTGCCCACCGGACTCTGGGCCGGTGACGAGCTGATCAACTACGGTGACCCGACCCGTGGATCTGAATTGTGTACGGCTGTCGAGATGATGTTTTCCCTGGAAGAGATGCTTCGCATCACAGGCGACACCCACTGGGCGGACTATCTCGAAAGGGTAGCTTACAATGCCCTTCCTACGCAGGTTACTGACGATTTTACTGCCAGGCAGTATTTCCAGCAGACCAACCAGATCGAATGTACGCGTAACACTATGCGTAATTTCTCGACACCGCATGACGACACGGACCAGGTCTTCGGCATCTTGAACGGCTATCCCTGCTGCACGACCAACATGCACCAGGGTTGGCCAAAGTTCACCCAGAACCTTTGGTACGCCACTGATGACGGCGGTTTGGCTGCCCTGGTATTCGCCCCTTCCACGGTTGAGGCTGAAGTAGCCGATGGGGTAAGGGTCAGTGTCAGCGAAGAAACATTCTATCCTTTTGACGAAGAGATCCGTTTGACGGTTTCTTTCCCTGACAAAAAGGTTAAGGGAGCATATTTCCCAATCAAGTTCCGTATTCCTTCATGGTGCAGTGAGCCTGTGGTGAAAGTCAATGGGGAAGTCTCCGGCCAGGTTTGTTCTGCCGGTGACGTGGTGTCCCTCAGGAGAAACTGGAAGAGGGGAGATATGGTCACCATCGAACTTCCTATGAAGATCAGCTGCGGAGAGTGGTACGACCGTGCCGCAGTGATCGAAAGAGGCCCGCTGGTGTACGCCCTCAAGATGCAGGAGAACTGGACTAAGAAGGAATTCAAACCTGAAGAGAGGGTAAGATACGGTGACTGGTACTACGAAGTGACATCTCCTTCGAAGTGGAACTGGTGTTTTTCCCGCAAGGACATCTCCGCCAAGAGTCTTGGTGAAAAGTTTACCCTGGTGCGTACCGGAGCTGATGCCGGCCTTTATCCATGGAATCCGGAGAATACCCCTCTTATGATAAAGTGTCCGGCGAAGGAACTCCTTGACTGGACAGCCTATCGCGGCTCCACCGGACAGGTTCCTTTCTACCGTCAGCAGGGAGGGCGTGTCGGCCCGGAAGAGACCATTGAGCTTATTCCTTACGGGTGTACGACCCTCAGGATTGCAGAATTCCCTGTCAGATAAGCCTCTGTAGGGATAACTTTTTTAGATTTTTCTTATATTTGTCCTCTAGCCCATTCAGAGGACTTTTTTTTAATATCGGTTTTTAAATCGTTAAAACTGTGGTTATGAATTATCTATTCTATCTTGTCCCGGTAGCATCCATCCTGGCACTGCTCTTCGCGTGGTTGTTTTACCGCCAGATGAGGAAGGAGGACGAAGGTACTCCAACCATGAGAGAAATAGCGCAGTACGTCAGAGAAGGCGCCATGGCCTATCTCAAGCAGCAGTACAAGGTGGTCCTGATAGTGTTCATCGTCCTTGCCCTGTTGTTTGCCTTCATGGCTTACGTCCTTCATGTCCAGAATGGCTGGGTGCCGTTTGCTTTCCTCACGGGAGGATTCTTCTCCGCCCTTGCCGGTTACATCGGCATGAGGACTGCCACCTACGCATCAGCCAGGACAGCGAATGCAGTCAGCAGGTCGCTCAATTCCGGACTCAAGCTTGCCTTCCGTTCAGGTGCGGTCATGGGTTTGACGGTCGTCGGACTCGGCCTACTAGACATTTCAATCTGGTGGGTAGTCCTCAATGCATGCATAGACAATCCGGACGTGTCCCAGAAACTCGTCGTAATCACTACCACGATGCTTACCTTCGGAATGGGTGCTTCCACCCAGGCCTTGTTCGCCAGGGTCGGTGGAGGAATCTACACCAAGGCCGCGGATGTGGGAGCTGACATAGTCGGAAAGGTCGAGCAGGACATTCCTGAAGACGATCCCCGTAACCCGGCTACCATTGCAGACAATGTAGGTGACAATGTGGGAGACGTCGCCGGCATGGGCGCCGACCTCTATGAATCCTATTGCGGCTCCATCCTAGCCACAATGGCCCTTGGAGCCTCTGCTTATTTCAGCGCGGGAGTGGACAGCCAGATGAAGGCCATCCTGGCTCCTATGATGATTGCGGCTATAGGTGTGGTTCTTTCCATCATAGGAATATATGCGGTGCGCACTAAGGAAGGGGCCGGTCTCCAGCAGCTCCTCAAGTCCTTGAGTGTCGGAACAAACCTCTCGGCAGCCTTGATCGCCGTGGTTACATTCGGAGTCTTCAAGCTGTTGGGATTCGCAAACTGGTGGCAGCTGAGCCTTTCCGTGATTTCCGGCCTTCTCGCCGGAGTGATAATCGGCAAGGCTACTGAATACTATACTTCCCATTCCTATAAGCCGACCCAGAAACTTGCTGAGAGTTCACAGACCGGTCCTGCTACTGTCATCATTCAGGGTATAGGACTTGGAATGATCTCTACCTGCATTCCGGTCGTTACCATTGTGGTTGCGATACTTCTTTCATATCTCTTTGCCACTGGATTCTCATTCGATCCTTCACTGATCAGCTTCGGCCTTTACGGAATAAGCATTGCTGCCGTGGGTATGCTTTCCACTCTCGGAATCACCCTTGCTACCGATGCTTATGGACCGATTGCCGACAATGCAGGCGGCAATGCCCAGATGAGTGAACTTGATCCTGAGGTCAGGCATCGTACCGACACCCTTGACGCACTTGGAAACACCACTGCCGCCACCGGCAAGGGCTTCGCTATCGGTTCAGCAGCCCTGACAGCCCTGGCTCTCCTCGCTTCATACATAGAAGAAATCAAGATAGGTCTCCAGCACGTCGGCACTACTGCGATCACCATAGGTGACAGGGTTGTCCAAGTGGCCCATGCAACTATACCGGATCTGGTGCAGTACTATCAGGTCAACTTGATGAACCCCCGTGTTCTTTCAGGGGTCTTCCTTGGAGCCATGATGGCTTTCCTCTTCTGCGGCATGACAATGAATGCAGTCGGCCGTGCAGCGGAGAAGATGGTAGTGGAAGTACGTCGTCAGTTCAAGGAGATTGCAGGCATCCTGGAAGGGAGGAAGCGCCCCGACTACAAGCGTTGCGTAGAGATTTCGACCAAGGCTGCCCAGCATGAAATGATCCTTCCTGCATTGACAGCCATCATTGTCCCCATTTTGGTAGGTGTTGTGCTGGGAGAAGCCGGAGTCATGGGTCTTCTTATCGGAGGACTCGGTGCTGGCTTTATTCTTGCAATATTCCTTGCGAATTCAGGCGGGGCCTGGGACAATGCCAAAAAATATGTCGAAGACGGACATTTCGGTGGCAAGAATTCTGTCAACCATCATGCGACTGTCGTCGGAGACACCGTAGGCGATCCCTTCAAGGATACTTCAGGTCCTTCGCTCAACATCCTTATCAAGCTGATGAGCATGGTTTCGATCGTTGTGGCCGGCCTGATCGTCATGATACATGGATAATAAGTTTATTAACATTTACGAACTAACAAATACCCCAACAACAATGAAGAAAGTCACGATTAGAGATGTTGCGCGTGAAGCAGGAGTTTCAGTAACTTTAGTGTCCTTTGTAATGAATGCCAAGATGGGCAAGGACGGTCGATTGGACTGTCCTGTCAATCCAGGTACCGCTGCGAGGGTCCTTGAAGTAGCCAAGCGACTGGGTTATCGCCGCAACAATGCAGCTGCATCTCTTCGTAGTGGCAAGTCTCACTCTATTGCGGTCATAGTCTCAGACATAGCCAATCCGTTCTTTGCTGAAATCTGCAGGAATCTGGAGAACATTGCCTACAAGGCTGGTTACACGGTGATCTTTGCTTCTTCCGAAGAGAATCCTACCAAACTCGAACATCTTGTCGACACGATGGTCGGGTTCAATGTAGAGGGGCTTATCGTCGCCCCCTGCCTTGGCGCTGAAGGCGCCCTTTCCAGGGCGATCAATGTCGGCATTCCCACGGTTTTGATTGACAGGGACATCCCCGGAGAAGGTTTCGGCCGTGTACTTGTTGACAATGTCGACGCGGGAATCATGGCCACCAAGTACCTTATCCACCAAGGTTTCGGCAAGATAGAGATGATATCCTACAAACTGGGTGTCACCAGTCTTACCGACAGGGAATTGGGCTACTCCAAGGCAATGGAGGAGGCTGGACTCAAGGATGATGTCATGATCCACAGGATCGATTACGAAACGGAGGCTGCAAGGAAGTGCACGATAGAGATTTTCCGCGATGCCGCCAAGCGAGGTTCCGAGGCCTTCATCCTGCCCACGAAGAAACTTGCGATGTACAGCTTCAATGCCTTGAACGTACTGGGCTTCAATCTTCCTAAAGACTTCTCTTTCGTGTGCTTCGATGAGAGTGATATCTATGATCTCAAGAAGCCCGTCATCCCTCACGTAGTCCAGCCTCTTGAAGAGATTGGTGAAAAGTCTTTCAATCTGTTGCAGAAGCTTATCGAAGAGCAGGCCTCGCAAGAGGACAAGGTTGTCTCCCTCAAGGCCAAACTCGTACTGGGCGGCCACTTCGGTGCTGAACCTATCGAGGCCAGTTTCTGAGACTAGTACTTGATCTTATACTGATTGCAGAAGTCAATGGCAGGCTGGTAGCCGCATTTGGCAGCTAGGGAGCAGTATGTCTCCGTCATCCTGACTTTGCCTTCGGCTGCGTAAACCCTGCCGAGCCGGTAAAGGGTGGAGCCCAGGTTATTGTCGTGGAAATTGCCTGCCTTGATGCCTTTTTCAGAGGTGTTGAATAATCTATAATATACACTTACTGCTTTCTCAAGACTCGCGATAGCATTGGAATTGTCGCCGAGGCGGGCGAAAGATGCCCCCATTCCATTGTGTATCCAATAGTCCATCGTAAGTGATTTCCCTTCGTTGGAGGAAAGCCAGTCTTCCGACAAGGCGATGTTCTCCTGGTCCCTCCCAAGGATCCCGAGAAGCATTGCGTACTGGTACTGTGTCAGCATATTCAAGGCGTCCTTGTCCTTGAGGGCTGAGAAGCACTTGATCGCTTCATCGTATTCTTCGGTATCGAGGTGGGCTTGGGCGGCGATGCGGAGGCTGTCGACGGGATCCACCACCTCTGCCAGAGACTCCACATCCTCCAGGTCGCCTATCACTATCCTGTCTCCATCCCTGGTCACTTCGCCGAGGCTTTCGAAGGCGGAACTTCCGATGATCAGGGGGACAGTCTGTTTGCTAACGACAAAGGCTGGGATGTCTGTCACGAGCACATGGTCTCCGACCTTGAGTTTCCTGATGACGAAAGCGGCTCCCTTCGAACTGGATCCGTCCGGCAATTTCAGTGAAGTGATTCCTTTGACGTCCTCGTCATGGATATAGCCGTTCTCGTAGAGGAAGAGGTAGGTGGTCGTGGACATGCTGACGAACCAGTTCTCCTCGGTGTAGTAGGTGCGGACTCCGACTCCGTTGACAGTGGTCTCGATTGTGTACCGGCCATCTTCCTTGGATGGTTGCAGGGTGACTACGCTCTGGGCTTGCGCTGCCAGCGGGAAGAGCGCCAGCAGTGCGGCCAACATCTTGGTCTTCATTTAGATAACTGTATTACGTATTTTATCGGCCTGGGCCTCGCGATAGGCATCCAGCTTGTCGGAAATGGCCTTGTCGCCTAGTGCCAGGATCTCGGCTGCGAGGATGGCAGCGTTCTTGGCGCCTCCGATAGCGACGGTTGCCACCGGAATGCCGGTGGGCATCTGGACCATTGAAAGGAGGGAATCAAGGCCTCCAAGATTCTTGGTAGCCATCGGGACGGCAATTACCGGAAGGGTGGTGAGCCCGGCTGCGACACCTGCCAGGTGGGCTGCTCCGCCAGCACCGGCGATGACCACTCCGAAACCCCGGTCCTTCAGGCCTTTGGTGTATTCGAACATGAGTTCGGGAGTCCTGTGGGCGCTTATGACCCTCTTTTCGAATTCAATCCCGAAGTCCTCGAGGATGCCGAAGGCGCCGGACATGACATCCAGGTCGCTCGTCGATCCCATGATTATCGCAACTTTCATGATTTATGGATATTTAAACGTTTGTCCAATGGATCTTTATGCCGTCCTTTTCCATCCCGCGGAACCAGGTCATCTGCCTCTTGGCGAACTGATGGATGGCGTTGCCAAGGAGAAGGCGCATCTCTTCGTAGCTGAGTATGCCCAGCACGTGCTGGGTTACGAACTTGTACTCAAGGCCGTAGTACATGAGGTCCTCGGGCCTGATACCACTGTCAAGCAGGTTCCTGACCTCTTCGATGAGGCCTCCCTGCAGCCTGGCGTCTAGTCTTGCATCAATCCGGGCGTTCCTTTCCTCACGGCTGACGAGGGTCCCGATGCAGAAGGCCTTCTTAGGCTTGAACTCGATCTTGTCAACTGGCTGTTTGTTTTGATAAACAGCTACTTCCAGGGCCCTGATAACCCTCCTCTTGCTTTGCAGTACACCTTCGTCAGGCAAAGGGCCGTATTCAGCCAGCTTTTCGATCAACTCCTCGATGCCATATTGCTCAAGTTCCTCCCTGAGTTCCTCATCCGGTGGTACCTGTGGGAGGGAATAGCCATTGATTGCCGCTTGGACGTACAGTCCTGTCCCGCCGCAGAGGATAGGGATCCTGCCGCGGCTACGGATGTCCTGATATGCCTCTTCGAAGGCTTGAAGCCATTGGTAAAGGTCGAAACGGGTTCCTGCCGGAACTATATCGATGAGGTGGTACGGCACGTCGCCGTATTCATCCAGATCCTTTCCCGTCCCGATTGTCATATCCCTGTAGACCTGTCTGCTATCAGCAGACAATATCTCGCAGCTCGAACCGAGCTGGTGTGCCAGATTCACCGCGTAGCGGGTCTTACCGGAGGCGGTGGGCCCGAGGACGACGATCAGGTCGATGGAGCCGGAGACATATTCATTGAAGACAGATTTCACGTCGATCTCCTCCGCCTCCGGCAAAGGTGCCGGGGGAGGGATCGGGATGGCTTTCCTGAACTTGTTCTGACGGTTCCTTCCCATGCTAGTCACCACGCTCCATTTCGCGCCTTATGTCCTTCTCCTTGATGGTCGCCCTCTTGTCGAAAACCTTCTTTCCCTTTGCCAGGGCGATCACGAGTTTAGCAAAGCCTTCGTCATTGATGAACAACTTGACGGCCACGATAGTGAGTCCCTTTTCTTTCACAGCCTGGTGAAGATGACGGAGCTCCCTTTTGGTCAGGAGCAGTTTGCGGTCCCTGAGCGGCTCATGCTGGCCCCATGAACCCCAGAAATACTTCGCCACGTTCATGCCCTTGACGAAGAGCTCGTTGCCGACGAAATAGCAGAACGAATCCACCAGGGAGACCTTTCCCATCCTTATGGACTTGATCTCAGTTCCTACCAGGACAATCCCGGCTTCGTAAGTCTCGAGAAACTCGTAATCGAACGATGCCTTTTTGTTCCGGATCTCCACTTTATGCGATTTCTGCTTGGCCATATTCAATAAACCATAGATTACAAATATACCACTTTTTTGCGTTGCGGTGAAAAATGATTATGTTTGTGACCGTTTCAAACTTAGTAAGATGAAAAAGCTTATTTTAGCGGCAGTTGCCGTGGCAGCCATGCTGGTTGCTGGTTCTTGTGCAAAGTACAAGTACGAAACTGTCAAGGGTGATCCCCTCAAGACTAAGATCTACACCCTCGACAATGGACTCAAAGTCTACATGTCCGTCAACAAGGAGACCCCTCGCATCCAGACCTATATCGCAGTCAGGGTAGGAAGCAAGGATGATCCGCATGAGACTACGGGTCTCTCCCATTATCTGGAACACCTGATGTTTAAGGGTACAGAGCATTTCGGAACCTCTGACTATGAAGCTGAGAAGCCAATGCTTGACCAGATCCGTGACCTTTTCGAGGTCTACAGGACCAAGACGGATCCAGCAGAGAGGGTGGCATTGTATCACCAGATCGACTCGGTCAGCTATGAGGCTTCCAAGATTGCCATACCCAATGAATATGACAAACTGATGTCCATTATTGGAGCTACCGGCTCCAATGCTTTTACCTCCAGCGACATGACTGTCTACCAGGAGGACATCCCCTCGAACCAGGTAGAGAACTGGGCCAGGATCGAGGCTGACCGATTCATGCATCCGGTCATACGTGGTTTCCACACTGAACTCGAGGCTGTCTATGAAGAGAAGAACATGAGCCTTACTGAAGATGATTCCAAGGCCATGGAAGCTATTGATTCCGTACTTTTCCCTCATCATCCCTATGGCCTCCAGACCACCCTCGGAACCCAGGAGCACCTGAAGAATCCGTCTATCATCAACATAGAGAACCACAGGAGCAATTTCTATGTTCCCAATAATGTGGCCATCTGTGTCTCTGGCGACTTCGATCCTGATTCATTCGTCGAAATCATCGAGAAATACTTCGGGAGCTGGGAACCTAATCCCGAAATAAAGACCTTGGAGTACGAACCGGAGCAGCAGATCAACACTCCTGTTGAAAAGACTGTCTACGGACTTGATGCCGAATTCGTGATGCTGGGCTGGAGGACTCCCGGCGAGAAGGATTTCCTCAGGAGCGAAGTTGGCGGGATCGTGAGTTCGATCCTCTACAACGGGAAGGCCGGTCTTGCCGACATCGACCTTGTCCAGGCCCAGAAGATCGGAGGTTTCTATCTCATGAATTATGATCGCCCGGACTACGGAGAGTTTCTGTTGATAGGTTATCCCCGCGAGGGACAATCACTTGATGATGTGCGTGACCTCATGCTTGAGCAGGTGGGAAGGATCCGTACCGGAGACTTCGACGATGAACTGATCCAGTCCACCATCAACAACATCAAGCTTACGGAAATGTCCCAGCTCGAAAGCAACGGAAGAAGGGCCATGTCCTATGTCAATTCCTTCATCAACGGTCATGACTGGAAGGATGACGCCCTCCAGATGTCCCGTCTTGAGAAAGTCACCAAGCGCCAGATCACCGATTGGGCCAATGAATATCTTGGAGCAAACAGCTATGTTGTTGCCTACAAGAGGATTGGCGAAGACAGGAACATCGATAAGATTGCCGCTCCTGCCATAACCCCTATCGAGACCAACCGTCATCTCCAGAGTGCTTTCCTCACCGATATCCAGAATTCGGAAGTCGCACCTATCGAGCCGGTCTTCCCGGACTTCTCGACAGACATGTCCAAGGGGATGCTCGCTGACGGAGTGGAACTCCTGTACAAACAGAATGAGATCAATGACATATCCAACATGGTCATTGTTTTCGACAAGGGCATCCAGTCCGATCCCAGGCTGGAACTTGCATTCCGCTACTTGAACTACCTTGGCACCCCTGACAGGAGTGCTGCCCAGATAGGCAAGGACATGTATTCCCTGGCCTGCACCCACAGGCTTACTTCCGGCCAGACCCAGACTTACGTAAGCATCCGCGGTCTGGATGAGAACATCGGCCAGGCCATGGACATTGTTGAGGACCTGGTCTTCAACGCAGTTCCCGACACGGTCGTTCTTGCAGGCCTCAAGGCAGATGTCCTCAAGGACCGCCTTGACCAGAAGCTCAGCCAGGGATCTTGTTTCAGTGCCCTTCAGAACTACATTTTCTACGGCCCTGAATTTGTCGCAAAGACGACCCTTTCCAACGAGCAGGTTCTTGCCCTTACTTCCGACGAGCTTCTCCAGGCTGTCCGTGACCTCTTTGGCAAGAAGCATGAGATCCTTTATTACGGCCCCTCAGATGAAGCATCTGCGAAGGCAATGCTCGCAAGTCACCACAAGATAGCTTCAGGTCTCCAGCCTCTTGTGAGGGAGCATCCCATCCACAGGCAGGTTGCGTCCAATGAGGTTTATCTGGCTCCTTATGATGCCAACCAGTTCTATTATGTGCAGTATTCCGACAGGGGAGAAAAGTTTGACGTGGCCAATGATCCTTCACTGACGATGTACAACAATTATTTCGGCAGTGGAATGAATGCCATCGTGTTCCAGGAAATGCGCGAGGCCCGGGGCCTGGCTTATTCTGCCAGGGCATCGCTCAACGCTCCTTCCTATCCCGATGACGACTACATGTTCTACGCATTCATAGCATCCCAGAATGACAAGCTGAAGGACGCCGTAATGGAGTTTGACAGGATCATCAACGAGATGCCAGAGTCGCCCGAGGCCTTCGAGGTAGCCAAGGCTGCCGTTCTCTCGCAGCTCCGTACCAGGCGTACCACCGGCATGTCAGTCCTGAATGAATATCTTGCCCTGAGGGATCTCGGCTTGAGTGAGGACCGTGACAAGGCCGTCTTCGAGAAAGTCCAGAACATGACCCTCGCCGACGTGAAAGCCTTCCAGGAGAAGTGGATCAAGAATCGTGAATATGTCTACGGCTTCCTTGGCCGCGAGTCCGACTTTGACATGGACTTCGTCTCCACCCTCGGTCCCGTCACCCGCCTCACCCTCGAAGAGATCTTCGGGTACTAGGGAACTAGTATTTCGTGTGAGCCCTCGCGTCCTGTTACGTAAGTATTTTATTACTAGCTAATTGAATAATCAGACGGTCCCGATTTCGAGACCGTCTGATCGCTTAATATCCACATTATCAAAGGGTTCCGTAACAGTGCTACCAAATACTGTCAACCTCTATCAGCTTACTTTTACCTATGTAGAAACTTGTATATAGACGAAGGGCTTGCGTGAGTCCGATTCTTAAGTATCCAGAAGAGACTGTCCTTCGAGTCTTCTGAGAGCTTCTCAAAGTTGAGGCTTGATCCTTTATAACCTAATGATTTGACTATGGCGAGCATCTCTTGGTAGCATGAATGGTCACCGTATTCATCCTCAAGATCGAATTCCGATCCTGCATTCGACTCCACTGCTGTTATCATTTTCACGAAACTACCGTATAATTCTACCAGATCGTTGTAAGCGAGGAAGTTATACTTGAAGATTATGTAGTCGATGAGTTGATTGCTTTCATCTTTGTCCAAATCTTTGAAGAGATCTTTTAGCGCGCTGTATGACAAATATTTCCCATTGTTGTAGAAGTAATCGACTTTCCTTAACGCAGATCTCATCACGTTCCGGCAATGGTCTTTTCGGAGTTTATTTGAGAATGGATTGTGATTGTCATGATAAGCTAGGAGATTCCATCTGTATTCCAAAGCAGTTTTGACCATTTTGCCGGCGACTGGATTGTTGAATATATAAGCTACGCAGCCCATTATAATCTTTATTCCTCTCTTGATTGAACTGCCGAAAGGACTTTGGAACAATGGTCCTGTTCTTTCATATCGAACATTATACTCTCTTACGAAGACAGTGATAATCCGATGGATAAAACAACGTAAATCATACAGGGAGGTTTCCTTGAACAGAAAATGTACGTGGTTGAACATTGGGCAGAATGCCAGAACTCTCAACCCTATCCTATGGACGGTGACGCTGACGATAGTGTAGAATACCAGCAAGTCTTCCAGGCGGTAAAATATCCCAAAGCCCTTGAGGCCTTTTATGAATGCGTGCCTTGCTTGCATGGTTGAAGTATTTATAGTTTAAGTTACCGGTGCGCCGGTAAGCCGATGCTAAAATACTAATTAAAAGTCAACTTGACAAAAGTGGTAGTGCTGTTATGTAAGTGTCTTATTCTTAATATATTAAATGATCCAACGGTCCCAAAATCAGGACCGTCTGATTGCTTAATATCCAGATTATCAATCTATTCCGTTACAGCACAGTCCTGACGGGTTGAAAAGGATTGCGGCTGGAAGTAACTGCCGGTTGAGACCTGTGACGACCAGTGAAGGGGCGGTAGGCGAGAGCGATTACCGTACAAATGAGACCTTTCCTTCTTTTGAGACGCAGATCTCCTTCACGCCGTCTTCGACAAATATGGGAGGAAGTCCAGGTTCGAAGTTATTTATGGTGATGGAGGAACGGGTAGAGATATATTCAGAATAGGCCGCTGCAGCCTGCTTTCGACCAGCAGCATCAGCTTCTACGAAGGTATCGTAGTCAAAGGTCCAGTCCTCTCCTATGCCCATACGCATGATGTGCCTGTAGATCGCTTCCCGGCTTGGGGCGTTGAACACGGCTCCAGGAGCGTAATCCATTCTCATCATGCTGTTTTCCGTAGGGCGGAATACTCCTTTAGAGTAACGAATGCCACCTTCGAAAACGCCGAGTCCTTCTTCGGAATACCGAGGATCCTGGAGGAAATGCGACCAGCGCACCTCTCCAGGATCGCTTCGCCAGTCGAGATTGAGATACCATCCTACCTCCCACGCTCCCTCCAGTTCTTCTCTGGAGTCAGGACATGTCTGGTCGAATTCTGAATACTCGTCACCCAGGAAAGCAAAACCGTGGCCTCCTAGCTCGTGGTTTATTGCAGTAGGTCTGGATGATTTTGGATCAAAGACAACTACTAGGCAGGATCCATTAGTGGACATAGAACACCAGCTGCGGCCCAAACTTACGTCGGTGTTAAAGAACACACAGACTTTGTTCTCCTGACCATTAGGATTAGGAGCCAATCCGGCGTATTGGTCGCATACGCCCTTCAGAACTGCGATCGAATTGCCTAATTCGTCAGTGTCGTCAGCCGCAGTGTCCCTGGTCAGCCTTCTTTCCAATTCGGGACTGCCGAACAAACCGTGTTTGCTGACTACTTTTACGGTATAGACGGAGAACCAGTTTCTAAATGTCTTGTAAGGCTCATAAACGAAGAACTGATCCATCCATTGCCTCATGACAGTCTCGTATTTGCCTCCGGGTTCCATATCCTTGTCTAGAAAGCCGTCTCCAAGGAAAATCAGGTTGATCCCAGCCCCTTCAGTGGCTTTCTGAAGACAAACCACTTCGCCGTCCTTGAAGTAATCTGATGAGGTATAAAAGAACTCAAAAGGAGAATGATCCTCTTCGGTTATCCTGTAAACTAAAATCCTCCATCCTTCAGCTTCTTGATAGATGGTTGCTTTCCCTGAGGGAACATAGATCAAGCAATCGTTGTCCGGTTCAATCAGGAAAGCATTATTGCCAAAATATGGAGGGTCTTCGGACAAGATATTGATCTTTGAGAACCGGGTAATCGCGAAAGCTGATGCGTCAATCCGCTCAACGCTGGCAGGAAGGGTCAAGGTTCCTTTCATGCTCTGCAAGTTGGCGAAGCACATTTGCGGAATCGTCTTGATCCCATCGGGGATGGTAAGGTCCCCGGATAATCCGACGCAGAGGTCGAAAGAATGAACTCCCAGTTCTCTCACACTGTCCGGGATAATCAATTCTCCCGAGAGACCCAAGCAATTGTAGAATGCGTAATCCCCGATCTTGGCCAACCCTTCGGGTAGTGTGATGTTACGAAGCCCGGTTTGATTCGCGAAGCAGTTGTCCGGAATAGCCCTGACGGAGGTGAAGTATTTTAATTCATCGAAAGAACTGACTCCGGAGAAATCGCCTTGGAGTTCTTTAACCGAAGCGGCTTCTTTCTCTGAGAGCTCCCCGTCGCGGTTGGAGTCCCATTGTTTGACGCAAATGTCCTTTGCCGCCTGGTCTTTGAACGTAATCAGGATCGACCCTTTTTCCTGGTGGACGGTCACTGTCTTTAGCAATCCGTTCTCGGAGTTAGCGAAAGTGATGTTTCCAGTCCGGGCATCACAGCTTCCGTAACTATCGTTGCAGGCAACCGTGAAGGAATATGTATTCTTAACTGGAGAGACACTGGCTTGTCGGATCCATCCATCCGAAATCTTGATGGAAACCTCCACATTCGTGTTTACATTTACGCTGAAACTACCACCATCCCCGCTGATTGAATACTCTGTCTGGCCGATTGAGAGTACGGGATCGGGGGTATTTTGGCATGATACAAAACCAAGGATCGCGATTATCGGGATAATCGCCAGGAATCTATTATCCATAAGAATGGTTGTGTGACTTGAATATATCTTATATTCCGAACTCGCGCTTGATGAGGTCGACGGAATCCAGTTTTTCCCAGCCGAAGAACTGGACTTCTTTATGGACCGGCTTACCGTCTTCGTAGAGGGTCACATTTTCCGTGTATGGCTTCCTGCCGAAATGGCCATAGGCCGCAGTAGGGGAGTAGATGGGATTCTTGAGTCCGAACTTGCGGATGATTGCAGCAGGACGGAGGTCGAACAACTTGCCTATCTTGTCTGCTATCTCGGCGTCAGGGATTATTCCTGTCCTCTTGGTGTTGACATAAACGCTCACGGGTCTGGCGACACCGATAGCATAGGCGATCTGGACCATCATCTCTTCGGCCACTCCGGCCGCTACCATATTCTTGGCAATATACCTGGCGGCGTAGGCTGCGCTGCGGTCCACTTTGGACGGGTCCTTGCCTGAGAAGGCTCCGCCGCCATGGGCTGAGCGTCCACCGTAGGTGTCGACGATTATCTTCCTGCCGGTCAGGCCGGTGTCTCCTGCAGGGCCGCCGATGACGAACTTGCCGGTCGGATTGACATGGAGGATGAAATCGCCTTTGAACAGGGACGCAGTCTCTGGATCGAGGCGGGCTATAACCCTGGGCAGCAAGATGTTCCGAACGTCGCTTTCGATCCTGGAATGCATCTGCTCGTCAGATCCGAATTCATCGTGCTGGGTTGACAGGACGATCGTGTGGACCCTGACGGGCCTGTCGGAAGAGTTGAACTCAATCGTGTACTGGGCTTTAGAGTCCGGCCTCAGGTAAGGCATAAGGTGGAGCTCATTGTGACGGATGTCTGCCAGTTCCTTAAGAGTGAGATGCGAAAGGTACAGGGCGAGAGGCATGTAGTCATCGGTCGCCTTGCAGGCGTAGCCGAACATCATGCCCTGGTCTCCTGCCCCCTGGTCATCGGGATTCTCCCGGGCGACGCCGCGGTTGATGTCCTGGCTCTGCTCATGGATCTCTGAAAGGACTCCGCAGGAGCCTCCGTCGAACATGTACTCGGCCTTGTTGTAGCCGATTCGGTTAATCACGCTGCGCACTGTCCCCTGGATGTCCACGTAGGCATTGGAGCGGACTTCGCCGCCGACTATCACCAGTCCAGTGGAGCAGAAAGTCTCACAGGCGACCTTCGATTCGGGGTCGCGGCGGAGGAATTCGTCGAGGATTGCGTCTGAAATCTGGTCGGCCACCTTGTCAGGATGGCCCTCGGAGACTGACTCCGAAGTAAAAAGATAATTCATTTCTTTAGCATTTTTTTGACCGGGGTTGCAAGCGGTGCAAATCCTTCCCCGGAAGTTTAGCGCGACAAAGGTAAGAATTTTATCGGAGAAGCCTAAATAAAATTTTAGCAACCCGAGTTTTTGTATTAATTTCGCACTCTAAAAATGAAACAAGTATAATTTATTAATACATTATTACTTAAATTAAATCTATGGTTCAATTTATCAGAAAAGGATTTGCCGCTTTGCTGGCAGCCTTTGTCGGAGTAGCGGCCTTTGCGCAGGTCACTACCTCCAGCATGTCCGGAAACATCAAGGACGAGAATGGCGAACCGCTGACAGGTGCTGCGGTTGTCGCCATCCACACCCCTTCCGGTACGCAGTACGCAGCCGTTGCCAACGTCGATGGTAACTACATGATCAACGGTATGCGTGTCGGTGGTCCCTACAGGGTGACTGTCACCTTCCTGGGCTACCAGACCATCGAGTACACCGATGTGACCCTGCAGCTTGCAGAGACCTTCAACCTGAACGCCCAGCTAAAGCCCGATACAGAGCAGCTGGAGTCTTCAGTTGTCATCGCCGCTCCGACTTCGAAGTTCACCTCGGTCGTGAAGACCGGTGCTTCCACCAACATCTCCACATCCCAGATTACCGAGATGCCGACCGTCAGCAGGAGCCTTGTTGACCTTGCCAAGCTATCTCCTTACGGTGGTGACGGAATGAACTTCTCAGGAAGCTCAGGACGTAGCGCCAATTTCACCGTAGATGGTGCGAATGTCAACAATAACTTCGGTCTTTCCACAGCCCTCCCCGGAGGTGGCAATCCTATCTCGATTGATGCCATTGAGGAAGTCCAGATCGTGGTGTCACCTTATGATGTCCGTCAGTCCAACTTCATCGGTGGTGGTATCAACGCTATTACCAAGTCTGGAACCAACACCTTCAAGGGTTCTGCCTACATCTATCACCAGAATGAGAACATGCATGGCAACCGTATTGACGGAGTGGATCTTGAGAGGACCAAGGATCGCACGAGCACTTACGGATTCACTCTTGGCGGACCTATCATCAAGAACAAGCTTTTCTTCTTCGTTAATGCTGAAAATGAACCCAGTCCATCAGACGTTATCAAGTGGCGTCCATCTGTAGATGGTGTTGCTGATGAGACCAGGATGATCTCCCGCGTCAAGAAGAGCGAGGCTGACCAGATGATAAGCTTCCTCAAGTCTAATTATGGTTATGATCCGGGCTCCTATGATAACTATAACAGGAGCATGGGAACCCTCAGGCTCTTGGCACGTTTGGACTGGAATATCAACCAGAACAATAAATTTGCATTACGTTACAACTACACCAACTCCAACACCTGGTCCGCACCTTCGACATCTCGAGATGTCCCTACTCTTAGCAATGCTATGACCAGCAAGGATGGCCTTGTTTTCAGCAATGCAATGTACAACAAGAACTTCTTGATCTACACCATTTCCGCTGACTTTAACAGCCGTTTGAGCCAGAATCTCTCCAATCAGTTGCTTGTTACCTATTCCAACAATCAGGAAGTCAGGGATAATGATGAGAGTACTTTCTTCCCGTTCGTGGAGATCGGAGCAGGTGACCTTGGTGACAGCAACAGCCCTTACATGGATTTCGGTACCGAGCTCTTCACCTATAGGAACAATGTCCAGAATACGATCCTGACCGTTAAGGATGATATTACATGGTACAAGGGAGCTCATAAGATCACTGCCGGGCTCAGCTTCGAGTCCCAGATGGCTCTCAATGCATACATGCGTAATGGAACCGGTACTTTCCAGTTCGCCAGCCTGAGTGATTTCTATAATGGAAAGGCTCCTGTGGCAATGGCTTATGACTGGGGCTTCGACGGAGACGAGTATCCTTCTGCAAGGGTCCGTTTCTATCAGATCGGTGCATATGCCCAGGATGAATGGAACGTCAATGACAAGTTCAAACTGACCTATGGCCTTCGCGTGGACAATCTGTCTTTCAATAACAATGATGTCATGACCAACAATGCGGCCCTTGCCATTGATTACGGCGGACGCAACGTTGACACCGGCAAATGGCCCAACACCAGTATCCAGTTCAGCCCCCGTGTCGGTTTCTCCTACGATGTCTTTGGTGACAGGAGGCTCAAGATCCGTGGAGGTACCGGTCTCTTTGCAGGACGTATTCCTCTCGTGTTCTTCACCAACATGCCTACCAATGCAGGTATCGTCAAGGGACGTCTGACTCATATGAAAGATCAGGCAGTCCTTGCCCAGATGATCCAGGGAGGAAAGTTGGTCACCGATCGTTGGGAGATCCTCAATATCCTTAACGGAATTGATCCCAAAAGGTATCCTAAGACCATCACTTCTGAGAACGCTCCTGCTCCCAGCGAGATTGCCGGTGTGGATCCCAATTTCAAGATGCCTCAGGTCTGGAAGTCTTCTATTGCTGTCGACTATACACTGCCGATCGCATTCCCTCTTACTTTCACTGCGGAATACATCTTTAACAAGACTATCAACGGTGTGATGCTGAATAACTACAACATCACTGATGACAATTCCGGTTGGGCTACGTTCAATGGTGCTGACCAGCGTCATATCTATCCAGCAAGCTACAGATACAGCAAAGTTGATGCTTTCGTCCTTTCCAATACCCATAGGGGTTATGGTTCGGTAGCAACGTTGTCTGTTAATACTGAGCCTGTCAAGGGTCTAAACTTTACAGCAGCCTATACTCATACCGTCAGTAAGGAGGTTACCGGAATGCCTGGTTCGAACGCTTCCGCCGCATGGAAATATATTCCTTCCGTGGATGGTCCTAACTTCAACATTCTGCACAACTCTTCTTACAACCGCATCCCAGACCGTCTTATGGCGTCAGTTTCCTACACTGACAAGGCTCACAATCATTGGAGCCTGCTTTATGAAGGCCAGCGCTTTGCCGGTAACAGCTTTATCTATTCAAATGACATCAACGGAGACGGCAATGCCTACGACCTGATGTACATCCCCAAGGATAAGAGTGAAATGCGTTTCATTGATTCTGACAATGAGGCCCGTTTCTGGGAGTTCTTCGACCAGGATAAGTATCTGACCACCAACAAGGGCAAGTATGCTGAGGCTTATGCTATCTGCCAGCCTTTCCGCCATGTGTTCGACTTCCGCTATGCCCATGACTTCATCGTGAAGGTGGGTAACTCCAGGAATACCCTTCAGCTCAGCATGGATGTACAGAACGTTGGTAACCTCTTCAATTCCCAGTGGGGAGTTGCCAAGACTTGGAGCCCTGACGTGCCCAAGGATGGTAACGGAAATGCGAAGATTGTCAAGTTCGAGCGCATAGATCCTGATGGAGTCCCTGTGTTCTCTACAGCTGTAAGTTCCGGAGCTAAGAGCTGGGATTATTCCCACACTCTTGCGAACTGCTGGTACATGCAGATCGGTATCAAATACATGTTCAACTAATAATTCAGACGCGACATGAAACTCAAATATATTCTTGCTTCATTCGTAGCGGCCGCCACCCTCATGGTCGGTTGCACTGTGGAGGAACCTGTTTCCCAGCTCAGTGGTCTGGAAGTTTCCAATGACTATGTCACTGTGGCAGCAGACGCCCAGTCCAGCGCTACCATTACCGTAACAGCTGACGAGGCTTGGTCTGCGACTGCCTCTGATTCTTGGTTCAGCGTCAGCCCTTCAAATGGCTCTGCCGGCCAGTCCAGCCTTACCATCACCGCTTCTGAGGCTTCTTCTGCCAGAAGTGGGGAGGTCCACATCAAGATGGGTTCAAAGACCAAGATCATCAGCTTCAACCAGAGCGCTCCTGCCGGTGTCGAGGTACCTCCTTCTACCTGTGCCGAGGTTATCGCCGGTGAAAACATCACCTATAAGGTTGTCGGTACCGTAACCAAGATCGCTAACGATCAGTATGGAAACTGGTATCTGGCCGATGACACTGGCGAAATCTACATCTATGGTACCTTCAACTCCAAGGGAGCGTATCCCAAGGATGCTGATGGCGGTTGGGCTGGATTCGGGATCGAGGTTGGTGACCAGGTGATGGTCGAAGGCCCCAAGACCGTGTACAACGGAGTCGTAGAACTCGTCGACGTCTCTTACAAGATTGTCCAGAAGTCTCTTATCGATGCCAGCCTTACTACTGAGACCCTCGCTCCTGCGGCCGGCAAGGATACCCTCCTTGTTTCTTCCAAGGTACAGCCTGTCCTCGTGTCTGTTGACGCTGACTGGGTCAAGGTTTCAGACCTTACTTCCGACGGCAACTATCTTCTCGAGTATGAAGAGAACGTCCGTACCGCTGACCGTACAGCAACTATCACCATCAAGGCCCCCGGTGCAGTTAAGGCTCTTACAATCAAACAGGAAGGAGTTCCTGCCACCGGTATGACCGTAACAGAGATCATAGCTGCAGCAGATGACGACATGGTTCAGACCCTGCCTTCTACTGTAGTAGTGGCTCTTACTACCAGAGGAGCTGTCGTTTCCGATGGACAGAATGCCCTCTATGCCTATGGCAACAGCGCTGCCGCCCTCAAGCTTGGAGATGGAGTAAGAATCTCTGCCAGAAAGACCACGTATAACGGTGTTCCTGAGCTTACCGACATCACTGAGGCTTTTGTTGACAGTGAAGGCAATGCCGTCAATCATCCTACGGCAACCGATATCACTGCTACTGCTGAAGAGTACAATGCAACCGTAGCCGAGTACATCAAGCTTAGCGGAACCCTCAGTGTTTCTGCTGACGGTAAGTACTACAACATGACCCTCGACGGAATCGATCCCGAGACCAAGATGGGTAGCATCGTCTACCCTGTTGACGAGCTCAATGCCAAGAGCTTCGACGGCAAGAAGATCACCGTAACCGGTTACTTCAACGGTCTCTCCAGCAAGGGTAGGTACATCAACATCATCGCTACCAAGATCGATGAATATGTTGACAATCCCAAGGGCACTGTAACCAACCCTTACACCGCTTCCGAGATTGCCGCTGCCATCACCGGCGGACAGACCTTCGACGAGGACATCTACATTAAGGGAAAGGTTTCCGCAATCCTCTACTCTTTCAGCGCTGACTACGGTACCGCCACATTCTGGCTCTCCGACGATGGTACTTTCAATGGAAGTGAGGATAAGAAGTCCACGACTGACTACGGTCATGACTTCGAGTGCTACAGCGTGTACTGGTTCGGAAACACTCCTTGGGCTGAGGGCAATGCTCAGATCCAGGTTGGTGACGAGGTCGTCGTCTGTGGTAAGACCACTCTCTACAAGGGTGTGGCTGAGACTTCCAGCAAGAAGGCATGGGTCTACAGCGTCAATGGTGTTACCTCCGATGCCAACGGTATCGGCAACGAGGGAGCTCCTTTCAACGTGGCCGGTGCTATCGCTTTCATCGATGCTTGCACAGCTGCAACTGAGGCTGCCAAGGCCGCAGACCAGCCCGCTCCTGTATTCCCCGATGTCTGCGTGAAGGGCAAGATCTCCAAGGTTGTCTACACCTTCAGCGCCCAATATGGCACTGCGACTTTCTGGATCTCCGATGACGGAGCTTTCAATGACGATCCCACAAAGGATTTCGAAGCCTACAGTGTCTATTACTTCGGCAACAAGGCCTGGGAAGAGGGCAACACCCAGATCGCCGAAGGCGACGAGGTTATACTCAAGGGCCAGCTGACCAAGTACAAGACCACTTACGAGACTTCTTCCAAGAAGGCTTGGGTCGCTTCCCTCAACGGCAAGACCGAGTAGAAGATATACTGCTATTGGAAAAGGCTGCGGCGTTTGTCGCAGCCTTTTTTCTTTAAAAAAATCTTATATTCGCTTTGCGATCACAATTTGTGATTGCAAACTAGAAAACCTTGTGACCCATGAATAGATTTCTTTCAAACGTACTGATTCTGGTATCGCTTCTGGTAGCAGGATGCGACCTGGCTACGGACCCGGTGGATTATGTCAATCCTTATGCAGGTAACGTCAGTCACCTGCTGGTGCCGACCTTCCCTACGGTGCAGCTGCCCAATTCGATGCTTAGGGTCTATCCCGAGCGTTCAGACTACACTTCAGAGTACCTGAACGGACTTCCTGTAATCGTTACCAACCATCGTGAGCGCTCGGCTTTCAAGCTGTCCGTGACGACGGGGAGAGAGATTCTTCGCTTCGCTCAGAATGACAAACCTGTAATACCTGTATCCTACGACAACGAGCACCTGACACCATATTCATTCGACGTGACCCTCGACGACGGTGCCGTGACCGCAAAGTACGCCCTTTCGCACCAGAGTGCCATATATTCACTCGAAGGCGACGGACCATTGAATATCGTCCTGGCAAGCATGGACGGCTCTGTCTCATGGGACGGAAGAGCAGTCGAAGGCTGCCAGAAAGTCAAGGATGAAACGAAGGTCTATCTCCATCTGGAGCCTGAAACCACTCCTGCAAAAGTCGACACAGCCAGCAACGGCCGACAGAGCTGGGTGATCCTGCGCTTCGACGTACCTTCCGTCAGGCTTCGCTACGGGGTCTCCTTCATAGATGCCACCCAGGCTGGGAAGAACCTTCGCCGAGAGATTAAAGACTATGACGTCGACGCCCTTGCTGCTGAAGGCCGCAGGATCTGGAACGAAACCCTCGGCAGGATTGCCGTGAAAGGGCCCTTGAGCCGGAAAAGAGTGTTCTACACGTCATACTACCGCACATTCGAACGCCCGGTCTGCATGAGTGAAGACGGCCGTTATTGGAGCGGATTCGACAACGCTGTCCATGAGGATGGTGGCACTCCTTTCTACACTGACGACTGGATTTGGGACACTTACAGGGCCGCTCATCCGCTCCGTACGCTTATGGATCAGCCTTTGGAGGAGAATATCCTTTCTTCCTTCCTAAGGATGGCTGACCAGATGGGTAACGGCTGGATGCCGACCTTCCCGGAAGTCAGCGGAGATTCAAGGAGGATGAACAGCAACCACGCGATCCCTTCCTTTGCAGATGCCCTGGCTAAAGGCCTTAAAATCGATGTCCCTGCCGCCTATGAAGCCGGACGCAGGGCCCTGGCCGAGAAGACCCTGGCACCATGGAGCGGCAAGCCTGCAGGCTGGCTTGATGATTTCTACTGGGAGAACGGTTATATCCCTGCCCTTCGCGAGGGGGAAGTGGAGACCGATCCTAATGTCCATGGCTTTGAGAAGCGCCAGCCGGTTGCCGTGAGCCTCGGGACAGCCTACGACTGCTGGGCCCTTTCGAAGCTTGCAGATGCTGCAGGACAGGGCAGGGATGCTGCCTGGTTCCTTGAAAAGTCCGCCAATTACAAGAAGCTTTTCAATCCCGAGACCCTCTTCTTCCATCCGCGTGACAAGGAAGGGAACTTCATCCCAGACATAGACTACGACTTCCCCGGAGGAATGGGGGCAAGGGAATACTATGACGAAAACAACGCCTGGGTCTACCGCTGGGATGTGCAGCACGACATTCCCGGCCTGATTGCCCTGATGGGGAGCCCTGAGCGCTTCTGCAAGGAACTCGACAGGATGTTCGCCACCCCTCTGGGCCGAAGCAAGTACTCTTTTTTTGCTAAACTTCCAGACCACACCGGCAACGTGGGACAGTTCTCGATGGCCAACGAGCCTTCTCTCCATGTCCCTTATCTGTACAATTATGCCGGTGCACCCTGGAAGACCCAGAAAAGGGTGCGTCAGATGCTGGACACCTGGTTCAGGGACGACCTGATGGGAGTTCCAGGCGATGAGGACGGAGGAGGAATGACTTCCTTCGTGGTCTTCTCCTCGCTCGGCCTTTATCCAGTCACTCCAGGCGAACCTCTGTACACGATCGGCAGTCCTGTGTTCGACGAGGCTGAGATCAAACTATCAAACGGGAATATATTCAAGATCATCGCTAAGAACGTGTCCGATGACTGCAAGTACATCCAGAGTGCGACTTTGAACGGGCAGTCCCTCGAAGGCCCGTGGATCAAGCATGAAGACATCATGGCCGGTGGTACCCTGGTACTAGAGATGGGAAACCTTCCCAACAAGGAATGGGGAGCCGTCTGTCCCTCCGATCTTGAAGAATGGAAAGCGGCCGGGTGGAAGTGGAATGACATCGGGGACGGTGCCCAGACCACTCATGCCCAGTTCCCATTCCATGGTACAACGCAGAGCATCAGTTTGGCCAGGTACCCTGCTTCCAGCATGTCTACCTCTTTTGTCCATGCTCCGGGTGAGCTTTCTTCGACAACTGACACCCTTGCAATGCGGAATAATGCGCGTATCGGATTGAATGGGAGCTATTTCAACATGAGACGCCTCATTCCCCACACCTTCTTCTCAATCGACGGGGAAGTGGTCGGGCAGACTCCTTCCACTGAGCTGCAGCGCTCCAACGGAGTCCTTGCGGTTAAAGACGGGAGCGGGCACCAGCTCGAGATATTCCCTTATGACAGCACCCTGACTGAACACTACAGGCTCGATTACAAGCAGTGCCTGGCCTCCGGCCCTATCCTCGTGAAGGATGGCAAGGTCCCGGCTTTCCCGGAAGCATCCTTCTTTACGATGCGTCATCCAAGGACTTTCATGGGCTGGGATAGTGAAGGAATGGTCTACATGGCCGTCGTGGATGGGCGATTCCCTGGCAACGCCGACGGAATGAGCATCCCGGAGCTTGCAACTGTTTGCCGTATCCTGGGGCTTGAAGACGCCATCAACCTTGACGGTGGCGGTTCCTCAACCCTCTGGACCGACAAGACCGGAATAATCAACTATCCCTATGACAATAAAAAGTACGACCACGAGGGAGCCCGGGTCGTACCTAATATTGTAATTGTGAAGTAGAAAACCTCTATTCAAGAGTCCATTCAGCGCCGTCCTTGGTGTCCTTGACTGTGATGCCAAGGGCCTTGAGATGGTCGCGGATGGCGTCGCTCAGGCCCCAGTCCTTGGCGGCCTTGGCCTTAGCCCTTTCTTCAAGTACCATCTCCATGAGTCCGGAGACTACTTCCTGGCTCTTTCCGCCTTCACCTGCGGCCTCGTCCCTCAGTCCAAGGACACCGAACACGATGTCGTCGAAGATCTGAGCGAGGGCAGTGAGGTCCTTGCCAGTCAATTTGGCTGAACCGGCCTTGGCTGAATTGATGATCCTGACTGCCTCGAAGATGTGCGACAGGGCAACCGGTGTGTTGAGGTCATCGCAGAGGGCGTCATAGACGCCTTCGAAGATAGCCTTGATCTCGGCTGAGTCTGCAATGCAGGTTTCGGGGGCGATTGCGGAGGAGAGCTCTCCGTAAGGGAGATCCTTAGCTTCGCTCAGGATGACATCATGTCCCTTGGCCAAGGCGACCAGGTCCTTATAGGCCTGCATAACCCTCTTCAGAGCCTTCTCGGAAGCCTGGAGAGCCTCATTGCTGAAGTCCAGCGTTCCGCGGTAGTGGGCCTGGAGGATGAAGAAGCGGACTGTCATCGGGGAATATGCCTGTTCAAGCTTCGGATGGTTCCCGGAGAACAGCTCAGGAAGGGTGATGAAGTTCCCGAGGGATTTTCCCATCTTCTGTCCGTTGATCGTAATCATGTTGTTGTGCACCCAGTAGCGGACGCCGCGGGTTCCCCTCCATGCCACGTTCTGGGCGATCTCGCACTCATGGTGCGGGAACATCAGGTCCATTCCGCCTCCATGGATGTCGAATTCCTCACCGAGGTATTTCTCGCCCATCACGGAGCATTCAAGATGCCAGCCGGGGAAACCTTCGCTCCATGGACTGGGCCAGTGCATGATGTGCTCGGGCTCAGCCTTTTTCCAAAGTGCGAAATCGTATGGAGCCCTCTTGTCGCTCTGGCCGTCCAATGCGCGTGTTCCCTCCAGGGTGTCATCCAGGTTGCGGCCGGAAAGCACACCGTAGTGATGCTTTTCGTTGTACTTCTGGACATCGAAATATACGGAGCCGTTTGAGATGTAGGCATAACCGGCCTCCAGGATCTTCTTGATGGTCTCGATCTGCTCGATGATATGTCCAGAAGCCCTCGGCTCGATGGAAGGAGGAGCCACGTTGAGGAGCCTCATGGCCTCGTGGTAACGGAAAGTGTAGCTTTGGACAACCTCCATGGGCTCAAGCTGCTCCAGACGGGCTTTCTTGCTGATCTTGTCCTCTCCTTCGTCAGCATCATGCTCGAGGTGGCCCACGTCCGTAATGTTCCGGACATAGCGGACCTTGTAGCCAAGATGACGGAGGAGCTTGAACAGCACATCATAGGTCACGCCCGGGCGGGCATGACCAAGATGGGCGTCTCCGTACACGGTCGGGCCGCAGACATACATTCCGACATGCCCTTCGTGGACCGGAACGAATAGCTCCTTGGTTTTTGAAAGGGTGTTTGTAAGATAAAGATTCCTCATCTTATGTGCAGGTTACTTATTCGGCCTCGGAGAACTGATCCTTGCCGACTCCGCAAAGGGGGCAGACCCAATCCTCCGGGAGGTCTTCGAAAGCTGTTCCGGGAGCGATTCCGTTGTCGGGATCTCCAACTGCGGGATCATATTCATAACCGCAGACGTCACATGTGTATTTCTTCATGTCGATAGATTTTTAAAGTTATTTTTTAAAGTAATTGACTGCATTCTCAAACAGCGGCTGCTCAAGGTCGGCCTCGATGTTCTTGAAGAGACCGTCCTCATAACGTTCGCTATGCCCCATCTTTCCGAGGATCTGTCCGTTCTTGCTGATTATTCCTTCGATTGCGTAACAGGACCCGTTTGGGTTGTAAGGCGACTCCATGGTCGGTTCGTCAGTGATCGGATCGACGTACTGGAAGGCTACCTGTCCGTTTGCGAACAGTTCCTTGGCCAGTTCTTCGCTCACAACGAATTTGCCCTCTCCGTGACTGACAGGGATGGTGAACTCATCTCCTACCGTCATACCCTTCAACCAAGGTGAATTGGTGGTGGAAACCCTCGTCGTAACCATCTGGGATATGTGCCTGTTGATGTCGTTGCGGAAAAGGGTCGGGGAATCCTTGGTGACCTTTCCGAGCTCTCCGTAAGGGAGAAGACCGGATTTGACCAGGGCCTGGAAGCCGTTGCATATTCCCAGGATCAGGCCGCCGCGGGCGATAAGACCTTCTATTGAAGAGGCTATCTTCGCATTGTTCAGTACGTTGGCGATGAACTTGCCGCTTCCGTCAGGCTCGTCACCTGCTGAGAAACCTCCGGCAAGCATCAAGATCTGGCAATTGTCGATATTCCTGGCCATCTCATCGATTGACTCGAAGACATCCTTGTCTGTCAGGTTGCGGAATACGCTGGTGCGTACTTCTGCTCCCGCCTTACGGAATGCCTTCGCGGAGTCGTAGTCGCAGTTGGTTCCAGGGAACACAGGGATGTAGGCGACGACCTTGTCGACTGCCGGGCCCTTGTATTCAAGATCCGCCTTCTTGGCCTTGAAAGGCTTGACGCCTTCCATCCCTCGCGGCAGGAGCCTCTTGTGGGCAGGCTCGCTGACGGCCGGATAGACTTTTTCGAAGAGGGATCCGTTGAAGTCCATGAGTTCGAAGATCGAGATGGAAGTCCCATTGACGCGGACGTTCCCATCCTCTCCTGATGTAACCGTACCGATCTCGACAGCATTGTCAAAGCTGACCTGCCCGTCGGTCTCAATCAGGATGGAACCGTAGGACAGATTGAAGAGGTCTTCTTCATCAAGGTTCACGTCGAATCCGAACGCATTGCCAAAACTCATCTTGCAGAGCGCTTCCGCCACTCCGCCGAATCCGATGGACCAGGCTGCTACGATGGTGCCGTCAACGATCTTTTCATGAATATTGTTCCAGTTCTTCTTTAGCTGCTCGACGTTCGGCATCCTGTTCTCGAGCGGGGTATGCCTTACGAGGTAGAGCCTGTCGCCTTCCCATTTGAATTCCGGGGAGATTACGTCATCCACCTTCACAGGGGTGATACCGAAGGCTATGAGGGTCGGAGGGACATGGATGGGACCGTGCTCGGTCTCGAATGAGCCGCTCATCGAATCCTTGCCACCAATGGAAGGAAGACCGAAAGCTTCCTGCATCTTCAGGGCACCGAGGAGGGCGGCTGCAGGCTTGCCCCAGGTGTGATGGTCGGAAGTCATCCTTTCGAAATATTCCTGGCAGGAGAATCTCATCGTGCGCCAGTCTCCACCGGCTGCGACTATCTTGCTGCAAGCTTCGATGAATGAATATGCTGCACCGTGATAGGGGCTCCAGTCGCAGAGATCGGGATTGAAGCCGAAGGCCATCATGCTGGCGGTGGAAGTGAATCCGTCGACCGGGAGTTTCTGGACCGAGACCTGGGTCTCTGTGGTCTGCAGCTCGCCACCGAAAGGCATCAGTACTGTCGAGCGGCCGATGGTCGAATCGAACATCTCGATCAGGCCCTTCTGGCTTGTGACATTGGGATCCTGGAGGTTGGCGAACATCTTTTCCTTGAGGTTCTTCCCGGGAATGTCGCGGAAGAAAGGATCCGTGCCCTCTACCGCTCCGATTATCGCCTTCGAATAGTGTTTTGCACCGGCGCTGTCGATGAAGTCCCGCCTGAGGTCGACGACCAGCTTGCCACCGTTGTACATCCTCATCCTCTCGGTGTCAGTTACGTCGGCAACGTGGGTTACCTCTATGTTCTCCGAGTGGCAATAATCCTTGAATTTTTCCTCGTCCTTGGCTTCGATTACGACGGCCATCCTCTCCTGTGACTCGCTGATCGCAAGTTCCGTTGAGTTCATGCCGCTGTATTTCACCGGCACCCTGTCGAGGTAAATGTCAAGACCGGCAGTGAGTTCTCCGATGGCGACGCTCACTCCGCCTGCTCCGAAGTCGTTGGATTTCTTGATAAGGGAGGTTACTTCCGGCCTGCGGAACAACCTTTCAAGCTTCCTTTCCTCCGGCGGATTACCCTTCTGGACCTCGCTTCCGCATGTCTCGAGGGATTCCTCGGTGTGTTCCTTGGATGATCCGGTGGCACCTCCGATGCCATCGCGTCCGGTGCGGCCGCCAAGCATCAGGACCACGTCTCTGGGCTTCGGGCTTTCGCGCCTGACATTGTCAGCCTTGACCGCTCCGACTACGGCACCGACCTCCATCCTCTTGGCGGTGTAACCGTCATGGAAGATCTCCCTGACATGGGTGGTGGCCAGACCGATCTGGTTGCCGTAGCTTGAATAACCGGCCGCAGCCTTGCGGGTGATGACCTTCTGGGGAAGCTTTCCGGGGATTGTCTCGGCGACCGGCTTGTAGATGTCCCCGGCTCCGGTCACGCGCATCGCCTGGTAGACGTACGAACGCCCTGAAAGGGGATCCCTGATGGCTCCACCAAGGCAGGTGGCTGCACCTCCGAAAGGTTCTATCTCAGTAGGGTGGTTGTGTGTCTCATTCTTGAACATCAACAACCAACGTTGTTGATGTTCATCCACCCCCCTGCGCCCCCCGGGGGGATTGAGGGGCGTTCCCCTCAAACTCCCTGCGTCGCTTTGCTCCGAGTTCTCGAAAGGCACGACATCGACATCGATGAAAATGCTGCATGCATTGTTTTCCTCGCTGACCTCCATGTCGTCGAGCTTGCCTGCCTTGCGAAGGTAGCGGGCTCCGATTGTAGCCATGTCCATCAGGTTGAGGCCCTTGGCCTCGCGGCCAAGATCCTTGCGCATCTTCAGGTACAGGTTCATTGTACCTTCGATGTCTTCCTTGATGAAGGACTCTTCGATCTGGATGTCTTCCAGTTCCGTAGTGAAGGTAGTGTGCCGGCAGTGGTCGCTCCAGTAGGTGTCCAGGATGCGGAGTTCAGTCTCATTGGGATCGCGGCCTTCCTCGGTAAAATACTTTACCACTTCGGCGAGGTCATCCTCGTTCATCGCCAGCCCCATCTTCTTGCAATATGCCTTGAGTTCCTCTCCTTTCATGGAACGGAAGCCTTCCAGTACCGGGACCGGCGTCACGGCTGCATGCTCTGTGTCTGAAAGTTTCCCGAGATCCTTCTCCCTTGACTCGACGGGATTGATGAAGTAGTGCTTAATCCGTTCGAGAGTGTCCTTGTCAGTGTCTTCGTCGACAATGATAAGTTTTGAACTCTTGATGTTGATCTCGGCCTTGGGATCGATCAGGTGGACACAGTCCACCGCAGAAGCAGCCCTCTGGTCGAACTGACCAGGGAGATACTCGACTGCGATATATTTGTCCATCCCTTCCACTTCGTCCGTAACCTCGTCCGTGACGATCTCGCCGAAAACGCTGTAACGGCTTTTCTCCAAAAGCTCGGGAGTGAAGCCGAACAGGTCGTAGACGTTGAGTAGGCGGAGAGTCCGCAACTGAAGCTGCAAATTCTCATTAAGTTCGGAGCGAAGGCTCTCAGCCTCTACCTGGAATCCTGGTTTTTTCTCTACGAATATCCTGAAATTACTCATTGTTTTGCGTCAGGTTTAGAATTCAGGAACGTCGAACACCTGGGGAAGGACCATGGCGTCCTCTTTGAACTCGGTTGCAGAGGCGACAATCTTCATTCCGCTGAGGGAAGTCTCCTGTTTCAGGGCCATGCCTTTGTAGACCCAGACCTTGACCTGAGCCTTCATTCCCTGGGTCTCGTTCTCCATGGTGTACACTGTGCACTCCTTGTCGAGGAATTGCTCCTTGCCTACTTCCTGGATCTTGTATTTGCCGATCACGTCCTCAGTGAGGTTCAGGAAATTAGGCTGCTCGAGATCAACAGTCTGGATTGACTTGAGGGCGTAATTGACCGACCAGACCTTTCCTTCTTTCGTAATTACGGCAGACTCGACTTCTCCCATGCCCGGAACCTCCAACTTTGTCCTCTGGCATTCAAGGGCACCATAGTTGTCGATGAATGTGGTGGATTCGACCTTCTGTCCCATCACGGAAGTGACGAATTTGGCGGTAGCGGACTTGAAGCCATATCTCTTGGCGGCTTCCTTGTCGCCATCCTGGGCGCTCAGTCCCAAGGTGGCCAACAGCAGCAGGCTGGTGAACAGGAGTTTGGTTTTCATGGTATCTTAAGATTTATTTGTTTTCGCCTTCTTCAACTGCTTTGAAGTAACGGTAGGAATTGACCTTCAATTCTCCGGCGGCGGGCTCGTCAAGGACGACGGTCCCGTTCTCGTGGAGCTGGAGGGCGCTGAGAGTAATGTAGTGGCTGACAGGACCCTCGATGGCCTGGGCTACTACCCTGGCTTTCTTGCTCCCGAATGCGAGGATGAGGACTTCTGCTGCGCTGCAGACAGTTGCCACTCCGACGGACATAGCCCTCTTGGGCACCTGGCTTGTGTCACCTCCGAAGAAACGGGAGTTCACTTCGATGGTGTCCTGTGTGAGGGTCACGACCCTGGTCCTGGAATTGATTGAGGAGAAGGGCTCGTTGAAGGCGAGGTGGCCGTCTTCGCCGACTCCTCCGAGGAAGAGGTCGATTCCGCCTGCGTCCAGGATCGCGAGTTCATATTCCTCACATTCCTTGTCCAGATCGGGGGCATTCCCGTTCAGGATGTGGATGTTTCCTGCGGGGATGTCTATCTTGTCGAAAAGATTCTTATACATGAAGCTGTGGTAGCTCTCGGGATGCTTCTCCGGGATTCCGACATATTCATCCATGTTGAAGGTGATCACATTCTTGAAAGAAACCTCGCCCGCAGCGCACATCCTTGCGAGTTCCTCGTAGGTGTCCAGGGGAGTGGAACCTGTGGGAAGTCCCAGTACGAAGGGATCGTCGGTTGCTTCTGCCTTTGCCTTGATTGCGTTGGCGATGTGATGGGCGGCCCAGATGGAAGCCTCCTTCTTTGAATCTCTGATTATTACTTTCATTGTTATATGATTTTTATTTATTTAAGTCTTAAAAATACTTCAATTGCCTGGTATTCAGCCATTCCGAGATCGTTGTACAGTTTGGCGGTGTTCTGGGTGCGCTCTTCGGCCCTCTGCCAGAACTCTCTCGGATCGTCTCCGGGGAAGGGGACGATATCTTTCTGTGAAAGATGGCGGAAGATAGCGTGACGCTTTTCGATCAACTCATCAGGGCTGAGAGGAACGGCCATGTCGACTCTCCAGAGCTCCCATTCCATCCATGCGCCCCTGTAAAGCCATATCGTGGTGTCGTCAAGCCATTCATTGCCTTCTTCCTTGAGCTGTTCTATGGCCTCAAGGGCGGCTTCCGTACAGACCCTGTGCGTTCCATGAGGGTCAGCAAGGTCTCCGGCCATGTAGATTTGATCCGGCTTGAGTTCGAGGATCAGTTCCTTGATGATGTCAAGATCCTTTTGGGTACGGGGGAGTTTGGTGACTCCGCCGGATTCGTAGAACGGAAGGTTGAGGAAATGGACGTTCTCATCGTCATTAAGTCCGAAACTCCTCACTGCTCCGCGGGCCTCGCTGCGACGGATTGCAGCCTTGAGGGCCAGAAGTTCCTTCGGCTCCGGCTCTCCGGGCTTCTTTGTCCCGATGATGTACTTGACTTCGTCAAACCGGTCTCCGAAGCCGAGTTGGCGGGCAGCGTCCATGTGTTGGAGAACCACATCGTCATGTACCGCGAGGTCTCCGGAAGTCTCGTAGGCCACGTGGACTTCATGTCCCTGGTGTACCAGACGGATCAGTGTGCCTCCCATCGAGATCACATCGTCATCGGGATGCGGCGAGAAGACCAGCACCTTCTTCGGGAAAGGAGTCGACTTGACAGGCCTTGTGGTGTCATCTGCGTTGGGTTTTCCTCCCGGCCATCCTGTGATGGTGTGCTGGAATTCATTGAATACGTCTATGTTGATCTTGTCGTAGGGACCGAAACGTTCGATAAGTTCTCCAAGTGAATTTTCCAGGTAATCCTGCTGAGTAAGTTTGAGGATCGGCTTGCGCACTTTTTCGCAGAGCCACTCGACGGCCTTTCGGACCAGCTTGGGAGTCCACTGGCAAGGGCCTACGATCCATGGTGCAACCTTCCTCGTCAGGGTGGAAGCGGACATCTCATCAGTGTAGAAGGAGATGTTGTCATGCTTCTGCAGGAAGGATGCCGGGCATGAAGGATCTATTTCATCCTCGACTATCTTCTTGACAATCCCTGCCTTGTCTTCACCCCAGGCCATGAGGATTATCCTCCTGGAACTCATGATGGTTCCGATGCCCATGGTGATTGCAGACTTCGGAGTAACCGAGATGTCACCGTTGAAATTGCGGGACTGGATCTTTCTGGACTGGTAGGAGAGGGGAACGGCACGCGTGCGGCTCTTCTCCGATGTTCCGGCGTCATTGAAGCCGACTTGACCGCCTTCTCCGACTCCGATCACCAGCAGGTCGATTCCCCGTGCGATTTTCTCGAATTCGGCGCAATAATCCGAAAGCTTATCCTGTGCAACCGTTCCGTCAGGTATATGGATATTTTCGGGGCGGACATCCACGAGATCAAGGAACTCCTTGTGGAGCCTGTTGTTGCGGCTCTGGGCTGAGTCCTTGTTGCAGGGATAATATTCATCGATGGAGAAGACCTCCACATTGGAGAATGAGACGGCTCCTTCGCGGTACTTGGCGGCAAGCCATCTGTAGAGGCTGACGGGAGTTACTCCGGTAGTGAGTCCGAGTTTGAAGGGACGGGGCAGGGAGGCTTTCTCGTGGTCGGAGATAGCCTTGATTACGATCTCGCCAACGCGCTCGCTGCCCGTGGCTGCATCGTCAAAAATCTCGGTGGTGATCCTTTCGTGGGAGTGGAGAATGCCTTTGGGCAGGTTCTCTTCGATCAATCCACCGTCTTTCGGTAATGAAAAATGTTTCATCTTGAGCTTGATGTTTCGTTAAATGTGAGATATTTCGTGGTCCGCAAGCGGACGAAAGCTCTGAAAGTGGATTAAAGCTGGTCGTAGTCGATGTAGAAGGTGTCGCCATGCTCCATGTCGCCATAGGTCAGTCCTCTTTTCAGCCAGTTATAGCGCTGCTTAGCAGTACCATGGGTGAAGGAGTCGGAGACCACATAACCCTGGGCCTTCTTCTGGAGATAGTCATCTCCGATCTTGGAAGCACAATCGAGGGCTCTTTCGATGTCACCCGGCTCAATGGAACGGAACCTTGCGTTGTCGTTGTTAGCCCAGACGCCGGCGTAGTAGTCTGCAAGGAGCTCGAGCCTGACGCTGTACTGGTTGGCTACGGTCTTGCTGGACCTCTGCATGATCTGGTGGGCCTTGTTCAAGGTACCGAGGAGGTACTCGACATGGTGGCCGATTTCATGGGCGATGACATACGCATAAGCCAGGTCTCCGTCGGCACCGATCTGCTCCCTCATGGTCGAGAGGAAGCTCAGGTCAAGGTACACGGTTTGGTCTGCCGAGCAATAGAACGGTCCCACCTGTGAGTTGGCCGTCCCGCAACCGGAACTGGTCACACCGGTGTAGAGGACCATCTTCGGCGGCTGGTACTCATAGCCGTACTTGGCGAAGATTGAAGTCCATATGTCTTCTGTTCCTGCAAGGATCTTCTTTGAGAAGGAGGCAAGTTCCTGTTCTTCCTGTGAAAATGTCACTTCAGTGTTCTGTCCGGTGGTCTGGACAGAACCTGCCTGCTGGAGAACTGCAGTGGGGTCGCCACCCAGCAGCATAACTATCAATGCGATGATCAAAGCACCACCACCAATGCCACCGGCAATGGCTCCGCCACTCATTCCTCTGCGGTCTTCGACGTTCGTGCTTTCGCGTCTTCCTTCTAGTCTCATGTTATTGTGTTTTTATTGTCGTTGTCGTTTTATTGCCAATTATACAAAGATAAGTAGTTTTTTTGCAATTTCGTCGAAATTCAATACCTTTGTAGCGCTTCAACCAGAATGCCCGAATGGCGGAATTGGTAGACGCGTTGGACTCAAAATCCAATGTCCTTTAAAGACGTGCCGGTTCGAGCCCGGCTTTGGGCACAAGAAAAAGCACCGCTGTCTGCGGTGCTTTTTCTGTACCCAAGGGTGATTCAAGCGATTCCGTGATTTTTTACCCTTGGGCATGAGGGTTTACGGCGGAGAATACTATCCTTTTTAACTTACATTTCATTGTCAAGTCACCGGAATAGTTTATCTTTACTGACGGATGAACCTTCGTGACCACATATATCTTACATGGCTGAATGGCGGATGGCAGATCATCATCGGTATTGTCTATAACGTTTCGGCAGCACTGCTGGTTGCTTTTACTCATTCTTATACCCTTGTGGTAGACACTTTTATACTGAAGATTCCCTTTACGGCCCTTGTCTTTTATTTAGCACATAACCTAAGGCCACGGGATTCCTGCTTCTTTTACATCAATCTTGGCTTTTCCCGTTGGAGGTTCCAGATTGTAATATTGCTGGTAGATTTTCTCCTGTTTGCCATTTTGATGGCCCTTGCCTTATTGCCTAATGGAAAGCCATAGATTGATTGTTGATAGTGTCGTAGTCCGGTTCGGGCAAAAGACCGTCCTCTCAGGGGGGTATATCACTTCCTCCACCGGGGCGGTAACCGGATTGCTGGGCAGGAATGGTGCAGGGAAATCCTGTATGTTCCGTGCCTTGATGGGCGGATTACGGGTTGATAATGTAATGGTTTCCATCGATGGAAAGCCCGTAGACAGACGAATTATCGGCAAATCGATCAAGTATCTTCCTCAGGGCCGTCTGCTCCCGGAAAACATAAAACTCCATCGTGCGTTTGAACTTTATGGTGTCAATTATTGGACATTTGTCAATTGGTTCCCAAAGTACTCGAGGTTCTATGATTCTGCCCTATGGGAACTTTCCGGCGGAGAGGCAAGATTAGCTGAGTTGTTTCTGGTCTTGATGAGTGAAGCACTGTTCCATATCTTGGACGAACCTTTCTCACAGATAGACCCTGTGCATATTGAAGCAGTAAAACAACTCATCATCGAGAGAAGCAAAGACCACGGCATCATCGTTACCGACCATAACTATGATGCGATCTCCACTGTTGCTGACAATCTATTTGTGATTGCCGACGGTTATACCTTCCCTGTTACCCAAAGAGAAGACTTGGTGCGTCACGGTTATCTGAGGCCGCAGTAAACTGGAAGGGGAAAGATTATTCTTGTTTTTTAAAAGGGGATAGGTATATTTGTATATTCATCAAACACAATAAAATGAAATCTATTAAGAATCTGCTGATCGTCGTGATAGCGGCGTTCATGGTGCTTTCCTGTGGAACAAAGTCCAAAGACACGCCCATCCGTTTCGGCAATTACAATATGAGGGAAATAATGGCTGTGGATACGGCAGACAGGGCATTTTATAACCGCCTTCCGGTCATAGTCAAAAGGATTACGGATTACGACTTCGACATCATCGGTACTCAGGAAGTCACTTACGAGATGAGGTCCGCCTTGTTTGAGGTCTTTGGCAACACCTATAACATATTCGGATCCGGCAGGAAGAACTATGCCAACGGAGAGGGGACCCCTATCATGTACAAGAGGGACAGGTTCGACCTGCTTGAGAGTGGAAATTTCTGGCTGTCGGAGACTCCCGATGTTCCCGGCAGCGTAAGCTGGGATTGTTCACAGGAAAGGCTTGCCACCTGGGGAAAATTCCTTGACAAGAAAACAGGGAAGAAGTTTTTCTACGTCAACACCCATTTCGACCACCGCGGGCCTGTATCCAGGGCCAAGGCTGCAGAACTGCTTCTTGAGAAGGCTCGCGAACTGGGCGGAGGTCTCCCGGCATTCTTCTCGGGGGACCTGAACACGACCACCTCATCCAATGAGATTGCTATCCTGTCCGACAATGACTTGGTCAAGGACAGCTATACTTCAAGCGAGACCCCTCCCACGGGAAGGGTAGGCTCCTATTATGGATTTGACTTTGACAGGCCGGACGGCGACAACAGGATAGACTACATCTTCGTACCGAAGAACGCTACAGTCCATTCTTATGCCTGTATAGATGATGACTTGCGCTACCGGCAGTACTCTTCAGACCACTGCCCTCTGCTGGTAGTGGTCACCATTGAATAGTCGTTACTTGTTGTGGCGGAAGATAACTTCCAGGCGGCCGTCCTTCCATCGGGAAGTGGACCAGTCGTAGTAGGAGGTCCTTGCATTGAAGAAAATCATGTCTTCAGCAAAGTGTATCGAAATGTCCTCCAGCATTTTGGCTCCTTCCCCTCCCCACATCTTGCGCTCTTTGGGATAGAACAGGTGCAGTTCTCCGAAACGGTCCACCTTGTAGTGGAACTGGTAGTCATCCATGTCTACGCTGCAAGTTCCGGCCTCGGTCCTTCCGGACTCTGCCTCATGTTCCCAGAGATGAGGGTAAGGAACGTATAAATTGACCTGAGTCTCATTGTCTCCATCGAAGGTGTTGGGAGTGAGCACCTGGTTCTGCTCGAACACGACTTTAGGTTCTTCATTCTCAAAGGCGATCGTCTGGGTGCCCATCCAACCATTCACCTCCATCTGTGCCATCAGGTTCTTGCTGACGAAGCCGCTGTTTGAAAGGTCTACCGGGGTGCTGAACCTTGCGGACAGCATGGTGTAGGTACCGGTGATCCTGTTGATTGTCTCCAAAGATGATGCGGTCCACTCGAATTCCTGAGGTTCAATCTTTTCACAACTGCAGAACCCCAGAAGAATGACAGCCGCAAAAATAAACTTTTTCATGTAGTCGGTTATTTAAGGGCTGCAAATATACGGTTTTTTAAACAAAAAGCCATTATTTTTACTGTTATGTAATACTCTTAAAATCAAATAACTAAGCCATCTGACGGGGCCTGATTCCAGGGAGTCAGATGGCTTGAAGTGCAGATTGTTAATTACTTACGTAACAGCTCGCACAAAGGCTTTATTGGCACACGGCAGGCAGTTTTTTCAGTCCTTTCACCTCCTCCGGAGAGGCCGGGACAATGCTGATAGCGTAGCCGCCGCCGGGTGCTGCAGTGAGTTTCAGCGAAGACTTGGCAGTCACCACACCTTTCTTGATGATATAGGAGTGAGGATTGGTCTGGTAGTGTGCGTCCTTGCTGTCTGCGTAGACTGTTGCGATGTACTTCCTGTCCGGGTCAAGGAAGTCCAGGGCTACTGTCGAGGTGTGGCCGTGCTCGCTGGCGGTACAGCCGATGAACCAATTGTCGGTTCCCTTGGCCTTGCGGGCAGCTACGATGTAACGGCCGGGCTCAGCCTCGAGGTAACGCGAATCATCCCAGTCCACAGCGACGTCTTTGATGAACTGGAAGGCATCCATGTGTTTGAGATAGTTGTCGATCTCGTCTGCTGCCATCTGCAGCGGACTGTACATGGTCACGTAGAGGGCCAGCTGGCGGGCAAGCGTTGAGTTGACATGGTTGTGGTTCCTGGGATTGTTCTTGCTCATGTCCATCTCGAAGATACCCGGAGTGTAGTCCATGGGACCGCCCTGCAGGCGGGTGAACGGGAGGATAGTCGTGTGGAAAGGCTTGCTTCCGTTAGTGGCCTCATATTCAGTGCCCCTTGCAGCCTCGTTGCCGATAAGGTTCGGCCAGGTGCGGCAAAGTCCGGTGGGACGCACTGCCTCGTGGGCGTTTACCATGATATGGTGTTTGGCGGCTTCCTGGATGCAATAAAGGTAATGGTTATTCATCCACTGCCCGTAGTGATACTCGCCGCGTGGGATTATGTTGCCCACGTACCCGCTCTTGACGGAATTGTAGCCGTACTTGTTCATGAGGTCGTAGGCAGCCTCGAGGTGACGTTCGTAGTTTCTGGTGGAGGCTGATGTCTCGTGGTGCATCATGAGCTGCACTCCCTTCGAGTGGGCATATTCATTGAGCCCGTCGAGGTCGAAGTCGGGATAGGGAGTCTGGAAGTCGAAGACATAGTCCTTGGACTTGCCGAACCAGTCTTCCCAGCCGATGTTCCATCCTTCCACGAGGATCTGGTCGAAGCCATGCTCCGCCGCGAAGTCGATGTAGCGGCGTACGTTCTCGTTGTTGGCTCCATGGAGTCCGTGGGGCTTTGTCTTCGAATAGTCTAGGTTGTCGAGCTGGACTGAAGGCAGGTCGAAGGTGTAGGACCACTGGCTCTTGCCGTTGATCATCTCCCACCAGACGCCAACGTACTTGACGGGCTTTATCCAAGAAGTGTCTTCGATCTTGCAGGGCTCGTTGAGGTTGAGGATTAGGTTGGAAGCAAGGATGTCGCGGGCGTCGTCACTGACCATCACGGTGCGCCAGGGGGTGACGCAGGGGGTCTGCATGTAACCCTTGTTGCCCTGGGCGTCAGGAGTGAGCCATGACTCGAAAACGAAGTTCTTGTCGTCGAGGTTGAGGTGCATGCAGGAATAGTCCACCAGGGCTGCTTCATGAATATTGATATAGAGGCCTTCGGCGGTCTTCATCTGGAGTGATGTCTGGACGCCTGTGTCCGAGAAAGGAGTCTGCGAGGCATTCGGAGTGATTGCCTCTTTCATGTGGCTGCTGATCTCGGAAAGCTTGCACTCGGTGTAGTCGTATTCCTGGGTGTCGTAGTCCCCGGGAATCCACCAGGCTGTGTGGTCACCGGTCATTGCAAACTGGGTGTGCTCCTCCTTTATGACGAAATAGGCCAGTCTTCTCTGGAGGGGGAACTCGTAGCGTAGACCTATTCCCTCGTCATAGACCCTGAAACGGAGGTTCATCTCCCTGCTTGACTTCTTCTGGACCATTTTGACCAGCAGCTCGTTGTAGTGGTTGCGTATGTCGCGGGTCTCACCCCATACCGGCTGCCAGGTCTCATCGAAGGCGGCAGTCTCTGAGCCTGTGATCTCGAAACCATCCATGAGGTCGCCCTGCCTTGAGACTATCTCCAGTCCGAGGGTGCTGGGCTTGATGACTTCCAGCCCCTTGTAAGTCAGGGAATAGACTGGGGCTCCTTTGCTGTTGATTTCAAATTTGAGGACGATGTTGCCATCGGGGGATTTCTGCTCCAAGGCCATAGGGTCAGCGGCCTCGAATGCCATCAAATGGAGGGCCATGACCATTGTCATGACTGCAATAAAGATTCTTTTCATTGAATATGTTCGCTGGATGTGTTTAACAAAAAAAGACGGTCTAGATGTAGTTGAACGGTTCGAAAGGCTTTCCGCCTGCAAGGATCTCCTGGGCTCTTTCGTCGAAGGTCACCTTCTCTCCGGAACGGACGGCTGCGTTGGTCATCATGGTCGCAATCGAGTGGTTATAACCCGCCTGGACCGGAGCATTCGTCTCCTTGCGGCTGCGAACGCATTCCATCCAGTTACGCATGTGCAGGCTCGTCATCGGGTCTCCGCCCATGTTGGCTGCAGTGTCGACCTTGATGTCGGGAAGCTTGAATGATTCGAGCAGGTTGGCCTCCATGCCCATTTCACGTGCATCCCTTGCCTGGAGACCTCCTGCAGAGGTCACCTCGTTGGTGTCCAGGTTGAGTGTGCCTCCGTTGGAGAAATAGAGTTCCTTGACCCCTCCTGCAGAATTTGTGAAACGGGAGGTATAGAGTACCTGGAAACCATCCGTGGAACCTTCGGGACCGTAGTCCATAACGGCTGTCATGGTGTCATAGTTGCGGCGTCCGTCTTTCCAAAGATAGATTCCTCCGTTGGCGGCTACGCTGCGTGGATGGCTCAGTCCGGTGAACCAGTGGACGGTGTCGATCTGATGCGACATCCACTGTCCCGGAATGCCTGAGGAATATGGCCAGAATAGCCTGTACTCCAAGTACTTCCTCGGATCCCACGGCTCGTAGGGCCTGTTGCAGAGGAAGCGCTTCCAGTCAGTGTCTTCCTCGCGGCATTCTGCGACAAGGGCAGGTCTGCGCCAGCGGCCGGGCTGGTTGACATTCCAACTCATCTCGACCATGGTGATCTGGCCGAACTTACCCGATTTGATGAAGTCGCAGGCAGCGTGATAGTTGGGAGCCGAGCGCCGCTGGGAGCCTATCTGGATGATCCTGTCAGATTCCTTTGCGATCCGCAGGGCTGTCCTTGCGTCTTCCATGGTCTCGGCGAAAGGCTTCTCGCAGTAAGCGTCACATCCGGCCTTCACTGCCTCTACAAGGTGGGTGGCATGCTGGAAATCAGCTGTCGATATGATGACGGCATCGCAGATTTTCGCTTCATAGAGCTCTTCATTATTGCGGAACAACCGGACTTTCTTGCCGTAATTCTTCTCGAAAAAAGCAGCGGCCTCTTCGCGGCGGCGCTTCCAGATGTCTGAAACAGCCACTATCTCGAAGCCGAGTTCCTGTGCATGGGCCATGAAAGCCGGGATGAGCGACCCGCGGCAGCGGTCCGAGAATCCGACAATTCCCACTTTCACGATGTCATTGGCATTCCTGGAGCGGGCGTAGATGCTGGAATCCAGCGACAGGCCCCCAAGCAATAGACCGCCTGTGCCAAGGAGGCTGGTCTTGATGAAATCCCTTCTGGTCTGCATGATTGATTATTGTTTAATTTTGTTGATTTGTTCTTTCATTGTCTTAGCGGCAACCGGGAGCTGTTTTTCAATGTCTTTCCAGCCGCATTCGATGGAGATCCCACCCTTGAACCCTATCTGCTTCAGGGCTTTGAAATAAGGAGTGAAGTCGTCTCCCTTCTCCCCTGGAGGAGTCCTTTCCTCAAGCTCGGCGATGTGGCAGTGGACAAGCTTGTCGGCTGAATCGATGATTCCGTCAGGCCCTTCCCCGACACGCATCATGTGGAAGAGGTCTGCGATGACGCATATGTTGGGACTCCCGGTGAGCCTTGAGATTTCTGCACCTTCCCTGACAGTGTTGATGAAATTGGTTTCGGACTTCTGGAGAGGCTCGATCGCAACAATGACACCGTATTTCTCAGCATCAGGTGCTATCCCTTTGAGTAGAGCGAGGAACTGCTCCCTGGCTCTTTCAGTTGAAAAACCTTCAGGGATGTTGCGGGCCTTGCTGCTCCCCAGGACGAGGATCTTTATTCCCGCCTGCGCGGCGCGACGGATCGCTGTCCTGGAATACTTGATCGCTCTATGTGTTTCAGCTTCTGGACCGACCAACTTGATTGTGCCAGGGAAAAAGCCGTTGGCTGAATAGATAGGAAGCCCGGCTTCTTTCATTTCCTTAAGTTTCTGCTCGAAGGTGGCATCGTCGCTCTCGGGGCAAAGGTTGGAAACCACGTTGGCTTCCAGGTAGTTCAGTCCATTTGCCTTGGCCTGCTTAGCCCAGCCGAGGCCGCAGATTCCGATGTGGTTGTCGAGATCGAAGGAGAACTGCCTGTCCGCAAAGTCCAGCATCCATAGCCAGTCGATCATCGCTATTCCATGTTCCTGGTCCCTGCGGACGTAGCCGAGGACGGGACCGATGGCCTTGGTGTCGTAGTCATCGGGCCAGGAGACTTCCGGCAGGCCTGGTTTACCCAGGAACTCCCATACTGGGCTGGCAGCCTGCACGGAAAGGAACTCGCCCTTAGTGTCGAACCATGGCTGGTCGAAACCTTCCACCAGGAGGGCCCTTGGCGCGACGCAGGTGAGCAGCATGTGCTGGTCGAAGGGCATTATGTCCTCGTGTCCTGCATAACGTCCGTAAGCCTTGCAGTACCAATGAGTAAAGCTTTTCATCTCGGTGGTGATAGTCTCTCCGAAGTTGCGCTTTGCAAGCGGAACTCCTCCTCCACCGGTCTGGTTGGGCACTACCACCGGGAACCGTTCATCGAAGGCTCCGGCTATCAGTGCAGCCTTACCGAGCCTCGAAGAACCTGTCAGGAGGACACGCTCTGAGTCCAGCCTTGGATCCTGTTCGATCAGGTCCATCCCTCGTCTCAGCGCCCAAGCCCAGGCGGTAAGTGCCGTGGTGTTGTCCGTCCTTGAAGGATCGCGCTTGCCCCAGAGCGAAAAGATCCCGGTGTAGGCGAAATCCTTCTGGAGGAACTCCCCGTCAGGCCCTTTATCTCCTGAATCCGGATCCGGGGAAACATCTGCATAGCAGGCTGTTACAAGAGCATATCCTCTTGCTGCGAGCAGGTCGGCGGGAATCCTGGTACGTAGTCCGGGATCCGTGAGTTTCCCACGGGCTTCGGGATCTGCCTTGTTGCCCTTCAATGACCTCATCCAGGAATCGGTGACGATTATCTCAGGATCCGGCAGGACGGTGTGGTTGCCTTCATAATTGAGCATAAGCACCGTAGGGACAGGGCCTTTCGCCCTTGCCGGAGTGATTATCAGCCAGTCGATCGAAGGACCGGTCTTGTCTTTTCTGAACCACATCCTGACCTGCCTGCGAAGTCCGAAGCCGCCCATTGTGGGCCCTTGTTCGAGGACTTCGGTAACCAAGGCTCCGGGAGCCTCGGGCATGCGTCCGTACATCTCGCTCTGGAAGATCTCCAGGATCTCGTTCCGGCGGCGGGACCAGTCCTCAGCAGTCCTGACCTTTGTGCCGTCTGCGAAGACAAGGGGATCCTCAAGAGTGTAGGGCCAGACCTTGCTCTCGTCGTAATTGACGCTCTGGGCCGCCATCGGCAGCGCCAGGATCATGGCCGCAAATACGAAAAATAATTTCCTCATTTTCGGTTTAGTTGTGCTAATTTGTTATGTGATTTCTGCAAGATAATGATAATTTCCTTATATTTATAATTCAAATTCTCAAATATGTACAGGAAAGTATTCATTCTGCTGGCCGCGTTTCTGACGTTGGCCTCTTGTACCTCCGAGAAAGATCCGGTGGTGAATTACAAGCTTTATCTTGACTGGCCCGAGCGCCAACTCCCCGATTTCTCTAAACTCGGAGATCCGGACATCACCGGAGTCAAGAACAATTTCGACCTGGTGGACATAGACGAGACACTCAACCATTATGCCCTCCTGATGGAGACAACACTGAAGGTCAAGACAGAAGAGGAATATACCTTCAAGGCCTCCACCGACGATGGTTCCAAGTTCTACATCGACGGTGAACTCCTTTTCGACAACGACGGAGCCCACGGGCCGATAACGAAGATCGCTTCCAAGACCCTTTCCAAGGGGAAGCACAATCTCCGGCTCGAGTACTTCGATTGCGACAAGGGACAGTCCATCAACTTCCTCTACAAGACTCCTACGATCGAGTGGCGTGAGCTGAACGACCATCTCTTGGCCGACGAGGACAAGGCCACTGACAAGGATGATTTCGTAAAGCCGCAGATTGACGAAGCCCTGGCAAGATTCAGCGCATGGAAAGGTGACGATGAGGTCATGGTCTTTCCGATTGTTACCGATGTCCACACGGCCGGCCGCTTCTCGTACAAGCACATCGGCCACGCGGTCACAGCAGCGGAGGCTTTCGGAGCTGATTTCATTGTCAATTTCGGAGACATCGGCCTTAACGCCTATCCTGCCACCGAGAATTCAGCCTATGCCAGGGAGATCGTAGACAACACCAGGGCTCAGATGGACAAGTACGACGGAATCTGGCTTTACACTCCAGGCAACCATGACTGGGATGCCGGAGAAGGGAAGTTCTTCACTGATGAGGACCTGTCCGGATTCTTCCAGAAACCATGGCAGGAAAAAGCAGGGGAGAACCTGCACCTGACTCCAGGCAAGACTTACGGCTGGTACGACGTTCCCGGAAAAGGAATAAGGGTCATATTCCTGAACAGCCAGGGCACAGGGACGCAGAACGGTTCCTATTACCTGTTCGACGATGAGCAGATGGCCTGGCTTCAGAATCTTCTGGACAGCACTCCGGCGGATCTTCCCGTGATGGTACTTGCCCATTACATGCCGCATCCTCTCGGAAGGTGGACCAACTCCAACCCGACCGAGGAAGCTCTCTTGAGCAACCAGCGCGTAATGGACATCCTTTCGGCCTTCGCCAGGAAGGGGACCCTGATCGGCATGTTCACCGGGGATGCCCACGTCAATATGTACACCAGGGATGAGGGGGTCAACTATTTCATCTCCCAGGGCTACGGCTGGGTCGTTCCTGACCTGATGCTCCCCGGGACCACACATGCCTTCTTCGACTACAAGACCAATCTTTGCATCGACGTTTTGGCGGTCAAACCGACCAAGCGCGAAGTACATACATTCCGTATCGGTGCCGGAGGAAAGGACTTTGACTGCTCTTTCTCCTATTGATCTTTTCAGTTTAAATCAAAAATCACTATTTTTGACAAAATTCGTTCTAAAATGTACAGGAGAGTCCTTCTTAAATTGAGCGGTGAGATTCTCGGGGGGCCTGAAGGAAAGGGTCTAGAGCCTGAGTATCTCAGGAAATACGCCAGGGAGATAGCCCAGGCTGCCAAAGCAGGCCTGCAGATCGGAATCGTCAACGGAGGCGGCAACATATTCAGGGGCCTCCAGGGCCTTGAAAAGGGGTTCGACCGTGTGGACGGAGACCGAATGGGCATGCTGGCGACCGTTATCAACTCCTTGGCCTTGAAGCAGTTCATTAAGGATGAAGGCGTCAATGCGGAAGTTTTCACTGCTGCCCCGATGGAGCCTTTTGCAAGGTATTACAACCGTGACAACGCCGTGAAGGTACTCGAGGAGGGAGGCGTGGTCCTGATTGCCGGAGGCACAGGCAACCCTTTCTTCACAACTGATTCAGGCGCAGCTCTCAGGGCTCTTGAGATCAAGGCGGACGTGATGCTGAAAGGTACGAAAGTCGACGGCGTCTTTACCGCCGATCCGAAGAAGGATCCCACTGCCGTGAAATACGATGAGATAACCTTCTCAGAGGCGATGGCTAAGCAGCTCCGTGTCCTGGACATGACGGCTTATGCCCTCTGCAACGACGGCAACATGCCGATCATCGTCTTCGACATAGACGCTCCGGGAGCCCTCAAGAGGATTCTCGACGGTGAGAAAGTTGGTACATTGGTGCATAAGTAAACAATAAAACTCAAGGAATATGTTATCAGAAAAAGCTAAGGAAATCGTCAAGGGTGTCGAGTCCAAGATGGAAGACACCGTGGCTTTTCTTGAGGAAGACCTCAAGACCTACAGGGTTGGCAAGGCCAATCCTTCCATCCTGAACAACGTGACCGTGAGCTACTACGGGACTGATACCCCGATCTCCCAGGTCGCATCAGTTTCCGTACCCGATGCCAGGACCATTACCATCCAGCCTTGGGAAAAGAACCTTATTCCTGCCATCGAGAAAGCTATCATGGCAGCCAATCTCGGTTTCACTCCCCAGAACAACGGCGAGATCATCCGCTGCCCCATCCCTCCACTCACTGAGGACAGGCGCAAGGACTTGATCAAGAAGGCTAAGGCTGCTGGTGAGAGCGCCAAGGTGGCGGTCCGCAACATCCGCCGTGAAGGTGTGGACGCCCTCAAGAAGGCCGAAAAGGCCGGAGATTTCTCCGAGGACGTGCAGAAGGAAGGCGAGGATGAGGTTCAGAAGGTGACTGACGCCAAGGTCAAGGCAATCGATGTCCTTGTCTCTGCCAAGGAGAAGGAGATCCTGACAGTTTAGTTTTTTCAGGGCTATCCAGGCGCTGCCCGGATCCCCACTTTTCGGGTAGCGCTTTTTCATAAACGGACTGACAAATATGCCAAGAATAGCAATCCAGGGATACCGTGGTTGTTTCCACGAGCAGGCGGCGAGGCTTTTCTACTCTGCCAGAGGAGAAGAGATTTCAATCTTGGAGTGCCCGACATTCGAAGATTTGTTCGTTGCCCTCTCCGATGGAAGCGCCAACGCTGCCATAATGGCTATAGAAAATACGATTTCCGGAGGATTGCTGCCGAACTTCGAGCTCCTGAGATCGAATCCTCATAAGATAAAGGGTGAGATCTACATCCCTATTCACCAGAATCTCATGGCTCTTCCCGGCCAGAGACTGGAAGACATAAAGGAGGTCAGGACTCATTACATGGCCATCAACCAGACGCGACGTTTCTTCGAAAAGAACTGCCCCTGGATCACGATGGTGGAGTCTGAGGACACGGCCAAGAGTGCGATAGACATTGCCTCGGAAGGTCTCAAGGGCGTAGGTGCAGTAGCTTCTGAACTTGCAGCCCAGGAAAACGGCCTTGAGATCCTTGCCCGCGGGATCGAGACCTATAAGCAGAATTTCACGCGATTCCTTGTCCTGGACGACTCGATCACCATCCCCAGGAACATTACTAACAAGGCATCCCTCTGCTTTACTCTCCCTCACAAGCCGGGTTCACTTGCCCAGGTGCTGACAGTCCTTTCATTTTACGACATGAATCTCACAAGGATCCAGTCATTGCCGATTCCCGGGAAGGAATGGCAGTATTTCTTTTATGCCGACATCAAGTTTACGGGCTACGACCGTTACCGGCAGGCCCTCAAGGCCGCCAGGCCGCTGATGGCGGATCTTATCATACTAGGTGAATATAAATCTTTCAACATATAATTTCAGACTATGCGCATTCAACCGGCTGAAAGGACAAAAGGTGTCCAGGAGTATTATTTTTCACGCAAGCAGAAAGACCTCGATGCAGTTTCCGCTGAAAGGGCTGCAAAAGGTCTCGGTCCCCTCATCAATCTCGGAATAGGTGCTCCTGACGGAATGCCTCCCCAGGCAGCAATTGACACCCTGGGAAAGGTCGCTCAGGCTACCGACAGTCACAAGTACCAGAACTACAAGGGTCTGCCCGTGCTTCGCCAGGCTTTCGCAGACTGGTACACCCGTTACTACGGCGTGACCCTCAATCCCAACGGAGGAATACAGCCTCTCGTCGGCTCCAAGGAGGGAATCCTCCTTATCAGCCTTGCCTTCGTCAATCCTGGCGACGTTGTCCTGGTTCCTGATCCCGGCTATCCGACCTATTCTTCTACGGTTAACCTTGTCGGAGGGAAGGTCCAGAAGTACGATCTGAAGGAGGAGAACGGATGGCTGCCTGACTTCGACCAGCTCGAAAATATGGACCTCTCCAAGGCCAAGCTGATGTGGGTCAACTATCCCAACATGCCCACCGGTGCCAAGGCCACTCCTGAGCTTTATCAGCGTCTTGTGGATTTCGCCCTCAAGCATAACATTCTACTGGTCAATGACAATCCCTATTCATTCATCCTGACTGACAAGCCGATCTCGATCTTCTCTGCAGAAGGATCATGGGACTGCTGTCTGGAACTCAACTCTCTCAGCAAGGCGCACAACATGAGCGGCTGGAGGGTTGGAATGGTGGCAGGGGATCCCGTGATGGTGAATGAGATCCTCAAGGTCAAGAGCCAGATGGATTCCGGTATGTTCAAGGCCATGCAGATCGCTGCTGTCGAAGCGCTTGCACAGGGGCCGGAATGGTTTGAAACCTTGAATGCAGAATACAGGCTCCGTCGCGAGGCTGCAGGCCGTATCTTCGATGCTCTCGGAGTCAAGTACAATCCCGATTCCGCCGGCCTCTTCCTCTGGGGACGTATTCCGAACCCTGAGTTTGTCGATGGGATGACCCCTGGAGAAGTTCTCTCTGAGAAGATCCTCCATGCGACCGGAGTCTTCATCACTCCCGGCTTCGTCTTCGGAAAGAACGGTGAAAACTATGTACGCATCTCACTCTGCGCCCCCGTTCCGACTCTTGAAGACGGCCTCGCAAGGATCAAGGAATATCTTGCAAGATAAAATATTCATAAATGGTAGTAGGAATTATCGGACTTGGCCTCATCGGAGGCTCGATGGCAATTGACCTGAAGAGAAGGGGTTTTGCGGACAGGATTCTCGGAGTTGAGAATGAGCTTGTCAACGCTGAAGCCGCCCTCAGGATGGGGCTATGTGATGAGATCGTCCCCTTCGGCGACTGTGTCAGGAAGGCTGACATCGTCGTCATCGCCGTACCAGTCGGAACAGCCGTGAAAATGCTTCCCGAGGTCCTTGACATATTCAAGGATGAAGGCAGGGAGGACAAGATCGTCATCGACACCTGCTCGACCAAGAGCCTGATCGTCCGTTCGGTCCACTACCATCCCCTTCGCGGCCGTTTCGTGGCGACCCATCCCATGGCCGGTACTGAATATTCAGGTCCCTGGGCTGCGATGCCCAACCTATTCGACGGCCGGGCCTGCATCTTCGCCAATTCGGAGGAGAGTGATCCACAGGCAGTGAAGGTTGTGGAAGAACTGTACGATGTCCTGAACATGAGGCCCATCTACATGAATGCCGACAATCATGACGTCCACACAGCCTATGTCTCCCACATTTCACATGTGACATCCTTTGCCCTGGCCCTCACGGTCCTTGAAAAGGAACAGGACGAGAAGCATATCTTCGACCTGGCCTCGGGAGGTTTTTCTTCCACCGTCAGGCTTGCCAAGAGTTCGTCGGACATGTGGGTTCCCATCCTGACCCAGAACAGGGACAACGTTCTTAAAGTGATTGACACCTACCTTGACAAGATGAAAGACTTCAGGGAGGCGATAGCTTCCTATGACGGCAAGCGTATCGAGGAACTTATCCACGAGGCTAACCGTATTAAAAAGATACTCAGATAACTATGGACAGAACACTGGACACCATCCCCGTATCTGAATGGGGATTCTTCGACGAAAGCATACCTCCGATCGTCATTGCCGGACCCTGCAGCGCAGAGTCGGAACTTCAGGTGATGATGACCGCCAAGGGACTTCATGAATTCGGGATACACGTCTTCCGTGCAGGAATATGGAAACCCCGCACCCATCCGGGTTCCTTCGAAGGTGCCGGCGTGCCCGGTCTCAAATGGCTCCAGAAGGTCAAGAAGGAATATGGGATGAAGGTCTGTACCGAAGTCGCCAACGAAAAACATGTTTACGAGTGCATGAAGTACGGAATAGACATGGTCTGGATCGGTGCGAGGACGACTGCCAATCCCTTCATGGTCCAGGAGATCGCGGATGCTCTTCATGACACGGACATCCCGGTGCTCGTCAAGAATCCTGTCAATCCCGACCTGGATCTATGGATCGGGGCCCTGGAAAGGCTCAACAGGGCCGGTGTAAAGAAACTCGGTGTCATACACCGTGGCTTCTCAACTACGCAGAAAATACCTTACCGCAATCTCCCCGGCTGGCAGATCGCAGTCGAATTGCGTACTCGTTATCCCCAGATTCCTTTCTTTGCCGATCCAAGTCACATGGGCGGCTCGCGCCAGTTCTTGAAAGAGCTCTCGCAGAGAGCCATGGACCTTGGCCTTGACGGCCTCATGGTCGAATCCCACTGCGACCCTTCATGTGCTCTGAGCGATGCTTCACAGCAACTTGTCCCCCAGGACCTCAAGACCCTGCTGGAAAGTCTGACAGTGAGGCAGAAACGTACCAATGACAAGGAGTACAACGAAAACATCGAGCAGCTCCGCGCAAGGATTGACGTGATCGACGAGAATCTTCTTATCTCACTTGGTTCCAGGATGGAAGTGTCCAGGAAGATGGGTGAGTTCAAGAAGGCCCACAACATTGCCATTGTGCAGGCAGAACGGTGGGAAGAACTCCTTGGTGACATGATTGCCAAGGGCAAGACCTACGGTCTTTCTGAAAAATTCATCATGGATGTCTTCAATGCCATCCACGAAGCCTCTGTTGCTGAGCAAAACCGCATACTGGAAGGCAAGTAAGTTTTGGATAATAATATCATTTGTATTACATTTGCATATTAACAATTATTATGTAATACAACTATGGAAACAATTGTAAGTCGGACACCGGCATCCTTCAGACTCAGGTCAGATCTTCTTGAACTTCTGAAGAAAAAAGCCAAGGCCAGTAACAGGAGTCTCAATAATTATGTTGAGAGTGCTCTAATGGAGTATGTCTATTGTGAACCTACTGCAGAAACTATGGAGGCTGCCAATGAGGTCAGGGCAGGTAGATATGCGGGACAACTTGATCTATCTGATTTCGAGACTTTTATGAAACAAGTAGAGAGTATGTAACCTGTGAATCTCTTATACCTTTATTCCTATGAAAAATATTCGCTACAGCACTAAGGCTCGGAAGGACCTGAAGAGATATGTAGGTTTTCCGGATAAGATGAAGAAGCTTTTTCTGGTTTTAAGATTATTGCAACTAGGATTTCCAATACCACCTGAGTTTAAACCGCATCTCCTTGTGGTCAGAATTGGAACGCATTCCGAGTTATTCAAAAAGTAATAGGATAAACTGCATTTTTAATAACCGATCTTTGACAATACTGTAATCCGTTCAGTTATTCTCTTTTTTATTCATTTATTTCCTTATAGTTAATAAGGTCTGTCTGAACTTGACTATTGTCAAATGGAAGCATTTGTATATAATCGTGAGAGGATCCCCATTTTTCCCTTTCACGTCGAACTGAACAAATGACCCAATAAGGCACATAAAAACCCCGGGAGCTGAGGCTTCCGGGGTTTAAGTGCATTGACAGTAGTCAAACGATTAGAATCCAGGGTTCTGGACGAGGTTGGGGTTGACCTGCATTTCGTAGGTCGGGACCGGCCATGTGAGCTTGTCAGTTCCGGCGGCAACTGTCCTCTGCTCGTAAGCAGCGCCCTTCATGATGATGAGCTCGGTGCCTTCCTGAGGAGTCCTGGCACCCATGCCGTCGCCCCAGCGCTTTAGGCAGCTCAGACGCAGACCTTCGCCTACAGTCTCCTTGAACCACTCGTTCTTGATGTTCTCCATGGTACCCTCGGTAAGGGTGGCATGCCTTGCAGACTGGAGAGCGTTGAGGATCTCAGTTGCCTTGGCGGTGTTGCCGGCCTGTGCATTGGCCTCTGCTGCGATCAGGTACATCTCTCCGATGAGGAGGGTCTTCCTGGCGTGGCGGGCCTGAGGTACGGTACCGGAGTTGAGAGCCGGGTTGTTGTAATACTTCGTGAAGGTGTAGAACTCACCTGTGCGGTATGATCCGGAGACGAAGTTGGGAATCGTGTTGCTGAACCAATGAGTGAAACGGAGGTCTCCCTCGTCATAAGCCTCGACCAGCTTCTTGGTAGGGAAGTAGTAGGAGCGGAAGTTGAGACCATGCTCACTGTCGTTGTTCGTCAGGGTGTAGATGTCATTGACGCCGTAGCCTTCGCTCTTGGAAGCGTACATTTGGATGATAGGCTCTGTACCCTCATCATTGATGTACTCGGCATCCATCTCCTCGTCGGTAGAGGCGAGCTTGTAGTGTCCGGTGTTGATGACACCCTCAGCGTACCTGGCTGCGTTGGCATAGTCCTTTATGTCAAGGTAGTACCTTGCATAGAGGGCGTTGACAGCGTCGATGGTAGGGTAGTCTGCCCTTGCTTTGCCAGTCTCACCGCTAAGGATAGCGGCAGCTGCGTCGAGGTCGGACTTCACCTGGGCGTAGACCTCTGCCACGGTAGCCCTTGCGGGCTTCTCAAGCTGGTCATACACGGTGATGAGCGGAACAGCAAGGTCAGAAGATGAACTGCTTCCGTAGGGCTTTCCGAAATGCCTTGCAAGATGCAGGTATGAGGAAGCACGGCAGAAGAGAGCCTCTCCCTTTACGAACTGTGCATAGTCCTTGAGGCTTTCGTCGACATTGTCGGCGTTGGCGATGAGGATGTTGTAGTTCTTGATGGCTCCGAAGTGGCCGGACCAGTGGTCACGGGTATTGTACTCACCATCGTTGAAAGAATCGTCGAGTCTGTGGACGGCTCCGTAGTTGTTACCATAGTCGATTGAGGCGTTGAAGTAGTCGCACATGACCTCCTGGGTCTGTGAGTAGACTCCATAGGAAGTGCTTCTGTAGGATGCGAGAACACCGTTTTCGAACTCGGAAACGTCAGTCTGGGTGAGCATGACAGGATCTCCCTCGATGTAGGCGATGGATGTCGTCGGAGTGAGATTCAGGTCGCAGGACGAAAGAACCAAAGCCATCGCCGCAGCGGCAATCAGTGAATATCTGAATGATTTCTTCATGACTTTCATTGTTTAATAATTAGAATGTAATCTCAATACCGCCGAGGTGCTGCTTGGTGTTACCGACCTTACCGTAGGAAAGGTTTGAGTTGACCTCGGGATCGATACCGCTGTACTTCGTGAAGGTGAGGAGGTTACGTCCTGTGTAGGTGATTCTCACTCCACTCAGGACACCGTGGGTCCAGTCGAGCCAGCGCTTAGGCAGGCTGTAGCCGACCTGGAGGTTCTTCAGACGGAGGAAGCTGGCGTCCTCAAGGAGGTGGGAGTCGAACTGCATCATGTAGTTCTGCCAATCAGGCCATTTTGCATCTGTATTCTGAGGAGTCCAGAAGTCTGCGACCATCTTGTGGGTGTTCATGCCGGCGAAGTAGCTCGGGTTGGCATAGAAGAATCCATCGTTGGAGATGAGGGTCTTGCCGAGAACGTAGGAGAAATCAGTTGCGAACGAGAGGTTCTTGTAGTGTCCGGAAAGACCGAAACCACCGTTGATAGGAGCGTAGCGGACCTTGCCGGAGTTCTGGGTCAGAGCGGCCTCGCTGAAGTCCCTGGTGGTCCTGGCGGGATCCTTGGTGGTCACGTTAGTGTCCTCACCGGGGAGGTACCATGTAGGAGCTCCGTCAGAGGGATCGATACCTGCGAACAGAGGGTAGTAGAAGGAAACGGGCTGGCCGACAACATAGGTGATACCTGTGTTGGCGATTGTCCATTCAGTCCTTCCGTCGAACAGTTCAGTGATGATCTGGCTGTTGTAGTTGAAGGTGGTGTTGAACCTGAGGTTGTAGTCCCTTGCCTGGAGGATGTCAACTCCGAGGGTGACGTCGATACCCCTGTTCCTCAGTCCGCCGACGTTGGCAGTCAGGCTTGAGAAACCTGTGGTGTAAGGGTAAGGAACATCCATGAGCATCGAGGATGTCTGCCTGTTGTAGAATGAGATGTCAAAGTCGAGGGCGTTGAACACACGGCCGGTCAGGGCGACGGTAAGCAGAGCCTGCTTCTCCCAGGTGAGGCCGTTGTTGCTCGGGCTTGAGATGATCTTGGAGGTCTTGGTAGCGTAGGAAGTGGTGGTACCGACCTTTGCAAGGGCGGCGTAGTCACCGATTCCGGCATTACCCTGTGTACCGTAACTGACCTTGAGGTTGAGGTCGTTGACCCATGATGCATCGCTCATGAAGCCTTCCTTCTTGATTTTCCACATGGCACCGGCGGACCAGAACCATGCATTCCTATGATCCCTACCGAACCTGGAGCATGCGTCGTTACGGACAGTGGCATCGATGATGTACTTGTCCATGTAGGAGTAGTCGGTGTGGGCGAAATAAGAGAGGAACTTGCTCTCTGTGTGGCTTTCGCTCATGCCGTAGGTGTCCTGTGTACCGTTCTGGAGGTTCATCAGGCGGTCATCAGTCTGGTTCGAAGATTCGGCATAGTAGTAATCGTAGAAGTTGGCGATACCCTCATGGCCGAGAAGGAAGGACATGTGGTTGTCCTGGTTGATGTCGAAGGAGTACTCGATGGTGTTGGTGATGGTGGCGGAGTACTCGAATTGAGTGGACTTACCCTTATTACCGGAACCTGCATTGGCATAGTAAGTAGGGTAGCTTAACCAGTTGTCGAGGACGATGTAGCCGTCGATACCGGCCCTGGAGACGAACTTCAGGTTCTTTACTGGCTCGATCTCAACATAGGCGTTGCCGTTGGTTCCGTAGCGGTCGTAACGGTCAGGGTTCTTGGCCATCTGGTACTGAGGAACTGGACGGCCGTCGGAGAATCTTTCTGCCGGTAGGTTGCCGTTCTCGTCAACTGCAGGATAGAGAGGGAGGAGGAGGAAGGAAAGACCACCCCTGGTGGAGTTTGACATACTTCCAGAGTCTCCCCAGTTGCTGTTCTGCTGACGCTTGTCGAGGTTCATACCGAGATTGACTCCGACCTTGAGCCAGTCCTTCGGACGGCCCTGGACATTGGAACGGAGGGTGTAACGGTCGTAGTAGTTGCCGATGGAGGTACCCCTCTGATGGAACTGTGAACCGCCGATCATGTAGGCGATCTTGCTTCCGCCGCCCTCGATGGTCACGTCGTTCTGGTACTGGGGGTTGTTGAACTGCTGGTAGTAGTTGTACCACTTTGTGTCAGCGTCGAGACCCTTGTCGGTGAAATTCCTCTTGATTTGTTCTGCGGTGTAGATGCCTGCGTCAATCCAGAACTGCTTCAGTTCGGGACCGCTCATCATGCTCTTGTAGAGAGTCATGTCTGCAAGGGTGGAAACACCGTACTGGGAACGGACGGAAACGGATGCCTTGGAATCATAGGAACCGCTCTTGGTGGTGACGTAGACGACACCGTTAGCAGCACGAGCACCGTAGATGGAGGTTGCGGAAGCGTCCTTCATGACGGTGATGTTCTTGATGTCATTAGGGTTCATACCCATGATGGCACGGCTGGATGAAGGAACACCGTCGATGATGTACAGAGGAGTGGAACTGGCTCCGAGGGAACCGATTCCGTGGATGGACATCGAGACAGCGTTGTCACCGGCGACACCTGAAGAAGAAAGGACGGACAGACCTGCAACCTGACCCTGGAGAGCATCAAGGGCTGAGGAAGAAGGTGCATTCTTCAAGACTTCAGATTTGACTGTGGCGACTGAGCCCACCAGGGAGCCCAACTTTTTAGCTGATCCATAACCCACGACGACAGCATCTTCAAGGACATTCTTGTCCTCCTGGAGTTGTACGTCGATGACGGCCTTCCCGGCCACGGGGACGGTCATTGTCTCGAAACCGATGACCGAAAAGACGAGTTTGCCGTTTGAAGGCACGCTGATGGAGTACTTACCGTTGGCGTCGGTAGAAGTACCGCTCAATGTTCCCTCAACCATGACGGTTGCTCCGGGAATCGGAGCTCCGTTCGAGGCTTCGGTGACCGTACCTGTTACGGTCACGTTTTGCGCAATAGCCATGCCGATGCTTGCGCACAGGCACAACAGCAAAGAGAATAACTTTTTACTCATAAGCTTAAACCTTAATTAAACTTAATATTTAGTTAAAGCTTATGTAATGGAATGGACTGAAACGGGTCTTAGAGGATTTCCAGCATCTTTTCAACACATCGTCGTTTCCGCTCCATGTCAGGGTGGACATATAGGTTCATTGTGGTGCCGACATTGGCATGACCCAGGAGGGAACTCAAGGTCTTGTAGTCGCAATCGGCTTCCACACATCGCGTAGCAAACGTGTGCCGGAGGCTGTGAACCTTCCTAGGAGGCAGCTTCATGGAGTCGGTGACCCTCCTGAAATTGTTCCTGAAAGTCTGTGGATCCGCGGGGGTGGTCCTTCCGGATGCTATGAAATAACTCTTGTTCCTTCCTTTCCGGAATTTATGGAGTATTTCTACAAGCAGTCCGGTTATCGGGACATCGCGAACTGAAGTGAGAGTCTTCGGCGGCCCGATCACTACTTCCGTGCGGCCTTTGCCATTTTCAAGGTGGTAAATCCTGTAGATTGTCTTAGAGATGTGGATGACGCGGTTGAAGAAATCCACGTCTTCCCATTTAAGGGAGCACACTTCACCGATCCTGAGTCCGCAGCAGAGGCAGATCAGAAGTCCTGTGTTCATGCTGGTAGGGTGATCTGAGAGGTAGTTCAGCAGCATCTTCTCTTCTTTGACAGGAAGTACAGACGGCTGGTTCTTCCTCTTGATCTTTTGCGGGAACCTTACATCCAGTACAACATTGTCGATCCACCCGCGCTTCTCGCCGAAGCGGACGATCATTTTCAAGACTACCAAGATACCTTTTAGAGTAGAAAGGGTCATACCCTTATCGACAGCTCCATCTACCAGTTCCTGCACCCTGTCGGGTGAGACATCCTGGAGATAGGTGAAATTAGGTTTCAAGTGTTTTTCGACAGTCAGCGAATATGCTGCCATCGAGCTGGCCTTGACATAGGCCCTCTTGTCGGCTTCCCATAGCTGGCAAGCGATATTAAATGGGATATGAGACATGGTTATTATGGTTATAAGTATTGATTTTATATGTATTAGCATATTAAATCGTATTATGTTAGAAAAATTGCATTCGTTTCAATCTGTAACCAAAAATTGGATTATTTGAACAATGTTTAAGGGCTGACTTTTGAGATTCGGAAAGCTTGATTGGATAAAACGATATAAATTCCACTTTTTTCTCATTTTTGGCCTTTAAAAACTGTTGCATTATTCCATTTTTATTACTTTATTTGTATGTCGGTTTTTGCAGTTTATGTACTCTTAAGGGCTAATTGTCCCCATTTTGACATTCCTGTTTATACCGGCCCAGAATAGTTGAGATTATCATCTATTTTATCACTAAATATTAAGTTTAATTAAGGTTTAAGCTTATGAGTAAAAAGTTATTCTCTTTGCTGTTGTGCCTGTGCGCAAGCATCGGCATGGCATTCGCGCAGAACATCACCGTCAATGGTACGGTGACGTCCGCCGAGGACGGGCTTCCGGTCATCGGAGCTTCCGTCTTTGTCCAGGGAACTACCAATGGCGCCATCACTGACGCTTCCGGTAAGTACACCCTCCGCAATGTCCCTTCAGGCAGCACCCTCGTGTTCTCATGCATAGGCATGCAGAACCAGACCAAGCCCGCAGCGGCAACCGTCAACGTGGTGCTCGCTCCTGACACCGAGATGCTCGAACAAGTCGTCGTCACGGCCCAGGGCCTCAAGAGAAAGGACAAAGCCATCGGTTACTCCACCGTCAAGATCGAGGGAGAGAACCTGACTATCGCCCGCCAGACCGACCTCGGCCAGTCACTTGCCGGTAAGGTCTCCGGAGCACGTTTCTATTCCCGCGCAGGAACATCCCTCGACGCTGGTTCCATCGTTATCCGTGGTACCTCTGCATTCAATAACATTTCAGGTTCCTCACCTATATTCGTTATAGATGGAACGATTGCAAGCCAGGGTGCCCTCAACATGGACGATATCGAGAGCATCAACGTCCTGAAGGGCCCTGCCGCTACCGCCCTTTACGGTTACCAGGGAGCAAATGGCGCCGTCATCGTCACCACACGTTCTGCCAAGAACGGTGAGACCCATGTCGAGTTCAGCCATACCACTACCATGGAGAAGTACTACAACCATCTTGACCTCCAGCATGAATATGGTGGCGGTTCATACGGACGCTACGGACAGTACTACGGCAACATGGAGAAATATGCCAACGACGACACCATGTCTCCTGCCTTCCTGCTTGGAAACTTCGAGAGCCAGAACCCTGACGGATCCTACAACTACGACTGGGGCGATGACGAGAACTGGGGACCGCGTTTCGACGCCAACACCATGGTTGCCTCAGCCCTCTACTGGGATCCTACCAGCAGCAAGTACATGCAGGCTGATCCCTACATTTCAAGGTTCAATCCTGCTGACATGTTCCGCACCGGCTGGACCAACACGACCAACATCGCGATTTCGACCTCCGGTAAGGGCTACAACAGCCGTATTTCCTTCACCAATACGGAACGTTCTACCATCAAGGACAACACTGATGCACAGAGGCGTTACCTCACGATGAAGACCACAATCGATCCCACCTCCTGGATGAAGGTCACCCTCGACTATAAGATGACCTACAGGAAGAATCACAATGGATCATCCGACGGATATGGCGAGCTCCTCAGCCCCCTGATGGACTTCGTCCAGTGGGGACACATGAACGTCAACATGAAGGACTACCGCGACTGGGAGCGTCCGGACGGCAGCGTCAGGACCTGGAACATCACTTCCAACACCAACTTCGCACCTGCCTTCCATGACAACCCCTTCGCCGTCATGCAGCTGCACAACAGCTACGGTGCAACCCTCTACAATGTCGTCACCGGTGACGTCGAATTCTCCCTCCCTGCCAACTTCAAGATCGGTGGCCGCGTAATGGGCAACATCTCCAACTACCACGGAGAAAGCAGGTATCACCAGGCTGCCAACATCAGGAACTTTACCTCTTACTATGGTGAGTCCCAGAACCATGCGATGACACTTACCTATCAGGGACGTATCACCTGGGACAAGAGCCTCATCAACGATCGCCTCGGCATCAATGCCGCAGCCTTCGTCGAGCAGCTCAACTACGACTACGGCACCCTCGGTGCCAACACCACAGACGGTCTCAGCATCCCCAGGTACTTTAACCTCGCCGCATCCAACGGTATCAAGGCTGCCTCCAATAGCGAGACCCACTACAAGACCCGCTCGGTCTACGGCAACCTCACTGTCGGTTTCGATGACACCTATTTTGTCGACCTGTCCCTGCGTAACGACTGGGATTCCAGGTTGCCTGAAGCCAGCAACCATTATCTCTATGGTGGAGCATCCGTGTCCATCATGCTGAACAAGTTTGTCAAGGCCAGCTGGCTCGACTTCTGGAAACTGCGTGCAAGTGCCGCCCAGGTCGGTTCGACCCTCGGTGCCTACTCAACGACCTATGTCTACGGTTCCAGTACCAAGTACAATGGCACCATCGCCGCCCAGAGCCAGTCCGCCACCCAGATAAATCCTGGTCTCAAGCCTACCATCTCCACTTCCTATGAGGTCGGTACCGAGTTCAGGATGTTCAAGAACAGGCTGCACGGTGACATCAACCTCTACAACCGCGACACCAAGAACCAGATCCTCAACCTGCCCGTCGCAGGCCAGACCGGTTACAACTCCCGTCAGATCAACACCGGTCTCGTGAGGAACAGGGGTATCGAGTTCGAGATCGGAGGTGACATCATCCGTACCAGGGACTTCACCTGGGGTGCAGACTTCAACATTGCGAAGAACGTCAACACCCTCGTGAACCTCTATCCCGGTTACGAAGAGTACTTCCTCGCCTACAACAGGTTCTACTATGACTTCGGTATCTATGCCAACGAAGGAAGCCCTGTCGGTGTGATGTACACCAAGGCACGTTGGGCCCGCAACGATGACGGCCAGCTCATCCTGGCAAAGAACACCACTACAGCCCAGCACAACTGGTGGGGTGATTACCGTCCTACCTACGAACTTGACAAGACGAAGTACATCGGTAACTTCCAGCCCGACTGGACCGGTGGTTTCTCTACCAACTTCCGTTACAAGAACTGGAACCTCGGCATGAGCTTCGACTACACCATCGGTGGCCAGATCTTCTCTTACTCCAACCTCTGGCTGACTGGTTCCGGTATGGCATCCTGGACAGCTGATGTGAACGACCGCGGCGTCAACGTCCGTGAGCCTGTCGCCAAGGGCGGCGGTGTCCATGTCGTCGGAGTTGACACTGACGGCAATCCTGTCGACACCTACATGCAGGCCACCTACTACTACCAGTATCAGGCCCAGTACGACAACGACCACTGGATGTATGACAGGACCTACCTGAAGATGCGTGAGGTCTCACTGACTTACGACTTCCCCAAGAGGTTCGTCAACAATCTCGGTATCGGCCTCAACAGCGCGAGCCTCTCGTTCGTCGCTTCCAACCCCTGGCTGATCTACTCTGCAGTTCCCAACTTCGACCCTTCAGAGTCCAGTACTGACTGGCTCGAGGGTGGACAGAACCCTTCATCAAGGACATTCGGTTTCACTTTCAGGTGCAGGTTCTAATTTAAATGGAGATCACTACTATGAGAATATTTAGAAAATCAATGCTTGCGGCCCTTGCCGTCGCCGCAACACTTACGAGCTGCAAACCCGGCGACTTCGGTGACATCAACCTTTCCCCGAACAGCCCGTCGACTCCTTACACGGACATGCTCTTCACCTATGCCTGCTTCTCGCAGAGGGGTTTCATCACCTCGACGAGCTACGACCTCTGGCAGGTCAGCTGGGCAGGATACATGGCTGAATCGGTGAACAACCAGTTCGGCGACCTCAAGACGACTTTCTACTTCGCTACGAGGGACTACTACTACACTCCGATGAAGAACCTCACCACCATCATCAAGATGAACACCGATGAGGAGACCAAGGACGCTGTAAACGTACGCCAGTTCGGTTCGAACAACAACCAGATCGCAGCATCGCTGACCCTCAGGGCCTGGTACATGATGCACCTTACCGACATCCTCGGTCCCCTTCCTTGGTCCGAGGCTTGGAAGGCAGATTCAGATGAGATCTGGTTCCCGAAGTTCGACTCCCAGCAGGAGATCTACACAGCCCTCTTCAACGATCTTGAGGAGGCCTACGGACTCTTCGACGAGAGCAGCAAGTTGACCAAGAACGACATCATGTACAACGGTGACATCGCCCGCTGGAAGAAGTTCAACGCTTCCCTGCGTATGGACATGGCTCTCAGGATTTCCGATGTCGACCCTGGTACAGCCAAGACACGTTTCACGACTGCCTACAACCAGGGTGGCATGACGGCTGCAGCAGACGGCTATCACTACAAGCATGACAACACCGCTACTTACGCTTACCTGTACTACATCGGTAACCTCAACTATGGCCAGAGGGATCTCCAGTGGGGACCCAACAAGTACATAGTCGACGCCATGAAGGAGTACAAGGATCCCCGTATGTTCATCCGCTTCACCATCGGTGACGATGCCTACCTCGGAAAGAGGGATGGCGACCCGACCGACTACGAGGCATACTTCGGAATCGAGTACGGCCAGAGGACCAATGACATGGTCCATCAGTGGGCCGACAAGTCTTGCTCGATCAGCCAGAAGTACTGCGCACAGACTGCCACTTATGGCCTCTTTACTGCTGCAAGAAGCCTCTTCAACGCAGCTGAGGCTGCCCTGCTTGGAATCATCTCCGCAGATGCAAGTTCTCTCTACGAGCAGGGTATCCGTGCTTCCTTCGAGTTTGAGGGTGCCGAAGGTGTTGACGAGTACATCGCCGCACACCCGCTCCCGTCCGACACTGCACAGGCCCTCTATGAGGTACGCATGCAGAGGTGGATGGCCGGCTTCCTGACTGACTCCATCGAGGCCTGGTCAGACTGGAGAAGGACCAACGTCCCTGCCATGAAACTCACTGAGTACCAGACAGAAAACAATGGTGGTCACACCGTCCTCCCTTATCGCCACACCTTCGAGTCCACTGACATCGACCGTAACCCGGAAGAGTACAAGAAGGCAATCGAAAGCTACTGCGGTGGCAGAGATGAGCGTTGGGACAGAGTCTGGTGGGACGTCGCAGACAACGAGTAGTCAGTCAAGTGCTATATGCCTAATGAGAAGGGACCCTTCGGGGCCCCTTCTTTTATTCTAGATTCTTCGGTCACGTTGTTCCCTCAGAATGACATGTCATCCTGAGCGCTAGCGAAGGATCTAATAGTCAGTGTGGAAATTTCTCAAGGCCTCGAGTAGTGAAGTCTCGAAGACCTCCTTTTCATGCTCGGAGAGGAAGCCGACCTCGATCGGCACCTGGAAGAGGCGCACCTTGAGGTCATGCGGGATATTCCCAAGGTCCAGGATCCTCTGGCAGTCCTTTTCTGTCGTTGCCACGACTGCGGTGGGATGCTCTCTGACTGCGTTCATGATCCGGCGGACGTCGTACTTGGTGTACTTGTGATGGTCCTCGAAGCAGAACCGCTTGACAATCTTGTGTTCGTCGCTGAGGTACATCCGCAGGGGAGTGTCCTTCGCTATTCCTGAGAAGAGGATTAGTTTCTGTGAATAGGCGTACCTGGGATCAGCCTCTTCGAAGATGGGGTTGAGGGCGCTGTACCAGATGGTTGTGAAGAGCAGGATCTTTTCCTTCCCTTTTCTGTCTGTGCCCTTGCAGGTCATTGTGTCATAGTCCTTGAGACCGAAAGTCTGGGCCCACTCGATCTTCTTTGAGTCTTCGAGGTAAGCCGGACATTTTGAGACTATGATTATGTCAGCTGCGCTGAATCTTTCCGGGAGGTCGCGGAGCCGTCCGAAGGGGAGGAGCTTGTCCTTGTAGGTGGGACGGTTGAAGTCGACCAGGATTATGTTGTAATAGGCTCTCAGGGCCCTGTACTGGAAGGCGTCGTCGAGTACGATCAGGTCAGCCGGGGCGATTTCTTCGCTTGCACTTTTGCGGGCTTTTTTTTCCGTTTTGAGTTTCTCGGGATGGCAGAGCAGGTCGCAGCCCTTGACCCTGTGACGGTCAACTGCGACTGTCACCCCCGGGAATTTCTTCTTTATCTGGAGAGGCTCGTCACCATATTCCTTGACAGATCCGTCCCTTTTCACGATCTGGAAGCCTCTGCTTGCCCTGAGGTGCCCCCTTGAGAGGACTGCGATGTCTTCATAGGCCCATTCATCGCTCTTGAGGAGGGTTCGAAGGATCATTTCAGTGTGGGGAGTCTTGCCTGTACCGCCGGCGGTGATGTTGCCGACGCAGATCGTGGGGACCTCGCAAGTGCTGACCTTGCGGATTCCATGGTCGTAAAGATAGTGCCTCAGCTTGAGTGTTAGATAATACGGGGCAAGGATGATCTTGTCAAGCATAGGCCACAAAGATACAAAAAACGAGTTATTTCTTGATTATCTAATCTCATTTTCTCCTATTCTCCTTCTCTTCCGCCTCAGGCCATTCTTTTCTCCTTTTCTTTCGTCTCAGGTCCTCCTTTGGCTATGATAACGCCCAAATCCTTCCCTCGTACCCACCTGTGGTGTCTGTCAGGGAAGGAAAGTGCCGATTTCCTGACCTTTTAACCACCTAGGTCTCGTGTTGCGAGAACAAATGGGTCGGGAAAAAAGGGAACGGGAAAGAAAAAGGAACGGGAAAGAAAAGGCAAGGGTTAAGGGTTAAGGGTAAAGGGGAAAGTAAGGGAAGTAAAGTATAGTAAGGTAAAGTAAGTTAAGGTAAGTTAAGGTAAAGTAAGGTAAAGTAAGTTAATAAAGTAAGGTAAGGGGAATGTAAAATAAAGGGAAGGAGGTGTCAGACGCCGTAAACGTTTGAAGATTCGAGGAGGGGAGTTTCGCCCCATTTTTCGGAAATATAATCGAGGAGGCGGAGGACTTCGTCGGGATCGTTTTCGGTTACGAGGCGCATACGGGTTTCCTTGAAGTCGGGCAGACCTTTGAAGTAGCAGCTCAGGTGGCGGCGCATCTCGTAGACGCCGACGGGAATACCCTTCAACTCAACCGAGAGGCGGAAATGCTTCTTGGCGAGCTCCACGCGTTCCTTTATTCCTAAAGGGGGAAGTTCCTCTCCGGTCTGGAGGAGATGCTTGATTTCCTTGAATATCCATGGATGCCCGAAGGAAGCCCTGGCGACCATGATTCCGTCCACCCCGTAACGGTCGAAGGCCTCCTTGGCCTTTGCGGCTGAATTGATGTCGCCGTTACCTATTATAGGAATATGCATCCTGGGATTGTTCCTGACCTCTCCGATAAGGGTCCAGTCCGCTTCGCCTTTGTACATCTGGCAGCGTGTGCGACCGTGGATGGTAAGAGCCTGGATCCCGCAGTCCTGCAGTCTTTCAGCGAGCTCCACGATGATCTTGCTCTTGTCGTCCCACCCCAGGCGTGTCTTGACAGTGACCGGCTTTCCGACAGCCTCGACGATGCGTCGTGTGATCATCACCATCTTGTCGGGCTCTTTCATCATGCCGGACCCGGCTCCTCGTGCGGCGATCTTGCTCACGGGGCAGCCGAAATTGATGTCTATCAGGTCGCAGCCGTGTCCACCTACTATCTCCTCGGCGTGGTCGGCCATCCTGGCCGCTTCGACCATGGCGTCTGGGTCGCTTCCATAGATCTGGATACCTATCGGGGCCTCCTCGTCAGAAGTCTTGAGTTTGGCATATGCCTTCTTGGCATCGCGGATCAGCCCTTCGGCGGGAATGAACTCGGTGTAGACCATGTCTGCTCCCTGCTCACGGCAGATTCCCCTGAAGGATGCGTCCGTCACATCCTCCATCGGTGCCAGCAGCACCGGCCTTTCTCCTAAATCTATGTTGCCGATTAGCATATCTCCCGCAAAATTACTATTTTTGTCTGATAAAACGGAAAACGATGAGAGAGATTAAAACCATAGGAATCCTGACTTCCGGTGGAGACGCCCCAGGAATGAATGCAGCCATCAGGGCCGTCACCCGCTCTGCAATCTTCAATGGCTGGAAAGTCTACGGAATATACCGGGGCTACGAGGGCCTCATCGGAGGAGATTTCAAGGAACTCACGACCGAAAGCGTCAGCAATACCATCCAGAAGGGAGGCACCATCCTGAAGACAGCCCGCAGCAAGGAGTTCATGACTCCCGAAGGCCGTGCCCAGGCCTATGCCAACCTCCAGAAGTTCGAGGTGGACGCCCTGATAGTCATCGGAGGCAACGGATCACTAACCGGAGCCCAGGATTTTGCCAGGGAATATGACATCCCGGTGATAGGTCTGCCCGGTACGATAGACAATGATCTCTACGGGACGGATACGACCATCGGCTATGACACTGCCTTGAACACCATTGTCGAATGCGTGGACAAGATCAGGGACACTGCAAATTCCCACGACCGTATATTCTTTATAGAGGTAATGGGCCGCGATGCCGGTTTCCTTGCGCAGAATTCCGCGATAGCCGCCGGAGCAGAGGCTGCCATCATCCCGGAAGACCAGACCGACATCGACCAGCTTGAGCAGTTCATCGCACACGGTTGCCGCAAGAGCAAGAACAGTTCGATAGTCATAGTGTCGGAGAGCAAGAAGGACGGAGGGGCGATGCATTATGCCGAGAGGGTGAAGAAGGAGTACCCTGGATATGATGTCAGGGTGACCATCCTGGGCCATCTTCAGAGAGGAGGGAGTCCTTCGGCCCATGACAGGATCCTCGCGAGCCGTCTCGGCTACGCTTCCATCCAGGCCCTCCTGGAGGGACAGAGGAACATAATGGTCGGCATTTCGAATGACAAGATTGTCTACGTCCCGATCAGCAGGGCGGCCAAGCAGAACAAGCCAATCAACAAGGAACTGATTGACGTGCTGGCTGTTCTTTCGATATAGGCGGATTTCGTTTGATTAAATCAAAAATATTTGCTACCTTTGCGACCCCTATAATGTGTAGGGATCGCAATTATTTTATGTTAAACCATTAAAGATCAAGACAGTGGACACACTTAGCTACAAAACAGTCTCCCTTAACAAGGCAACTGTAAAGAAAGAGTGGGTCGTCATCGATGCCACGGATCTTCCGCTTGGCCGTCTTGCTTCCAGGGTTGCTCTTGTCCTCCGTGGCAAGACCAAGCCGGGATACACCCCCCACGTGGATTGCGGTGACAACGTCATCGTCATCAACGCTGAGAAGGTGGCCCTCAAGGGCGACAAGATGGACAATCGCGTGTACGTTCGCTACACCGGTTACCCGGGTGGCCAGCGCTTCACCACGCCGAAGGAAATCCTTGCAAAGAGACCCGCTGAACTCGTGAGGAGGTCCGTTAAAGGAATGCTCCCTAAGACACGTCTTGGTGACAAGCTCATCGGCAACCTTCATGTTTATGCAGGCCCCGAGCATCCTCATCAGGCGCAGAATCCTAGAGAAATTAAGTTGAACGAAATCTAACAGAGCAAATGGAACAGAAAAACGCCCTTGGAAGACGTAAATCAGCCGTCGCTCGTGTTTACCTTTCGGCCGGTGCTGGCAACATCACGATCAATGACCGCCCCCTCGAAGACTACTTCAAGAGCGGCTCTCTCCAGTACATCGTGAACCAGCCTTTCGCCGTCACAAAGACTGAAGGTCAGTTTGACGTGAAGGTGAATGTCGTCGGTGGTGGTACCAAAGGCCAGGCCGAGGCTATCAGGCTCGGAATCTCCCGCGCCTTGAGCGATCTCGACAGAGAGGCTTACCGTCCCGCTCTCAAGGCCGAAGGTTTCCTCACCCGCGATTCCCGCGAGGTCGAAAGGAAGAAGCCCGGTCAGCCGAGCGCACGTGCCCGCTTCCAGTTCAGCAAGCGTTAGTTTGCTGCAGCCGGAACGCTGTTTTTACGTTTTTGCACAGTCCGGTGCAACCAATCCAGCCTTTTATTGGCAGGATGCCGAGACTGCGGAAAATCCCGGAGACTGGCTTTTCTCCATTACTGCCGGGATTGAAGTAAAGAGTTATCAAACAGAAAAAAGTTAAACAAAATGCCACGCACAAATTTCCAAGAACTTCTTGATGCAGGCGTACATTTCGGCCACCTGGCCAGGAAATGGAATCCCAAGATGGCACCTTACATCTTCGACCAGAAGAACGGGATCCACATCATCGACCTGCACAAGACCATCGTCAAGATAGACGAGGCTGCCGATGCAATGAAAGAACTTGCGCGCTCAGGCCGCAAGATTCTCTTCGTCGCCACCAAGAAACAGGCGAAGGAGATCGTTGCTGAGAAGGCAACGGCAGTCAACATGCCATCGATAACCGAGCGCTGGGCCGGCGGTATGCTTACCAACTTCCCGACCATCCGCAAGGCTGTCAAGAAGATGAACACCATCGACAAGATGAAGGAAGACGGTACTTTCGAGAAGCTCGCCAAGAGGGAGCGTCTGCAGATCAACCGTCAGAGGGAGAAGCTCGAGAAGAACCTCGGTTCCATCAGGGATATGAGCCGTCTTCCCTCCGCCCTCTTCGTCGTCGACATCCAGAAGGAAGCCAACGCTGTCAAGGAGGCCAACCGTCTTAACATTCCGGTATTCGCAATGGTTGACACTTGTTGCGATCCCACCCCGATTGATTATGTGATACCGGCCAATGATGACGCTACCAAGTCCATCGAGCTCGTCATGAACATCCTCTGCCAGGCCATCGAAGAAGGTCTCGCCGAAAGGAAGCTCGAGAAGGATAAGGAAGCCGCCGAAGAGACTGCTGAAGGCGAGGCCCTCGCAAATCCTACCGGCAAGAAGCTTCGCGCCCGCAGGGGAGCAAAGCCTGTCGAGGTTGCTGAGGAGGCTGCCCCGGCTGCTGAGCCCGTCGAGGCATCAGCTGACGAAGAACCCAAGGCTGAATAATTTAAAAAGAAACGACTTATGGCTATTACTGCACAAGACGTAATGAAACTGCGCAAGATGACTTCCGCAGGCATGATGGATTGCAAGAACGCCCTCAATGAGGCTAACGGCAATTTCGAAGAGGCTGTGAAGATCATCCGTGAGAAGGGTAAGCTCGTGGCCGCCAAGAGGGCTGACCGTGAGACTTCCGAAGGAGCTGTGCTCGTACGCACCAATGGTGACAAGGCCATCATCGTATGCCTTGGTTGCGAGACCGACTTCGTTTCCGCTACTCCTGATTTCAAGGCTCTTGCCGCTGAGATCGCCGACGCTGCTATCGCCGCTTTCCCGGCCGATGCAGAGGCTCTCAAGGCTTGCAAGTGCTCCAATGGTCACACCGTTGAGGAGGAGATTTCCGCCCAGACCGGCAAGACCGGTGAGAAGCATGTCCTTGCTTACTATGCAGCAGTTGAGGCTCCTTACGTGGCCCAGTACATCCATTTCAATGGAAAGCTTGGCGCCATCGTCGCTTTCAACAAGCCCGTCCCCGAGGATCTCGGCAGGGCCGTTGCCCAGCAGGTTACTGCAATGAACCCGGTTTCCGTTTCCGAGAATGACTGCCCTAAGGAGGTCATCGAGAACGAGCGTGCCGTTGCCATCCAGAAGACAAAGGACGAGCAGGTTCAGAAGGCTGTTGACGCTGCCCTCAAGAAGGTCGGCATCAATCCTGCCCATGTCGACAGCGAGGATCACATCGAGTCCAACACTGCCAAGGGTTGGATCACTCCCGAGCAGGCCGCCCAGGCCCGCGAGATCATCGCCAAGGTCGGTGCCGAGAAGGCTGCAAACCTTCCCGAGCAGATGATCCAGAACATCGCCAATGGTCGTATCCAGAAGTTCCTCAAGGAGAACACCCTTGAGAACCAGGATTTCGTCCAGTCCGATGAGAAGGTCTCCGTCGCTGCTTACATCAAGTCCGTCGACCCTGAGGCCAAGGTTCTTTGCTTCCGCCGTTATTCCCTTAACGACTAGGAATATTAATGACTATATAGAAAAGGCGACCGTTCCCCGGCCGCCTTTTCCATTTCACCATAGTTCCATAAAAAACGCCGCGTGCATCCCTGCAAGCGGCGTTTCAATTCTAACCTAAAACTTAACCTATGAAAAAACTATTCGATGCATTTTATTGCAAAATTGATGCCATGGTTAAGTATTTATAAAAATCCTATTCTTCTTTCAAGCTGACCTTGATGATCTTGACTGGCATGACAGGTTTGTCGCGGTTGTCAGTGGCGACCTGCGCGATCCTGTCGATTATGTCGAATCCCTTGATAGTCTCACCATAGACAGTGTAAGCTCCGTCGAGCTGGGCGCAGGCTTTTTCATCCTGGACGATGTAGAACTGTGATCCGGAGGATTCCTTCATGGGATTCGCTACATCTCCGCGCCTTGCTGCTGCAAGGGCTCCCTTCTTATGCTTGTATTCGGGAACGAATTCAGCGGGGATGGTGTAGCCCGGTCCGCCCTGGCCGTATTTTGCAACGGCTGCAGCCGAGGTGTCACGTGTGAAGGGGTCTCCACCCTGGATCATGAAGCCGTTGATGACCCTGTGGAAGAGGAGGCCGTTGTAATAGCCTGTCAATGCGAGTTTCTCGAAATTATCCCTGTGCTTGGGAGTCTTGCTGTAGAGTTTGACAGTGATCGTGCCTAGGTTGGTCACGATGTCGAAGACCGGTTCTTCCGGGAGTGTTGCCATCTTTTCCATTGCTGTTTTTTCTTTGGCAGCCTGCTGGGCTGCTTCGATTGAGTCGAGCCTTGCCTGCTCCGCCTGGGCGGCTTCAGCCTTCTTTGATGAGTTACCGCAGCTGAATGCCGTCAAGGCAGCAGCTGCAAGCGCGATTCCGAAAACTAAATTCTTCATATTCATTGAATTAGAATTTGCGATAGTTGTAGCCGAGGATGTCGTAGATCTTGAAGGATTCGGCCTTCATCGATGAGGCGAATCTGTCGAAGTCCTTGTCTGAGGGCTTGCACCACTGGATCTCCGAAAGGGCTGCCATCCTGGGGAGGAGCATGTACTCGAGGTACTCGGGAGTGCCGATGTACTCGGTCCAGAGATTGGCCTGGACTCCGAGGATGTGTTTCTGCTGGGAGGCGTCAAGGCCATCAAACGGCTCGTAGCCGTAGACCTTCTCGATAGGGAGGTTTCCGCCGATTGCGAGAGGTTCCTTCTCCTTGTCCTCGCTCTGGTAGTAGTCGAAGTAGCAGTAGGTGTTCGGGGTCATGATGACGTCGAATCCCATGCCGGAAGCCTGGACTCCGCCCTTGACGCCCCTCCAAGACATCACGGTCGCTCCGGGAGCGAGCTCGCCTTCGAGGATCTCGTCCCAGCCGATAATCTTGCGGCCTTTGTCGTTGAGCATCTTCTGGACGCGTGCGGTGACATAGCTCTGTAGATACTGTTCTGCAGTGTGCTTCTCGTCGGCCTTTATGCCGAGGGCCTTGATCCTGGCCTGGCAGTCAGGGCACTTCTCCCACTCCGTCTTGGGGCACTCGTCTCCTCCGATGTGAATATATTCGGAGGGGAAGATCTCGAGAAGCTCTGTGAAGACATCCTCGAGGAAGGTGAACATGGTCTCCTTGCCGGGGCAGAGCACCTGGTCGGATATTCCCCACTTGGTCCAGACCTCATAAGGGCCTCCTGTGCAACCAAGCTCAGGATAGGCGGCGAGGGCACCGAGCATGTGGCCGGGAAGGTCTATTTCGGGAATCACGGTGATTCCAAGGGAGGCTGCGTAGGCAACGACTTCCTTAAGCTGTTCCTGGGTATAGTAACCACCGTAGCGGACTCCATCATTTGAGTTGAAGTCCTTGCCTATCATGGTGCCGTTCCTGAAGGCACCGACTTCGGTGAGGCGGGGATATTTCTTTATTTCAATCCTCCAGCCCTGGTCTTCGGTGAGATGCCAGTGGAAGCGGTTGAGCTTGTAGACTGCCATGATGTCGAGGTACTTCTTGACCTCTTCGACACTGAAGAAATGCCTGGCGCAGTCAAGGTGCATGCCCCTGTAGGCGAACCTGGGCTTGTCCTTGATAGAGACACAAGGGAAGAGGAACTTCTGCGCAGGGTCGATCGTGTCGCTGAAGATCGCAGGATCGGTGAGCTGCTTCAGCGTCTGGATTGCGTAGAGAAAGCCGTTGTAGGCGGAAGCCTTCACGACGCAGTTCTTCTTTGTGATGTCGATGGAATATTCCTCATCTCCCAATGATGAGTCCTTCAGGAAGAAGAACCCCTTAGCCTTTTTCATGTCGAGGGACTTCTTGAGGCCTACCGGAGTGGCGAAGGAATTGGTCCTGCCGCTAACGTAAGTGATCCTGTCGGCCAGTCCGCGGATCAGGGACATGCTCTTGGAGTCTATCTCGAGGTCACAGTTGAAGATAGCGCCGGTACCCTTGAATGTTCCTGAGCCGATTTCGACGCTTTGGGGATAAGGGATGACGTTGATCACTGTCTCGGTCTTCTTGGCCGAGAGCGCAGCCGGGATGAGGAGGCTCACCAGGGCGCAGATTCTGAAAAACTTTTTCATTTATTTTACTGATGTTTCACGCAAAAATACCTAGGCAATTTACAAAATTCCTAGTAGATGAGCAAACCGAGCAGTCCGCCAGCGAGCAGGATCGGGATCGGCCCTATCTTGAACACCAGTGAAGCTACGACTGCTGCTGCGAAAAGCACCCAGCTGATCCAGTCCGAGAAATTCTCCTTCACAACGCTGATGTCAGGAATGGATGCTGACCAGTCAACCTTGAACATTAGGATAAGGGCGGCTGCTCCGATCAGACCGACGACGGCCGGCCTGAGCCAACTCATCACTCCTTCGAAAATCTTGTTGCCCTTGAACTTGGTGTAGAAACGGACTATCGTAAGGACAATCAGGAAGGAGGGGAGTACCACGGCAATCGTTGCCGTCAGGGATCCCAGGATCCCGACCAGGTGGCTGGCTCCGGCCTGGTGCATGACCTCGTAGCCGACATAGGTGGCACTGTTGATGCCTATAGGTCCCGGAGTCATCTGCGAAATGGCCACGATGTCTGTGAAGGCACTCTCACTGAGCCAGGAATGAGTCACTACAACCTGGGTCTGGATGAGTGAAAGCATGGCATAACCCCCGCCGAAGGTGAAGAGACCGATGACGAAGAACACCCAGAACAGCTGGAGGAAAAGGACAGGATCAACCATTTCCGGACCTCCTTTCTTTCCATAGGGTGAAACAAAGTGCAAGGACTATCAGCACCAGGAGGATGTAGATAGGGGAGAAATTCATGAAGGCGACCAGGAACAGCACCAGGAAACTGATGCACCAGGCCCACCAGGTCTTGTTGCCCTTGCGCGCCATGTTGATCATCGGTACCGCGATCAGGGAAACCACTACGGGGCGTATGCCTTTGAATATGCGGACAACCACAGGATTGTCCTGATAGCCGGTGAACAGCATTGCAATCAGCAGGATGATGAGGAAGGAGGGAAGAATTGAGCCGAATGTGGCTGCGAGGCTCCCCTTGAATCCGCGCATCTTGTAACCTGCAAAGATGGACATGTTGACAGCCAGCACTCCAGGAGCGCTCTGGGCCAGGGCTATGATGTCCGGTAGCTCTTCATCGGAAAGCCAGCCCTTCTTGACCAGTTCCTCCCTGATCAGCGGAATCATCGCGTACCCGCCTCCGATCGTGAAGGACCCGATCTTCGCAAAAGTTATGAATATGTTCCAGAGTGAGACCATCTCAGCCTTTGACCATGGCGGATACGGTTTCACGGGCGGTCCTGCCGTCAGCTCCATGAGAGGAGGAGTGGAATTCGCGGAGTCCCGCAGAAATCTCTAGCTGACCTATATTCCCGGGCCTGACTCCTGACCCGGCCATGATAACGATCCTGCCGGCAGCACGGTCCACGAGTTCCTTGAGCGTTGGGGCTCCATCGTTGACATTCGTGGCGTGGCCGGCTGTAAGAAGGCGGTTGCAACCGAGCGAAATGATGTCTTCCAGGGCTTTCAGAGGGTCGTTGCATTCGTCGAAAGCGCGGTGGAAGGTGACGCTCAGCCCCTCGGCAGCCTCCATCATCCGCCGCATGGCATCCATGTCCACGGATCCGTCAGGCTTGAGGGCCCCGATAACTACACCATTTACTCCCATGTACTTGCACATCCTTATAGACTCGACCATCTCCTCGATTTCCTCTTCTGTGTAGACGAAGTCACCGCCACGGGCACGGATCAGTACGTTTACAGGGACAGCCACTTCAGAAAGCACCTTAGTAATGTTGTCCCTGGAGGGGGTAACCCCGCCGCAGGGCAGGTCTTCGCAGAGTTCGATCCTTCCTGCGCCACCGGCCTGGGCTTCCAGGGCTTCTCCGCTGTCGGTGCAGCAGCATTCCAGGAACCTTCCCGTCGTGCCGATGCCCTCGAGTTCGAGAAGGAGTTCGGGGCGGCAGATGTCAGCCATGAGGAAGTGCATGGGGACACCCTTCCAATGGTTTCCGAGAGTGTCCACTATAGCCTTGATATCCTCTTCGTGCTTGATGTACACCCTGATGGCTTCGAAGCGGAAGCGTGGGCATCCTGGGAATATATTCCCCGGAGCTACAAGATGCTCCATCACGTCTATGGCAGCCTCGCTCTGGAGACGGCCGTCGGTAGAGATTTCGCTGTTCTCGCCTTTGATCGCCGCCGTGCCGGAGACAAGTACCGTGCTGTCAAGAAGCCTTGCCCTTTCGAACTTCGGAGTGGTCTTTACGGCTACCTTTCCTTCTTTCAGGACTTTGTTGGAATACTTATGAGCAGGTACCTGGATCGGATTGTCGATGGGTTTGCTTATCCCTGCGCATCCTTTGACGGCGTAGACAGAGACCGTCACTCCTCCCTCGGAGCATCCGATGCCGGTTGCTGCAGGGTAGCCTTCCTTCCAGTCGCCGCTTGAATAGAACTCGGACCTTGCATCGTTGAACATCTGGTAGTTCTGGAGCCCATCACTAGTTTTGGTGATGTCCTGGATGTAATTCCACTGGCGGACGATGTCGGTGACAAGGAAACCTTCTGCTTCAAGAATCTCACTCAGCCTTCCGAAAACCTTTCCGGCCTGGACAGCAGTGTCTCCCTCGTAAGGGAAATGGATTCCCTTGGAGATAAGCTCGGAACCTTCCTGGTTCCGGATGACAAGGTAGTCGTCATTGAACTCCACAGTACCGTCTCCTCTGAGGTAGAGCACTTCGGCTGTCAAGGTGGTTCCAACGGGCTTCTGGGCCACGCAGGTGACCATCGGAGCGGCTTTTCCGAAGTATTCCTTGCAGCAGGAGACCATGGCGGCCTCGCCCTCAAGGTAGCCCTTTTCCCCTTCTGCATCGAAGAAAAAGACTATTCCAAGGACCAGATGATCCTTGCCTACCTTTTCCAGGATGTCCTGGCAACGGGAAGTAATACTTCCGGATTTGTGAGTCGTGATTATCTTGAGGTACTTATCGCTTGTCATCAGGATTGACTTTCTTATAAATCGTACAAAGTTCGTTAAAAATCCGCTATTCTGAAAATACCTATAAATGGTGATTGGTACGAAATGATTTAATAACTAATTTTGCGTGATGAAATTGTCTGACCTGAATACAGGAGGAACCGGCGTCATTGTCAAGGTTGGCGGCCACGGGAATTTCCGGAAGAGGCTCATCGAGATGGGCTTCATCCCCGGGAAAAAGGTCAATGCCATTCTCAATGCCCCTCTCAAGGACCCTATCGAGTACGAGATAATGGGTTACAAGGTGTCGTTGAGGCGCGACGAGGCTTCCCTCATCGAGATTTGTTCAGAAGAAGACTTCAATTCCGAAAAGAACGGCACCGTCAGGGTAGCCCTCGTCGGCAATCCCAACTGCGGCAAGACATCCCTTTTCAACCTGGCTTCCGGAAGTCACGAGCATGTGGGCAACTACAGCGGAGTGACCGTGGATGCCAAGGAGGGTCATTTTACCTACAAGGGGCGGAGACTTATCTTCGTCGACCTTCCGGGCACATATTCCCTTTCAGCCTTCTCTCCGGAGGAGCGCTACGTCCGTGAGAACCTCGTCGAGAAGACTCCCGACGTGGTGATCAACGTTGTCGACGCTTCGAACCTCGAACGCAATCTCTACCTTACCACCCAGGTCAAGGACATGAACCTCAAGGTCGTGATGGCCTTGAACATGTACGACGAACTCAAGAAGAGGGGAGATCGCATCGACACCAAGTGGCTGGGCCACCTTATGGGGATGCCGGTCTGTCCGACCGTCTGCAGGACGGGTGAGGGTGTCGACCAGCTTCTGGACACAGTCCTGGAGGTCGCTGACAACGAGGGCCCCGGAGAACCGGTTTCCGCTGACAAGATAGCTTCCGGTGATGATTCCGAGGACATCGAGAAGAGGTACCAGTTTATCCATGATGTCCTTTCAAGGACATACGTCAGGCACATCGAACCCGTAGGTGACAAGTCATGGACCGAAAGGATCGACTCGGTGGTCACCAACAAATGGGCGGCCTTCCCGATATTCCTTGTCATCCTCTACCTGATCTTCCAGGCGACCTTCACCCTGGGCGACTACCCGATGAACTGGATCGACTGGCTCGTCGGCAAGTTCGGGGACTTCGTGGCTGCCTTCATGAAGGATGGCTGGCTGAAGGATGTACTTGTGGACGGAGTAATAGCAGGAGTGGGCAGCGTGCTCGTCTTCCTGCCCAACATATTGATTCTCTATTTCTTCCTTTCCATCATGGAGGACACTGGCTACATGGCCCGTGCCGCCTTCATCATGGATAAGCTGATGCACAGGATAGGCCTGCACGGCAAGTCATTCATCCCGATGGTCATGGGATTCGGATGCAACGTGCCGGCCATCATGGCAACCAGGGCAATTGAAAGTCGAAAGAGCCGGCTTATCACCATAGCCATAATTCCTTTCATGTCGTGTGCCGGCCGGCTCCCGATTTTCGTCCTCCTGGCAGGTGCCTTCTTCCCCAACCATTCGGCTCTCGCCCTTCTGGGAATATATTTCCTCGGGGTTCTCCTCGCCATCCTTTCAGCGATGATCCTGAGCCGTTTCGTCAAGGAAGACGACCTCCCGTTCGTCATGGAGCTCCCTCCTTACCGTGTCCCCACCGGGAAAGCCCTCTGGAGGCACACTTGGGAGAAGGGAAAGCAATACCTTGAGAAGATGGCCACCACCATCCTCATCGGTTCGGTTGTCATCTGGTGCCTGGGTTACTTCCCGCGTTCGGGCCGTGATGTAGAGTACCAGCAGGAGCATTCCTACATCGGCCAGATCGGCAAGGCGGTAGCTCCTGCCCTCGATCCTCTTGGTTTCAACTGGAAGATGGACATAAGCCTCCTTTCCGGAGTGGTCGCCAAGGAACTGGTTGTCAGTACCCTCGGGGTCATGTATTCTTCCGATGCCGCAGCTGACGAGGACAGCACGCAGCTACAGTCTGCCCTCACTTCATCCGTAAGCCTGCCTGCCGCGGTGGCTTTCATGCTGTTCATCCTGCTCTATTTCCCTTGCATTGCCACCTTCGTGGCCATAAAGAATGAGACAGGAAAGTGGAAATGGGCGATTGCGGTCTGTACTTATACTATGATCGTCGCCTGGCTGTGCGCCTATGTGGGTTTCCACATTACGGCATTGCTGATTTAATTTAGTATATTTACTCCCATGAAAGATATCTTCACCCCTGACATGCGATTGTCGGACATGATCGACATGAACTACAGCCTGATGCAGGTTATTTCACGCATGGGAATAGGCCTTGGCCTTGCAGGAATGACTGCCGGCGAGGCATGCAGCCATTGCGGACTGGACGAGCGCACTTTCATGCTCATCTGCAATGTCTATTCATTCCCTGAATATGTCCCGTCCCAGGCGGACATTTCAGCCGCGAACATTCCTGACATCGTCAGGTATCTACGCGGATCCCACGCTTACTACACGGGTAAGGCCCTGAGCAATCTCGAGTCGTCTTTCAACAGCCTTCTCGAGCCCTGTGATGTCGGCAGGAAGACAGCTATCACGAAGTTTTTCGTGGACTACAAGTCCGAGCTTGTAAAGCATTTTGCCAGGGAAGAAGACGAGGTGTTCCCTTACATCGAGGCTCTGCAGAATGGAAATAAGCCTGAAGGCTATTCCATCGACCAGTTCGAGGAACATCATGAGAGCGTGGATGAGAAGCTCGAGGACATGAAGAACATCGTGATGAAGTACCTCCCGGAAGAATGTGATCCTGAGATGAGGATGTGGGTACTGGTGTCCATCTACAGCCTGAGGGACGATCTGAGGCGCCATACCTACGTCGAGGACAACATCCTTGTGCCTGCGGTAAGAAACCTTGAGAACAATGGAGAATAGGAAGTCAGTAGCCTTGATAGTACCCTCCGACATCGTAGCGAGGGGATTGGGAAGCATCCTGGAAGAGTCCGGTGAATTCCATGTCGAGGAGGTCTTCCATGATTTCTCGAAGGCTGCCGAGTCCAGGCTTCGCGGCATGGATCCTGATGTGGTGGTCATAGATCCTGTGGTCCTTGACTTCAGGAGCCGCCGTGAGGGCAGGAACATGCTTCTGGATGTCTGTGATTCGATAGTCATCGCTCTTGACGGCCCCGGAGTTACAGAAGATGTCCTCAAGCTCTACGACGGTTCGGTCTCCATTTATGACAGGCCATCCGATCTGACCCGCAAGCTTCATGGAGCCCTGGATGCCAAGCAGCCGGAGGTCGTCTCGGATGGAGGGGAACTTTCAGCCCGGGAAAAGGAGATCCTGGTCTGCGTAGCCAAGGGGATGCTCAACAAGGAGATAGCCGACAAGCTCAACCTTTCCATCTACACCGTCATAACCCACCGCAAGAACATCACCCGCAAGACGGGCATAAAGACGGTGGCGGGCCTGACGGTCTATGCCCTCCTGAACAATCTGATAGATATGAATTCCCTATAGCAGGATCTCTGCTACGACGGGATAATGGTCAGAGTACTCCAGCCGGGGAATATGGTTGGAGGCTGCCTTGAAGTGACTGGGATAGAGGATGTAGTCTATCCTTATGAAGGGCCATAGACCGGAGTATGTGGCTCCGAATCCTCTTCCGGCCTCCACGAAGGTGTCCTTCCTGCCCTTCATCAGCCTGAAATAAGTGTAGGAGATAGGATTGTCATTGAAATCTCCTGCAACGATAGCTTCCACAGGGCATTCTTCAATGTCCGACATGACCTGGTCGACCTGCACAGGCCTTCTTGTGATCGAGCGCTTCATCTTTTCTTCAGTGTCCCTTACGAGGGTACTGTCCCTGTTCCAGGATTTCACCAGGTTGGTTAGGGATATGTTATAGCTCTCGAAATGGCAGTTATAGACTCTCAGGACCTGGTCGCCTATCTTGAGGTCCGTATAGATGGCGAGGTTGGAACTTTTCTCGAACTGGAGCCTTCCTTTTCCTGTGATCGGATAGCGGCTCAGGGTGACATTGCCGTAAGCGCCTTCCTTGTTGATGAACATGAAATAGCCGGACTGGTACTCGGGGAAGTGGTCCTTTATGAATTTGCTGACATCATATTCCCCATCCAGATCGACTTCCTGGAGGCAGACAATGTCGGCATCGGTCTCCTTGATGAACCTGACCACTGAATCCATGCAAGCCTTACGGCCTTCATCTCCCTTGAACGCAGGTTTGCTTCCCAGCATGAAATGACCGACATTGTAGGAGACCATCCTGACCGAAGTTTCTCCGGACTGCTCGGCTGCTCCTGAAGAGAACTGGAAATACCTGCCTATGAATATCGCTGACGGAAGGAGGGCTATCAACGGAATCATGAAAGACTTTGATCTCCGCTTGACCGCCCAGAAAAGCAGGAGGATGTTCAGCAGGACGATCGGGATAAACAGCAGGCCAAGGACAGTCATGTACCAGGCCTTAGCCGGGTTGACCACCATCGAAGAATAGGTCAGGAACAGCAGGAACGCGGCCAGAAGCATCAGAGTCCTCGCAGTGATGCCTACTGTCCTGTCATGTCTTTTCCTGCCCATGGTCCCGTAATTCTATCTTCGCCAAAGCCTTCCGGTCTTTTTCCACCAGAAGATGAGCAGGAAGCCGAACAGGGCTCCGCCGAGATGAGCGAAATGGGCGACGCCGTCCATGGTCCCTGTGATGCCGGTGAAGAGTTCTATTCCCATGAAGATCAGGACGAACCACTTGGCTTTCAAGGTCACGGGAGGGAAGACCAGCGTCCACAAGTCATTGGGATAGAGCATTGCATAGCCTATCTGGATGCCATAGATGGCTCCTGAGGCTCCAAGGGTGGGTGTTCGGAGGATGTCGATGTAGGCCTGGCTTAGCTGTGCTCCTTCGGGCAGGACGGCCTGAACCTGGATTCCTTGCACGAGGAAGTGGACCAGAAGGGCTCCGAGGCCGGTTACGAAATAGAAGAGGACGAACTTCTTTGAACCTATGGTCCTTTCAAGAGCGGATCCGAACATCAAGAGGCACCACATGTTCACGAATATGTGCATGAAATTCCCATGCATGAACATGTAGGTAACCGTCTGCCACCAGTGGAAGAATGGAGACTTCGGGTAGAAGACCGCGAATGTCTCGATCATGAAATTCTTGTTGATGAGGGTTGCCAGGAACATCAGGACGTTGACCAGGAAAATGTTCCTTGTCGCTTCCGGGATGTTGCCCAGGATCCTGCCCATCATTCCGCCGGAATTGTTGTCGTAACCGTAGTATTGCGCCATAAGAGTTTATTCAAAACAGTTTCTCCACCTGGGAGAGGTTCAAGATTGCCATTATTCTCTTCCCGTTGCTTGTAAGCTCGGGATTGCCGCCCGACAGGAGCGTGTCCAACAGGAGCCTGGCTTCCATCGGGGATGCCATGGGGTTCGAAGACGAGGCTCCAAGCAGGGCTATCTTCTCCGCCATGGCAGATTCCATCACTCCTGGCAAGGAAGCACTGTCGTCAGAGAGAATCAGGATCAGGTTCTGGACCATTGTCTGGACCTTGCCGGCTTCTCCGGAGAAGCCTTCCGGAACCCCGTTCACCACCACAGTGTCGTTGCCGAGAGGCGAAATGTCGAATCCAAGCGAGGAAAGGAGTCCGGCCTTCTCTTCCAGCAGCATCCTTTCGCTGACTCCGACCTGTACCTTGACCGGGAACATATTGGCCTGGGTGACATGGCCGTTCCGGTTGAGGGCTGCCAAGGCGCGGTCGTAAAGGATCCTTTCCCGAGCCCTCCGGATGTTCACGACCATCAGTCCTTCCTTGACGGGGGCCACTATGTAACGGCCGTCAAGGATGATAGTCTGGCTCACGGGTACGGTCTTGTCCTCGAAGAGCTTTCCGTAATCCTCATGCCTGTCGACATATTTGCCGGCATCCCAACCGGACGGAGCTTTCACATTGTCCCCCTCGAACAAGGGCTCGAAAGGATTGTAGTCCGGGTCGATGGGGACCGCAGGAGCGCTTTCAGGCTTATATTCAGAGAAATGGCTTCCCAGGACAGGCATTTCATTGGCCTCTGGATTGGAAAAATCGATCCCTCCGGCAAAGGAATTCTTCCCGAGGGTTTCCTTGACCGCGGCGAAGACCACCTGGAAGACGAAACTCTCGTCCTCGAACTTCACCTCCGACTTGGTCGGACTGATGTTGACGTCTATCGACTTCGGGTCCGTCTCGAGGTAGATGAAATAAGCAGGGGTGACTCCCTCCGGGATCAGGCCTTCGTAAGCCTTCATGACTGCCTTGTGGAGGTAGGGGCTTCTGAAGTAACGTCCGTTGACGAAGAAGAACTGGTTTCCCAGGGTCTTCCTGGCGGTGTCAGGACGGCCGGCAAACCCTCTTACCGACACCACCGAGGTGTCGGCTGTCACGTCTACCAGGTCACCTGCCACTGAGGCTCCCATCAGATCCATAATCCTGTACTTCAGGGATTTGGCGGACTTGAGCACGTAAACATCCTTGCCATTGTGGATCAGAGAGAAGCCGATTCCTGGACTGGTCAGGGCAACCCTGCTGAACTCTTCCACTATGTGCCTGAATTCGACGTTGTCGGATTTGAGGAATTTCCTTCTTGCAGGTATGTTGTAGAACAAGTTCCTGACTGAGATGTTGGTGCCTTTAGGGGCAGACACCTCCTTGGTAGACAGGTGCTTGGAAGCTGCGAATTCTACCTGGCATCCGGTTTCTCCATCTTCCGTCCTGGTCTTTAAAGTTACTTCTGCAACAGCTGCAATTGAGGCCAGGGCTTCACCTCGGAAGCCGAAAGTCTGTATGTCCTGCAAGTCCTCTGCAGTCGCGATCTTCGACGTTGCGTGTCTCTCGAAGCATAGGACGGCATCGTCCGGAGTCATTCCGCAACCGTTGTCGATCACCTGTATGAGAGTCCTTCCGGAGTCTGCAATCACGACGGAGATTTCCGTAGCCCCGGCGTCTACGGAGTTCTCCATAAGTTCTTTGACCACCGAAGCTGGCCTTCCTACGACCTCTCCGGCGGCTATCATGTTGGCTATGTTGCCAGGCAGTATCCTCAGAACCATCCTAGAGCAACAGGTAGAATTTACAGAGGTAGATCAAGACCACGGCAAGCAGGATCAGTCCCACTATACCGATGATCTTCTGGGCAGCGGTGGCGCCGTCATCCCTCTTTGCGTAGTTGCCGTCACGCCAGGCACCGCGGATGTAGGCACCGGCCTTGTATTCACCGGTCTCCTTCTCCTTTTCTTTCTCGGCATCTAGCCTGCCGTCGACCCTTCCGAACACCTGGCGGCGTTCTTCTTCATCCTTGTCGTAGTATATCGGCCTGTAGTTGAACTTCCTGTGTTCCTGCTGGCCTGGAAATGTAAAAAAGCCCATGGCAAGTCCTGTTTACGTGAAATACAAATATAAATAAAATTGTTAAATTAGTGGCTCAACAAAGAATCAGCATCAAGATGAAGCATCATGGATTATTGGCAGTCGCTGCAATAGCGGCAATCATAGCTGGCGGATGTTCTTCCGGCAGCCGTGTCGAGGATCTTACAGACTATGTCAATGTCAAGATAGGTTCGGGAGGGCACGGCCATGTGTTCGTTGGAGCGAGCGTACCGTTCGGAGCTGTCCAGCTGGGTCCGACCAGCATCCCGCAATCGTGGGACTGGTGCTCAGGCTACCATGACAGCGATTCCACTGTCATCGGCTTTTCACACACCCATCTTAGCGGGACCGGAATAGGTGACTTGTTCGACATCACCTTGATGCCTGTGACGGGGCAGGTCAGCTATGCCCGTGGAAAGGAGGATGATCCTCAGTCGGGACTGTGGTCCTATGCTGACCGTACGAAGGAAGTCGCACGCCCAGGCTATTACAGTGTCCCTTTGGAGCGTTACGGGGTACTTGCCGAGATGACTGCGACCAACCGTGTCGGTTTCAGCCGCTACACGTTCCCGGCTTCAGATGATGCAGCCATAGTTTTCGACCTTGAGAACGGAGGATGTTGGGATTCTGCCTATGACACCGGAATCGAAGTAGTCGACAGCTGCACCTTGAAAGGGTTCCGTTTCTCTTCAGGCTGGGCCAGGAACCAGAAGCTGTTCTTCTATGCCCAGTTCAGCAAACCTTTCTCATCCTTCAGTCTTACGACCGTAAGAGAGAGGGAAATCGACGGCAAGAAATACCCCGTCAGTTATGGCAGGGCAGGATTCGGGACTGCTGAGGGTGAACAAATCATGGTCAAGGTTGCCATCTCTCCCGTAAGCGAGGAGAATGCAAGGCTGAATCTTGAGACCGAGGCCCCCGGTTGGGATTTCGAATCAGCAGTAGCAGAAGCTTCCGATGCGTGGAACGAAGAACTCTCAAGGGTGAAGGTAAGCGGCCAGGATTCCGAATCCAAGACAATATTCTATTCTGCTCTTTACCACACGATGATAGTCCCTTCAACCTTCTGCGATGTCAACGGGGAGTACCGCGGGTCTGATGGGGAAATCCATCTTGACGGAGGCTTCGTCAATTACACTACCTTCTCGCTCTGGGACACTTATCGCGCCCAGATGCCCCTTATGACTATCCTTCATCCTGACAGGGAGGATGACATGGTCAACGCAATGCTTCACATCTACAAGGAGCAGGGTCGCCTGCCGGTCTGGCACCTTATGGCCAACGAGACGGACTGCATGGTTGGAAATCCTGGGATAATCGCCGTGGCGGATGCCCTTGTGAAGGGCTTCAACGGCTTTGACAAAGATTTGGCATGGGAGGCCCTGAAGAACACTGCAATGTGCGATGACCGTGGGCTGGCACTCAGGCAGGAATATGGTTTCATACCCTCCGACCTTTACAACCAGTCGGTTGCCTCCGACATGGAATATGCCATTGCCGATGCTGCCGTGGCAGCTGCGGCTGAATATCTTGGCGACAAGGAAGAGGCGGAATTCTACAATGAGCGCAGCCATTCGTACCGTAACTATATGGACAAAGAGACTCTCTTTGCCCGTGGCAGGCTGTCCGACGGCAGCTGGAGGACACCGTTCAATCCTTTCCAGGCTGATCACACGGTCAACGACTACTGTGAAGGAAACGCTTGGCAGTACACCTGGCTTGCACCCCATGACTACGAAGGACTCGTTGATTTCTATGGTTCGAAAGACGTTTTCATAGAGAGATTGGATTCTCTCTTTGTCGCCGATTCCAAACTAGAGGGAGAGAATGTTTCCAGCGACATTACCGGCCTGATAGGTCAATATGTCCATGGCAACGAACCCAGCCATCATATAATATACTTCTACACCATGGCGGGACAGCCCTGGAAGGCGGCTGACCTTGTCCGCAGGGTCTACAAGGAGTTCTACCAGAACAATCCGGAAGGCCTCGCCGGCAATGAGGATGCAGGCCAGATGAGTGCCTGGTACGTCCTCTCCGCCCTTGGCTTCTATGAGGTTGAACCGGCCTCGACCCGTTTCTGGTTCGGTGCCCCGGTATTCGCTGAGGTGGATGTCACCGTGCCGGAAGGTGTACTCAAGATCAAGGCTGAAGGCCTGAGTGACGTCAATAAATACATTCAGGAAGTCACTCTTGACGGGGAGAATCTCGAAAGGGGTTACATAGAATACTCTGAAATCATGGCCGGAGGTGAGCTGGTCTTCAAGATGGGACCCGAGCCTACGGTTTGGTATTGAGAAAAAATGTTGAAAAAATCCACAAAAAATTTGTGGAGAAAGAAAAAGTTGTTACCTTTGCAGCCCGCTTCGAAATGAAGCGCAGTTCATTGACAATATTGAAAGATTAGTACAAGCAAGTACCGAGAAATTGTAACGAGAATTCGAGAGCGTTGATTTCTTTTTTTAGGAAAACCTGTCGGGATTGGACTTAGAGTAATATAAGTGTATATACAAAGAAGAGTTTGATCCTGGCTCAGGATGAACGCTAGCGGCAGGCTTAACACATGCAAGTCGAGGGGCAGCGCGGTTGTAGTAA
>Ga0256405_10000728_pt1 | contig 104052 bp, 98 predicted proteins | sample RumenRJG_02DNA_FD_189096 | JGI IMG/M metagenome (GOLD analysis project Ga0256405, IMG submission 189096) | Bovine rumen microbial communities from Lethbridge, Alberta, Canada - RJG_02 | ecosystem: Host-associated > Mammals > Digestive system > Stomach > Rumen | place: Canada: Alberta...
GATTCCACTACTCCGTTATCGTACTTGTTGGAATCTTCTTTACGTATTGGGTAATGAGCGAAAAAATCATTTTTATCCATACTTCTATTCTAATTCTTTTCACTTCGGCATGCCATGTATCGAAACACCGGTCCGCCTTAACACAATTCGCAATTTTTTGTTCAACCCGTAACAAAAAAGACGGAGGTTTGTTATATACTTAAAACTATGAAAACGATCGGATTTGACAACAAAAAGTACATCAGACTGCAATCGCAGAACATCAAAAAAAGAGTTTCCCAGTTCAACAAACTGTATCTTGAATTCGGCGGAAAGCTTTTTGACGACAATCACGCTTCCCGCGTCTTACCGGGTTTTGAGCCGGATTCCAAGATCAAGATGCTGCTCAAGCTGAAAGACAAAGTGGAAATGGTCTTGGTCATCAATGCCAACGACATCGAAAAAAACAAGATGCGTTCGGATCTGGGCATCACCTATTCACAGGATCTTCTGCGCCTCATCGACTCCTTCAACATGGTCGATCTGCAGATCGGCGGCGTGGTCATCACCCACTTCAACAAGCAGAACGAAGCCATCCGCTTAAGAAAGAGCCTGGAAAAATCCAAGATCAAAGTCGCATATCACTATGCGATCGAAAACTATCCCAATAACGTCAATCTGATCCTTTCCGATAACGGTTTCGGCAAAAACGAATATCTGGAAACGAGCCGTGAGATCATCGTCGTCACAGCACCCGGTCCCGGATCCGGCAAGATGGCGACCTGTCTGTCACAGATGTATCACGACAACAAGAGAGGTTTGAAATCCGGCTATGCGAAATTTGAGACCTTCCCGATCTGGAACCTGCCTTTGAACCATCCGGTCAATCTGGCTTATGAAGCGGCTACCGTCGATCTTTCCGATGTCAACATGATCGACCCGTTCCATCTTGAAGCATATAAAAAGATCGCGATCAACTACAACCGCGATGTCGAAGTCTTCCCGGTACTCAATGACCTGCTGATCCGGGTCATGGGAAAACAGATCTACAAGTCCCCGACCGACATGGGCGTCAACATGGTCGGCAACTGCATCTGTGATGACGAAGTCTGCCAGAAAGCGGCTAAAGACGAGATCATCCGCCGTTATTTCGATACGGAGATCGAAGTCAGAAAAGACAATCTGACGGAAGAAGTCCTCTACAAGATGGAGACCATCATGAACAAAGCCGGCGTCACCAAAGCCGACCGTCTGGTCGCCGTCAAGGCCTGTGAGCTGGCAAAGAAGACCGGGGAACCGGCAGTTGCCATCGAATACAACGGACAGATCATCACCGGCAAGACATCCAAACTGATGGGTGCTTCCGCTGCTGCATTGCTTAACGCCATGAAGATCGCCGGAGAGATCCCGGATGTCCATCTTCTTTCCGAAAGAGTCCTGAAACCGATACAGGAGCTCAAGACCGAGTATCTGCACGGCCACAATCCAAGACTTCATACCGATGAAGTGCTGATCGCCCTGGCGGTCGATTCGATCACTTCCGATATCTGTGACAGGGCTTTGAAAGCTTTGAACAAACTCGAAGGCTGCGACGTACACTCTTCCGTACTGCTGTCGCAGGTCGATATCAATGTATTTAAAAAGTTAGGCATGCACCTAACCATGGATCCGATCTATCAGACCAAGAAGCTGTATCACGCAAAGTGATCGCAGATGCTCTGAAACGGACAATCCGTGCATTCCGGCTTCGCCGCCTTGCACTTATATCTGCCAAAGAATATGAACTGATGATGAAGTTTCCCCCATCTTTCTTTCGGGAAATACGTCATCAGTTTTTCTTCGATCGTTTTCACATCATCATCCGGATCGGCGATCTTCAGACGCTTGGAGACTCTTGAAACATGCGTATCGACCGCAAAGGCCGGCACATCGAAACAATTGCTCAGGATCACGTTCGCCGTCTTTCTGCCGACGCCCGGAAGCGATTCAAGATCTTCTCTGTTTTCCGGGACCTGTCCCTCATAGAAATCGCACAGTGCCGCAGATAAACGGATGATATTGACCGCTTTGTTGTGGTACAGACCGATCGGACGGATGATCTGTTCGACATCCTCAAGTTTCGCCTTGCTTAAGGCATAGGCATCGGGATAGCGTTCAAACAAAGAAGGCGTTACCGAATTGACTCTTTCATCGGTCGTCTGTGCCGAAAGCACCACGGCGATCAGCAGTTCGAAGTTCGACTTATGATGAAGTTCGCATACGGCATCCGGGAACATCTTCTGCAGATGTTCCATGATGAATTCACTGTTTGACATTGCGGAGCACCCCTTCGATATATGCCATCCTGACCTTGCGCTGCGCTTCCGAAATGCGAAGTGCTTCGATGAACTGCTTCTGTCCGTATTCTTCGATCAGATCGTTCATCTTCTGTAATTCGCTCGATGAAAGCGGACGGCCGAAGACATCTTCCGTCGTATCGTAAAGATCTTTGTTTTCCGAGATCTCGTATTTTTCCGGATCGAATTCAAAGATGCTTTCGATATCAAAGACCAGTCCCTTGGAATTGGTCGAAAGCTTCAGATAGTGTTTTGCGACCAAAGATGCGATGATCGTATCGATCTGTTTGACGCTTAAGTTCAGTTTTTTAGTCAGATAATCATAAGAGATCGGCCTTCTTGCCGACTTGCACAAGTCGATCAGCAATAAAAGAAGCGTTTCTTCGCTGTTCAAAGAAAGCTTCTCAAAATTTTCCAATATCCAGTTTTTGCGATCGAAATACGATTCTTTATACCATTTTTTCATATCAGGACCTCTTGATGATCTGCCGGCAGATCTTTGCCGCACTTTCGCAGACCATTTCAAGATTGAAATCAAACTCTTTATAGTTTCCCTGGATGAGCGTCTCATCAGAGATCGAACGGATGATGCTGACAGGTACCTTGAAGGCGTAAGCAACACCGGCTACCGCATAACCTTCCATCTCACCGCATAAGGCATTCGGGAAATACCTGCGGATCTCTTTGACCTGCGACTTCTTGTAGATGAACTCATCCCCGGTAACGATGTTTCCGACATGGACTTTCTGCTTTCCTCTGAGTTTTTTTGCGATCGCAGCGATGTTATCATCGCATGGGAAGGAACAGGTCTCAGAATCGATGCCTCTTGTCCAACCCGGGACATCCACATCCCAGCTTGCGACACGGTCAGCGACCACGATGTCGTTGACATGGACGTTTTCGTTCAAAGACCCGGCGCAGCCAAGGTTGATGACTAATTCCGGCTTGAATTTTTCGATCATCAGCATGGCGGACATCGTCGCATAGACCTCGCCGACCCCGCATCTGCTCAAAACGACGGGCTTTCCCTCGATCGTTCCCGTATAGTATTCATTGTCGAGATCTTCGCCATGGTAAAGAAGTTTCTTTCCCTTGACCTTCTTTACGTCTTTCATCATCTTTAACAAAGCATCTCTTTCCTGCTTCATTGCACAGATCACAGCTATCATTTTTTATACCCCACGATAAGTAATTTTTCATCCTCGATAAAATCATCGATGACACGGATTTCGAAGTAAGGTTCCATGTGTCTTCTGATCGTATCGACATCAAAGACGTTCTGCGAATGGTTCTCTTCGATCATCCCCTCTTCCGTATAGAAAGTGAAATGTTCATGCAGCGTATCGTCATATTCATCAGACGTTATCGTCCATTGGTACGGAACACCGGAGACGAAACCTTCCTCGATATACTGTTCCTTGAATTCTTCGATCCTTTTCATGTCATGCATGTCAAAGATCAGTCTGCCCTTTTCGTTCAGATGCTTCGATGCACATCTGAAGAAGGCATCGAGTTCCTCTTCATAGAGATAATTGATCGAATCACAGATGCACAAGACAAGATCGAATTTCTTCTTCAGATCGTAATCCGTCATATTCAGAAGAAGATACTCGCCATCGAAATTGGCTCTTGAAACTTCCTTCATCTGCTCCGAGATATCGGAAGCCGTCACTTCATATCCTTTTTCCTTCAGGATCTTGGCCATGACACCGGATCCGGAAGCAAGTTCCAGTACGGTATGAAAATCTTCTTCTTCGATGTATTCAAGCCAAAGCGATAAAGCTTCTTCATCCTGAAGAAGCTCATCATAATATCTTGCAAGCATCTCGTAGTTGCTTACAGCTCTAGAGTTGGCAGATCCTTCCATAATCCTTCCAGATTGTAGTATTCCCTTTCTCCGTCATAGAACACATGGCAGACCACATCGTTGAGATCGATCAGAAGCCATTTGCTGGAATCATCGATATAGCTGTGTTTGACTTCATAGCCTGCTTCAAGAGCTTTCTCTTCCACATTCTCGATGATCGATCTTGCCATGCGGTAATTGCGGGCCGAACCGATGATGAAATAATCCACGAACGGCGACTGACCGCGAAAATCGATGATCTTCAGATCAGCGGCTTGTTTTTCATCCATCGCATCATAAGCTGTTTCCAATAAATTTTTCATTCTTTACTTCTCTCAAATACCTCTCAACATCCCAGCTGAGCATCTCAAAGCCCTTGCGCAGATCTTTCTTTGCGACCTTGACCACATCATCATCGATCCCGCGCAGCGGTTCTCTTTTGTCCGCGATATACAAGATCATTGACAGTCTGTCCTTTGAGAAACAGACCGTATGATTATAGATCGCATTGAGCACATCGCTGTCATGATAATTCAGCTTTTCTTTCAGGAAATACTTCGCTGAAAACGAGTGTTTGCACGATTCGGGATAAGACAGCTTATCCGGATCGTAGTAAGCAAGATAGGCATCATGTTCCTCATTGCTGAAATATTTCGTCACATCATGAAGAAGACCGGCGATGTAGGCTTTTTCAGGGTCGACATGATGACACAAAGCCAGTTCTTTTGCCAGAGCGGCCACTGACAGCGAATGTAGGTAGCGCTTCTCCTTGATGTTTTTTCTGACCATGATCTTCAACAGTTCCGGATCGTTGAGGATCTGCCTGCGGATCTTATGGTCATACGACATGAAATCATCAAAATTGATCGTCTCAGGGTTCATGGAAGGATGATCTTTCTTTCCTTCGACCTCTTGTATAAGACCAGCGTCTTGCCGATCGTCTGCACAAGCTCGGCACCGGTATTGGCGCAAAGCTCGACAGCGATCTCATGCATATCGGTCTCGCAGGTCTTAAGTACTGAGACCTTCACCAATTCCCTTGCCTTAAGGGCTTCTTTCAAAGATGTATAGAGATTGTCGTTCAAGCCGTCTTTTCCGATCTGAAAGATCGCTTTTTCATTGACGGCCAGACTTCTCAAATAACGTTTCTGTTTTCCATTCAGCATATCAGATATCCGCCTCACATTCATAGATCCGGCAATTCGCCAGAGAGTGTATATACGCCAGACATTCGCCGGAGATCCTCACCATGCCCAGCCCTTTGATGACGATGAGCTTTCTGTCTTTGATCGAAAGATCCTTGATGCCTAACGGCTTGACTCTCAAAACGAACTCACAATAGTGTTTCTGGTAATAGTCATCGCCGTTTTCATACTTCGTGCGATGGATCTTGTTCTGACTGGCGATATAGAAAGTCACACTGGCCTTGGTCTTCGGGATGATGTCTACTCTTAACAATCCGTCATAGAAATAAGACTGCGGCTCATTCAGCTGGAAGTTCTGCGGCCTTATCATCTTATCGATCTTGGACAGTTTGTACTTTTCGATATTCAGATAGGTCGTGTAGTTGTTGACATCCACAAGGCCCGGCGTATCGATGAAACGATAGTTCTTATAGAAGATCTCCACTTCTTCCAAGGTCGTGCCCGGATAGAAGGAAGTCGTCAGAGACTTGGCGTGGATCAGTTTGTTGATCAAAGACGATTTGCCGGCATTCGCCCTTCCGGCAAAGACGACAGTCGTAGCGTGTAAGTCCTCCAGCAAAGAAAGGAACTGTTCATTGAACTTTTCTTCGAACTTGTTGGACAGCAAAGCAGCCTTGATGTTGCCATAGCGGCGGTTGAGGTCGAACAGCATCTTTGAGAAGACCTTGTCGACCTTGCGGTCGGACATGTTTTCCGGAAGCAGATCGGTCTTGTTGATGATCAAAAGGACGTCCTTGTTGGTGAACATATCCAGCAGGTCATCATCCTTGAGACAGAACGCATCCAGGATATCGATGATCACGACAAACAGCGCGTTGGAATAACGGTTGTAGATGTCGATGATCTTTTCATTTGTGACATGGTTGGTTTTCAAATGCTGCGTATCGCCGTAATGCGACAGACGGAAACAGCGCTGGCAATAATCCTGTTCCAGATCGGGAACATAGCCGAGAGCCTCTTTGTTTTTTGTCTGCAGTTCGATGCCGCATCCTTTACATTTCTTCATGAAGTACGTTTCTCCAAATAAATCTTTCTATCCTTCTGTTGAAAGCTGTCATCTTGGAATCTTTTTTCTGCAGCTGCTTGCAATAGATGCCATAGCAGCCGCTGAGATTCGCGCCAAGAATATCCGTAAGCAGCTGATCGCCTAAGACCAGCGTCTTTTCAGGCGTCGTATTGAATTTTCTGCATACGGCACGATAGGAAAACGGCAGAGGTTTCAGAGCCAGATGCCAGTAATCGGTATCCATATCGCCCAGAAACATCTGAACACGTTTCTTGTTGTTGTTGGAAAAGATCACGACCCTGAAACCCGCAGCCTTAAGATCCCGGATGAACTTTCTTGCCCGCTCATCGCAGGAACCGGTATTGGGTATGGCGATCGTGTTGTCCACATCCAGCAAAACGGTATCAAAACCCTGTTTCCTGTAGTAAGGAATATCAAGGTCGGTAAAGATATTCAATATCTGTTTCGGTCTGAATAATGACATATCAGTCAAATAAGGAAGTCTGTTCGTTTTCTTCCTGCGTATCGTAATAACCCTCAGGGATATCGATGATCTCTACGGTCACGATATCATTCATGTCCTTCGAGATATAGAAATAGTTCTCATTAAGCTCTCTTGGCGAAGAGAATGACTGTTCCAGATCCATGAACGGGACCTCAGAGACCGTCATCTCATCCAGCTTTCCTTCATTATACACATAAAGTGTATTGTAACTGGAGACCATGGAAGCCTTGTTTACGCTGTGGGGTCTGGATTTGATCTGACGGAAGACGCGATAGCCCTTGGTATTGCGCGATGTCAAATCGAGCTTTTCCGTATGGATGCGCTTGAAACCGCCCTTATCGGTAGACAGCAGCAGCTCCTTGGAATCGTGATGATCCGCAACGACGCAGGAAAGCTCATCATTTTTCACATTCATGCCGATGACGCCCTGTGCCTTGGCCGCAAGATCCGAAAGGATATCGGAAGAATACTTGTTGCAATAGCCGTCTTTCGAGATCAGTATCAGATCATCGCCGTCATATGCGATGCATACGCTGACCACTTCATCATTGGCCTTGAGCTTCATGGCAGTCAGGTATTTGGAAGAGCGTTCGACATTGAAACGCGGGATCGATGTCTTCTTGATCATGCCGCTCTTGGTCGCCGTGATCACAAAGGCAAAGGTATCGAAATTCTTCACGATGCAGGCACCGATGAATTTCTCATTGCCTTCCATGCGCACATAATGTGAGACATGCTTACCGATATCTTTGAACTTGCATTCATCGATCTTATAGACCGGCAGATACGCATAGCTTCCTCTTGAAGAGAACAGCAACAACGTATCCAGCGTATCGCAAGAGCGGATACCGATAAGCACATCCCCTTCCTTGACCGAAGGGATGGTGCCGGTATTGGCATTGAAAGCACGCTCCGAAAAACGTTTGAGATAGCCGTCTCTTGAGATCGAGATGTAACAGGCCTCATTCGGGATCATCGCCAGCTTGTCGACGACGATCTCTGCGACTTCCTCTTCGATCTTCGTGCGTCTTGGAAGGACCATCGTTTCGTTGACTTCCTTGAGTTCGGAGACCAGAACGGAATCCAGGACTTCTCTTGAAGACAGGATGGCATTGAGCTCGCTGATCTCCTTGACCAGCGTCCTGTTTTCTTCCTTCAGAGTCAGGATATCGGTATTGGACAGACGATACAGACGCAGTGTTACGATCGCTTCCGCCTGTTCTTCCGTGAATAAGAAAGCTTCTTTCAGACGCTCTTTGGCATCTTTCTTGTCTTTGGACTTGCGTATCAGAGCGATGACATCATCTAAGATCGAGATCGCCTTGATCAGACCTTCGATGATGTGAAGTCTTGCCTTCTTCTTGTCTCTTAAATAACGCGAACGGTTCAGAACGACTTCTCTTCTGTGTTCGATGAAAGCGTCCAAAGCGGCGGTCAGAGACATCAGGACCGGCTTATGATTGACGATCGCGACATTGTTGTAGGAATAGTTGATCTGCAGATCCGTATTCTTGTAAAGGTAATTGAGTATCGCTTCGCAGTTGGCATCCTTCTTGCATTCGATCACGATGCGAAGGCCGTTCCTGCCCGTCTCATCGCGGACATCGACGATCCCTTCGATCTGTCTGGAAAGATAGATATCGGAGATCTTCTTTACGAGCTGCGACTTGATGACTTCATAAGGGATCTCGGAAACGATGATCGAAGAACCGGTCTTGCTTTCGACGATCTCACATTTGGAACGTACGACGACCTTTCCCCTGCCTGTTTCGAAGATATCTCTGATCTGCTTTTTGCCCTGCACGATACCGCCGGTCGGGAAATCCGGACCTTTGATATATTCCATCAGATCGTCCAAAGAACATTCAGGATCCTGCAGACGGTGGATGGTGGCGGAAATGACCTCGTTGAAGTTGTGCGGTGCGATGTTGGTCGCATAACCTGATGCGATACCTGTCGATCCGTTTACCAGCAATAAAGGATATCTGGTCGGAAGCACCGTCGGCTCCAGATGGGTATCATCGTAGTTGTTGGTCATGGCGACCGAGTCATAATTGATGTCATCCAGAAGCCAGCCCGCATTTTTGGCAAGCCTTGCCTCGGTGTAACGCATGGCAGCCGGCGGGTCATCGTCGATCGAACCGTTATTGCCGTGCATATCGATCAAAGGAACATTGATCTTCCAGTCCTGCGACATCCTGACCATCGCTTCATAGATGGAAGAATCACCATGCGGATGGAAGGTACCCATGACGCTTCCTACCGTCTTGGCGGACTTGCGGTGCGGCTTTTCGTAGACGTTGCCGTCGATATACATCGAATATAAGATCCTTCTCTGTACCGGCTTCAGACCGTCTCTGGCATCCGGAAGCGCTCTTTCCTGAATGATATATTTGGAGTAACTGCCAAAACGGTCCGACATGATGTCGTCCAGCGTTTCATTAAGAAAACTCTCTATGATCTCTTCTTTCTTACGTTTAGCCATTTCTTGTTACTCTGTAATCTTCTTCCAATGTGAAATCGATATTGTCATCGATCCACTTTCTTCGTATCTCGGCATTGTTGCCCATCAGAACGGAGATCCTTCTTTCGCAAAGCGCCGCATCTTCGATCGAAACCTGGATCAGAGTGCGTTTTGCGGGATCCATCGTCGTATCCCAAAGCTGGTCGGCATCCATCTCACCGAGACCCTTGTATCTCTGTATCTCGAAACGTTCGCCGTTTTCCGCCTTGTATCTGGCAAGTTCGTCATCGGAATACAGATATACCGTTTCCTTGCCTTTCAGAATGCCATACAAAGGCGGCATGGCGATATAGACATGTCCCGTCTCGATCAGTTCTCTCATGAATCGGTAGAAGAACGTCAGAAGCAGGACCTGGATATGGGCACCATCGGTATCGGCATCGGTCATGATGACGACTTTTTCATAATGGATATCATCGATATTGAAATGCGGACCGACACCCGCTCCTATGCAATGGATGATGGTGTTGAGTTCTTCGTTTTTCTCGATCTCGGAGACTGCCGCTCTTTCCGTATTCAAGACCTTGCCACGTAACGGCAGGATGGCCTGGAAGGAAGAATCACGGCACTTCTTGGCGGAACCGCCGGCTGAATCACCCTCGACCAGGAAAAGCTCGAGCTTGGAAGAATCCTTCGACTGGGCAGGAGCCAGTTTTCCCGAAAGGATCTCTTTGGCTTTGGTCGAAGACTTCTTGCCGGAGCGGGCCTCATCTTTTGCCTTTCTGGCCGCTTCTCTGGCCAAGGCGGCTCTTTGTATCTTTTTGATCAGCTGTATCGCTGTCTCTTTATTTTCGTGCAGATAATACGTCAGCTGTTCGGAAACGATCGAATCCACGATCGTCTTGGCTTCCGGTGTACCGAGTTTCCCTTTTGTCTGGCCTTCAAACTGCAGTATGGATTCAGGGACCGCGCAGGAAACGATCGAAGTCAGACCTTCTCTGACATCGCTTCCTTCAAAGTTCTTGTCTTTTTCTTTCAGAAGACCGGTCTCTCTGGCGAATTCGTTGATGACCTTGGTGAAAGCCGTCTTATAGCCGACCTCATGCGTACCGCCATCGCCTGTCCTTACCAGATTGACATAGGAGAATGTATTCTCCTGATAGCCGTCCGTGTATTGGAAAGCGATATCCACGCTCATTCCATCTTTTTCACCGGAGAACGTGACGGTATCATGTAAGACGTCCTTATCTTCATGGAGGTATTCCATAAAGGCCTTGAGGCCTTCCTTGTACAGGAATTCCTGAGATTCATTGGATCTTTCGTCCTTTACGACGAGCTTTACATTTTTCAGTAAGAAAGCCTCTTCCTGCGCACGTTCGACGATCGTCTGGAAATTGAAATTGGTCGTCTGGAAGATCTTCTTATCCGGCTTGAAAGTGACCTTGGAACCGGTGCGATTGGTCGCTCCCAGCTCTTTGAGCTTGTAGACCTTCTTGCCGCCGTTTTCAAAACGCATCAGATAACGTTTCTTATCACGGCAGACTTCGACTTCGAGCCATTCCGATAAGGCATTGACGACGGAAGCACCGACGCCATGAAGACCGCCGGCCGTCTTATAGCCGCCCTGATCGGAGAACTTGCCGCCCGCATGCAAGACGGTAAAAATGACCTGCAGGGTGTTCTTGCCGGATTTATGCATTCCGACCGGCATACCGCGGCCATAATCAGTGACGGTACAGGAACCGTCTTTGTTGATCTGAATGATTATTTCGTCCCCAAAACCGTTGATCGCTTCATCGATCGCGTTATCGACGATCTCCCACACCAGATGGTGCAGACCTCTGGCGTCGACAGAACCGATATACATGCCCGGTCTTTTACGGACCGCTTCAAGACCTTCTAAGATCTCGATACTGTTATCATCATATGTATTTGCCATAACTCTTAAAATTATATCATAAAGAAATACCTGTGATATAATCACTAGGAAGCGAAGGACTCCTTCCAAGAAAGAGAGGAATGAAGATCATGAAGATCGTTTTATGGCTTTTGATCGGTTATCTGATCGGTTCGATCCCCTGGGGATTGGTGATCGGCAAAGTGTTTTTTCACAAGGACATCCGCAACTACGGTTCCGGAAATCTCGGCGGCACCAATGCCGCAAGAGTCTTAGGAACTCCTGTCGGTATCCTGGTCATCCTTCTGGACGCCTTGAAAGCTCTCATCGTCATGGTCTTATGTCATATGCTCAATCCGGGCTTTGAACTCTATGCTGGCCTGGCTGTCTGCATCGGCCATTGTTTCCCGATCTTCGCCGGTTTCAAAGGCGGAAAAGCAGTTGCCTGTTCCTATGGCTATCTGCTGGGACTGGCCATCTATGTGACCCATGAATATCTGTTCACATTCATCCTTCCGATCGTCATCTTCTTTGCCGTACTGCTTCCTTCCAAGATGGTCTCCTTATCATCCATGATCGGTGTAAGCTCAGCAGCCATCCTGATCTTCCTGTCCGGCAATCATCTCGCCGGCCTATTGACGGCATGTCTTGCGGCATTTGTCATCTACCGTCACAAAGCCAATATCCAAAGGATTAAAAACGGCACTGAATCCAAGATCGGCAGCAAGAAAAAGAAATAGATCAAATATAAACAAAGATCCGATATCTTCGATCCTACATCATCCTATAAAAAAGACGTCCTTGCACAAAAAATGGGACGTCTTTATTTGTATCATGATCCGATCGTCTGCCAAAACAGAGTTTTGGTAAACTTATGTTCATTTATTCGCCGATGACGACGACTTTACATCTTCTTTCTCTTTCATGCGTCCGGTCGAAATCAACGAAGTAGACATAGCCTGTCTTGCCGACGCCGAGTTCCCCGTTATCGACTTCAAAAGTAGCCGAGTTGCCCAAGATCGTTGCCTTCAGATGTGCATCCGCATTCCAAAGCTCTTCTCTGGTCCCACTTGGAAGATATTTCAGATAGTCCGGCCAGGATTCCACTTCTTCAAGATGCTTGAGTCCCGGATAGAAATACTGTCCCCAGGCCTTCTGGTCCGGAATAATCTTAGCAAGAACATTATCGAGATCCTGCTGTATGAATTCCTTCCCATTCGGAAGCGTGTCATGAACGTATTCTTCAAAAAACACCGAACAGGTCGTATGCGGAGAAATGACACAGCAGATCCCGTCTTTGATCCCTGACTTTCTGATGATCTCTCGCACTTGTTTTGTGATATCGATATACGTCGGAGAGATTCCTTTAGACATGATCCCTGTGATCGTTTCTTTATAAACAGCCATGATTTTCCCCCTTTTTATATATAAACTGTTTCAGTTATTTTCTTTCTTCTTATCAGATGGTATTTGATTCGACTTATGTGCATAAGCCTTGATCGTATCCGGATGGATCTCGTCTTCCTTTTTGATCAGATATCTGAAGAGTTCCTCACCATCCGAAAAATATAAGCAGTCTATCCAATATCTTCCTTTCAATAAATGACCGCTGTCCTTATTGATCCGTAAGTATATCTTCTTCGCCATAACGAATTCTTTGACTCGAAAATCTTCGATCTCATCGAAACGATAAAGATGTGTTTTTCCAAAGCCTTTAAAGGCAATATGATCCTTTCCGATCTCGACCTCTTCAGGATTCGACAAGGAGACGAAGGTATTGATGATCTGATAAGCACAGACGATCAGGATGAACGCATATAAGGCGTTGCCCGTAGTGATGAGCTGATACAAGGAAAACAGCCCGATCGCAATGACAAAATAGCCGATATAGACGACTTTGAAATCGTAGTACTTTTTCTGATAGATATATCGCTTCATAGATAGTAAAAAAGAAGGGGCTTATGAAAAGCCCCTTTTCATTGGATTTGATCAGAAATTATGCGTTGTTTTCTTTTCTGATCCTGATGCCGTTCCAGACTGCGAATGCAACTGCGAGAGCGGCAAATACGATGTAACCGACAGCCGGTGAGATCGTACCGATCGTGTACAAGAGCCAGGTCAATGGGTTCGCACCGTCACAGATAGATGACAGGGATGCGATCTCTGTGTACTGCTGGATGCCGTGGCAGACGAGAGTCGTTGGCTCAGCCAGTGCAGTTGAGAAGTAGAAACCAAGGACCATGACGATGATGCCTGTGATCAGGCTTCTGAAACCGTTGCCTTTGCAAAGAGGCAGGATCAGAACGAACATGAACGGGAATGTACCTAAGTCACCTGCAGGCAGGACTGTGTTGCCCGGAAGGATGAAAGCCAGCAAGACGGAAAGAGGTACAAAGATCAAAGCCAGAGCGATGGTCAGCGGGTGACCGCAGCCGACAGCAGAGTCAAGACCGATGTAGATCTTGCCCTTGCCCTGGAAGTGCTTGTCCATGAATGCGGAAGCCGCATCGGAAATAGGCATCAGACCTTCCATCAGCAGAGCAGCCATCTTAGGAATGATGACCATTGCAGCAGCCAGGTAAACAGCTGTTTCGATCAAAGTCTTGAAATTCTGTCCGCCAAGCAGACCGATCAGGATACCGAGAACGAAACCGACGATGACCGGTTCACCGAAGACACCGATCTTTTCCTGCAGTTTTTCAAGGTTGAAGTCGATATCTCTCAATCCAGGAATCTTTTCGATGACCCAGTTGCACAGCATTGCGATCGGGGCAAACGCAGTTGAGAAACCGTGTGGGAGAGATACACCAGGCATAGCCAGCGTTCTGTCAAGAGCCGGAGCTGTGACATCGCCAAGTACCAGGATGATGACTTCATTTGCTACAGCAGCAACAAGGCCTAACGGCAGAGATCCTGTAACAGCAGTGATCAACGAACCCGTGAAAGCGAAGTGCCAGTAGTTCCAGATATCGACGTCGACAGTCTGTGTCGTCTGTGTGACGATCATGATGATGTTGACTAAAAGACATACCGGAATGATCAGAGAACCGACTTGTGTAGCGAATGCTGCAGCAGCAGCAGCCGGCCAGCCGATATCGACAGTGCTCAGGGACAGACCTAAGTTTGCAGACATCTGACCGACAGCAGTCGCCAAAGGGCCTAATAAACCGGTAGCGACATCCAGACCAAGAAGACCGACAGCGACTGTCAGACCTCCACGGAATGACTTGCCAAAGCCTGCACCGAGTACCAGACCGATAAGTGTGATGATGATAGGCATCATTACCAGCTTACCAAGATCACTGATTGAACTGAAAATGTTCACAATAGTTTGCATAAATCAAAACCCCCTTTTTTGTTTGATTTTTTTACGGAGAAGAGCAGCCCCATGTTCTCCGTTATTTAACTAGATGCCTCTAGTAAAATACTCTATTCAGATTTGAATAATTTTTCTTCGATCTCGTTATAGATCGGCTCAGTCATCCTGTTGATGATCAGATTAGTCGCGATGACCAACGGACATGCGCAGTTCTTGGCATCCATATTGACTGTGCTCACACAAAGATCATAGTTCGGAGACTGGCCCGGAACTTCTGCGACCTTGCACTGTGTGATCGTGAACTGGTTGGCATATCCTCTCTTTTTGAGTTCTTCTTCAACTCTCTTATGGACGACAGTGCTTGTTGCAACGCCTGTCGCGCAGCATAACAGTATTCTCTTCATACGATTGACTCCTTTCTTGAAAACTACGTCACTAATTGAATTATAGTACGTTCTGTAAACGTTTTCAAACTAACGGCAGAAATCGTTCCTTGCCCTGTCAAGAGCTTCAAACATTTCTTCCAGCTTTGCCATAGGATCGGGTGCAGCAACGATGCCGCTTGTACCGCCTGTTGCATCCGCACCTGACTTGATGGCCTTGTAGACATCTTCACCGGTCGAGATACCTGCTGCCTGCAGTGTCTTAGTTTGCGGAGAGACGGATTTGACGATCTCATTGGTCGCTTTCATGTAGGACTCGTCCGCAGTCGTACCGGTACCGATCAGGCTGGTCAGTTCGCATACCATGCAATCCGGATGAAGCTCGGCGATCGCTCTGGTGTCGGCTTCTTCATTGGAACAGACGATGGTCAGGATACCAAGCTCGTTGGCACGTTCGATCGTCTTGGCAAGCTCATTGATCGTCATCGGATTCTCCGCATGATTCAAAAACGTTGCCTGGACTCCGGCAGCCTTAAGAGCTTCCGGAAGGATGTGGCCCATGCCTCTTCCCGGCTTGAGCGATTCCATATGCTGCGCAGTAACGATCAGATGCGGGCATTCTTTGGCGACCATCGCCAGATCGACATGCTGGGCAGTGAAGATGACATCGAAATCGTATCGGACAGCGAGTTCTTCACATTTTTTCGCAAGTTTCAAAGTCTCTTCGCCATAAAGATATGCTTTCGGATTGCATACGAAGAATGGCCTTCTCAGTTGGTGTTTTTCCATATTGATCCCCTTTCTCACTTATTCGCCTGTATGGAACAGTCTGAAATAGAATTTGAGTTTCTCTTTGATCGCTGCATTGGCATCGCGGATCAGCTTATACCAGTTTACATAGTCTTCATCTTTTGTCGCATTGATCGCTGCAACAGTGAAATCGGTAAAGACATTGATCTTGGAGATACCTTCGGTAGCACATCTTTCCAGGTTCTCATCGCCGGAACCGGAACCGCCATGTAATACAAGAGGTACCGGAAGATTTGCACGCAGTTCATGCAGACGATCGAAATCGATGACCGGCGTACCTTTGTAAAGACCATGAGACGTTCCGATGGAAACGGCTAATGAATCAACGCCCGTTTCTTCAACGAAACGCTTCGCCATATCGACTTCTGTATAAATGTTATGGTCATCATGGAGAGCTTCTTTGTTTTCGGAAGTGATGACATCGCCCGATCCGACATGTCCGAGTTCCGCCTCCACTACTACACCATGCGCATGCGCATATTCACAGACTTCTTTGGTTCTGGCGACATTGATTTCATACGGCTGAGCGGATGCATCGATCATGACTGAAGTATAGCCAAGATCAACAGCCTTCTTGACCGTTTCGACATCCAGACCATGATCCAGGTGGATCGCAACCGGGACAGATGCTTTCTCGCCATAGTATTTTGCCAGTGTGTAAGCTTCTTCGACCGACAGCATCTCACTGTGCGCCTGTGCGAAGCTTAAGATCACCGGAACACCCAGCTCTTCGGCAGTCTCTACATATGTTTTGCAGGAATTGGAATCCCAGAAATCCGGTGCGACGATCGCATAACCGCGCTCTCTGGATCTTTGAAACATCTCTTTTGTCGTAACCAGCATGTTTTACCCCTCCAAGTCAAGTCCGGCTTCCTTGATAAGCCCCATATACTCTTCGTAATTATCGACAGCTTTGAAGCGTTCCATCAGTTCATCGTTCTGGAAGACATCCATCAGTTTCATCAGCATATCCATCTGCTGGTGTGCTTCTTTTAATGCCAGCATGAAAAGCATCGTGACCTGGATCTTGGTATCGTCACTGCCCATCTCGATGAATTCGACAGGCGTATCCAGGCTCATGAAACCGATCTGGGTCCGGTTGACATGTTCCGGATCCGTATGCGGGATGGCGACACACATATTGTTGAGCGTCAGACCAGTCGGGAACACTTTTTCCCTGTTTAAGATCCCGTCAAAAAAAGTCTCTTTTGCTACACCGCTTTTCATAAACTCTTCTGCCAGCATCTTAAGTGCTTCATCTCTGCTGTCAGCATGTCTATGAAATAATGCGATCTTTGCATCAAACATATCCGACATAAATTTTCCTTTCGTTTATCTGTTTATGATTTCATTATAATACAAGTACCGGTGTAAAATAATTAGTATGAGCACAAAAAAGAAAAAGATCCTGCCAAAAGACCTGAATGGCATTTTTGTTTATCACGAAGAAAAAAGAACGGTCTATGCACCGCCTTTTTCCCGTAGAGGCTACATCATCTCTGATTCCAATATCGATCAGTATGTCAGCTATGTCCAAGCCTACCTGATCGCGATCATCATTTTCGTCGTTGCCTACATCATCTACCGTAAGCTGACCATTCCCATCCTTCTGGCATCGATGTTCATTGCTGTGAATCTGTTCCTCTTTTACCGCAACTTCCTTAGCAAGGCAAACATCATCGCCAACTACAAACGGCCGAAACGTGATTCTTTCGCGCAAAGACAGGCGGCAGCGTTAGATGAAAAACAGATCATCACCATCATCATCGCCTCTCCTTTGCTGGCGGCAGCCATCATGTTCAATTCCTACCTCAACGGATTCAAAGATGAGATGTTCTACATGATGCTGTTTATCTCGCTGATCGCCATCGCATATGGCATCTTGCATATCTATGTCCTCATCCTCAAAAGAAAATCAGAATAAAGAAGTTTCATGACTTCTTTTTCTTTTGTCAATGATCGTGGACCAGAAAAAAAGAGATACAATATTCAGCCTGAACATGATCAAAAACACAGTGATATCACTCACAAAAATAAAGAGATCCTATATAAAAAAGGCTTCATTACAAGCCTTTCTCATTGATCTTATCAAACAGGGATTTTACATCGATCCCAAGCGATTCCCGCAGCTGGGACAGTGACCCATGGCTCACGAAGCGATCATCGATGCCGATCGTCTCCATGTGTATCGGCAGACCGTTTTTTGCAGCAAACTCAAGGATCTCATCTCCCAGTCCGCCTTTGATGATATCGTTGGTATACAGCCAGATCGGCTTTCCATACTCGAGGATCTCCTTGAGCATCTTTTCATCGATCGGCTTGATGAAACGGGCATTCACCAGCGAATAATTCAGCTCATTTGTCCGGATGATCTTTTCGATCTCCGATAAGGCATTTCCATAGGAGATGATGACCAGATCCGGTTCTTCCGGATGGACCAGCCATTCCCAGGTTCCGATTTCCAGGCCGGAAATATCTTCCATACTGCATTTCTTCACATTTCCTTTCGGATAACGTAAGAAGAACGGCCTTTTTTGATCGAATCCGGTCTTCAGCAGTTCCAGTGTCTGCTTGCCGTCTCTGCCCTGAGCGATGACGACATTCGGCAAAGAGCGCAGGAACGAGATATCAAAAACACCGTGATGGGTCGCACCGTCTTCTCCGACAAGCGAAGATCTGTCGACACCTACGACCATCGGCAGATTCATCCTCGAAACATCGTGGTTGAGCTGGTCGTATGCCCTTTGCAGGAAAGAAGAATAGACCGAAACAAACGGCTTCTTTCCGCTGAGAGACAGCCCCGCGGCAAAATCGACGGCCAGATCTTCGGCGATCCCCATGTCATAGCATCGATCCGGGAAACACGAGAAAAGCCTGTTCAAAGAAGAACCATACATCATTGCCGGAGTGACGGCTACGATGTCTTTGTCCTTCTCCATCATCTTTTCCATCGCATCCGCGATCAGTTTGGAATATGTTATCTCATCTTCCGGAACGGAAGACAAAGGTTTGCCGGTGCTCGGATCGAAAGGATCGACACCATGCCACTTGCCGATCGTATCGGCTTCCGCATAACGGTAGCCCTTCCCCTTGGTCGTCAGACAGTGGACGACGACCGGAACATCTTTTTTCTTTGCCGTCTCGAATGCCGAGATCAGTTCCTTGATGTTGTTTCCGTCGACCGGACCGATATAGTAGAAACCGTATTCACCGAAATTGCCGGAATCGATGATCGGCTCCTTGATCTTTTCCTTGAATTCATGGATCTTCTGAATGACGGCCGGTCCGTTCTTTCCTTTCAGCAGTGCCGATTTGACGTTGTCCTTAAGATCGTTGTATCCTCTTGAATTCCTAAGCCTGGAAATGCTTGAAGTGATGACACCGACATTGGCGGAGATCGACATGTTGTTGTCGTTGAAAACGATGATCATCTTGTGCTTGTTGAATCCGATCTGATTCAAAGCTTCCAATGAGAGACCGGAAGAAAGTGCACCATCACCGATGACCGGAACGATGTAATAATCATCCCGCTCCAGATCCCTGGCAGCAGCCATGCCTAAGGCAAACGGAAGCGAAGTCGAAGAATGGCCTGCTTCAAAGCAGTCATAGACACTTTCGCTCCTATCCGGGAAACCGGAAATACCGCCGAACTGACGCAAAGAAGCCATCTGATCGGCTCTGCCGGTCAGGATCTTGTGCGTATAACATTGATGTCCCGTATCGAACAGGATCTTGTCTTTCGGCGCATCAAAACAATAATGTAATGCGATCGTCAGTTCTACGACTCCCAGATTGCTGGAAAGGTGCCCTCCTGTTTTTGAAACGTTTTCCACCAGAAAGGACCGGATCTCTTTTGCAAGGCCAATGAGCTGTGACGTGCTGAGATCTTTGAGAAAAGACGGATCTTTTATCTGTTTCAATTCCATACTATATATAATTTTAGAATGCCCTTCATTCGATGTCTACCAGGATAAAATGTGAAATTATGTTATCGGTTCAGACAAAATAAAAGATCCGGTCAGCCGGATCGTTTACAAAACCGAACGTTTTATTGTCCCATGGACTTCATGATCGCACGGATCTGTGCCTCAGAAGGCTTTCTGCCCATCTGCGCATACATCGCACGGATCATCTTTTCGTTGATCGGAGGATTTTCCTTGAGCTGCTTTTCAAAATTCTTTCTGGTAACGAAGAATGTGATCACCGCACCAACGGCACCGCCGATAACAAAATATAAAAGAGACATCCAAAAGTTCATATTTACACCGTCCTTACTTAATAAATTCTATATTAAATAGTTCCTTTTGTCTATTTCAGACCTAATGGGTGAGAAATTTCCCTTTTCTCAGCAGGTGGGCCATCTATAACTGCTTTTAGGATCCCCGTCTAGGGTCTTCGACACCGGCAGTTAACGCTCGATAGTCCGTAAATATAGTGTAGGAATTTCATTGTGTCCCATTAGGTAATTCCATTATATTCGCTCTTTTTTCCTTTTACCAGTCTTGACTTGCAGGAAGGAAATATGCTAACAAAAACCATTCACTTTTCAGCGAATGGTCTCATGAGTTTTCGATAAGAATCTTTGAACTGCTCGATCTTGGAATCCGAATCGAGCGAATAATTGTCGTAGCAGATCTGGCTTCCGTAGAATTCCCCGTTGACGATGGAGAATACCTGCGGTGTAAGCAAGGTCTTTTCCCCGTCTTCACCTGTTCCCAGGATCTCATAGAGATAATCGACAAGCTTGTCCTGCACGTCTTTTTCCGTCAGAGGATCATCCGGATTGTGGACATCGATGTAATAGACCGTCACGCCAAGTTCTTTTGCGACATCGTTGATGTAACGGCACACCCTCTGGCAGCAGTTGCAGCCATGCATACCCAGAAAAAAGATACCGGATGACTTTTCATCGATCGTATGAAACAATTCTGCGGTCTTGGTGAGGCGGAAATTGTGATCGGTCGAAGATACGCCTTCGTAGCCCGACATATCCACCCTGTCGGAAACGATCTCATAGGGATATTCCGGGACCGGGATCTCTTCTTTCTTGGCGCAGGCGGCCAAAGACAGTGTGAGAAGCAGGATGATAAGCAGTTTCTTCATCAGATCCCGCTCACTTCGATCTTGTTGAACAGTTCTTCGATCTTCTCCTTGGAACCCAGGTCATTGGACATGCAGGTAGCAAGAGATGCAGCATTGGCGTATTTGAAGGATTCTTCTACGCTGGCACCGCGGATGACGCCATACAGATAGCCGGCGACCATCGAATCGGCAGAACCGGTCGTGTTGACCAGAGAATCTTTCAGGTTCTCACATTTCAGACAGGCATTCTGTGTGAATACGTAGGATGGCTTATGCGGAGCGGAATACAGGATCGATTTCACGCCTTTTTCAAGATAGCGTTTCGCCGTTTCCACGACATCGCCATCGGTATTGCGGTCATTGAGCTTGATGCCGTATAGACCGAAATCCAGGCAATGTTCGATAAATTCCTTTTCACCGTCCAGTACGACCTTGACCCCTTCTTCACAGAGTTCCTTTACAAGATCGACCATCCTGTCTTTGATCTCCTCTTCAATGTTTCCCGAAAGGACGAAGATATCATCGGTATAAACAGAATTCAGACGCGCTTTGAAACGGTTGAACTCCGTATCGGTGATATGCGGGCCCTTGGCATTGATGGAAGTCTCATACTCGGAATCCATGATCTTGAGATTGATCCTGGTATTGTCAGCGATCGTCGTAAACAACGGCTGAACGTTTGGATAATGAGAAATAAAACTAAGATAGAAGTCTTTCGTGAAACCGCCCAGGAATCCCAGCGCGACCGATGGGATCCTGAAGTTGTTCAGAACGATCGAAACATTGACGCCTTTTCCGCCGGCATCATACATTTCCATATCGGAACGATTGGTTTTGCCAAGCTCAACGTTTGGAAGAGTGATGTAATAGTCCAGAGATGGATTGGTTGTGCATGTGTAGATCATAGTTTTATTGTACCTTATTTTGTTTTAGCGCTGAATAGCTTCGAATCTGGATTTCAACTCTTCAACGATCTTTCCGTGGATCGCATTGACATCTTCCGTCTTGAGCGTCTTTTCGTTGTCCTCATAGACGATCGACAGAGAAACGGACTTGTAGCCCTTCTCGATATGTTCGCCCTGGTAGACATCAAAGACTTCCGCCTTCTTGACGATGTGTCCGCCGACTTTCCTGATGCAGGCAAGCAGATCGGCAGCCTTGACTTCTTCCTTGACCATCAATGAGATGTCTCTGGAAACGGACGGATACTTGCTGATGACAGGAGCCTTGACCTTGGAAGGCGTCGCCTGAGCCAGAACATCAAGCATCAGTTCGGCATAATAGACATCATTCAGCTTCAGTGTCTTGAGATATGCCGGATGCAGTTTGCCGAAGATACCCAGATTCTTGCCATCCATCATCAGCACTGCTGACTGGTACGGATGGAAATGTTTGGTATCGAGATCGTTTTCCTTGATGGAGACTCTGCCCATCTCGAAACCTAAGGTCGATAAGATCTGACGTAAGAGTCCTTTGACGACATAGAAATCCGTTTTCAGAGACAGATGTTTCACCTTGTCCTGAATGAGATCGCCTTCCATGACGATGCCCAGTCTTTCCTCTTCACCCTTGGAAGTATAGATCTTGGAGATCTCAAACAGACCCAGATCGGAATTGTAGTGATCCAGGTTGTAAGACAAAGCCTCCAGCAAGGAGTTCATCAAAGAGGTACGGATATATTTTCTGGCATCCGAAAGCGGAGAGATCATCGCAACGGCATCACCGCTTGGAAGCAAGGATTCTTCGATGTATTTTTCATTGACCAGCGTGTAGTTGACTGTGTCATACAGACCATGTTTGGTCAGCAGATCACGGATGACACGGCGGATGTTCTGGATGTTGGAAAGCTTTCCGACGGTCTGCGGCATCAAAGGAAGCGTCGATGTCAGATCATCGAAATCCGTAAGACGGACGATCTCTTCATCGATATCTTCTCTAATCTTGAGATCGCTTGCCCTGTGGGATGGGATCGTCGTGATGAAAGTCTCACCCTCGACTTTACATTCAAAACCAAGACGCTTCATGACGGAAACGGCTTCATCCATCGTGTATTCTTTGCCGATCAGGGCATTGAGATGAGACAAGGTCTCAGAGATCTGATATGGTTCATAATCAGCTTTGCCGTATTCGACGGTCTTTTCAAATCCGCTGGCATCGGCAAGCTCGATGAGCAGTTCGACTGCACGGTCGACCGCTTTGTTCTGTGCCATCGGCTCAAGACCCTTGGCAAATCTGGCGGCAGCTTCCGTCTGTAAACCCAGACGGTTGGAAGTACGTCGGATCTGTGCATGATCAAACAATGCCGCTTCGATGATCAGACCGGTCGTATCATCAAGGATCTTGGTGTTGTCACCGCCCATGATGCCGGCGATACCGATCGGCTTGCCTTCCGAGGTGATCATGAGATCGCCTTTTTCGATCTGATAGTCGATGCCGTCCAGCGCCGTATAGACGCCCTCATAGTCATCTCTGACCGTGATCTCTTTGGCAGGATTGGAACGCAGATCATAGAAATGTAACGGCTGTCCCGTTTCCAGCATGACGTAGTTGGAGATATCGACCAGGTTGTTGATGCATTTGACGCCGTTTGCGCGCAGATGCGCCTTCATCCATTCCGGAGATTCCTTGATCGTGACGTGATTTACGACTTTCGCCAGGAAATGTGGGCAGTTGGCGGATTCCGACTTCAGAATGAAATCGGAATCTTCACCGATGTCAGCTTTTCCTTCGAAATCCGGAAGCCTGACTTCGCGGTCTAAGATCGCACCCATCTCCTTCGCCATGGCATACATGGAAAGGCAGTCCGGTCTGTTGGCATAGATCGAAACATCGAGTATGGTATCATCATAGCCGAGTTTCTTTAAGATATCGGTATCACCGACTTCAAATCTGTCGTCGAGTTCTTCGATACCGCTGTGGCTTGGCGAATCTTCCGGAAGAAGATCATCGGAAATGCCCAGTTCCTTCAAAGAACACAGCATGCCGTTGGATGCTTCACCGCGGATGACACCGGCTTTGATCTCGCCGCCCGGCAGCTTGGCGCCGACTTTGGCAACGATGACTTTGAGCCCTTCTCTGCAGTTCGGCGCACCGCAGACGATATCAAGCACTTCGCTTCCGATATCGGTCTTTGTCACATGCAGGTGGTCGGAATTCGGGTGATCCTTGCATTCAATGACTTTGCCTACGACAAGGTTGGTGCCTTCCGACATCTTATCGATGGCTTCGACTTCAAAACCGCACTTGACCATCTGATCGACGATCGCGTTCGTATCCAGACCTTTCAGGTCGATGAAATCACTTAACCAGTTCAAACTTAATTTCACGGTCTTTTCCTCCCTTATCTCTTGAATCCGTCAAGGAAACGGACATCATTGGTATAAAGATCACGGATATCGGTGATCCCGTATTTGAGCATGGCAACTCTCTCGATTCCCACACCGAACGCAAAACCGGTGTAGACCTTAGAATCGATGCCGGCCATCTCCAAAACGTTCGGATGGACCATGCCGGAACCTAAGATCTCGATCCAGCCGGTGCCCTTACAAGTCGGGCATCCCTTGCCGTGGCAGATATGGCAGGTCATATCGACCTCAAAAGAAGGCTCGGTGAACGGGAAGTAGGAAGGTCTGAAACGGATCTTGGCATCCTTGGAGAACATCTCACGGATCATCAGTTCCAGAGTGCCTTTCAAATCGGCGACGGTGATGTTCTTGCCGATGACAAGACCTTCACACTGAGTGAACTGATGGGAATGCGTCGCATCGTCGTCATCTCTTCTGTAGACTTTGCCCGGGCAGATGACCTTGATCGGCAGATCATTGGCCTGCGCTTCCAATACACGCATCTGAATGGCGGTCGTCTGTGATCTTAAAAGGTGTGTCGGATCGACATAGAAGGTATCCTGCATGTCTCTTGCCGGATGGCCTTCCGGAGTATTGGCTTTGGTGAAGTTGTAAAGATCCGATTCAAGTTCCGGTCCTTCCGCAACATTGTAGCCCATACCGATAAAGACATCTTCGATCTCCTTCTGAACCAGCGTCAGCGGATGTAAGGTACCCTGCTTTGGCGTATAGGCATCCAAAGTGATATCGACTTTCTCGGAAAGAAGTTTTGCGTTCATCAATACTTCTTCAAGTTCCGCCTTTTTGGCGTCCATGGCTGCCGATACGGCATTTTTGAGATCATTGACCATCTGGCCGAATTTCGGCTTTTCCTCCGCCGGCAGATCTCTCATCTGTGCCATCAGAGACTGGATCTTCCCCTTCTTGGAAAGGTATTCGATCCTGAGGTCTTCCAAAGTCTTGCTGTCGGCATTCGCCACAGCATTCAAAGCTTCGTTCTTCAAAGCTTCCAGATCCAACATAATTTCATCCTCCCTAAAATAAAAAAGGCGGAACAAGGGCGCTGACGCGCGGTACCACCTTATTTTTAACTCTTATCCTTAACGCGGATCTCACGTGGAGTATTGGTCCAACTCAAGAAGTGAATTCGCTGATTGACTGTCAGGATCTTACAGCGCTGGGATCCATTCTCTTTGACAGCAGCCTCAGTTACTGCTCTTCTTTACGTACTCTAAAATTATAACATAAGAAAAACAAAAGAAAAGAGGCCCGAAAGCCTCTTTCTAAGCTTATAAAGTTGTATCGACCTTGATACCAGGACCCATGTTGCTGGAAAGCGTGCAGGACAGGATGTACTGACCTTTGACAGCAGCCGGTTTCGCTCTGTTGATGACTCCGAGCAGTGTGTTGAAGTTTTCAGCAAGCTTATCAGTATCGAATGAAGACTTACCGACTAAGCAGTTGATGTTGCCTTCCTTATCGACACGGTAAGTGACCTTACCTTTTTTGATCTCTTCAACAGCCTGTGCGATGTTCATCGTAACAGTGCCTGTCTTAGGGTTCGGCATTAAGCCTTTCGGACCTAAGAGCTTACCTAATTTACCAAGTTCACCCATCATATCCGGAGTAGCGACGATGACATCGAAGTCGAACCAGCCGCCCTTGACCTTTTCCAGAATCTCTTTGTCGCCGACATAGTCAGCGCCTGCAGCCTTGGCTTCTTCCATCTTCGCACCCTGAGTGACGACTAATACCTTCTGAGATCTGCCGGTGCCGTTTGGTAAAACGATAGCACCACGGATCTGCTGGTCAGCCTGACGAGGGTCAACGTTTAAGGAGAAGGAAGCTCTGATCGTAGCATCATAATTAACTAATGTGGTCTTCTTAGCGAGTTCGCAAGCCTCAAGAGCAGAATACTTCTTGTTGCTGTCGATCATTGCTTTCGCGTTGTTATATTTCTTTGAACGTTTCATTAGTCAACTACCTCGATTCCCATATTCTTTGCAGTACCTGCAATGATCCTCATTGCTGCTTCAACATCGTTGGCGTTGAGGTCAGGAAGCTTGTATTCAGCGATCTCTCTTAACTGAGCGGTCGTGATCTTGCCAGCCTTGACGCTGTTCGGTGTGCCGGATGCCTTTTCAACACCTGCAGCCTTCTTTAATAAGAATGCAGCCGGAGTCGTCTTTAAGACGAAATCAAAGGACTTGTCTTCATACGCAGTGATGATGACAGGGACGATATCGCCCATTCTGTCTTTTGTCTGATCATTGAACTGTGTGCAGAACTGAGGCATATTGATACCTGCAGATGCCAGAGCCGGACCCGGTTTAGCCTGACCGGCCTTGAAGTTTAACTTACAAACTTTTGCAACTTTCTTTCTTGCCATATTTCCTCCTTTTGGCGCGTGGTATTTACGGAGCAGTTGCTCTCCTTCCACAGCTTTACTATTATAGCCTAAATAAAAGGCTTATTTCAAGCCTTTTTTCGCTATTTATGCTTATAGAATACACGGTTTTCAAGGGCAAAGATCTTCTGGGTGAATTCCCCTTGCTTGACCTCATCGAGCGCCTTATCGATGGTGTTGATCCTGGCATCGATGTTGTCGATCAGGTTCAGCATCTCCGCTTCCATCGTCTCAGGACGGACCGGCGAACCGTATTCGAGCTGGCCATGGTGAGACAGCACCATATGTCTCAATAGCAGCAGTTCCTCACTGTCCTCCAGGCCGAGATCCTTGCCGATCTGCAACAGTCTGGCGTCCATGATCGAGATATGTCCCAGAAGTTTCCCCTGTTTGGTATATTCGGTGACCACAGGCGATGTGAGCTCTTCGATCTTGCCTAAGTCGTGGATGATCACGCCGGCGATCAGATAATCTCTGTTCAAGGAAGGATAGATCGTACACAAAGCCGCTGCGACCTTGATCATACCGGAAGTGTGGGTCGCCAGACCGCCGATGAAATTGTGGTGGATCTTGGCTGCCGCCGGATAATCATAAACGCTGTTATTGTAATAATTCAAAGCACCGGAAACGATCTTGGCGATGTTTTCATTGCCTATCATATTGATGCCTTCCTGGATATTGGAACGAAGCGTTTCCTTGGAGACAGGCGAACGGAAGACGAATTCATCCATATCGATCTCCGACTGCGGAAGCGGCAGGACTTTCAAAACCTTGGCCTGCAGGTTGTTTTTATACTTGATCACTTCGACATCGAAGTCGTAGACTTTGCCTACCTCAAGCTGTTTCTCCAGCTCCGGCTTGACATCCCAGAGCTTTGCTTCGATCGACTTGGTGGAATCCTGAAGGACCAAAGAAAGATACGGGTTGCCGGAATTGGTCGTACCTCTGACAAGCGATGAGATCAAAAGCGGTGTACTGACGCGTTCCCCTTCTGTAAAATCCTTAACTTTCTTTGCCATGTTTTTCCTCCATTACCGTTCTGATATCCGAATAAGAAAAGCCCTTCTGCAAAAGCGATGCAATGATGCGATCATCCAGATCGCGTCCTTCATACTTTCTTTCATATTTATGCAAGACTTTATCAAATTCCTTACGTAATAATTCTAACTCATTTTCATCCTTCATATCCGTGCTTTGCACAGCTGAAGATGCCGTTTCATAAGAATAACCGAGACCTACAAGTTTGTTGAGTATCGCTTTCTTTTTTGCGCTGCAGGACTTGTTTCGGATCGTCCGTTCAAACTTCTCTGCCAGCTGCAAGGCTTTGGCATATTCTTCCTTCTGATCGACTTTCAGATGTTTAGTGATCAGCTGTTCACTGATCCCTTCTTTCTTCAGTTTGTAACGTATCTGCTTTCCTGACAGCTTGGAATCCTTGAGATACGAGATCCTGGACATGCAGTACTTTTCATCATCGAGAAGTCCATATGAGATCAGCTTACCGGCCATCTCATCGATCTGTTTTCTGTTTAAACCCTTTCCTTTCAGGTGGTCTTTTATCTGTGCGACCGTATGGTCCTTATAGGCAAGCTTGCGCAAAGCGCTCCTGTAGGCCTTAAAAAGGATCTCTTCATCCTTGAGCTTTTTATAAAGATCTTCATCAAGACCCTTGAGATCCTTTATTTTGTGCTCAAAATACGAATCGACAGACAGCTGTATCTTTTCTTCTTCCAGATACAGCATGACATAGTCTTCATAGATCTTCAGTTTCTTTATCGGATATGAGATATCCTTGTTCTCATCCTCTTTCTTCAGACCATCAAGAAATTCTTCCAGTTCCATGTTTTAAGTATACCCGATTTGAAAGACAAAATAAAAAGCAAGCCGGTATACACCGGCTTGCATAGAGACTGGATTATTTAGCTCTTGCTTCGAGGTTCGCAAATCTTCTCTTTGCGTCGTTCTTAGCTTTTTCGTATAATTCCTGAGCCTTATCAGGGTTGACCTTGACCAGGTTATTATATCTGGCTTCATCCATCAGGAAATCCTGGAACTTGTCGAAATCAGGAGTCTTGTAATCGATTGTAAGAGGAGATTCGTTACGAGGATCATATCTGTAAAGTGTGACATAGCCGCACTCGACAGCCTGTTTCTGAACGACCTGCTGTTTAGACAGACCGCCCTTGATTCCGTGCAGTTCACATGGGCAGTAAGCGATGACCAGAGACGGACCATTGTAGCTTTCAGCTTCTTTCAAAGCCTTGATCGCCTGCATTCTGTTGGCACCCATACATACAGATGCAACATATACGTGTCCATAGCTCATCGCGATCTGACCTAAGTCTTTCTTAGCAACTGCTTTACCGCCTGCAGCGAACTGAGCGATGGAAGCAGCCTGTGAAGACTTCGAAGACTGACCGCCTGTGTTGGAGTAAACTTCAGTATCCAGAACTAAGATGTTGACGTTCAGGTTGTTAGCGATGACGTGGTCTAATCCGCCGTAACCGATATCATATGCCCAGCCGTCACCACCGACGATCCAGACGGAAGCGGAGACTAAGTCTCTGCACTGTTCAGCAAGTACATGGACTGCTTCGCAAGAAGACTTGCCAGCCAGTTCACCGATCTTGCCGGCGAGTTTCTTTTCTTCTGTTCTGTTGCCGTTGATCTTGAGGTACTGTTCGAGGACTTCCTTGAGTTCAGGTTCGACCTTGTCAAGGTTGTCTTCCATGACTTTCAGCAGAACTGCCTTCTGGTAGTTCTTAGCCAGAGCCATACCATAGCCGTATTCAGCGTTGTCTTCGAATAAGGAGTTCGCCCAAGCAACACCGTTGCCGTTCTTATCCGTAACAAACGGAGTAGAAGGAGTAGAACCACAGTAGATCGAAGAACAGCCGGTAGCGTTAGCTACTAACATATCCGGACCGAATAACTGAGAAACGAGTCTGTAATAAGGAGCTTCACCACAGCCTGGGCATGAACCCGGAACTTCGAAGTAAGGCTTTAAGAACTGCGTTCCCTTCGGAGTATCGTTAACGAGTTCTGACTTGTATTCTGTTTCGTTGAACAGGTAGTCAGCCAGAGGAGCTTCGTTCATCAAAGTGTGGACGTCGACCATCGTTAAGGCCTTGTTTCCGCCCTTACCCGGACATTCAGCAGCACACAGACCACAGCCTACACAGTTGTCAGGAGAGACCTGGATTCTGAACTTATAGTTTTCAGCACCCTTGCCCATAGCCTGGATCGTTTCGAATTCCATCGGAGCATTTGCGATCTCTTCCGGAGTCAAAGCGAACTGTCTGATCGTTGCGTGCGGACATACGAATGAACAGAAGCCACACTGGATACAGTTTTCAGGATTCCATTTCGGAACATAAGAAGCGATGTTTCTGTGTTCAGCATAAGAAACATTGTTTCTGAAGGAACCGTCTAAGACACCATACTTGGTGAATGCGGATACAGGCATATCGTAACCGCTGAGCGTATCGAAGCCCTGTACGAATTCATCGAAGTAAGCATCGCCGGTCTTTTCAACTTCGAACTTGGAAGGAAGATCGAGCCATTCAGCCTTGACAGGGATCTCGACGAGACCTGCCTTACCTGCATCGATCGCTTTCCAGTTCATAGCGACGACATCGTCACCCTTCTTGCCGTAAGACTTCTTAGCAGCAGCCTTCATGAGATCAAGAGCCTTGTCATAAGGCATGATCTGTTCGTTGAGAGCGAAGAATGCAGACTGTAAAGTCGTGTTGGTTCTTCTGCCCATACCGATCTCGTTACAGATCTTCGTAGCGTTGATCGTGTAGAACTTCGCATGTTTCTTGGCGAGCTGGACCTTCATACGGTTCGGCAGATAGTCTTCGATCTTTTCAGGATCGATCGTCGTGTTGAGCAGGAACGTACCGCCATCCTTCAGACCTGCCAGCAGATCATACTTGAGAACGTAAGAATCAAGTGAGCAGGAAACGAAGTCAGCGTTGTTGACATAGTAAGTGGAAGTGATTGGATCCGGACCGAATCTTAAGTGAGATCTTGTGACACCGCCGGCCTTCCTGGAGTCATACTGGAAGTAAGCCTGTGCATACAGATCTGTGTTATCGCCGATGATCTTGACGGAGTTCTTGTTGGCACCGACAGTACCGTCTGAGCCTAAGCCCCAGAACAGACATGAAGTGTAAGAACCGTCGATCTTGAAGTTCGGATCGACATCGAGTGACAGATGAGTGACATCATCGTTGATACCGATCGTGAATTCTTCTTTCGGAGCATCCTTAGCCAATTCGTCGTAAACAGCCTTGATCTGGTTCGGAGCAGTATCCTTGGAAGCGATACCGTATCTGCCGCCGATGATCTTGATGTCGCAGTCTTTTAAGACGCTTAAGACATCGAGGTATAACGGCTCTCTCGTACCGATCTCTTTGGTTCTGTCTAAAACAGCGATCTTCTTGACAGTCTTCGGTAAGACGTTGAAGAGATACTTAGCGGAGAACGGTCTGTAAAGATGAACGGAAACGACACCGATCTTTTCGCCTTTGGCAGTTAAAGCATCGATGACTTCCTTGATCGTCTCAACGACGGAACCCATAGCAACGATAACTCTTTCAGCATCCTCAGCACCGTAGTAAGTGAACGGCTTGTAATCTCTTCCTGTATGTTCAGAGATCTTAGCCATGTAATCAGCTACGATATCAGGAACCTTAGCGAAGTGCTCGTTCTGAGCTTCTCTGGTCTGGAAGACGACGTCATCGTTTTCCGCGCCGCCTCTTGTGACAGCGTTGCCGTGCGGATTCAAAGCATTGTCTTTGAATCTCTTGACAGCATCCATATCAAGTAATGATTTCAGGTAGTCATAATCCATGACTTCGACCTTCTGAATTTCATGAGAAGTTCTGAAACCATCGAAGAAATGCATAAACGGAACTGAAGCCTTGATTGCAGATAAGTGTGCGACACCGCCTAAGTCCATAGCTTCCTGAACGGAGTTGGAGCAAAGCATTGCGATACCTGTCTGTCTTGCAGCGTAGATATCTTCGTGGTCACCGAAGATAGAAAGCGCGCTTGTAGCTAATGCTCTGGCAGCAACATGTACGACGCCCGGTAATAATTCACCGGCCCATTTGTACATATTCGGGATCATGAGCAGTAAGCCTTGAGATGCAGTGAAAGTAGTAGCTAAAGCACCACCCTGCAAAGTACCATGAACAGCACCTGCAGCACCTGCTTCTGATTGCATTTCCGCAACTTTTACGACATTACCGAAAACGTTCGTTCTTTTCGCGGTAGCCCAGGAATCTACTACTTCAGCCATCGTTGATGACGGAGTGATAGGATAAATCGCGGCTACATCAGTAAAAGCATACGCGCAATGAGCGGCAGCAGTGTTGCCATCCATTGATTGGAAAATCTTTCCCATAATTAAAAATCTCCTCCTATGCATATCAATTATATCTCAAAGGAGGAGACTTTTGTATATTGTTTTAATTGCGATATATCAGTTGGACTGCTTGTTAACGATATAGACTTTGATCGGCGTAGAAACAGGATAATAGCCTGCCGAATATGAAGCTCCATATTCGCCTACTTCGATCTTTTCCAACTGTCCGACGGCCCTGTCGGAAGAGACGCCGATGTATTCGACTTTATAGAAGACGGAGAGTTTCTTTTCCATCATTTCTTTGGTCTGATCGTAAGTAGAACCGACGTCGTAACGTCCCGGAGCCATGATGTAACCGGTCTCTTCCGCTTGTTTTCCAAGAGACAATCCGTAATTGAATGCTTCGCCAGGTGTAAAGGTTCCCGAACCGTGCCATACGACATAGCCTTTTGCGACCGTATCGGAATACGCATCTCTGGCAGAAGAATGTGTCGGGGTCAGACCCAGGTTCTTGCCGGCGGTGATGAACTCGCTTTCGCTCTTGCCGACATAGGTACCGGAAGAGACATAGATCGAAGAATCTGCTTTCTTACCAAGTGAGAGGCCGTAATTGAACGCTTCGTTTTTCTCATAGACGCCATAGCCATGAGTTACAACAGAACCCTTGGCGATCGTATCGGAATAGGCATCTCTGGAAGATACGTGCGTCGCTTTCAGACCGAGTTCTGTAGCTTTTTTCTTGAAGTTTTCTTCCGTATATCCGACATAGGCACCGTTGGTGACGACGATCTCATCATCGGTTGCCGAACCTGAAGATCCGTCACTCTTTCCTAACGACAGACCGTAATTGAACGGATCGGAAGAATCGTTCGTATTATACGTGCCTGAGCCATGCCATACGATATTGCCTTTGGCTATAGTATCCGAATAGGCATCCTTTGAAGTCTTGTGTGTCGGGATCAAACCCAAAGCCACAGCCGCTTTCTGGAATTCTTCTTCGCTCTTGCCTACATAAGTTCCGGCAGAGATATCGACAGTCGAAGGAACGGACTTCTTTCCTAAAGAAAGACCGTAATTGAACGCTTCGTTTTTCTCATATACGCCATAGCCGTGTGTCACAACAGAGCCTTTGGCGATCGTATCGGAGTAGGCATCTCTGGAATCAATATGCGTTGCCTTCAAACCAAGCTCTGTTGCCTTTTTCTTGAAGTTTTCTTCCGTATAGCCTACATATGCCCCGTTGGTGATGACGATCTCATCATCGGTTGCGGAACCCGAGGATCCGTCGCTCTTTCCCAAAGAGACGCCGTAATTGAACGGATCAGACGAATCATTGGTATTGTAGGTACCCGAGCCATGCCATACGATATTGCCTTTAGCTATAGTATCGGAATATTCGTCCAATGAAGTCTTATGCGTCGGGATGAGGCCCAATGCTACGGCAGCCTTCTGGAATTCTTCAACGGTTTTTCCTACATAGGTTCCTGCCGAGACATAAACGGTCGCAGGTGTCGAGCTGCCCTCTTTGCCTAAAGAAAGACCGTAATTGAATGTTTCGTTCTTGACGTATGTGCCTGATCCATGCCATACGATCGAACCCTTGGCGATCGAATCGGAATAGGCATCCTTTTCGGCTTTATGATTGGCCTTGAGACCAAGCTCATTCGCTTTGCTCTTGAAATTCTCTTCGGTATATCCGACATAAGCACCGGATTTAACGATGATGTCTGAAGATGAAGATCCGTCTTCTTTGCCTAAAGAGAGTCCGTAATTGAATGCTTCGTTCTTTTCATAAGTTCCTGAGCCATGCCATACGATACTGCCTTTGGCGATCGAATCGGAATAGGCATCCCTGGAAGTGTTGTGTTTGGCTTCCAGACCGAGCTCTGTTGCCTTTTTCTTGAAGTTTTCTTCGGTATAGCCGACATAGGAACCGGCTTTGACAACGATGTCGGCAGAAGACTTGCTTTCATCCGTGCAGACGCCATAGTTGATCGTCTCGCCATAGGTATAAGTCCCCGAACCATGCCATACGATATTGCCTTTGCTGACAGCCGTGGAAGAAGCATCCTTGGCCGTATTGTGATTCGGCACCAGGCCGAGTCCTTTGGCCTGGCTTTCGAATGCCGCGACACTCAGATTGACATACTCGCCGTATTTTACTTCGATCGGCTCATTTGCCGCGTTTTCTTTTCCTTTGGAGATGTAGACCGTGACCGGCGTATCGGAATAGATCGATTCCATCGGTTCCATGCGGATCACGATGCCTTTGCTGACGGTATCAGAGAACTCTTCAACAAAACTGATGTTCTCGATGCCGTTCTTGTTTGCCCAGTCTTCGATCGAAGATCTTTGCGCTTCATAAAGCTGCGGGAGTTCGATCGGAGAGATCAGTTCACTTGAGATGCGGATCGTGATCTTATCGGTAAGTTTCGATCCGGCATTGAGAGATTGCTGAAAGACGATGTCCTTTTCAACGGATCTCGATCCTTCGTATACGATCTCGCAGGAATACCTGTCATCGAGCTGACCGCACCATTCAAATACTTCCTCTTTCTTTTTCCCGAGAAAATCCGGAACCGTGACTTCCTTGACGGAGTTCAGCAGATTGTAACCCAGGAAACCTGCAGCGCCCAGTGTCAACACCAGTGCCAGGATGATCAGATAGTTTATTCTGTTCGCAAAAAATGATTTCATGTTCTTGCTCCTTAGATCAATTGAAATGTTCCACATTCATCAAGAGCCTGTAGCGGATCGAATCGGTGATATAGGATACCCTGAGACCATCCGTTTCAAACGGCTGATGTTCATAACCGTAGGCATTGGTGATCTCACCGATGTCGACGAATTCGCCGTTGCGGACTTTCAAGATCAGCTTATATGTTCCGTTCAGTTCGCTCAGATCGGCTCTCGCCGTATAACAGATCTTATCCATGTTGTAAGACGACTCATAGAAGCTCTGATAATCGAAGCTGCAGGCATGAGAAACGGTATCCGCTTTGACATAGCCTTCCTCATTGACCAGATAGAGTTCATGCATATTCTCTTCAAGATCGTAGTTGAGATAGTAGATCATTCCTACGCCCTCAAAGACCGCATACGTCTTATCTTCGATCGTTTCATAAGTCACCGCATCCAGAGCGATCAGAGAAGAACGCTTGCTTGGCTTGCTGATCGAAGAATCCTCAAAAATCTTCTTTTCGATATCGACTTCCGCTCTGTAGCCATAGAAATCGTTCAGGGCAACCTTGTAATCCGTCGTGTCGCTGCTGTAGGTCAGCAGACCGATCTGGCTGTTGAACGACTTCAGAAGTGTGGTCAAGGAAGTCTTTCCGTCAAAGATCGTCTCGATACGGAAAATGTAAGAACCCTTCTCCATCACCGAGAGATCGACATTCACCGCAAAACCGGCATATTTGTAATCAAAGCCGTCATTGATGTTGTAGCCTAAAGAATCTGTCGTCTGACAATCCAGTACATATTTCTCGGAATTGTCTTTCAGATCGAAGATATGAAGCTTATGAACGACTTTGGCAGGATCGGTCATGTTGTAATTGGTGATCACGGAGATACCGTTCAGCGAAAGCAGCGTGCCGTTTAATTCCATCGTGTCGATCATGGCGATCGCTTCATGCGGAAGATCCGGTGTGATATTGCTGATCGGCGTATCGTTGAGCCTTACGACATCGTCTTTGTTCAGATATGCCACGGAAGCATTCCAGTCATACTTGATGACGCCGTCATCGGTGACGATATTTCCGCCGACGACCGGATTCGTTGATTGGACCTTATAACGGTTGGCGTCTTCTTCAAGAAGGACGACCGTCAGATCTTTCTGATAGTGAGAACCGAATCTGCCGGTATATAAAACGCTGTTTCCGGTATATGCCTTATAGAAACTCGGATCCCAGTAGATCGAAGAATCATACAAGACATCGTTGTAGTTGTTTTTGACGAAACCCAAGGCATACTTGTTGTGATCGGTCAGGTTTCCGTTTTTGCCGTTGTTGTATTTATCGATCGCATAAGCAACAGAAGCGATCTTCATGCCCCAGTATGGGTCGGAAGCATACTTGACGTTGATGCCGGCACCCTTATTTCCCACACAAGCCCCGAAATAACGGGAATTCGTGTAATCCATGAACCAGTATAAGTTCCTGCCCATCTGTTCATTGACACAGGCTCCCACCGAAGAGAAACTTGATGCCGAACCCGGATTGTCATCGTAGGCCGACCAGCCAAACAGGTTGTTGCGGTTGACGGCATACCAGGAAGTGCCATACGCCGATTCCAGACATGCCATCGCATATACCAGCAAGGCATTGCAGCCAAAAGAATTCTGAGCATCGATAAAGGCGGAGCCTTCATTCTTCATGACCGTTCCGGTCGAATAGATGGAATTCAGGAAACTGTTGAAAGTACTTGCCGAGATATCGGTCTTTGAACGGAGCGGAAGGAACTGGTAGTAGTTATATACAGTAGCCGCTTTGTTGGTGAGCTTTGAATCCGTATAGAAGTTGATGCCGTCATTGGAATAATACTTTGTTCCGACGCTCATTCCGGCCTTCAGATAGTTTGCCGCATTATCGACGCTGATCGCATAAGGAAGCGCATCTCTGTCGCTGTTCGAACGCGGATAGGCGCGGAAATAGTGGAAGACCAGATCGGTATAATTGCCGTTCTGCTCCAACTGGAAGTAGTTCTGATGGACTCTTACTTCAAAAGCTTCCTCACCTTCATAGGTGTTTCTGCCGCCGAGCCAGATACAGATCCCCTTCTCGATGAATTTGCTTGGGACAAGATCCGTATATTCCAGATCGGTGTAGCCTTCAAAGCCATTCAACACGACACGGATATACCCTTTGCCGGAAGTGGCGATATCATAGACATCAGCTCCGCAGGTATCGATATAGGTCATCTCATAGTGGTTTGCCACATAGGTCGTCTTATACTTGGAAGAATCCTTGTTTGCCGGATCCTGATAAAGGTTCATCGTGGAAGAGTTCCTTCTGCCCGGATAGGTATAGGCCAGACCGGAATTCATCGCAACGATGCCGGATGGCGAATAGGACTTGGAGTAGCGTACCACATAGTCCGGATTGGCTTTCATCGCCTTCTTGGCGGAAGCGAAATCTCCGTGACACGAGATCTTGGAGAAGGAACCGTCATCTTCGATATAGGAAACCTCAAACTGCCCTGCTTCACACGCATAGGAATAGTGTTCATCAGCCGCAGCATCAAAACTGCCGGAAAGCGGCATGAGATTGACTAAGATCAGAGATGTGAGAAGTAAGACAAAGAGTTTGTTCATAAGTTATATCTATTCAAGGACAGTCGGGACTTTCACCCAGTCGTTGCTGTTGGAGAACATCAGCATCAGTGAACCGGAATAATCCGGACCGTCGCTTTGGGCAAATGTTTCAAAAAACAGAGCTCCGTTTTCTCCGACTTCCAGTTTCTTACCCAGACAGTTGGATACTTTGACGGACTCGTAGGTCTCATCCATGCAGGTGATGACTTCATCGCTGGAAGCACGGACGAATCTGGCATCCGTGATCATGACATTGCCTTCGATGGAATTGACATTGATATTGAACGTATAGACGTTCATCGTTGCCGGGACCTGATATTCCATTCCGTTGTGCAGCATCATCGTCGATACCGAACAGGAAGATACCGTAACATTGGTGTTACCGATCTCGATCTGCTGATCGGTCTCAAACTTCAGAGTCGAGATATCATTGGTGTTCTTATTGAGATCGAACTCGATCATCGACGCATCCGAGGAATTGAGCAGACGCAGAGAATAGCTGTCTGTCGTATACGGAATGAAGATATTGCACACATAAGAATTCTGCTCAGAGACGACCGAATTCACGATATTGAACTTATCGATCTTATAGGACTTCTCATTGAGCGTATTGATGTATTTGGAGACATTGTTCAGATAGATCTTTTCGGATGTCTGCAGATTCCCCAGGTCGAAAGAGACCGGTTCCTCAGAGTCGAACTGCAATGTCGCGATGATGAAATTGAAACCGAGATTTTCCGATTCCGAAATGAAAACATCATAATCCAGCAACGTAATCTTCGTTCCCTTGACCGTATCGACAGGAGCCGGAACACTATCGCTTTGTCCCTGGCTTTGATCTTCCGACATCTTCTTGGAAAGATAAGAGATCCCCTGATACACGCCAAAACCGATCAGGCCGAGGATCAGGACACCGGAAAGCACCAGGATGATGATCCTGTCGATCCTGACTTTTCTTTTCCTAGCCATGTTTCTTCTCCTTGAGCGTCTCTTCCGCCTCGATCAGTTCCGAAAAACGGCTGATCGAAACGATCGCAGCCATCGGTTCGTTGTTCTTGACAATGATCTTGACATCATCCGGGCCCAGCGAAGAGATGATCTTGGCTGCCTTGCCCTGATTGAGATGTGAGATCGGTACCAGAGAATTCAGCATTGCACCAAAAACAGACTTATTCATCATGTCTTCATTATAAAAAAACGCAGTAAATTTGTCAATAAATTTATCAACATATTCACAGCGTTTTTTAATTATTATTTATAGTTTAATTTATATATAAATTTATCTATAATTTCAGATTTTTACTGAAGCGGTAAGAATCCTCACACATCTTGTCGATATCGTACTGGGCCTTGAAACCAAGCAGCTTTTCCGCCTTGGCGGTATCGGCATAACAGGTAGCGATATCTCCCGGCCTTCTTTCCATGATCTTGTAAGGGATCGGATAGCCGCAAGCCTTCTCATAGGCATGCAGGACTTCCAGTACGGAATAACCTTTGCCGGTACCGATGTTGATGACTTCCGTGCCCTTGTGGGCTGCCGCATATTCGATGGCTTTGACATGTGCTTTAGCCAGATCGACGACATGGATATAGTCTCTGACGCCTGTGCCATCTACTGTGTCATAGTCATTTCCCCAGACACGAAGGAAATCTCTTTGTCCGGCAGCGACCTGTGCGATATATGGGACCAGATTGTTCGGAATGCCGTTAGGGATCTCACCGATCAGACCGGATTCGTGTGCGCCGATCGGATTGAAATAACGAAGAAGGACTGCCGAATTTTCCGGTTCCGCCTTATTCATGTCGGTGATGATCATCTCATTCATCTTCTTGGTCGTGCCGTAAGGATTGGTCGTCGTTCCAAGGCCGTATTCTTCCTTGAACGGAACTTCGAAATCATCGCCATAAACGGTGGCCGAAGAAGAGAAGACCAGATTGTGGACATGATACTTCTTCATCATCTGGTACAGGTTGATCGAACCGGAGATGTTGTTTTCGTAGTAAGTCAGAGGGATCGCTACGGATTCCCCTACTGCCTTGTAGCCGGCAAAGTGGATCACTGCTTCAAATTCGTTTTCCGCAAAGACCTTTTCCAGTCCTTCCTTATCCAGGATATCGGTCTCGTAGAACTTCGGTTTCACGCCGGAGATCGTTTCGATCTTATCCAGGACATCTTTGGAAGAATTATACAGGTTGTCCAGGATCACGACTTCATGTCCTGCCTGGATCAGTTCAACGCAGGTATGCGAACCGATATAACCGGTACCGCCAGTCACAAGAATCTTCATATGCTTAACCTCCAATGATCTTTGAGATATCGTTGTACATGACAAAAACGAATAACAGCAGCAGTAAGAATAAGGAAGCCGACATCACCGCATTCTGCGCTTTTTCGGATAAAGGTCTTCCGATGATCGCTTCGATCACCAGTAACAGTACCCTTCCGCCGTCAAAGATCGGAAGCGGCAAAGCGTTGACTAAGCCGACATTGATCGAGACCATGGCGATCAGCTGCAGGTAGTAGGACAAGCCTAAGGATGCAGTCTGCGAGACCGTCGAATAGATGCCGATCGGTCCGGACAGAGAATCGAGGTTCTTGCCCTGGAACAGTGTCAGCAAAGACGAGAACGTCAGCTTCAGGATGAACATCGCAAATTCAAAGCCATACTTCCAGCAGTTGAAGATGTTGACCTTCACCGCCTCGACAGCCGTATTGGAGAAACCGATACCGACCATGTATCTTTGCTGCTCGGTATTGAATTCCGGATAGACATCAAGCTTGATGGATGAACCGTCTCTTTCCACGGTCATGATCCATGGACCGTTGCCGTCATAGGTATCCAGGAAATTGATCAGTTCAAGGTATGTATCCGGCTTATAGGACAAGCCGTTTTCAAATTCGACTTTGGTGACGATATCCCCTTCTCTGAGTCCGGCTTTCAATGCCGGAGAATCTTCCAAGACATTGGTGATCGCCGGTTTGGTGCTGGTCGCATAAGTGCCGGAAGATAAGATCATCAATGAATAGATCACGATCGCCAGGATGATGTTCATCATGATGCCTGCCATCATGATGATGATGCGTTTCCATTTTGCGATACCGGTCAATGTGCGTTCCGGCGGAAGATCATCGGCCTCCACCTTCGTTTCCAGATCGTTGTCACTGTCTCCGGCCATGGCCACGAATCCCCCTAACGGGATCGCTCTAAGACAATACTCCGTCTCCTTTCCTTTATGAGAAAGCAATTTCGGTCCGAAACCAAAAGAAAACTCCTTGCAATAGACACCGAAAGCTTTGGCAGCCAGCAGATGTCCGAGTTCATGTAATGTGACGATGACGCCAAGCATTACGATATAAAGTAATAAATTTCTAAAAACAGTCATCTATAAAATTATAGCACTACAAGAAAAAAACTCCTATTTCAGGAGTTTGCCCAGAGCTGATCGACATATTCTTTCGCCCAGCGGTGGGAATCGATGATCTGATCGACAGTCGGTTCCTTGATGAAGCGTGCAGCCTTCAGTGTCTTGAAGATGTAAGCTTCGATATCGACGAAGCGGATCCGCTCTTTCAGAAACAGAGCGACAGCTTCATCGTTGGCACCGATCAGCACGGCTCCGAAGTTGCCTTCGAAAGAGCCGACTTGTTTTGCCAGCCGGACCAGCGGATAACGGGAATAATCCATCTTCAGGAAATTGAGCGAAGAGATCTTGTCGAAATCAAAATAACTTGTGACCTTGTCCCCTTTGTGTTTCGGATACAAGAGAGCATACTTGATCATCAGACGCATATCGGGAACGCCGATCTGCGCAATGATGGAACCGTCGTTGTATTCGACCATGGAATGTACGGCAGCCTCTTTATGCAAAACGACGTCGATCTTGTCATAAGGAAGATCGAAGAGGTAATGTGCTTCGATGATCTCAAAGCCTTTATTCATCATCGTCGAAGAATCGATCGTGATCTTGGAGCCCATGTTCCATACCGGATGTTTCAAAGCCTGTTCCAGCTTGACATCAGCCAGCTGATCTCTGGTATAACCGCGGAAGGATCCGCCGGATGCCGTGATGATCAGACGGCGGATATCCGCCTTATCGTGACCCTGCATGCATTGCCATATGGCAACATGTTCCGAATCGATCGGATTCAAACTGACTTTATATTCAGCCAGCAGTTCATTGATGATACGTCCGCCCGCAACCAGTGTTTCTTTGTTGGCAAGAGCGATGTCTTTACGGTTCTTGATCGCCGTGACTGTCGGTTTGAAACCTACGAATCCGACCAAAGCATTGACCAGAACATCATAATCTTTCAGGGCAGCCATCTGTACCAGACCGTCATCACCGAAATAAAACTTCGTCTCGGGGAACGATGATGCGAGCTGCGGATTCTCTTCGATCGTATAAGCGTAACGGATCCTGAACTCTCTCAGGATCTTGATAAGATAATCGATATTATGACCGACGGATACACCGACAAGCTCCAGCTCATCACTGTGCTGTTTGATCACGTCGATACTCTGCGTTCCGATCGAGCCGGAAGCGCCCATTAACATAAGTCTTTTCATACAAATAAGCTCATCAACACTCCAAACAGTACCATACAGAAGATATGGGAATCCATCCTATCCAGAATGCCGCCATGGCCCGGGATCAGGTTGGAGAAATCTTTAACACCATAGTGACGCTTGATCAAAGAGAAGACAAGATCACCTATTTCAGAAACTAAAGGCAGAAACAAAGATGCGACGACAAACAGTGTCGGAGACATACCGAAGAATTTGAAGATCGCCGCCCAGGCCAGCGATATCGCACATCCGAAGAACCAGCCGCCTACAGAACCTTCGATGGTCTTTTTCGGCGAAACACGCGGATTGAGCTTATGCTTGCCGAATTTGATCCCGACCTGGAAGGCAAAGACATCCGTCAGATACGAGATGATCAGAACATAGCCGAACAAAAACTTATCGATATGCTGGAAATGCCTCATGAAATATAAAGCATAACCGAGAAGCGCAGACATCAGGAATGTCGCAGCAGCATCATCGAAGCTTTCCTTTTCATCGAATACGGCGATCGTAAGAAGCACCAGCATCTCAAGCAAAAGGATTGGCATGGCTTTGTCATTGAACACCACCAGCAAGCCGACAGTGACGACCATGACGGCAAAAAGGATGACGTCAAAGTCTTTCTTGCGGACTCTGGTAAATTCATAGGAACCCCAGATACCGATAAAAGCCAGTACGGTATCTAAGATCACACCGCCGAAATATGCGGCTACGACGGTGATCAAGGCGATAAAAACGCCGCTAATTACTCTTTGTTTCATCACGACCTCCGAAATTGCGCTTGCGGCTCTGATACTCTTTGATGCATTGATCCAGAGTATCGTTGTCGAAATCCGGCCACAGCGTATCGATGACGACGAACTCCGAATACGCCAGCTGATATAAAAGGAAATTGGAAAGACGCATCTCGGAACCGGTGCGTATCAGCAGATCGACTTCCGGAAGATCCTTCGTATACAGATACGAAGCGAAACCTTCTTCATCGATATCGGAGACCTTGCCGTCTTTGTAATCCTTGGCATATTGTCTGGCAGCTCTGACGATCTCATCCCTTGCCCCGTAATTGAAGGCGAAGTTCAGGATCAGTCCCGTATTGTTTTTTGTCGTTTCGATGGCATCATCGATGACCTTCATCGTTTCAGCCGGGATCCTTTCCCTGTCGCCGATGATCATGATGCGCACATTGTTGTCCATCAGTTCTTTGATATAGGAAGCAAAGAAGATCTTCGGAAGCGACATGATATAGCTCACTTCTTCCATGGACCGTTTCCAGTTCTCTGTCGAAAACGCATAAACGGTCAGGCACTTGATGCCTAACCTGTTTGCGTAGATCGTGATATTCCTCAGGACCTCGACCCCCTTATAATGACCGGCAGTACGGGGGAGTTTATTCAATTTAGCCCAGCGGCCATTGCCGTCCATGATGATCGCCAGGTGATTCAGTGTATTCATTAAATCGTCATTATTTCTTTTTGTTTTGCCTTGGCGATCTCTTCGATCTTGGCGATCGCCTTATCGGTAGCCTTCTGTATGTCTTCCAGGTAAGATTTGGAGAGATCCTCAGGGATCGTCTTATCTTTCTTGATCTCTTCGTTGACTTCTCTTCTGGCATTGCGGACCTGGACCTTGGCTTCTTCCGCCATCTTGTCGACATCCTTGCAGAAGCCCTTACGGGTATCTTCGGTAAGTGCCGGGACCGTTACACGCAGCACATCGCCGTTGTTCTGGACCGGAAGACCCAAATCGGAAGCGTTGATCGCACGTTCGATATCCTTGGTCGAATTGCGGTCGAAAGGTTTGATGACTAAGGTCTTGCCTTCCTGGATGGAGATCGAAGCGATCTGGTTGAGCGGTGTAGGTGACCCGTAATAGTCGACATGGATGCCGTCCAGCATCGTAGGATTGGCTCTGCCTGTCCTGACTTTGGTAAGCTGAGATTCGAACGCCTTGATCGCACCATTCATTTTTTCATCAGCGATCTCTAAAAAAAGATTATCCATATTTTCCTCCCTATTATCGTCTGATCACAGTGCCGACAGCTTCGCCGGTAACCGCCTTGACGATGTTGTCTTCCTCAGACATATTGAAAACGAAAGCTTCGATACCGGACTGCGCACAGATCTCGGCAGCCTGCGGATCGATAACTTTCAAACCTAACTCAAGTATATCATCAAACGTAAGCTCATCAAATTTCTTTGCATCCGCATATTTGTTCGGGTCCTTGTCGTAGACACCGTCGACACCGGACTTCGCCATAAGGATGACATCCGCATGGATATCTTTCGCTCTTTGTGCAGAACCGGTATCCGTAGAATAGTAAGGCTTGCCATAGCCGCCGCCGAATACGACGACATTTCCTTCTTCGATCAGACGGTTTGCCTCATCGGCATCGAAGTCCATGACATTCTGCGCGGTGACTGCAGACATCGGAACGGACTTTACACCAAGACGGCTGAGCTCCGCAGAAAACATGACGGCATTGATGACCGTCGCCAGCATGCCGGCATAGTCCGCCTTGACGCGGTCGAAACCGAGTTCTTCAAAGATCCTTCCGCGGCAGATATTTCCGCCGCCGACCACGATACCGACACCGATACCCATGTCAGAGATCTTTTTGACCTGCTTGCCGATGGATTCCAGTACTTCTGTAGAAAAAGGGAAATCAGGTGCAGCCAAAGCTTCTCCCGATAATTTCAGTAAGACTCTTTTGTACATAACAAATTCACCTCTGCTACTTATTCTAACATTATTCAGACATAAAAAACGGCCGGAATCAATTCCGACCGTTTCATAGGAAATCTTTTTAAGCGTTCATCTGCTTTGCGACTTCTTCCGCAAAGTTTTCTTCACGCTTTTCAATGCCTTCGCCGACAGTGTATCTTACGAAGCACTTGACTTCAGCATTGTTCTCCTTGAGAACTGCAGAGACCTTCTTGGCAGTATCCATGAAGTATTCCTGGTCGACCAGGCACATTTCCTTCAAAGCCTTGGAGACCTTGCCTTCGATCGCACCGTTGATGACGTTTTCCGGTTTGCCGGCAAACTTTTCATCATTTCTGACGATCTCAGTTTGGACTTTTCTTTCATGATCGACGACATCAGCCGGCATATCTGCGGAGCTGACATAAGTCGGAGACATGGAAGCGACCTGCATAGCCATGAAGTGAGCCAGCTGCTCATCGCCGCCCTTTAAGACGACTAAAGCAGTCTTGGTACCGCCCATGTGAGAGTAGTCACCGAATAATTCATCATCATTCTTCTTGACGATGGCAAATCTTCTTAAGACGATCTTTTCACCGATGGTAGCTGTAGCGTTGATGAATTCATCGTTCAGCGTAGCGCCGTTGACCGGAAGTGCGAGTGCAGCTTCATTGTCAGCCGGTTCGCCAGCCAGGATCGTATTGGCAGCTGTTTCAAGCAGTTTGAGGAACTGTTCGTTCTTAGCAACGAAGTCTGTTTCAGAGTTGACTTCGATCATGCAGGCTTTGTTACCGTCGATGACGATCTTTGCAAGACCTTCAGCAGCGATACGGGAAGCCTTCTTGATGGATTTGGCAATACCCTTTTCTCTGAGCCAGTCGATCGCTTTTTCGATGTCGCCGTCCGATGCTGCAAGAGCGTTCTTGCAATCGAGCATGCCGGCACCGGTCTTATCTCTTAATTCTTTTACCTGAGCAGCGCTAATAGCCATTATTCAGCAGCCTCCTTTGTTTCTTCAACAGCTTCTTTGACTTCGGCCTTTACTTCAGCAGCCGGAGCTTCCTGTGCAGTTTCTTCCTTCTTGTTGATATATCTCTTTTCGGAGTTATATCTTCTCGGACCTCTGTTATTGAAACGATTGTTTCTTTCTTCGTTTCTGGCTTTTCTTCTCTTTTCCTGTTCTTCAGCGTGCTTTTCAACGTTGATGATGACATCTTCCATCGTGATATCGTTTTCGATGTCGCCTTCCTGATAAGCATCCTGTAAGATACCGCCCTTGGACTCAACGATAGCGTCTGCAAGCAAGGACATCATCAGTTTGATGGACTTGATCGCATCATCGTTAGCCGGGATAGCGTAATCGACAGTTGCCGGATCGCAGTTCGTATCGGCAAGACCGAATACAGGGATACCAAGCTTCTTAGCTTCGGAAACAGCGTTGTGGTCTTCCTTCGGGTCAACGACGACGACTGCATCCGGAAGTTTCTTCATTTCCTTGATACCGCCCAAGAAGTTTTCGAGACGGACAGCTTCCTTGTGGATAAGGACCTGTTCCTTCTTCGGATAAACAGAGATCGTACCGTCAGTTTCCATCTGCTCGATCTCGATCAGACGCTTGATCCTCTTCTGGATCGTACGGAAGTTAGTCAGCGTGCCGCCTAACCATCTCTGGTTGATGTAGAAGCTTCCGGATCTGGTAGCTTCATCAAGGATGATCTGCTGCGCCTGCTTCTTCGTACCGACGAATAAGACTTTGCCGCCTTCTTCAGCGATGGATTTCATCTTGTCATAAGCGACCTGTAAAGCATCCTGTGTCTTGTTGAGGTCGATGATGTAGATGCCGTTCTTAGCAGTGTAGATGAACGGTTTGCACTTCGGGTCCCATCTTCTGGTCTGGTGTCCGAAATGAGCACCGTTTTCCAGAAGTTTTCTCATTGAAACTAATTGCATTTAATAATTTCCTCTCTTTCCGTTACGCCTCCACTATTTCGGACACCGCTAACCTTTGCAGGCACGGAGCGATGAATCCATAGTGTGTGTATGCATAAATGCTCAATTATTCTAACACATCAGTATATAAAAAGAAAGGCTTTTTAAGCCTTTTTTCAGCACTTTTCAGCCAGTTTCCGGGCGATCGCATTCTTTGCCGCGACCTCATCGGAGATATACGGGACCCTTCCTTCTTTTTCCAGAAAGAAACGGTCAGACCCTTTGCCGAGAAGCAGGATCGTATCCCCCTTATCTGCCATATCCACTGCCGCATCGATCGCCTGTATGCGATCAAGGATGATCTGCGGCTTGAGACGCTTGAAATACGTTGCCATCTCTTCAAGTATGCCAAGCATATCTTCACTGGAAGGATCGTCGTAGGAAAGGATGACCGCATCCGCCCTTTCATCGGCGATGACGGATGTGCCCGGTCTTCTTTTGTGGTCCCTGTCACCTGCCGCACCGAAGACTGCGATGATCTTTCCGTTCTTGGCAGTGATCGATTCGGCAAAAGAGAAGACCTTATCGAAAGAATTCGGCGTGAACGCAAAATCCACTACGACATTGAAATCCTGTCCGGCCTTGATCATCTGGCATCTGCCCGGGGTAAGTTCGACATTTTCAAGATACGGAAGTATCGTATCGATGTCATAGCCGTTTTCATTCAATACGGCGATCACGGACAGCAGATTGTAGATATTGAATCTTGCCAGCATGTTGGTACTGATATGCCGGCTTTTTCCTCCATACAGCAGATCGAATTCGGAATGATCGTTATACAGTTTCAGACCGACCGCTTTGTAATCGGCATCCGCATCGATGGCGTAAGTGATCTTTCTGCGATCGCAGAGTTCATATAATCTTCTTCCGTATTCGTCATCCATATTGATGATGGCCTTGCCGTCTTTATCCAGCATATCGAAAAGGATGCATTTTGCCTTGAAATAGTCTTCCATCGTGCCGTGCACATCGAAATGATCACCGGACAGATTATTGAAGACCGCCGTAGAAAAACGTACCTGATCGAGACGATGTGTGACAAGACCTTCCGAAGAAGCTTCCAGTACCAAAACCTTGCATCCTTCATCGACCATCTCCTTGCCGATCCTGAACAGTTCGTCGGATTTCGGCGTCGTCAGAAACATCTTGGAATCACGGATGGTCTCATCATAGGAATAGCCCATCGTGCCGATGTATCCGCATCTGTCGAAATGTGCGATGATGGAACGGATGATCCAGGCGATCGTCGTCTTGCCGTTGGTACCGGTGATGCCGATCACATTCATCTTATCCATCGGATGATCATAGTAGGCGTTGCAGAAGCTCACATACGCATCGGTCGCATCATCGACTCTGATATAAAGGACATCATCATGTTTCGTTTCGATCTCATCGGTATGAACGATACAGATGGCACCGTTGGATATCGCCGTTTCAATGAAACGGTGTCCGTCATTGACCTTGCCCTTCATGGCGAAAAAGATCGAATCTCTGCATTCCTTGCGGGAATCGAACATGATCGACTTTATATCCAGATCGCTTTGAACATCAAATACTTCACTGATTTTCATAACTTTTCTCTTTTAACGCGGTGAACAGATCGAACGCCGCTTCGCAAAATAATCCTCATCCATGATCAGATAAGAGATCTTGATCGTATTCTGGACCGAAGCCGTCGTACGCTTGACGAAATTCTCATCGATCTCAGCTTCCGGATCGTTCGGAATGAATTTTTCATTCGTCGCATCATAGTAACCGCTGGAACAGATCCAGTTGCCGTTAGCCAGGATGACGACATTGTCACCGTTGAAGGCATCCGTGCCCATGAAAAGACGCGGATCATAGTTCAGATTGAACAGGTTGGCGATCGTCGGAGCGTGGTCGAGCGTGGAACAGTAGTTCTCGTTGATCTCCGGTTCGACGTTTTTGTTGTAAATGATGAACGGAGAACGGTAGATGCCGTTTTCTCCGAAACGCAGCGGATCCATATATCTTGTAGCTTCCATGACCTGATCATAATCCATCCAGTACGGACGATGGTCCGGATAGATGCAGATGACCGTATTGTCGGCCTTGCCGGAGCTTTCAAGATAATCCAGAAGTGTCTTCAAGCCGTCATCAAAATTCATGCACTTGGACATGTAACGTTTGAATTCGATCGACCAGTCCGGATGGACCTCGTTGATCTGATCGACATAGTAGTCTCCCCAATAGGAAGGCTCATCGTAAGGGAAGTGCATGCAGGAAGTGATGATGTCACAGAAGAATTTGCCGTCCGCCTCTTCCATATGCTTGATCGCCTGTTCGATCAGCATCTTATCGGACTGCCAGCCGTTGGTGTGCTCGATGCTCTTGTCTTGCCAGATGGCATCGATATCGTAGTAGGCATCAAAACCGATAGCCGGAAGGATCGTGTTCCTCTCATAGAATTCATCACGCCAGTTATGCAAGGCAAAGGTCTCATAACCCTTGTTTTTGAACATGTAAGGCAAAGCCTCGTAATAATCGATACCGGCAATGTAGTTTGGCGTACAGACATTGACATACGGGAAGATCGAAAGATAGGAAACGAGCTCCGATTCACCGGTCGCACACGAATAGATCGGTGTGTAGTGGTTGGAGAAATGGATGCCTTGCGAATACATCTTGTATAAGGTCGGTGTCAGCTTCTCATCGATCATCAGATAGTCCCCTGCCTCGACCATGAAATAGATGAAGTTGTAATCTTCAAACATGCCGGTCTTCTCATTGGTCTGCGTGATCTGACGGTTCATCAGATACTTATCGATCGTCTGCATGTTGGCATTGACTTCGCTCTGAGCGATGTTCTTCCATTCGCTGTCATTGATGACACGCTTCTTGTTTTCGATCGTCTCCACCGGCTCGACAGGTTCTTCGATGACTTCTTCCTGGATCTCAATGGTATCCGGTGTCTTATAGACCAGAGCGCTCAGATCACGGAAAAAGAAGTGTTCGATACCGAATTTATCGATGATGATCGTCTTGTTGGAGAAAGTTCCGTAGGTCTTTAAGATCGATGAAGTTCCCGAGCCCAGATCCATGATCGGGATCAGAAGAAGGAACGACAGGATGCAGAAGATCGCCGGCAGCTGAAACTGCCCTTTCTCATTGAACTTCACGAAACGGTGAAGCAGGATATAGACGATCAAAGGAACGAAGCACAGATAATACGGCAGTTTTGCCGCCGAAAGAAAGATCACCGCATACTGGGCGATCCTGAGTGCGCCATCCCCCACCGTTCCGAAGGAATAGAAGTCACCCATGAAATTCTTGAAGATCAGTTCCACGAAACTGTAAGCGCAGAACCAGATCATCACGATCAGTCCGATGATGAAATAGATCTTCGGTTTTTTAAACAGGCGTCCGATCAGAGCGATCAGAAGCGAGAAAAACGAAGTGAACAGAAAGACACGCAGCAGCGAAAATATGTCGAACGTGTGAAACTGAACGAGATGAAAAAGCAGTTCCAGCAGGAACAGTGGAATAAACAGGTATAAGAATCTTAAATCAAATTTCAGTTTTTTCATTTTGCGTGCGGATGGGCGGATTCGACAGCATTCTTCAGTCTGTCATAAGTCAGATGCGTATACAACTGCGTCGTCGACAGGTTCTCATGTCCCAGCAGTTCCTGGACCGTCCTCAAGTCGACGCCGTTGTCCAGAAGATGCGTGGCAAAAGAGTGTCTGAGCATATGCGGATGCACATCGACCGAAAGCCCAGCTTTTATTCTAGCATTTTCTAACAAAAGTTGAACACTGCGGGGTGAAACTTTTCCATGATGCGAAGTCACGAAAAGATATTCAAAATCTTCAGGTGCGTAAATTGAGCGGTATTCCCTGATATACAGGTCGATGAGCTCATTGAGCCTCGGATAAAAAGGTACGATCCTTTCCTTGTTGCCCTTACCAATGACCCGCACGATCAATGAACGGCGGTCGATCTGAGAAAGTTTGAGATCGCAGCACTCCGAGATACGAAGCCCGCAGGCATAGATGCATTCCAGTATGCAGCGATTCCTTATCTGCAAAGGATCGTTCAGATCAAAGGAATCGAGCAGCCGTTCGACCTGATCGACGCTCAGCACATCAGGCAGATGCTTCTCCACGTGGATCTTGCGAAACTGCAGGAAAGGATTCTCGTCGGTGATGTGGCGTTCGCATAAGAAACGATAAAAAGAGCGCAATGCGCTCAGATTTCTCGCGTAGGTGGCATTGGAGATCTTTCCTCTGGAGATCCTGCCGGAGCGAAGCTCGCTGATATAGTCAAAGACGACGTTCTTGTCGACCTGCTTGAACGAAGTAATATCGCTGTTTTTCAAAAACGTGATGAAACGATCGATATCCCGATAGTAGGAATCGGATGTCCTTTGGGAACCCGTTCTTTTGTCATACATATAGGAGATGAAATCATCAAGGATCTTATACATGTCCTGCATATTCTTTCACCTTCTGTAAGGCGTGTTCCGTATACGCCTTTTTCTTTTCGTTTTTGGGACCGGCATATTCCATGCGGAAGATACCGAAATTGGCATTCATCGGTTCGAGCTTTGCGATATTGGTATCGGAGATGTAATTGGCCATCGCACCCATCATCGTATCGGGACCGAGCTCCTTTTCGATCTTTCCTTTTTCCAGATATTGGGCAAGGTTGAGTGCCGCATACAGACCGCTGGCAGCCGATTCGACATAACCCTCGACTCCGGAGATCTGCCCGGCAATAAACAAAGACGGATGTTCGATGAACTGGTAATACTTATTGATGATGTTCGGCGAATTGAGGTAGGTGTTTCTGTGCATCACCCCATAGCGGACGATATGCACATTGGCAAGCGCCGGCACACATTTCAGGACTTCCTCTTGTGAACCGAAGGTCAGATGTGTCTGAAAACCGACCACATTATATAAGGTATCGATGGCGTTGTCTTTTCTTAACTGTACGACCGCATACGGACGCACACCGTCGTGTTCAAGACCTACCGGCTTCATCGGCCCGAATAAGAGCGTCTTATAGCCTCTTCTGGCCATCTCTTCAAAAGGCATGCAGCCTTCAAAATACTTTTCATCATCGATATCATGAACCGCGATCTTGCGGGCATTGAGTATCGCTTCGTAAAACGTCTGAAATTCTTCTTTCGTCAAAGGACAGTTGATGTAATCGCCGGGATTCTCATCATCGTATCTGGATTTATAGTAGGCATGATCGAAATCGATCGAATCCTTCTCGACGATCGGTGAGACCGCATCATAGAAATGAAGGAAATCCTTGCCGCACAGCCTGCCGATCTCTTGTGCAAGTCCGCCTTCGCAAAGCGGACCGGCCGCAATGATACAGGGCTCATTTTCATCGATCGATGTGACTTCTTTGTTGATGATGCGGATGTTTTCGTTTTCTTTGATCTTCTTTGTGATATAGGCGGAAAAACCGACACGGTCGACAGCCAGCGATTTGCCCGCCGGGATGCGGCAGGCGTCTGCCGCTTCCATGATCAGAGAATCCAGGATGCGCATCTCTTCCTTCAGAAGTCCGACCGCATTGTAGAGATCGTCACTGCGTAAAGAATTGGAACAGATCAGCTCACCAAAATCATCCGTCTTGAAAGCCGGATGCCGTTTGACACCTTTCTGTTCATACAGATCGACTTGAAATCCGCGTTTCGCCAGCTGATATGCCGCTTCGCTTCCTGCCAGACCGGCGCCGATCACTTTGACTCTCATTGTTTCTTCTTCCCTCGGAAGAATCTGTGCGGCTTCTGCCCTTCGATTGCTTCCAGATAGTTGCATTTCGGATAACCGGAACAGCCGATGAAGTAAGTGCCGTATCTTGACTTCCTCTTCAGCAAAGGCTTGCCGCAGTTCGGACAGTTCCTGCCGATTTCTTCCGGCTCTTCCTTCTTCTGCAGGGATTCGTGCCACTTGCAGGTCGGATAATTTATACAGGATTTGAACTTTCCGTACTTGCCGGAACGGATGACGACATCGCCTCCGCATTCCGGACAGATCTCGCCGGTCTTTTCCGGCTGCTTCTTTTCCATCTGCTCATAGGCATCATCCACCAACGGCTGGAAACGGTCATAGAAATCCTTAAGTGCTTTGATGGAATCCACCTTGTTTTCGGCGATCTCATCAAGCTCAGATTCCATCTGGGCCGTATATTTTATATTGATGACCGACTGGAAGTACTCTCTGAGCTTCTCGTCCGTCAATACGCCCTGCTCGGTCGGGAAGAAATACTTGGTCTTGCCCGAATCGGAGGCTTTTTTATATTCGACGTAATTTCGTTTTTCGATCGTATCGATGATCGTAGCGTAGGTCGAAGGACGGCCTACCCCCTCTTCTTCGAGAGCCTTGATCAGCTTGGCTTCGGTATAACGGGCCGGCGCTTCAGTGAAATGCTGTGCCTTCTCGACATCCTTGCAGGTGATGATCTCGCCTTTTTCAAGTTTCGGCAGGATGACATCTTTGGAAGAGTCATAATCGCCATATACCTTCAGGAAACCATCGAAGTTCATCTTGGAACCCGATGCCGTGAATTCATAGCCGTTGTTTTCAAAAACATAAGTGACCGAATCAAAGACTGCTTCTTTCATCAGGGAAGCCAGTGCACGGTAATAGATGAATTTATAAAGCTTGTACTGGTCGTTGTTCAGGTATTGCTTGATCTTGTCCGGTTCGTTGTTCAGATTGGTCGGACGGATCGCCTCATGGGCATCTTGGGAACTTTCATCGTTCTTGACGCGGTAAAAGCCCTTGTATTCCTTGCCGTAATCGTTTTCGATCTTCTCATACGCTGCCGCAACGAATTCTTTGGACAGCCTGGTGGAGTCGGTACGCATGTAGGTGATCAGACCCTGTGCTCCATCGCTGAGTTCCACACCTTCATATAAGCTCTGGGCGACCATCATCGTCTTTCTCGATGTGAAGCCGAGTTTTGTCGAAGCTTCCTGCTGCATAGTCGATGTGATGAACGGCAGATAGGCGGCTCTTTTCTTTGCCTTCTCGTTGATCGAAGAAAGAATAAACTCCTCGCTCAGTGCTTTTAAGATCGCATCCGCTTCTTCTTCGTTATGGACTTCGATCTTCTTGCCCTTATATTTGCCAAGTTCCGCATCCAGTTTCTTGCCAAGATGGGCAATGATGTTCCAGTATTCTTCCGGAATGAAAGCCTGGATCTCTTTTTCCCGATCGCAGATCATCCGCAAAGCGATCGACTGCACGCGGCCTGCCGACTTGGAACCGATCTTCTTCTGCAGAAGCTTGGAAAGCTTGAAGCCGATGATCCTGTCAAGGATCCTTCTGGTCTCTTGCGATCTGACCAGAGCCATATCGATACTGCGAGGTTCTTTCAAGGCATTGAGCACCGCATTCTTGGTGATCTCATTGAAGACGATACGGTTGTTTTCGTTGATATCAAGGCCCAGTTCTCTTGCCAGATGCCAGGAGATCGCCTCTCCTTCGCGGTCCGGGTCGGTCGCCAGATAAACGAAATCCGAGCCTTTCACGAGCTTCTTGAGCTCGCTGACGACGGCTTTCTTGTCAGGTGAAATGACATAAGTCGGCTTGAAATCATCCTCGATATCGACACCGAGTCCTTCCTTGCCTTTGGTAGCAAGATCGCATATATGTCCCTTGGAAGAAGTGACTTTAAAATCCTTTCCAAGGTATTTTTCTATCGTTTTTGATTTGGATGGCGATTCTACAATAACCAGATTTTTCATGAGGAACCTCTTTAACAATTATCTATCTTTACATATTTGATTTTAAAATGCAATTTCTTGTCTTTGGATGGGCGTTGCCCCCTCGTAGATCAGCGTATTGTTATGATATCCCGCTTCTTCAAAGATGTCATAGGGAAGCACGCGGATCTCTTTACCCAACTCCAGTGCCTCATTGACACTGGTCATCGTGCCGGATGCCGCATTGCTTTGCATGATATAAAGCGTCTTCGACAAAGCGGCGATCAGCCGGTTGCGGAACGGGAAGTGGTGTGCCAGCGGCGGCGTGTATTCCGGATATTCGGAAATGACAAGACCCTCCCTTTTCAGTCTTTCGATCAGACTTTTGTTGCAATACGGGTAGATCCTTTGAATGCCGCAGCCCAGAACGCCGATCGCAGGACCTTGTTTTTCGTGTGCTGCCGCATCGATGCCTTTGGCCAGACCTGAAACGATGATCTTATCGTGATAATGCAGGCTGAGTCCTTTTGTCGCCTTCAGGGCATAGTCGCAAGCCTTTCTGGAACCGACGATCCCGATGCAGTCTTTCTTTAAAAGGGAAAGATCGCCTGCATAGTAAAAGACGAAAGGCGGATACTTCAGATCGAAGAAACACTTGGGATAGCTTTCATCCAGGATCGTGACCGCCGAAGGATCATCCCTTCCTTTTATCGGCATATCGGCTTTTACGGCTCTGTAGACTTTATCATACTCCCCGCCATAATAAAAAGAGTAAGCGATCAGTTTTTCTCTGTCCATCTACTACATTATTTGCAGAAAAAACGCTGATACCTACTCTGAATTTAAAAAAGTTTCATCTGCCTGTCCCGGCAGGGCTTGAAAGACAGCCGGTAAAGCTCATTGATCCCATACTCATCCATCAATTCAAGATGCCGCTTGGTCCCGTAACCCTTATGGTTCCTGTATTCATATTGGGGATACAGGATATCATAGCCCATCATGATGTGATCACGTAAGACCTTCGCCAGGATGCTTGCACCGGCGATCGAGATCGACTTGGCGTCCCCTTTCACCATGTCGATCACATCATACCTGTGAAGCGGCATGGCATCGGTGATGGTCAGAGAATGGATGTTCGTCGAACGGGATAGCTCATCCATCGCCCTTTGCGTCGCATGATAGATGTCATAGCGGTCGATCTGTTCGGGCGATACGATGCGGAATTCAAAATGATGGGCATCTTTGATGATCTGTTTGAACAGTGCTTCCCTTTTCTTTTCGCTCAGCTTTTTGGAATCATTGATCTCTTCGTTGTCATAGCCGATCGGAAAGATGCAGCAGGCGACTACCAGCGGACCGCACAGCGGACCTCTTCCGGCTTCGTCGATCCCCATGACATACTGATCCTTTTCCCAGCAGAGCTTTTCGTATTTATTCTCCAGCATCCTGCCAGGTGATCCTTCCTATCTTATTGCTTCGGATATCCTTGAGTATCAGATCGACCGCCTTGGTGATATCGATCTGGCCGTTGGAACTTAACCACAGTTTTTCTTTTGCGATGGCCTCAAGAAGATGATCGCCGTCTTCATTCACCCCGTAGCGTTCGGCGATCTTTCCCGGATAGATGGTCTTCAGATACGAAAGACCGAAACGCACCAGTCCTTCCTTATCGAGAACATCGTCGTTGATCGAACCAAGCAGTGCCAGAAGAAGCGCGTCGTTCTGATCATCGAACTTCGGCCATAAGACGCCCGGCGTATCCAGAAGCTCGACGTCTTCATTGATCCGAATCCACTGCAACGCCTTGGTGACGCCCGGACGGTTCTCGGCCTTGGCGGCTTTCTTTTTGACGATATTGTTGATGAAGGTAGACTTGCCGACGTTCGGGATGCCGACGACCATCGCTCTGAGCACCTTCTTGCGGATGCCTCTCGCCTTTGCCCGCTCAAGCTTGTCTTTCAGGATCTTCTTGACTTCCTCGGTGACGGTCTTGGTCAGACGGTCATCCACCGAATCGGTGATCAGACAATGTTCAAAAGTCTCCTTCCAGGCGAGGCTTTTTTTCTCATCTGCCAGATCGGCCTTATTCAATATGATCAATACCGGCTTGTTTCTCGAGAGCTCCTTCAGGATCGGATTGGCCGAAGCCTCAGGGATCCTGGCGTCCCGCAGTTCGATGACGATATCGACCAGTTTCAGCTGTTCCTCCATCTGCCTTCTGGCTTTCGCCATATGGCCCGGATACCAGTTGATCTGATTTGCTAATTCACTCATTCTATTTCCAACTCCAGTCCTACGCCGACTTCATGTATCGGCAGACGTTTTCCCATTTCGATCTTCGCGGCAAGCGAGACACAATGACACGGATAAAGCGATCGGATCCCGTTTTCTTCAAAATAATCGATCGTCTTATGCAATCTCTCATCGACATCAAAAAGATGGAATCCGCCGATGACGCCGAGGATCTTGTTTTCGCCGCATACCTCTTTTGCCTGTTCGATGATGCTGCAGATGCCCGCATGACTGCAGCCGGTGATGATGAATAATCCGTCCTTTCCTTTATATACCAGGGCGGAATCATCTTCGATTCGATCCTCCAATGCTGTTCCATCAACATATTTCTTCCCGATCGCATAGCATTTTTCAAAAGGCAGTTTCTTTCTGATCTGTCCTAAAAACAGCAGATGTTCACTGATACGATACGGATCTTCCTGGGCGGAAAGATCGAAACACTTTCTGATCGTTTCCTCATTCAAAGGAGAACCGATCGAAAGGCCTGTATCATCTTCCCTTTTTACGAAGGCAGAGGGATGAGCGACCAGTTTGAATCTCTTCCCTTCCTTTTTTAAATAAGGAAGGCCGCCGCTATGATCATTGTGACCGTGCGACAAAACGATATGGCTGACTTTATTCAGATCGATGCCCATCTTTTCCGCATTTCTTAAAAAGACATCGGAATATCCCGTGTCAAAAAGGATGGCATCATCATTGTCTTCAATATAATAACTGACAGCCGGTTCTGCCAGATAATACATATCGATAAACGTATTGTTGTCGACAAGTACTTTTAATTTCATCGGATCTATTTGTTGAACCCGAAAGAATCAAACGGGAACAGTACGAACAGATGCGTAGAAACGATCTGCGAACCTTCGAAAGGGCCGTAAAAACGCGAATCCCTTGAAACATTCCTGTTGTCTCCGAGACAGTAGTATTCGTTATCGGCAAGCTTGATCTTGAGATCGGACGTCGTCACATCGGAAAGGAAAGGTTCCTCCATATACTGTCCGTTGATATACAGCTTATTGTCTTTATATTCCACTTCATCGCCAGGCAGACCGATGACGCGTTTGACCAGAAGCTTATCCTTGGAAGAAGATTCGACCTTGATGACCACGGTATCGAAACGCCCGATCCCCAGCATCTTGGTAATGATGAAGGAATAACCGTATTCCCCCTCTTCATAGGTCGGATGCATGGAACTGCCGTTGACGACGCAGGGGATGAAAACGAAATTGATCAAAATGGCGACCAGGATCAGCGCCTTTACAAAAAACCAGAACAGGTCCTTGAACACACCTTTTTTCATTACTTCCATTATACTCAAAAAGAAAAGCCGTTCATCACGGCTTTTGTTGAAATTATCTGACTTCCTTGATCTTAGCAGACTTACCGGAACGGTTTCTGAGATAGAACAGTCTTGCTCTTCTGACTTTACCGACACGGAGAACTGTGATCTTGTCGATGACAGGTGAATGTACCGGGAATGTTCTTTCAACACCGATACCGGAAGAGATCTTTCTGACAGTGAATGTCTGGCCGATTCCTGAACCCTGTACTTTGACTACGACGCCTTCATAAGCCTGGATACGAGATTTGTCGCCTTCCTTGATCTTGACATCGACACGAACAGTCTGTCCCGGAGCAAGACTAGGAAGATCGGACTTCATCTGGTCTTTAGTAATTTCATTAACTAAACCTAAATTCATCTTTCTTCTCCTTTTTCAAATATATAGACATCTGTTCATAATCGTAACGAAAAGCGGAACAGCGCTTAATTACTTTAACACAAAAGCTTTCCCAAATCAAATACTTTCTGCATAAAAAACCTTAAAACAAAGCCTTTTACACCATTTCGGAGATGATCTCCGCCAGCAGTTCCCTTTCTTCTTTGGAAAGCTCGCGCTTTTCAAGAAGGTCCGGACGAAGAAGCATCGTTTCTTTCAAGGCCATCTTCAGATTGTAGCGGCGGATCTCTTTGTGATTGCCGTTCTGCAAGACTTCCGGGACTCGATCGCCGTTGTATTCGACGGGTCTGGTGTATTGGGGATATTCCAGAAGTCCGTCATTGAATGATTCCTCGACCAGTGAATCGGACGAGATGCCCTCATCCAGAAGACGCAGTATCCCATCGATCACCACCATCGAAGGAAGTTCGCCCCCTGTGAGTATATAATCGCCGATCGAGATCTTTTCATCCACATACTTCTCGATGCGATGATCGATCCCTTCGTAGTGGCCGCAGATGATGACGAACTCATCGAGCTTGGAAAGTCTGATCAGATCTTCCTGTTTCAAAGGCCTGGCTTTAGGCGATGTCAGAAGCGTGTAGGTATAATCATTGGAGATGTTATCGAGCAATGCCCTGTGTACGACATCCACCTTCATCAGCATTCCTGCTCCGCCGCCATAAGGCGTATCGTCGACATGATGATGCTTATCCAATGAATAATCGCGAATGTTGACGACCTTTACTTCCGCAAGACCTTTTTCAATGATCCTTTTGATGATCGAAGCCTTCAGAAAGCCCTCATACATCTCCGGGAACAGCGTCAGGACCGTGATCTTCATAAAAGTCCTTCCATCTGAATGACATCGATCCTTTTTTCATCCAGATCGACATGACTGATGAAGACCGGCAGAAACGGGACCAGATATTCCTTTCTGTCTTCGTCTTTCAGGATCCTGAGATTGTTGGCAGCGATCCCTTCTTCCACCTGCAGGACTTTTCCGATCTTCCTGCCGTCGACATAGACATCAAGATCCTTGAGATCGGAGAAATAGTATTCCCCTTCTTTGAGCTTGTGGATGTCGCTTTTCGCCTTGTACAGCAGCATCCCCTTATACTTTTCCACCAGGTTGATGTCATCGACATCTTTGAAGCTCAGAAGATAGAAACCTTTATGCTGACGATAGGAACGCATCACGAAAGGAACGTGTTCCTCACCGATATAGACGGTGCTGTCCTTTTTGAAACGTTCTTCAACGAAATCTGTGTAGGCATCGGCTTTCAGTTCGCCCTTGATGCCGAATGTATTCAATATCTTTCCTATAACTACGTATTCCATAACTAGATTATATATGAAAAAAGAGATGAGACATCATCTCTTTAAAGAGCTTCAAATTTGATCGAGATCCTCTTGTTTTCGATCTTTGATGCTACCTGCAGCATTTGACGAATTGAATTTGCCATAGAACCTTTTTTACCGATCAGCCTGGCAATATCCTCGCTCGGTGCATATACGTAAAGCAGAAGTTCGTTCTCATTGAGGCTTTCCATCTGCTTGACCATGACCGATTCAGGCTCGGAACACAAAGGTCTGACGATGTTCAACAGAACTTTTTCCAGATCGATCATTATTTGTTTTTCTTGGATTCGTTATACTTGGCCATCGTACCATTCTTCGCAAGAAGGCTGCGGACAGTCTCTGTAGGTACAGCGCCTTTATTCAACCATTCAAGTGCTTTTTCTTCGTCAATGTTTACGATCGCAGGCTGCTTTGTCGGATCATACGTACCGATCATTTCGATATCTCTGCCGTCTCTGCGGGATCTGGAATCCGCTGCAACGATACGGTAGAAAGGAACCTTCTTAGCGCCCATTCTTTTTAATCTGAGTTTAACCATAGTAACCTCCTTATTTGGTCTGCCTTACTATAATTGCATAAAAAAATATAAGAGTCAAGTATTTTTACTTGACTCCTTAAAACAATTTCAATTCTTCCTCTTCCATCTCAAATACCAGATCCTTCTTACTGATCGTGCCTCTCTCGTTGTGGATGAATCTCAACATCTCGCTTTGATCCATAACGATCGGCGAACGGTCATGGACCCTGGAAAATGCCTCATCGGCAGCTTCCGTCAGGATGAGAAGCTCGTTCCTGCTGTTGAAGATGCAGGCTAGATAGATGAACTCGTCCGAGGTATGGACATAATACTTCTTCTTATCCTTATCCCACTCATAGAAGCCGTTGGATATGACGGCACAGCGCTTATCCTTCATTTCGGAAAACGTTGGCCGATCATCAAGCGTCTCATATCTGGCATTGATCAGAAAAGAACGCGAGGAGACGCCCCATTTCATCACCGCCAGATCGATCTTTGACCCTGAAGGGATCATGCATAAGACCTGATCGCCGGGAAAGATATCGCCTTCCTTATAGATGAGGGAAAGTTTTTCCGCCCTTTGAGAGATCTGTTTCCCCTTTTTGGAATCGGAAAGCTTGAACGAATAACGTCCGCACATTACATCTTGAACATCGACTTCATCGAAGATAAGCCCTTGAAGAGCTTCTTCATCTTGTCGTACTGATTACAGAGCTTGTTGACGTCTTCGACTCTGGTACCGGAACCTTTGGCGATCCTTCTTTTATGAGAAGAACGCATGATCGAAGGATCTTCTCTTTCAGCCGGCGTCATCGACTGGATGATCGCCTTGATGCGTTTGAGCTGTTCATCGGCATCCGAATCGTTGATCGCATTGGCCATATCCGACATGCCCGGCATCATCCGCATGATCGAAGAAAGCGGACCCATCTTTCTGGACTGTTCGATGGAATTGAGAAGATCATCCATGGTGAACTTCCCTTCCATCAGACGGTTTGCCGTCTCTTCGGCCTTCTTCATGTCCATCTCTTCCTGTGCCTTTTCGACAAAAGAGACGACATCGCCCATGCCTAAGATCCTCTGTGCCAGACGGTCCGGATGGAAAGTTTCAAGATCGGAGATCTTTTCACCGACACCGGTGAACTTGATCGGAACGCCGGTAACCGCCTTGACAGAAAGCGCGGCACCGCCCTTGGAATCGCCGTCGAACTTCGTCAGGATCAATCCGGTAACGGAAAGCAGATCATTGAACGCATTGGCGACATTGACGATATCCTGGCCGGTCATCGCATCGACCGTCAGCAGGATCTCTTCCGGCTGTATCAGATCCTTGATGTCTTTGAGCTCTTTCATGAGCTCTTCATCGATCTGCAGACGGCCGGCCGTATCGATCAGAACGGTATCATAACCTTTCTGTATGCCATACGCGATACCTCTTTCCACCTGATCGAGAACTTTTACCTCAGTGCCTTCCGAATAGACTTCGACATCGATCTGTTTTCCCAGAACCTTGAGCTGTTCGATGGCAGCCGGACGGATGATATCGGCAGCGATCAGATACGGCCTTCTGCCCTGTTTCTTCAGCAGGCTTGCCAGCTTTGCCGCCTGGGTCGTCTTACCTGTACCCTGCAGACCGACGATCATGATCTTGCTGAGACCACTTTCGGCAAAATGCAGAGAGTTGTCTTCATCTCCCAATAATTCAATGATCTGATCGTGGACGATCTTGACAAGAAGCTGACCCGGTTCGACCGCATTGAGGACATCCTGACCGATGGATTCCTGTCTTACTTTCTCTAAGAAATCTTTTACGACTTTGTAGTTGACATCCGATTCCAGTAAAGCGATACGGATCTCTTTCAAAGTCTCTTCCATGTTCCGCTCGGACAGCTTGCCTTTGCCCTGAACGTTTCGCAGTGTTTTTGTTAATTTTTCCTGTAATGAATCAAACATACTACTATTATACATTCAAAACAAAAAACAGTATCCCTGACATGCAGGGATACTTCAGGAAATGACTGTTACAGAATTGCCTATGAGGTTGGTGTGATAATATGTCGTTTCATCTCTGTCGAAATTATTCGCTGACATCCTGCCGGATACGGCAAGACACTGACCCTCCTCATATCGCTCTTCTGCCAGGCTTCGAAACAGGACGATCTCAAAGACCTCGGTGCCTTCTTCCTGGTCTTTATTCGTCTTTCTTACGGAAAGCCTGAGACGGCAAAGCGGCAGACCGCTGGATGTTTCGACTCTTTCCGGCGTGCCGGATACCCGTCCGACGATATAGAATCCGTTCATGCTCCTCCTTTCGATTTCTATACTTATAATCTAACATCGGGCCCAAGTCCCGGATTCCCGTCGTTTTCTCATCTTTTTGCCATTCTCCACTGCACATTTTCAACAATCCGTGGAAAAGAAAAAAGGCCTTGAAGGCCTTTGATCATTCCTCTTCGTCGTCTTCCTTGAGGTAGACTTCTCTCGGTTTGGAACCGTTGGACGGACCGATGACGCCCCGATCTTCCAGAGTATCGATGAGTCTTGCCGCCCGGTTATAGCCGATGCCGAATCTTCTCTGCAAGAGCGAAGTGGAGGCTTTCTGCTGTGTCCTGACGAACTCTACGACATCATCATAGAGGGAATCCTGCGAATCCGCATTGACGCTGGAAGCACCCATCACGGTAGTTCCCGACATATTGGTCAGAAATTCGTAATAGGAATCTTCGTATTCCGGCTTTGCCTGCTGCTTGACAAAGGAAGTGACTTTATTGATCTCTTTATCCGTGACATAGACGCCTTGCAGACGGATCGGTGCCGTTTCACCCTGCGGGTAATACAGCATGTCACCGTTTCCCAGAAGTCTTTCCGCACCTGTCTGATCCAGGATGGTCCTGGAGTCGATCGATGAGGCTACGGCAAACGAGATCCTGGATGGGATATTCGATTTGATAAGACCGGTGATGACATCGGTCGATGGTCTTTGCGTCGCAACGATCAGATGGATACCTGAAGCTCTGGCGAGCTGGGTGATACGCTGAATGGACAGTTCGACATCCTTTCCGGCGATCGCCATCAGATCGGCGAGCTCATCGATGATGACGACCATGAACGGCAGTCTGTTCATCGGCTCTTCGCCTTCCTTGAGGTTGGCATTGTATTCATCGACGAAATTGTTGAAACCTTCGATATTTCTCACGCCTGCCGTGGCAAAGGCATCGTAGCGGTCTTCCATCAGGACCACGACTTTCTTTAACATATTGGCTGCCATCTGCGAATCGTCGATGATCGGCCAGAGCAGATGCGGAACATCTTTGTACGGCGTGAATTCGACCTTCTTCGGGTCGACCAGGACCAGTTTGACATCCTGCGGATTGGTCCTGAGCAGGAAGGAAGTGATGATCGAGTTGATGCACACCGACTTGCCGGAACCGGTAGCACCGGCGATCAGAAGGTGCGGCATCTTTGCCAGGTCACAGAAGACCGGTTTGCCCATCAGGTCCTTGCCCAGACAGAAGAGAAGTTCGACATTGCGTTTCTCGGCAGGAACGTTCTTGATCAGATCCAGCATCCTTACCGGGATCGGTTCGACGTTCGGGATCTCGATGCCTACCGCACTTCTTCCCGGGATCGGTGCTTCGATCCTGATATCTTTGGCTGCCAGTTCCATCTTGATGTTGTCGGAAATGTTCATGATCTTGTTGATCTTGACCGAAGAATCCGGCTTGATCTCAAATTTGGTGACTGACGGACCGATGTAGGTGTTGAGCAGCTGCGCATCGATGTTGAAGTTCTTGAGGATCTCGATGACCCTTTCCCCTTTCACTGCTGCCGAAGTCTTATTGACGCTGCTGGAGGCATTTGATGGCGCATCCAGGAATTCATCATAAGGCTTAGGCAGATGATAGGAAGTATTGGTCTTCTTGCGTCTGAGCACTTTCGGTGCTTCGGTTTCCTTGGCTTCCTCGACGACAGGTGCCGGTTTTTCCTTTTTCTTTTCCGTCAGGATATCTGTTTTAACTTCCTTAGGTTCCTCTTTCTTTCTTGGCGCATCGCCATAGATCTCTCTTTCGTTGAGATTGATGAAAGTCGGCGAATTGGACAGGACGTTCTCATGTTTCCTTGTAACAGGCTTGACCGGCGTTTCCGGTTCGTTGATCTTGACTTCCTTCATCCTCGCCAGCATTTCCGCTTTTCTCTGTTTTTCGGCTTCTTCTTCCTGTGCAAGTCTTGCGATCTCTTCGGCCTGACGGGCCCTTCTTTCCTCTTCCGCCTTCAGAGCGGCGATCCTTCTTTCTTCACGGATACGCTTCGCCTCTTCGTGTTTCTCACTGGAGAAATCCTTGACGTCTGTGAAGATGGACTTATAGACATCCGCCGGAACGACCAGGATGGCCGTGATGATGAAAGTAAGGATGAGCAGGATCAAAGTCCCGCTTCTTGTAAGTAAGGAAGTAAACAGACCGTAAAACAGGTTGCCCAGAAGACCGCCCGTATCTTTCAAAGCCTGATCGCCGAGGATCTTTGCGCCAGTCTCGCTTAAATATGCAGGCAGTTCCTGAAGCGAATGAAGCTGATCGCAGATATAGGCATTGAGCAGTATCGCAAAGAAATTGCCGGTAAAAAGACCTGCGATGATCTTTGCGGAACGCGGGTGCTTCTTTTTGAAAAACAGGACGTAGATGCCATAAGCAAACACGGTCAGAAGCGGAACGATGTAAAACGATCCGAACAGGAAGGAAAGCACATTATTGATGAATGTGCCGAGTATCCCCATATTCGTAACAGTGAAGAAGATCATCGCCGCCATCAGCAACGAAAAGACCAGCCAGATGATCCTGGCTGTTTCTTCCTGTTTCGCGATTTCTTTTTTTGTTTTTCTTTTTGCCACTATTCTTCACCCAGATTGATTTCTACGATGGCAGGCAATATCATCGGAGCCTTTCCGGTCGTCTTTAAGACATAGCGGGAGATCAGTTCCCTGGCTTCCATTCTGACCTGCATGTTCTCATACGTGCCGTTTTCGACGTTCTTCTCGATCGTCGAGATCAGGATGTTGCCGATCTCCGCCAGGATATGGTCGGCGTCTTTGAGATAGATGACGCCTCTTGACTGGATGTCCGGTCCGCCGATGATCTTCTTGGTCTTGAAATCCAGAACGATACCGCAGATGATCGCGCCATCGGTCGAAAGCTTTTCCCTGTCTCTTAAGACCATGCCGGAAACATTGCGCATATCCGAAGAATCGATCGCCTTGTCTTCCAGTTCGATCTGATCGGACGTCGAAGCCAGACGGCTGCCTTCAAATGTCGCAAACTGTCCGTTGTCCAATATGATGATCTTATCCGGTGTATAGCCCATATCGACAGCGATATCGGCATTGCTGACAAGATTGGAATAATCGCCCTTGATCGGCAGATAGTACTTCGGACGGATGAGATAAAGCATCATCTTCAGATCTTCGATCGATGCATGCATGGAAAGGATCTCCTTGGCATTGAGCTTGACGATCGAAACGCCCGCTTTGAACAGATCGTTTTCCATCGCCGTGGCATCCTTTTCGGTGCCCGGTACGACCGGAGAAGCGATGATGACGATATCGGAAGGACGAAGTTCGATCACATGGTCTTCACCGATCGCGATATTGTTCATGAGCTTGAAGACCTGGTTGCCCGATCCGGAAACGACGACAACGACATCCTTGCGGTCATTGTCATATTCATCCTTGGTGATGATGACGTTGCGCGGGATCTTGTAATAACCCAGATCATCGACCATCTTGAGCAGCCTGACGTGCTCTTCCGAATAGAAATAGACCTTCCTCTTGTATTTGGCCGCCAGTTCAAGGACTTCCATGATGCGGAAGAGGTTCTGACGGTACAGTGTGATCAGAAGACGGCTTTCCGATTCCTCAAAGTAATGTTCGATGTGATCGGTGATCCTGTGCTTCGGCGCAGTGTAGCCGTTGCGGTTGGAACCGGTCGATTCCGACATCAGGACCAGTACGTTCTTCTGTCCGAGATTGGACAAAGCATTGATGTCCATCGAGAATGATTTATTGAGAAAATCATAGTCAAAGATGAATTCCGACGTATAGACGATCATGCCGGAATCCGTCTCGAAAGCAAAACCGACGCCATCCGCGATCGACTGCATGACCGGGAAGGTGTGGACGACATGGCCCGCCACCTTGAACGTGTCGTTGCGCTTGATGATGTGGATATGTTTGTTTTTCAGCTTATGCAGCTTGAATTCCTCTTCAAGCAGCTTCGCGGTCAGAGACGTCGCATAGACCTCCGCATCCATCTGTGAAAGCAGATGACCCAGGGCAGACATGACATCATCGTGGCCATGGGAGATGAAGACGCCCTTGACCCTGTCCTTGTGTTCTAGCAGATATGTAAAATCGGGGATGATGTACTCGATACCGAGCTGTTCGCTCTCGCTGGGATATTTCAATCCGGCATCCAGTACAAAGATATCTCCGTCTATTTCAACGAGGTACATATTCTTGCCGTCTTCGTCAAGACCGCCAAGTGCCATTAAACGTATTTTCTGCACTGATTATATTCCTCCAAAATTCATCTAAAATTATAGCATACTTTCCTGTCTTCTACAGGTCATCATCCAGACACCGCAGTCCCGACTCGCTCAGTTCATAGACGCTGTCTGCGACCTCGTCGATGAACTTCCTGTCGTGGCTGATCGCTATGATGCAACCCTTGAACGCACAAAGGATCTCGCGGATCTTAGGGCCTGACAGAGCCGAAAGATTGCGTGTCGGCTCATCCAGCAAGAGCACATCATCGTGATCATAGATCAGCTTTGCGAAAAACAGCTTGCATTTCTGCCCTTCCGAAAGATGTGCGATGGAATGTTCCATTTCTTCGGCGGTGAACTTCAGCGTGCCAAGAAGCGTGGAAGCCCTGCTTCGGCTGTCTTTTGAAACGCCGTCCCATAAAAAATCAACGGCCGTAACATCCATATCCATCATCTCGGAATAGTTCTGCGGCATATAGCCAAGACGTATGTCTTCCCTGTCTTTTAACAGTTCATATATCTTTTTCATCAGCGTCGACTTGCCTGTGCCGTTGTCGGCGATGATGCAGATCTTATCCTTGCCGAACACCTTGAGCTTTATGTCTCTGCCCAATACCTTTTCTTCGATCTGAAGAAGCGGCAGTTCAAGATCCAGGATGACTTTGTTCGGGTTGAGATCTACTTCGTCGAAGAAGACATCGATGGCTTCTTCCGGCTCATAGGGCTTTCTGAGCTGTTCTTTCTTTTCTTCAAGGTTCCTGCCCTGTGCTTTGACGGCATGCATCTTCTTTTTCAGCAGCTGGCCGCCATGGGGGTCGGCCCTTGAGATGGTGTTCTGCCTGTGTTCCACTTTCTGATAGATCTTGCGCCATTTATCGAGCTGCTTATCGTATTGCGCTTTTTCTTTGGCGGCGATCTTATTGTTTCTGTTTATGAAGGCATCCCTGCTGCTCACATACTCCTCATAGCCTAATGCCGCAAAATTCATATGCGGTTCGCTCTTGCGTTTGAGCTGTTCGAGATGGAGTATGCCGTTGGCACAGCTTTCCAAAAGAGCTTCGTCATGGGAAACGAAGATCAAAGGTAAACGGGTGTTTATTATGAAATCCTCCAGCCATAACAGGGTCTTGAGGTCCAGGTCATTGCTCGGCTCATCCAGCAAGAGGATGTCCGGATCTTCATAGAGGATCTTCAATATGGCGATCTTCACCTTCTCGCCGCCCGACAGAGTCCTTAGGATCCTGTCGCTCAACAGATCTGCGTCAACATCGATCTTTGAAAGCAGCGAATACAGATGGTTGTAGTCGATCTGTTCATCGATATAGGATATGACGTCCTTATTTAAGTCTTCTTCCGGTATCCTCTGCGGCAGATAGCCTATTCTTTCGTCACAGCTTACCGTTCCGGAATATGAGACATAGTCAGAAACATCCTTTCCGGCGAGGATCTTCAGGATCGTGGACTTGCCGTTTCCTTCCTCACCGATCAGGGCGATCTTATCGCCCGGTTTCAGAACAAAAGAAAAACTGTCAACGAGTTTTCTTCCTTTATTCGTAGTGACCTTCAGGTCTATGATCTTAAGCATGTAAAAATGATCTCCTTCCTCGCTTTCAAGGAACACGAAAACCTATGGAAGCGGAACATAAGTTTTCAGAAGATCATTTCTTCATGCTTTCACCTTCTATTCTTTTACCATCTCGCCGTTGAGTGAGAACGACATGACCTGTGTGATCTTGACTTTGACGATATCACCGACTCTGACGTTTTCACCCGTAAAATTGACGAGCTTGTTTTCCGGCGTATAGCCGCTGTAGACGTTGGAATTGCGTTTGCTGAGACCATCAACCAATACTTCGACGATCTGGTCGGCAAAACGCTGGTTGTTCTTATTGGCATAGAAAGCCACGAGCTCATTAAGCTTCTGCAGTCTTTCTTCTTTCGTTTTCTGATCGATGGCATCTTCCATCGCGGCAGCCGGCGTACCTTCCCTCTTGGAATAGATGAAAGTGAAGGCATTGTCGTATTCGCAATGTCTTACAGCCGAAAGCGTATCTTCAAAAGCCTCATCCGATTCGTTCGGGAATCCTACGATGATATCGGTCGTAAAGGAAAAACCGGGAAGCTCCCTTTTGAGCTTATCGAACAAAGCCAGATATTCTTCTCTCGTATAACGCCTGTTCATCTTCTTTAAGATCTGCGTATTCCCCGATTGGATCGGCAGATGGATGTAAGGCATGATGTTCCTGTTGTTTTTGATCGCCTCGATCATCGTATCATCGAAGTCCCACGGATGTGAGGTCATAAAACGGATCCTCGGGATGCCGGTCTTTGCCACATCGCTTAAAAGATTGCCGAACGTATAATCGATCTTCAGATCTTTGCCATAGGCATTGACGTTCTGTCCCAGAAGACAGACTTCCTTATAGCCCTGTCTTACCAGTTCTTCCACTTCCGCGATGATATCCTTCTTATCACGGGAACGTTCCTTTCCTCTCGTATAAGGAACGATGCAGTATGAACAGAACTTATCGCAGCCGTACATGATATTGACCCAGGCCTTATGTGACATGAATCTGGTCACCGGGACCTGTTCGATGATCTCTCCCATCTTGGAATAGACCTCGACCTTGCGTTTCTTATCCGAAATGACATCGTAGATCAGCTTCGGCAAAGATGTGATGTTGTGCGTGCCGAAGATGATGTCCACCTGGCGGTATTTTTCCATGATCAGAGAGACCGTCTTTTCTTCCTGGGCCATACAGCCGCCGATCGCAATGATCATATCCGGATTTTCTCTCTTGAAGCGCTTCAAAGCGCCGATCTCGCCTAAGACCTTTTCTTCCGCGCCTTGTCTTACGGCACAGGTGTTGATGATGATGACATCCGCATCTTTCGCCTCATCACACATCTGATAGCCCATGGCGTCCAGAAGGCCTGCCATCGTCTCGGAATCGCGTTGGTTTGCCTGACAGCCATGCGTGATGATGTGATATTTTTTATCGTTTCCTATGCCTTTATATTTCTCATCCAAAGAAAAAGAAAACTTCTCGGAAGTTTCCTTATTGCGTTTTCTGGCATCATTCAATGAAGGCAGTATATAGTCTTTTTTCATACCTACTATTGTAATGAAAACCTAATAAAAAACCAAGTTTAGAACTTGGTTTACAGAGATAAAGCACTAACCGGGCACGTTGCAACACAAGCACCGCAATCGATGCAGGTGTCTTCGCTGCATACAGACTTGCCTTCATCGTCCAGTTGCAGAGAACCGGTCGGGCAGACGCCTGTGCATGCACCACAGCCGATACATAAATCACGATCAACTTTTACTGGCATAAACAAACCCTCCTTTAAAACCAAAATAATTATACCATGCGGTATCAGAGGTTAGTAAAGGCTAACCGTACTAATCCTTACGTATCTCCAGGGACAGGAAATCGAGCTGATCCTGATCGACGTAGTTCGGCGCATCAGACATCAGACAGTATGCGCTGGCCGTCTTCGGGAAGGCAACGACATCCTTGATGTTGTCGGTACCGCTGAGGATCATGACCAGTCTTTCCAGACCGATACCTACCCCGCAGTGAGGCGGAGCACCGTATTCGAAGGCTTCGATGAAGAAACCGAACTTATTTCTGATCTGTTCCTTGCTCAGACCTAAAGCATCGAAGACTTTGGCCTGCATTTGCGAATCGTGGATCCTGACCGAACCGGAAAGAAGTTCATACCCGTTGAGGACCAGGTCATACGCTCTTGAGTAGCAGTTTGCCTGATCGGACATCAGCTTGTCGACATCCTCGTCTCTCGGTGCGGTGAACGGATGGTGTGCGGAGACCCATCTGTTTTCTTCTTCCGAGTATTCATACATCGGGAATTCGGTGATCCATTCGAAACAGTACTTATTGTGATCGATCAGACCGAGTTCCTCACCCAGTTTCTTCCTGACAGCGCCTAAAGCAACTTCAGCAACTGCCTTCTTATCGGCGACCATCAGTACCACGTCGCCGTTTTCAAGCTTCAGGAAGTCCTTCAAAGCGAGCTTTTCTTCCTGTGGCAAAGCATTGTTGACGGAACCGGAGAATTCATCCTTGTCATATTTCAGATACGCAAGCGCCTTTGCCTTATAGACCTTGACGAATTCATTGAGTTCATCGAACTTCTTGCGGGAAAGCTTATCGCAGGCATTGTGGAAGACCAGAGCCTTGATCGCCTTTCCTTCCTCGACAGCGTTCTTGAATACGGCAAAAGCGGAATCCTTAAACAGTTCGGTAACATTGACCATCGGGTTATCAAAACGAAGATCCGGCTTATCGGAACCGTATTTATCCATGGCATCGACATATCGGATGCGCGGGAACTGCAGGTCTTCGACGCCCTTGGTCTCTTTGAAGATGGCCTTCATGACTTTTTCGACTTCTGCAAAGATATCTTCCTCATCCGCAAAAGACATCTCCATATCGATCTGTGTGAACTCCGGCTGTCTGTCGGCACGCAGGTCTTCATCACGGAAACACCTTGCGATCTGGAAGTAACGGTCCATACCGCCGATCATCAACAGCTGCTTGTACTGCTGCGGAGACTGCGGCAGAGCGTAGAAACGTCCTTTGTAAAGTCTCGACGGGACAAGATAGTCTCTTGCGCCTTCCGGTGTCGACTTGGAAAGGATCGGAGTTTCGACTTCCACGAAATCATCTTCATGCAAGACTCTTCTTACGATCGTCGTGACCTTGTCTCTCAATAAGAGCTTTTCTTTGATCGGATTCCTGCGGATATCCAGGTATCTGTATTTGAGCCTGAGATCCTCCAAGGCATCGGTCTCATCGGCAATGATCATCGGTGTCGTCTTGGCAGCCGATAAGATCCTGCAGGAATCGGCGATGACTTCGATCTCACCGGTCGCCAGTTTCGGATTCGGATTCTCTTTGACGGCAACGGTTCCCTGTACCTCGATGACATACTCATTCCTGACATCTTTGACAAGATCGGAATGGTTCTCATCGAATGTGATCTGGGTGATTCCGTAACGGTCTCTCAGGTCGATGAAAACGATCGAACCCAGGTTCCTTCTCTTGGCGACCCAGCCGGCAAGCTTTACGTGCTTGCCTTCATCTGTTTTTCTTAATTCTCCGCATGTGTGATCTCTATTCATAATAATCCTCCATCAGCTGATCGAGACGTTCGACCAGTTCTTCTCTTTTCACACTCTCCTGTGCTTTGGTCAATGTATCTTTCAATGTGACGACATTGTCTTTGACTTCATCTTCGCCGATGATCAGTACGAATCTGGCATTCTTTCTTTCCGAAGAACGGAACTGTGCCTTCAGGGAACGGCGGTAGTAATCCATCTCCGTGGAGAAGGAATTCGATCTGAGTTCCTCCGCGATGCCAAAGGCATAATCCGGATCCTCATTCAGATTGATGACATAGCAGTCGATCGACTTCTTGAAATCAAAGATCTCTTCCGCCTCGCACAAGATCATCAGACGCTCCACGCCGATCGCAAAGCCGATACCGCTCATCTGCGGACCGCCCATCTCTTTTACCAGCTCATCGTATCGGCCGCCGCCGAAGATCGTCGCCTGTGAACCGGATGCCTCATTGGTGGAAACGACCTCAAAGACGGTATCCGTATAATAATCAAGGCCTCTCACCAGGCGGTCATCGATCTCATAAGGAACGCCTAAGACATCCAGATAATGTTTTACGGCTTCAAAGTATTTTTCGGAAGCCTCCGTCAGTCTCATCTTCGGTGCGTTTTTTACAAGATCGGAATCCCTGTCGATCTTGCAGTCAAGTATCCTTAACGGATTCTTCTCCAGACGGTTCTGGCAATCGTAGCACAGTTCATCCTTGTGCGGCGCAAAATAATCGATCAGATCCTTTTTGTAACCGAGTCTGGATTCGGCATCGCCGAGCGTATTGATGAGTACCTTTACGCCTTCCAGACCTAACGTCTTGATATAGAAATAACCCAAAGCGATGACTTCCGCATCGATCAGGGGATCCTTGTCGCCCAGACATTCCAGACCCATCTGGGTGAACTGTCTCTGTCTGCCCTTCTGCGGACGCTCATGACGGAACATCTCCTCGATGTAGCCTAGCTTCACCGGCATCTCGGAGGCCGCATACATCTTGTTTTCAACGAAGCTGCGGATGACGCCTGCCGTTCCTTCCGGACGAAGAGTCAGAGAATCTTTGCCGTTTGGCGAGAAGGTATACATCTCTTTGGTGACCATATCGGAAGTATCGTTTTCCTTCTGGAACACCCCGGTATATTCAAAGACCGGTGTTTTGATCTCCGAGTAACCGTAGAGGTTTAGAAACTGACGGAACAGATCCGCCAGCATGTTGAAACGGACCATCTGATCAGGCAAGAGATCATACGTTCCTTTTACTGTCTGATATGGCATAATTCCTCCTTTTAAAATAAAAACGTCCTGTCTAAGGACGTATTAACGCGGTGCCACCTTAGTTCATATCAAAGATATGCCCTTTGTGCCGTAACGCTGCTTCTGCGGCCTGTTTTGCAGGCATCAAGGAAGTGTCCCTCTTTTCTCCGGATGGAGCCTTTCACCAATCGCTCCTCGCTGTAAAGCGGATCTAAGAATAATTTTCCTTATCGATATTGAAATTCTAGCATTATTTAATGGCTCTTTCAACAGAAATCACGCTGTCGACTTTACGCAGATTCGCCATGATCGTCTCCAGGTGTTCAAGGTCATTGACCATGAACGACATCGAAGTCGTCGCGGAAAGATCTTCTTTGTTTGCCTGTGAATTGACAGCCGTCAGATTTGCCTTGTATTGGGCAACGACCGTGACCAGGTCAGTCAGAAGATAGGACCTGTCTTTCGAGAAGATCTTGATGGAAGCCTCATATTTTATATCAGGCTTCTGCGGATCCCATTCCACATCGATCAGTCTTCTTTCACGGGCGATGTTCGGACAATCGGCACGATGTACCTTGATGCCCTGTCCCTTGGAAACGAAGCCGACGATCTTATCGCCATACACCGGCGCGCAGCACGGAGAGATGTTGATCTTCATCGAACTCACGCCGGAGACCATGATGCCGGTCTTGGAAACGAAATGATTCTTTTCCGAATTCTTCTTCGTGATCTTTTCAAGATAGCTGAGATCGAGCTCCTTTTTGCCTAGCTTGGTCAGCTTTTCAATGACCGCGATCGGCGTCATCGACTTGCATCCGATGGCATAAAGAAGATCGTTGGCGGTCGACTGCTGGAAAGCACTTGCGACCTTGTCGAGCTTCTTGGTGTCGAAGAATTCATCGACATCGAGCTCATGTTTCCTGAGTTCGTCCTTCAGCATCGTCTCACCCAGACGGATGAACTCTTCCTTATCTTCCATTTCCTTCTTCAGGAAATACGCTTTGATCTTATTGCGGGCATGGTTAGTCTTGACGATCTTGAGCCAGTCTTCCGACGGCGAAGAGTTCTTATTGGTGCGTAATTCCACGACATCGCCTGTCTTTAATGGCGTGTTCAAAGGGACCAGCACGCCGTTGACCAGAGCACCGACGGTCTGGTTGCCGACTTCCGTATGGATACGGTAGGCAAAATCGATCGGTGTCGCACCCGCCGCCAGGTCGATGATGCGGCCTCTGGGGGTCATACAGTAGATGTTCGCATTGAAGATATCATGGGTGATATCGTTCATATAATCCTTGGCATCGGCATCCGTATTTTCTTCGAACGCCTTGAGCCAGTTGAGCTCTTCGATCAGTTTCTTCTGTGAACGGGTCTTGCCTTCTTTGTAAGACCAGTGGGCAGCGATACCTCTCTCGGCGATCTCATCCATCTCTTCCGTACGGATCTGCACCTCATAGATCCTTCCGTCCGGACCGACGATCGTCGTATGCAAAGACTGATAAAGGTTCATCTTCGGCATCGCGATGTAGTCCTTCAAACGTCCCGGGATCGGACGATAGACCGCATGGATATAACCCAGGATCTCGTAACAGTTGGTCTCGGTCTGAGTAACGATACGTATCGCCAGAAGATCCAGGATCTCATCAAAACGCTTGTTCTTGGTGACCATCTTCTTATTGATGGAATAAAGATGCTTGGAACGTCCGAAGATCCTGAACGGGATATTGTGCATCTGCAAAACGATCGAGATGTCTTCGATCATCAGTTCGATCTGCTGGTCTCTCTCCGATTTCTTGGATTCGACGAGTTTGGCGATCTCATGGTATTTTTCGTTATCGAGATAATAGAACGAAAGATCTTCCAGTTCGTTTTTGATCTCCGCGATACCGAGACGGTGAGCGATCGGCGCATAGACATCAAGGGTCTCTTTGGCGATGCGCTTCTGTTTCTCCGGAGCCAGGTATTGCAAGGTACGCATATTGTGAAGACGGTCGACCAGCTTTACCAGGATGACACGCACATCCTTCGCCATGGCGATCAGGATCTTGCGGTGATTGACGGCCTGGTATTCTTTTTCATCCGTGAATTTCAGATTGGAGATCTTGGTAACGGCTTCGACCATTTCATAGATCTCTTCCCCGAATTCATCGATGAATTCCTCTTTGGTGACCGCACAGTCTTCGATCACATCGTGCAGAAGACCTGCACAGATCGTATAGGGATCGCTCTTGAGTTTGGCAAGTTCGTATGCGACATTGAGACAATGCACAAAATACGGCTCTCCGGAAGAGCGTTTCTGATCCTTGTGCTTGTCAAAGGCATAATCGTATGCCTTGTCGATCAGAGCCAATGACTCAGGATTGGTGATATACGTCTTTATCTGGTCATAGAGCTGCTGCTTTGTGCTTATCAAATCTTTCATTGTGCGATCCTTACGAAAAGAGCGAAGCAAAGCTTCGATCTGTTTAATACTTCATCAGAGTGAAGACATCATATCCGGCAAGTTTGTCTCTGCCGCCCAGGCCTTCCAGTTCGATCAGGAAAGCGCAGCCGACAACTTCGCCGCCCAGCTGTTCGATCATCTTGGCAGTCGCTTCGACTGTACCGCCTGTTGCCAGCAGGTCATCGATGATGAGGACCTTCTGACCCGGTTTGATCGCATCAGCGTGGATGTGCAGTTCGTTGGAACCATATTCCAGATCATATTTGTAAGAGATGGTCTTTCTTGGCAGTTTGCCCGGTTTTCTGACCGGAACGAAACCGATCTTCAGTTCATGAGCGACCGGACAGCCGAAAATAAAGCCTCTGGATTCCGGACCGGCAACGACTTGCGCTCCGACTTTTTTGGCATAATCGATCAGCATCTCACATGCTTCATGGAAAGCTTCGCCATCCGCCATCAAAGGAGTGATATCACGAAACAGAACGCCCTCTTGCGGGAAATCAGGAATCGATGCGATATAATCTTTTAAATTCATATGTTCCTCTCCTTAAACACAAATCAATTATAGTAGAACTAGGCCAAATCTTCAATTATGAAGGACAGCCTGCCGGCATGATAGGTATCCTTGCGTATATTTCCGATGATCTTGGAAAACGGCCGGTTATTCAGCGCCGTATGGAAGCAGATCGCCTCCAAAGCATCATTGACCGCATATTTGGGATAGATGCCCTGTATCATATACTTTCTCTCATATGCGAAATCTTCGATCGCAAACAAAGGTTCTTCAAAACCCTGACCGAACGGCTTGAGTTCATCAAGCTCGTCGATCAAAGAGACAGCATATTCCGCTGCCTCATAGCAGATCACATCCTTATAAACTTCTTCATATTCGATCTTTTCAGAAGAGATCCTTTCAACAAAGGTCTCATAATTGTTTTTCTCAATGGAAAGACCGACCGCCTGGGCATGTCCCCCGAAGGCGGAATACAGATCGCTTTCCTTTTTCAGTATCGAATACAGATCAAAACCCTTCGGTGCCCTGCCCGATCCTTTCAGCAGACCGTCCGATTCGCTTAAAATGATCACCGGTTTACCCATGTCATTCATCAGACGGTTGGCGATCAGTCCGCAAAGTCCTTCCTTGAAGGCAGCTGACGAGACGATGACGATGTCCTTCTTGGGATCGGCAAGCCTTTCGGCAAGCGCGGCCATCTCCTTTGTCAGCTGTTTGCGGGTCGTGTTGATCTGTTCGATTTTGGAAAGATAAGCTGCAGCTTCTTTGCGGTCGGAAAGAAGATATCTGACGACATAATTGACATTCAATACATCATCCATCCGGGAAACGGCATTGATCTTCGGGATCACGTCGAAAGAAAGGCATTCAAAATCGATCTTCTTGTTTCTGGTCAGATACGAGATCGTATAGAATTCTTTTTCATTCAGTAAAGCGACAGCTTTTTTAAGCAGATAGCGGTTGTATCCGAAGACTTTTACCATATCCGCCAAAGTCGCAAGACCGCCATAGACAAGGCTGAGCTCATCATAACGGAATGCCTGGCTCAACAGACAGCAGAGCCCGGAAGCACACATATCGGCATATCTTTCTTCAAAAAGCGAAGGATGAAGATAGGCATCGGCACATGGCGCTTCGCTGTATTCATGATGATCTATGACCAAAGTGACAAGACCTAAAGATTTCGCATACGCCAGAGCCTCGTTGGCAACGATGCCGTTATCCACACACAGCAGGACATCAAAGCCGTGTTTTGCGGCCGTCTCTACGATCGCTTTGTTCAGACCGTAACCCTCCTTGCTGCGGGAAGGGATATAGAAATTCGAAGATATGTTGAGATCCTTGAAGAGTCTGCTCATGATGGCTGTCGCACATATGCCATCGCAGTCATAATCGCCAACAATAAAAAATCTCTTATCCTTATAAGATAAAAGAATCTTTTTGAATTCATTCAGTAATGCGATATCCTGCGTTTCTTCAAAACCCGAAACATCGAGGTCTTTCAAAGTGACATGATTGATCTCGCAGATCTTTTCACTTAAAGAAAGCGTATCGTGATGAAAGCGATATTTCATAGTGTATGCAAAGCAATGAAGAGGCCGATCAGCGACAGAAGTATCTGCAGGCAATAGAAACCAAGGACGATCTTTGTTTCCTTATGGCCTTTGATGACGAACGCATAATGGATCGGTGTATATGTGAAGACTCTCTTATGGAAGAGCCTGACGGAAAGCTGCTGCAAAACGACGCAGAACATTTCGATGACAAAGACTCCGCCGATGAAAAACAAAGCGACCGTCTTGTCTGACAGGATGCCAAGACACGCAAATAAAGCGCCTAAGGCAAGCGAACCGCTGTCACCCATGAAGATCTTTGCCGGATGGAAATTGAAACGCAGATAGCCGATAAGACCTCCTAAGATGCAGACCAAGAAGATCCCGATATAGGTATAGCCGTTTGCGAAGCACAGATATACGAACGGAAGCAAGGCAAAGAAAGAAACGCCTGCGCAGAGTCCGTCCATGCCGTCCGTAAAATTCACCGCATTGGCTTCCGCCATATACAGAAGGATCATGAATGCGGCAAACAGCAGCCAATGGATCTGAATGCCGGCATTGATGAACGGGATCGTCACCCGCATCGGAATGACATCTCTGTAGATCACAAACAGCAGCAGTGTGTAAACGAATTCCATGATCAGACGGGTCTTGGCAGAGAGCCCCTCATTGGAATGGGAGCGGATGACCAAGGCGTCATCGATGAAACCGACGGAACAGTAAAGCACATACGAAAGGATGACGAACTGTGTCCTTGCGTCGGCAAGCCCTTTAAAACAAAGAACGGCAAAAACGACGATCGGGATGACGACGAACATCAGTCCGCCCATGATCGGTGTCTTGCCCTTCTCTTTGAATTCTTTCAATGCATATTCGGAAGTGACCTGATTGATGTCTCTGTTTTTAAGGAACGCGATGAACTTCGGCATCGCAGCAAGCATAAGCAAAACAGAACAAATCAGGCCAAGCAAAGATATTAACAGTGTATTCATACCTAGCTATTATACACCATTCCCCTCATTTGTCTCAGAAACCTCCGTATTTTCCTGTTCGGCCTTTTTTTCCTGTTCTTCAGGGTAATTGATCTCCCGGAAACGGATGATGATCTCCTTATCCGGATCGGCGATGCTGCCGGGTTCCACGGACTGTTCATAGGCGACACCGTAGCCTTCCATCTTCATCGGAATACGGGAAAGGTTCCAGAAGTCGATGACATCTTTTCTCGTCCAGCCTTTGAAATCCGGGACCGTCATCGAACTGCCGTCCGTCAATAAGAAGACTTTCTGATAGGTATAGACATCTTCCATTTCTTTCGGCAGCTGGCCGATGATCTTTGATCCGTCGAAGATCTCCACGATATCAAGGCCATATCCTTCCAGTTCTTCCTTTACTTCATTGACCGATCTTCCGAGAAGATTGGGCATCTCATGTTTTTCGATGTATTTGACATCCGGATCGTTTTCATCTTCATTGATGATCAGATTTTCCAGCAAGGCGATGCGGTCGATCAGATCCGGGATCGGCTTGATCTCATAGTTATAGTAAACGGTCTCCGGTGAGACATAGGCAAAATAGACCATGTATTGCGGATCTTCATACGGGAAGCCCAGCATGCACGAAATAATGTTCTGATCTTCGGCGTAACCGCCATCCAGCGGGATCTCGGAAGTACCGGTCTTGCCCATGACTTCCACGGTCTTGGCCGCATAGTGACGGCAGGTACCGTCCGGTTCGGCGACGACCCTTCTTAACAGATCCTGCATCTGCTTTGCAGTCGACTTGGAGATCGGTTCAGAGACGACCTTGCGGCTGCCCTGGTAAACGACGGTATTGGTATTGGGGTCAACGATCTTTTCGATCAGATACGGCTTTACCATCTCGCCGTTTCCAAAGATCGCCGTATAGGCCTGTAACAGCTGTAACATCGTCGTTGAAGAACCCTGGCCGTACGTCGCCGTGATATCATCGACAGGCGATAGTCCGTAGTTGGTATAGCCCGGAACTTCATCGATGCCGTCGGAATTCACGTTCTGATAAAGATGATAGCGGTCAAGGTATTCCTTGTATTTATCGACACCGACATATTGGGAAAGCAGAGTCGCCGTTGCAACGTTACTGGAATAGATCAGGCCGTAATCCAAAGGGATGACGCCCCAGTCCAGTCTTGAAACGTTGTAAATGCAGCCCAATTGATCGCCCGCATAGGTCCTTCCGCTGCTTGCCGTATAACAGTAAGGCGAGGAATCGAAACCCATGTCGCCGTCATAGACTCCGAGATCCATCGCAGCCGAATAGATGACCGATTTCATGACGGAACCCGGTTCATATGCTAATTGTGAACCGTAGTTTACCTGTACGTCATCCGGCGACAGATTATTCGGATCGAAAGACGGCGTCTGTCCCCAGGCGAGGATCTTGCCGGTCTTGATTTCGACGACGGCAGCCCATGCCCTGGACGCGTTCTTTGCTTCCATAGTCGTGTTGAGAGCTGAATTGAGAGCTTCCTGGATCGAGAGATCGAGGGTAAGGTACACGTCATATCCGTTGACCGCGTTCAAAGTCTCTTCGAACATGCCGGGCAGGATAAAGCCGTGCTTGTCTCTCTGATAGGAATGATAGCCATCCGTACCGGAAAGCTCATCGTTCAGATATGATTCGATCCCCAGTTTTCCTATCAGTTTTCCCGTGTTGTCGGATTGGGCAAATCCCACGAGCTGCGGAGAAAACGTTTCGCCATATGGGTAGTAGCGCTTATAGGAATTACGGAAATCGATCCCATGCAGACCTTCGATGGCCTCGATCTGTTCTTTCTGTTCCTTGCTGAGATTACGCCCCATGGCACCCAGTTCGATCTGGTAAAGACCGGAATTGGAGACCAGGATATCGTAGATCTCAGAGGCATCCATGCCAAGGATCGGCGCAAGCGCCTGTGCCGTGAAGGAAGGATTGTCGACATAGGCGATCTCGTCGGAACTTGACAGTCTGTCCGGATCCAGATAACAGATGATATCGAAAGTCTTGACATCCTGTGCAACGATCGTGCCGCTGTTGTCATAGATATTGCCTCTTGAGGCAAAGATCTTCTCTTCCACATTGGAGACCGACTGAACATAATCGCTTAACGATGTGTTGGATCGGATGTGCAGCTTTGCGATCGTAACCAAAAAAACGTTGACGGTAACAAGAAGCGCTACCCCCAACATTAAAAAATATAGAAAACGAAGTTTGTTATTACTTCGTTTCATAAATTATTCTTCTCCCGATACGGAAATGATGTTGTCGGAGACCTGGTCGAGATTTGCGGCAGTTGCTGCAGCAAAGACCCTGTCCTTATTCTCCAGATTCGAGATCTCGTAGGTCAGAGACTGGTTCTGGCTTTTCAGGACCGTCAGTTCCTCGTTCATCGTCTGGATCTTCATCGTCAGTTTCGTATTCATCGTATTCACAAGCAGACTGCTGGCCAGCCAGGCGATCAAAGAGAATGAAAAAAGAATGATCGCGATACCGTTCAAACTGAGTCTTCTTCTTTTCTTTTTAACTATCTTTGCCATATACCTTCTCTATCCCTCTTAAAATCGCGCTTTTTGAACGGCGGTTGTTTTCGACTTCTTCATCAGTCGCCTTTTCACCGTGGTTCAGCAGCCTGTAGTCAGCTTTTGCGACCTGTTCCGGCCGTAAAGCGATACGCTTGTCATCCTCCACCGTGGTCAATGCTTTGAACTTGTGCTTGACCAGTCTGTCTTCCAGAGAATGGAACGTGATGATGACAAGTCTTCCCCCTGTCTTCAGGATCGGATCGAAGCTGTCCAGGAATTCCTTCAGGGAATCCAGCTCATGGTTGACTTCGATGCGGATGGCCTGGAAACTCTGTTTTGCAGGATGTCCTTTTTTGGAAAGGACTTTTGCCGGAAGTGCACTTTTGATGACTTCCGCCAGCTGCAGTGTCGTTTCGATCGGACGGCTTTCAACGATCTTGTTTGCGATCCTGGAAGCATTCCTTTCTTCCCCATAGTCCCAGAGGACTTTCTGCAGCTGCTGCTTTGAATATGAATTTACGACATCATATGCGCTGAGCGTATCGTCCTTGTTCATGCGCATATCCAGCGGACCGTCATAGCGGTAAGAGAAACCTCTTTCCGCTTCATCGAACTGCGGTGAGGAGACTCCAAGATCCAGCAGGATCCCGTCTACTTTGTCGACATATCTGCCCATGTTTTTGAAGTTGTCATGGATGAATGTCACATTGTCGTAGTCTTTTAACAGTTCTTTTGATTCTGCGATCGCTTCTTCATCCAGATCGAAGCAATACAGCCTTCCGCTTTTCAGTTTTTCAAGGATCCTTTTCGTGTGCCCGCCTCTGCCGAGTGTTCCATCGACATAGATCCCGTCTTCTTTGACATCCAGAAGCTTTAACGTCTCTTCCGGCATGACGGAAACATGGCTAGACATTGTTGAGCAGATCGCTGAGGTTCTCGGCTACTTCCTCGAAATTCTCAGAAGCATCCGAATAGTACGCATCCCATGTCGCCTTGTCCCAGATCTCGATATGATCATTGGCACCGATGACGACGCATTCCTTGGAGATATTGACAGGTCTTGCCAGGAATGAAGGGATCTGTATCCTTCCCTGGTTGTCGAGCGTACATTCACTTGCCGTACTCGTCAGCATCCTTATGTACTGACGGGCTGCTTTCTTGGTGGTCGGCAGCTTGTTCACTTCTTCAAACAGCTTTTCCCACTGCTGAAGCGAGTAGATGGTCAGACATCCGTCAAGACCTCTGGCCAGGATAAAAGACGTATGAAGTTCATCTCTGAACTTGCCGGGAATGACGATCCTTCCTTTTGCATCCAGATTATGCTGGTATTCCCCTATGAACATCTCCCACTTTTACCCACTATAAGCCACTTTCTACCACTATTATTTCATTTTGAGGGGTAAAAGTAAAGAATTTATGGATCGAAAAACAAAGAAAAAAGCACAGGAATTTCCTGTGCCTGTGCTTACTTGAAATCAATTAAAACCTTTGCTGCTAAACTGTTCTTATCAAGACTGATTTTGCAGTCTTCATCCGGTCGTGCAGCCTGAAAAAAAGGAATAAAAAAAGAAGAATGGTCCTTCTTCTTTCGTTAACTACTTCGCGCCGCAGTTAGGGCAAACACGATGAGCCAGTTTGTATTCACCGCAAGATGGGCATTTGACCATCGTTGGTGGCATTAATTTATAATGTGTTCTTCTTTTTGCTTTACGTGTCTTTGAATTTCTTCTCTGTTGAACAGCCATTTCTAATCATCCTCCTCGAATCTGTACTCTTTCAGCTTCTGTAAGCGCGGATCTATCTCGTCTTTTCGGGACGCTTCATAGTCCTCTTCAGATACGAAAGACCAACCATCCCCTCTAGAATACTCTATTTTTTCTTTTTTGACAACTTTTATCGGAACTTCCGGCATAACGATATAAAGAATGATATCTTCGATCGTCCGATCGCAATCCAGAAGAAAGCCTTCCTCCTCCGGTTTGTTCACGACCTTGTCATCATCACTCAGTTCAAAAGGCACATAAACGTCCTCCAATGAGATCGCACAAGGGCACACCATTTCCCCCTGCACCTGATAGTTGATACGCAATTCATCTGTGGCATCATAATAGAATACGATCTCCCCTGTCACGTTTTCCAGTCTGCGCAAAAACACATTGTCTTGAACGACATAAGAATCGATGCTGACCGGATAGCATTTCTCATTGGCGATGTTGAACAGATCTTTGAGATAGATTTTCACAGTCCTATTATATAATAATCATGTGAAAAGAACAGGCATAATCGTCGAATACAATCCGTTCCACAACGGCCACAAATATCATATCGAACAAAGCCGATCCTTATGCGATCCGGACGTACTGATCGCCTGCATGTCAGGCAATTTCAATCAGCGCGGTGACATCTCGATCATCAATAAATACGAGAAGACTTATGCCGCCCTGTCCCATGGCGTTGACCTGGTCATCGAGCTTCCTTATATATATACGGTGCAGAATGCCTACGTCTTCGCAAGAAGCGGCGTGAAACTGCTTCAAAAGCTAGGCATCGAAGAACTGGTCTTCGGCTCCGAGACAGGAAACCTCGAAGAGCTTTCCAAATATGCGGATCTGGAAGTCGATGTCACAAGACTGAAAGAGCTGTTACATGACGGCAATTCCTTTCCCATGTCCTATGGCCTTCTGGCGGGATCGTTATATCCCAATGACATACTGGCGGTGGCGTATCTGAAAGCTTTGAAAGATACTTCGATCAAACCGCTTTGCATACAAAGGACCAACGAGTATCATTCGAATGATCTTGATGTCATCGCTTCGGCGACCGCGATACGAAACGCCTTACAACAAGGAAAAGACGTATCGATGGCGACCGATATCAGTTTCGATGAACCTCTGTTCAATAAGGACTTATACCCGTATATCCGAAGGCTTCTGTTCACGATGAGCAGCGAAGAACTGCGCGGGATCTTCCTGATGTCGGAAGGCATCGAAAATCTGCTGAAGCGCAATGCCGTGAGATACGATGACTATGAAGATTTCCTGAACGCTTCCATCTCAAGACGCTATACCCGTTCCAGGATACAGCGCATCCTCTTGCATCTTTGCTGCCACGTAAGAACGAAAGATGTGGCTGATCTCAAGGAGCCGGACTACATCCGAGTGCTGGGTTTCAACGTTAAAGGAAGAGCGCTGTTGAAAGAAGTCAGGGAAGACGTTAATATCGTCACCCTGTTCAAAAACATCCCGGAACCTTACAAGTCGATCGAATACAGAAGCGACTTGCTATATGCGTCCCTGTTAAAGGACTCCAACGCCTACATCAAGAGGCAGCTGGAAGGCCCCGTCATCTGTAAATAAGGCAAAAAGAAAATGGCAATCACTTGCCATTTTTTGATCTGAAATTTCAGCCGATCACATCTCAACGTTGTGATAGACTTCCTGAACATCTTCGACCTGGTCGAGGTTGTCCAGCAGTCTCTGCCACATTTCCTTGTCATGTTCATCAGTCAATGTGACATATTCCTGCGGCAGCATCTTGATCGCACAGACGGAATACTCGCAATCCGGGATCAAAGCATCGATCGCTTCCTGAGCCTTGTGAAGATCTGCCGGAGAAACATAGACCGTCATCTCGCCTTCTTCGACTTCGATATCGTTGACATCGACATCGGCGTTGATCAATGTATCAAGCATCGTATCTTCATCTTCATATTTGAAGCTCAATACGCCCAGGTTGTCATAGTTGAAAGAAACGGAACCCTTGACACCCATCTTGCAATGAGACTTGTTGAAGCACTGGTTCATCGCAGCGACCGTTCTGTTGGAGTTGTCTGTCAGACAGTCGATGATGATCGTTGCAGCGCCCGGGCCGAAACCTTCATATCTGAGTGAATCGTAGGATTCACCCGTACCGCCTTTGGCCTTTTCGATCGCTCTTTTGATGACATCAGCAGGGACCTGGTTGGCCTTGGCTTCTTTGATCTTGGATCTTAATGCGAGGTTCATATCCGGATCAGGAACGCCAGACTTTGCGGCAATATAGATCTCCTTGCCGTATCTAGAATAGACTTTTGATTTCATTGCGGCGGTCTTAGCCATTGCCGCAGCTCTTACTTCATGCGCTCTTCCCATAAATTCACCTCACTAAAAAATTTTTACTTCTTTATTTTAATACTAAATAGTGTATTTGCAAAATATTATATTCATCAAAAAAGGGTGTCTTTATGATGTGACACCCTTAACTTTGTGATGATTATTTGTTGAGGACTTCCTTTACCAGAGCAGTGACTTCTGACTCGGTATGGCATTTGACTGCCTTGCTTGCCAGATCTTCCATCTCTTTTTTGTTGAGGGAAGTGATGATCTTTCTGGTAGGAAGGATCTTGGATGCGGACATTGAGAACTCATCGAGTCCCAGACCCAGAAGTACCGGAGCAGCCATCGGATCGCCGCCCATCTCACCGCACATACCGCACCATCTGCCTTGTGAATGTGCGCCATCAATCGTCATCTTGATCAGACGAAGGATCGAAGGATTCAACGGCTGGTAGAGATATGCGACTTTCTCGGACATTCTGTCGGCAGCCATGGAGTACTGGATCAGGTCGTTGGTACCGATGGAGAAGAAGTCTGCGTATTTCGCAAATTCATCTGCCAGAACTGCGGAAGCCGGGATCTCGACCATCATACCGATCTCGATCTCATCGGATACCGCAACACCTTCCGCCTTGAGTTCTTCCTTGGTATCGAGAACGAACTGTTTTGCGTTTCTGAATTCGTCGATCGTAGCGATCATCGGGAACATGATGGCCAGCTTGCCATAGACGGAAGCTCTGAGCAATGCTCTGACCTGTGTCTTGAAGATATCTTTTCTATCCAGACATAATCTGATCGCACGATAGCCTAAGAACGGGTTCATCTCAGGATCGAATTCGAAATAAGGAAGTTTCTTGTCACCGCCGATATCCAGTGTTCTGACGACGACTCTCTTGCCTTCCGCTCTTTCAAGGACGACCTTGTAGGCATTGAACTGGTCTTCCTCGCTTGGGAAGTCATCCGTGGATTCCATATACAGGAATTCCGTACGGTATAGACCGACACCTTCCGCACCGTTGGCAATGACATTGTCCATGTCTTTCGGTGAGCCGATGTTGGCGACCAGTTCGACCTGGTGACCGTCGACCGTGATGGATGGCTTGTCGAGAAGTACCTGTAAAGCAGCCTTTTCTTCAAGGAACTTCACGCGTTTCTCTTCGTATTCTTTTAACTGTTCCTCGCTCGGATTGATGATGACATCACCTTCCTTGGCATCGAGGATGATCTTGTCTCCGTGCTTGCAGGAAGACATGATGCCTGTGCAGCCGACGACTGCCGGAAGGCCCAGAGCGACAGCCATGATCGCCGCATGGGAAGTCTTGCCGCCGATCTCCGTTACGAAACCGAGCGAATATTTCTTATTGAGCTGAGCCGTATCGGACGGGGTCATCTCTTCGGCAACGATGACGACCTCCTCGTCGATCGCTGTCAGGTCAGGAATAGTCAGTCCCAGGATATTGCATAAGAGTCTGAAAGAAACGTCTTTGATATCGGCAGCTCTTTCTTTGAAGTATGCATCATCCATCGATTCGAACATGCCGACCATCATATCGGAGACCGTCTTGGTCGCCTGGTCTGCATTGGAACCGTCTTTGATCATGCCGACGATCTGATCCTTGTATTCCGGATCCTGTACCATCATCAGGTGAGCGTCAAAGATGGCGAGTTCTTCAGGAGCTAATGTAGCGCTGGCTCTTTCTTTGATCTGTTCGATATCGCTGATCGTCTTGGCCATCGCATCTTCAAAGACCTTGAGTTCGGCTTGAGTGTCTCTTTTTTCTTCGGAGATGACGATGTTAGGCTGTTCAAGCTTATAAACTTTACCTATGGCAATACCGCTTGATGTAGCTATTCCTTTTAAAAACATATTAATTACCCTCTCTTTACTTAATTTAATTATACTTCACAAACATTTACAGACAACTCAGAAAATTCATATACGCACGGTTTCTGTGCCTGTAATAAGAAGATGCAGAGAAGTATTCCAGATACCAGTTTCCTTTTCTGCCTTCCATGATCTCTTTTTCGATGATGAATCTGTCATCCTCATCAAGATTCTCGATAACGTTCTCGATATGGGTGACGATCATGATCCCGGATTCGATCTTTCTGCAATCATGGCTGGCAATGTTCTGCTGTGCCTCCTCCAGTAAAAGTTTGAAATCCCTGTAATTCTTTGACAGTATTTCAATGTCACGTCTTTGGTTTCTGTTACCGATCCGTTTCATATGCCCCTTTTCTAGATCAAAGGTGCTTGCGCACCTTTGATCGATAATTCATGATCTTGATTCAATATGCCGGCTTATTCGCTGATCTCGATCAAGCCGTAGCCTCCTTCGTTCCTCTTATATACGACAGCCAGTTTCTCTGAGTCGACATCCCTGTAGATGAAGAAGGAATGCGACAGCATCTCCATACGCATGATCGCCTCATCAAGGATCATTTCATCCGCATAGATCGTCTTGGTCCTGACCGGTGTATCCTTTTCTTCGTCGACCTCCTCATAGAAGTTTTCCGCAAGGGATTCTTTGTGTCTTCTCGAAAGTCTGCCCTTCTGTCTTCTGATCTGATCTTCCAGCTTATCGATCGCCAGATCTACGGCTGTGGAGAAGTCCTGATGTACGACTTCCGACCTCATCAATCCGATCTTGGTAGGAACGTTCACCTCAACTTTCAGAGCGTCTCCGTGGATCTTTACGGTGACACGGGCACTTTGTGCCTCGTCAATGACAACGTATTTGTTGAGCTCGGAAAGTCTTTCTTCGATCTTTTCCCTCATCGCGTCATTCACTGTTACATTTTCACCATAAATAGCGAATTTCATAAGTCTTCCTCCTTTATATTTATTTAGACTCAAGCATGAGTTGAATCAGCCATCTGTAGACCAAGAAGAGTCCGTAGGCATCCAAAGAACAGTATTCCTTGAGATTCTCTACGATCTTCTCGCCTTTTTCTTCATCGGCATTGGCAATGTCGCGCCAGCTGTAGACCGCCTCCATGCCGTCATAGATATCCAGGTCCTTATAGGAATAATCCGAACAGATATCCACAAGCTTCTTCAAAGAGTAATTGCCTTGCATGCGCACATCATAGACCAATCCATCGATGAACGGTACCGCAAGATCGACGAACCTGTCGACGATCTTCTCCAGTTCTTCCTTGTATTCCGGATAGATGACAGAGAGTTCGATCAGTCTTAAGCACTCCGCACCCTGGGCGTTATAGGCCAGGATCGGTCCTTCTTTGGGAAGGTATTCCAGCAAAGCTTCCACGAATTCCTTTCGGCAGTCCCCCGTTCCTACGAAGGTCCTGTGTTCCATATGTCCGTTTTCATCGATGTAATACAAGGCGAATTCGAAACATACGACATCCATCGGCCGCATCTTTTCATACGACGGGATCAGATAGCGGTCCCATTCGAAATCGATGAACGAGATCGGCCTTTTGGAGATCTTGTCAAGCCAGGAAGAAAGCGAATAATGGTCGATGAACAGTCCGCCGTTTCTCGAAGCCATGATCTGGGCGTATTGGGTCCTGCTTCCTTCGAGAAGATCGGTATTGACGTCCTTGAGATGACGGATGCCTTCTTCATACATCCGGTTCTTATACTGGCTCGATACGAGGGTCAGGATGGAATCATCCGCATCTTTCTCCTCGTTCGGGAAACACTTGTCGTAATGATCACATAAGCCGTTCAGCTTGCAATAACGGCATTTTCTGGGAGCTTCCTTTTGCGGATCGAACGCTTCCATCTCCTTCAGATATCTTTTGAAATCGACATCGACTTCTTCGATGATGCTTTTCAGACTGCGGCGATTGAAGCTGTTCTCGCAAAGAAACAGTTTCTTGGGATCGAGCGTCCCTTCATTGACATAGTCACCGTTGAGACGGATCAGATAGATCTCACCGATCTTAATCCCAAGGTCCTTGAGTACCCGCAAAGTGATCCGATAGCTTAACGTATCCAGATCCTTGACATAGGTGCCGTAATACATGAAATAAAGATCGAAAAGATCGCCGTTTTTGTGCATGAAAGGAACATTCACGCGCATCTCGTCTTCAACGAAACGCGGATGAACGAACCACTCATACTGATCTATCTGGGAGAAGAACCTCTCCCCGGGATCATTTCGGACCCCTTCATAACATTCTTTGATGCCGAAGTATTCTTTGAGCAGATCCACGATATTCTCATCGGAACGAAGATATGGCTTAAAAACGTTATTTTCGTCTTTACTGAAATAGTAAAGCCTTTGACAACGCAGAAACTTTTTTATATCACTGATATGATACATATCTACCTCTGTTTATATTATAACGTATTTTTTCTTTGAGTATGCACGCCAGTATCTTTTCAGCAAAAGAAAAGCACTCGTTTGTCCGAGTGCTTCGTCCTTATATTCTATTCTTCGATGATGCGTATCGACTCGATCTGAGGCATCTCTTCCTCTTTGATCGTACCGTTATTGTCGATCGGTCTTGCATCGGCAGCGATCTTCTTCACGATATCAAGGCCTTCATAGACCTTGCCGAAAGCGGCATATTGGCCATCGAGCCATTCCGCATCCCCCACCATGATGAAGAACTGCGACGTGGCGGAATTCATATCGTTGGCTCTTGCCATCGATAAGACTCCTTCCGTATGCTTCAGATCGTTCTTGAAGCCGTTCGCCTCGAATTCTCCTTCGATGTTTTTCGCCTTGCCGTAGAGATCGGCACCGCCCTGTATCATGAAACCGTCGATGATCCTGTGGAAACGATTGCCGTCATAGAATCCCTCTTTCACCAGTGCAACGAAGTTGGCAACGCTTTTCGGCGCTATATCACCGTAAAGTTCGGCCTTCACCGTTCCGTAATCTTTGATGTCGATCGCCACTTTGATGATCTCACCGCTGACTTCCTCCTGTACGGGAGCCTCAGTTTCTGCCGTTTCTTTTTTTGAGCAGGCAAACAGGCTCATCAGCAGCAAGAGTATTGCGATCTTTCTGACTGTTTTCATTGTCTTCTCCTGTATCACTGAATTAATCGCCGATCCAGCAGGCGTAAAGCTTCATGGAGCCGTCGACCGGTGTTTCCGGATCGAAACGGTCCTCACAGCTCGCATATCTGGAATAGCCATCGAAACGATAGCCCTCTCTGTTCGGTTCCTCGTATTCGATCAGATCGCCATACATGAGTTTCTGGCTGGCGACAGGTGTGCCGCCTTGCGTATCGAATTCGATCACGAAGCCCCTGTTGTTGAACCCGATCATCAGCACGATGAACAGTAAGGCGATCAGTCCGACGATGATGAAGTCCAAAGTCCTGAGGGAGATGTGGATGTTCTTATAGATGTTATGCAAACTAAGAGGCGAAACATTCATTTCGCCCTTAGTTTCAACATTTGATTCTTCTTTTTCGATATCTGCCATTACTTCTTTGTCAGATACTTACGCATATCGATCGCGCAGGCGATCAGGATGATCAGACCCTTGACGATGTAGATCAGGTTCGCGTTGACAGATAAGAAGTTCAAGCCGGCAAAGATGACCTGTAACAGAAGGACACCGATGATGACGCCGGAGATCTTACCGGTACCGCCGACGAAGGAAACGCCGCCGATGACACAGGCTGAGATCGCATCGGATTCATAGTTGAGACCGGTAGTCGCATTCGCGGAACCGACTCTGGCTGCATCGATGAAACCGGTGATCGCATACATCATACCGGCAAGCGTGAAGACCATCATGATCGTCTTCTTGACGTTGACACCGGAGACTTCCGCAGCGACCTTGTTGGAACCGACAGCGAACATATTCTTGCCGAACGTCGTCTTGTTCCAGATGACCCACATGATGCCTACGAAGCACAGTGCATATAAGACATACATCGGGATCGAGACCGTTCCGATCTTGAACAGAGAACCGGTTACGAGCTTCTTATAAGAATCCGTCATACCGGAGAGTGCCATACCGTTGTTGGTACCGAGCATCATATACATCAGGATGAGACCGTAGACGATCAGCTGGGTAGACAGCGTGACGATGTACGGATGCAGATCGAACTGCGCAACGCAGAAGCCGTTTACCAGACCGATGAAGCCGCCGACACACAGGATGATCAGAAGAACAAGCGGGATCGGAAGCGGAGCCGTCATGGACGGGAAGATCTTGTATACGGTCGTCAGTAAGGAAGCTGTGATACATGCGCTCAGACCGACGATCTTACCGGCGGAAATATCCGTACCGGCAAGAACGATACATCCGGCGATACCTAAAGCCATCGGAAGCTTGGAAGCCGTCAGAGAGATGATGTTGACGATGGAAGCCAGGCCGAGGAACTTCGGTCTCTTGATCGCAACATAGATGACCAGGAACGCGATGATGATGTACATCGCGTTGTTCAACAGCAGATCCAGTATTTTCTTTCTATCAAATTTTTTCATGGATATTCCCCTTCATTTATACATATTTCGCCGCAAGCGTCATGATCTGTTCCTGATCAGTCGTCTTTGCGTCGACCTCGCCTGCCAGCCTGCCGCCGGACATGACTAAGATCCTGTCACAGATGCCGAGCAGTTCCGGCATTTCCGAAGATACGACGATGACACATTTGCCTTGTTTTGCCAGATCGAGGATCAGTTCGTAGATCTCGTACTTGGCACCGACATCGATACCTCTGGTCGGTTCATCGAGCAGCAGGATCGTCGGCTCCGTCAGCAGCCACCTGGTAAGGATGACTTTCTGCTGGTTACCGCCGGAAAGAGAACGGATCTGCGTCTTCTGCGACGGTGTCTTGGTACGAAGCTTATCGATGCCCCATTGCGTGGCTTCCGCCATCTTCTTGTCATCGAGGAACGGACCGTTGAGATAACGTTTCAGGGAAGAGATCGTCGAGTTGGCCTGGATATCTCTGACACCAAAGATACCGGTCGCTCTTCTTTCTTCCGTCAGCATCGCAAAGCCGTTTGCGATCGAATCACGGGAATTGGCATTCTTGATCGGCTTGCCGTTGAGGAACAGCTCACCGGATTTTCTTGTAGCGATACCGAAAATGTTTTCAAGCAGTTCAGTTCTGCCCGAACCATCCAGTCCGGCTACACCCAGGACTTCGCCTTTGTGTGCCGTAAAGGAAACATCGCTCAGTTTGGAGTATTCGGCAGTAAGACCTCTTACTTCCAGTAAAGGTTCGCCGACGACATTGTCTTTCGGCGGATAGACATTGGTGATCTCACGACCGACCATCAGTTTGATGATCTCGTTCATCGTGATGTTCTTGGCATCTCTTGTCGTGATGTACTTGCCGTCACGCATGATCGTGATCTCATCCGAGATACGCAAGATCTCATCCATCTTGTGTGAGATATAAATGATGCCGCAGCCCCTGCTTCTTAAATCGTTGATGATCCTGAACAGGTGCTCGACTTCAACTTCCGTCAATGAGGAAGTCGGTTCATCGAAAACGATGACCTTAGCATTGTATGATACAGCCTTGGCTATCTCGACCATCTGACGTTGAGATACAGGCATTTCTGACATAACTTTTTTAGGATCAACATCGATGTTGAGATCTTTGAAGACCTCCATCGTTCTTTCGTACATCTTCTTTTCCGAAACGAAAGGAAGATTGTCCATCTTCGGGAAGCGGCCGAGCCACATGTTGTCCATGACATTTCTCTTTAAAGCCTGGTTGAGTTCCTGATGCACCATGGCAACGCCATGTTCAAGAGCTTCCTTGGAATCTTTAAAGTTCACTTCTTCACCATTCAGATAGATCTGGCCTTCATCTTTGTGATAAACGCCGAACAGACACTTCATCAGTGTCGATTTGCCGGCACCGTTTTCACCCATCAGGGCATGGACCGTTCCGGCCTTAACGCTTAAATTAACATCATCCAGCGCTTTGACGCCCGGGAATGACTTACTTATGTGTTCCATTTTCAATAGAACATTGTTTTCACTCATAGATAACCCCCTACTAGAGTTCATAGACAAATATGCAGTCACGATAGCCGTGACTGCATATTTCGTTTCAGTAATTCTCGACTATTATCCGTTATAAGCAGAATAAGGGATATTGACTCTCCAAGTACCTTCTAATTCGTAAGCGGAGTTGATTCCGTCGAATGCGCCTGCACCGTTCATGAAGTTGACAGCGATGGTCTTGACAGCGTCAGCCATACCGACAGCATCCTGTTTGACTGTACCAGTCATGGAACCTTCATTGATCAGAGCGACTGCGAAGTCCATAGCATCGACACCGAAGACAGGAACGACGACCTGACCCTGAGAAGGATCATTGTAACCGTGGTTCTTTAAGGAAGCGACTGCGCCCTGAGCCATATCATCGTTGTTGGCGATGACTAATTCGATCATGTTGCCGTTAGCTTCGTTGTACTGAGAAAGGATCGTCTCCATGTAGTCGTTTGCAGCAGCAGCGGACCAAGCACCATTCAAGTCTAACAGATACTTGTCGGAGTTGTTCTCGTCGTAGAAAGCTAAAGCTGGTTTGCCGGCAGCTGTTAAGATCGCATCAGCGTCTTCAACACCATACTGGGTTCTTGCGTCAGCTTCGAGGTTGCCTTCCTGGCCCTTGAACATAACATAAGAGATCGTGCCATCACCGTTGAGGTCAACAGTGTCATAGTTAGCTAATACATAATCGCCGACCATCTGGCCTTCCATATGACCAGCCTGAGTGTAGTCAGTACCGACATAAGCAGTCTTGTCATAAGAAGTTACGACGTTTTCAGAAACGGAACGGTTGAAGAATACGACCGGAAGATTTGCTTCTTTAGCAGCATCTAAGATCGTCTTTGTAACGTCATCGTTGGATGCTTCGACCTGGTTGACGACTAAGACCTTGACGCCTTTAGCGATCGCAGTCTTGATCTGGTCAGTCTGAGTAGCCTGGTCAGTGTTAGCGTCATAGTGATAATAAGAAACGCCTGCTGCTTCGAAAGCTTCTGTCATAGCAGAACGAACGCTGGAAAGATAAGCATCAGTGTGGTTGTACCAGAAAACTGCTACATCTTCAGCATCAGAAGCAGGAGCTGCCTCGCCGCCGCCTTCGCCGCCGTTGCCGTTAGAGCAACCGACAAGAGCGAAAACCATGAGAGCAGCCAATAAAATACTTAAAAGCTTTTTCATTTTTTCCTCCTTGGGCACATGGCCCATAATTTAATTATAGCCATTATGTAAACGATTACAACAAAAATAATTTCACGATTTTTTCACAAAAAGCATGGCACTTGACAGCTTATTGTCCTATGCGGTATAAATGAAGAAACCGATGCGGAAGAGTAAGTAAGATCTGAGGCGCCTTTTACAGAGAGTCATGAATTGGTGGAATGTGACAGAGAGTGCAGATCCGAATGGACTTCCAAGGGCAAACAGAAACGTAAGGAGTATGGGCGACGAACTGATCCCCCGTAAGAGGATCCGCATATGATGGTATGCATGAGTGGATACAGAAAAACTGTATCAAGCCGGGTGGCACCGCAGGAAAAAAATATGATCCTGTCCCAGCAATTTCGGGACAGGATTTTCTTTTGTCCCCTGCGAGGTGAAAGATGAAACAAGACAAACGATGGCGTCCTTTCTTAAAGATCGGAAACTGAAAAACGAATCAAAAAAGAAAGGAAACGCACAACATGAAAAAAGTATTCGCTCTTATTCTCAGCTTATCTATTCTCCTTACGCTCACCGCCTGCGGCAGTCAAGCCCCTGCTGAAGAACATGCGGCAGAAGAGAAGACTTCTTTTACGATCGGCATCTGCAACTATGTCGATGATGCATCGCTCAACCAGATCGTCGACAGCATCCTTTCCGGACTTAAGACAAAAACGCAGGGAAGCGATGTACAGATCGAAGTCCTTTACGACAACGCCAACGCCGATGCCAACGTCATGGCACAGATCATTTCCAACTTCATTTCCAAAAAAGTCGATCTGATGGTCGGCGTCGCCACTCCTGTCGCCTTGAACATGCAGGCAATGACGCAAGACGATCCGATCCCGGTCATCTTCGCCGCCGTTTCCGATCCGCTCTCCTGCGGTCTGGTGGAAAGCCTGGAAGAACCGGGTGTCAATATTTCGGGAACTTCCGACTTCCTGAATACCGAAAACGTTCTGCAGCTCATGGTACAGCAGAATCCGGACATCAAGAAAGCAGGACTTTTATATGACGCCGGTCAGGACGCTTCCACAGGCCCGATCGAGGAAGCGAAACGGTTCCTGAGCGAAAATGGCATCGAATACATCGAAAAGACCGGTACGAACGTCGATGAGATTAAACTGGCAGCCGCCGCATTGATCTCGGAGGGCGTGGAAGCGATCTTCACACCGACCGACAATACGGTCATGACGGCGGAACTTTCGATCTATGAACAGTTCATGGAAGCCGGGATCCTGCACTATGCCGGTGCAGATTCCTTTGCCTTGAACGGCGCATTCTTAGGTTATGGTGTCGATTACGCAAACCTTGGCCAGGAGACGGCTGAAATGATCTATGACGTCTTAGTCAACAAAGCCGACATCGCAAAAATGCCGGTCCGTACCTTCGATAACGGTACGGCAACGATCAACGAAGATGTATTGGTTTCTGCAGGGCTTGACCTGAACGCTTTGAAGGAAGCATTCGGTCCCTACTGTACGAACATTCAGACCATAAGGACTGCGGAAGAATTCGAATAGATTATGTCGACTCTTGTTTATACGACGATCGAATTATCATTGATCGGCTCTATGACGGTACTGGGACTCTATCTGTCCTATACGACGCTCAATGTCTGTGACTTATCGACAGACGGCTGTTTCACATTAGGCGCTACTATCGCTGCAATGGTCGTTTTATCGGGACATCCCTTTCTTGCCATACCCGCCGCAATGATCGCCGGCATGTCTTCCGGCTTCATCGTAGCGATCATGCAAAGCTACCTGGGAATCAATTCCCTTCTGTCCGGGATCATCCTCAATACGGCTTTGTATTCGGTCAATATCGCTGTCATGGGAAACTCTTCTCTGGTGAACCTGAACAAGGCCCGTTCGATCTATACGATCATCAAAGACGTATTCAAAGATACGTCCCTTTCCTCCGTGAGCTTCTTATTCATCGAAACCTTCTTCGTACTGGCCGTCCTGTGCTTCCTGAATCGTTTCTTAAAGACACGGATCGGCTTAGCCATCAAGGCGACCGGCGATAATGAGGTGATGGTCGAAGCCTCATCGATCGACCCGAAGATCACGACCCTGATCGCATTAACGATCGCCAACAGCTTCACCGCACTTTCCGGAAGCCTGCTGGCCCTTTCACAGCGATCGGCCAACATCGACATCGGAAGCGGCATGGTGACGATCGCTCTGGCATCCCTGCTGATCGGAAGGATCTTCACCAGAAACAAGTCCGTATTCAAGCAGCTGCTTGGCTGCGTGCTTGGCGCACTGATCTTTCGCAGCATCTATGCCCTGGCGCTTCGATTGAATATGCCTGCCTTCATGCTGAAGCTCATCTCGGCACTTATCGTAGCGATCACCATTTCCGTTCCTTATATCCGTACTCAGATCCCGCTCATGAAACGCAAAAGAGCGCTCAGGGAGGCAAGATGATACAGGTAAGACATCTCACCAAGATCTTCAACGAAGGAAGCATCGACGAAAAAAAGGCGCTCGATGATCTGTCTTTGGACATACGGGATGGTGATTTCATCTGTATGATCGGTGCCAACGGCTCGGGCAAGTCCACACTTCTCAAATGCCTGTCGGGTGCCCTGATCTGCGAAGAAGGAAGCATCGTCATGGACGGAAAAGACATCACCCTGGATTCGCAGCATAAACGTGCCCATGAGATCGGTCACCTCTTTCAGGATCCGATGGCCGGCAGTGCGCCGCACATGAGCGTCGAAGAAAATCTGGCACTGGCCGCCAAAAACGGCGGCTGGCTCTCGTTCATCAAAGAAAAAGACCGGAAACAATTCAAAGAAAAACTTTCCGCTCTTGACATGGGACTGGAAGACAAACTGTCCGTTCCGGTCGGTTCCCTTTCCGGAGGCATGCGTCAGGCTCTGACCCTGGTAATGAACACGATACGCAAGCCAAAGCTCCTGTTGCTTGACGAACATACGGCAGCTCTGGATCCGCAAAGTGCCGCCAAAGTCCTTGAGCTGACTGAAAAGGCGGTCTCAGATAAAAAGCTGACCTGCCTCATGGTGACACATAATATGCAGACGGCACTGGATCTGGGCAACCGTCTGATCATGATGCATGAAGGAAAGATCGTCCTGGATCTCAACAAAGAAGAAAAAGAAAAACTGACCGTAGAAAATCTGATCGCAATGTTTCGTTCCAGTACGAAAGAAGATCTTCAGAACGACCGCATGTTACTGCTTTAAAAAATGTCTCCGAGGAGACATTTTGTTTAGATCAGTGTCTTTGTGCCGAATGGCCGTACGCGCACTTTCAGCAGGCAGTCATCGCCAAATACCGAGCACATCAGTCTGGATATGCCTTCGACTTTTTCGCTCGGCACGATCAGCTGTATCGTTCCTTCAAAGCCGCCGCCATGGACCCTGTATGCGCCTTCCTGGCCAAGATACATATCTGCAAGTGCCAGGCCGATCGCCAGGGATTGCGAATTGACACGGGAAGCCGGATAGACGTTCTGCAGATATTCAAAGGAAGATCTGCCGGATTCTTTCATCAGATATAAGAGTTTGTCGATATCGTTGTTGCGGATCGCTTCTCTTTCCTCGATTGCCCTTCTGTCTTCATTGTAGAAATGTAAGGCTCTTAACATCGCGCGGTCATTGTTGACCTTTTCCCGGATCTCTTTGAAATTCGCAAGAAGTTTTTCCAAAGAAGAATCCGCCAGATAATCGACGCCAAGTTCTCTGGCAACGCTCTTGATCTCGTTTGGAACGGCGGCATACTCATGCGACAGATCGGAGTGATCGCCCTTGGTGTTGACCAAGATCAGCTCATAACCGTGATCGGAGAACGAGAAATCAAAACTCTCGATGACAGGCTCTTCCGGTCTTCTGAAATCGATCGTCACAAAACCGCCGACCGAGATCGCCATCTGGTCCAGCAATCCGCTCGGTTTGCCGAAATAGGTGTTCTCGGCAAATTGTCCGATCTTTGCCCTGAGGATCGGGTCGATCTTATCATCGTTATACAAAGTATTGAATATCTCCACCAGCATGACTTCAAAACATGCGGAAGAAGAAATGCCCGAACCGACCAGGACCCTTGATTCGCACAATGCATCAAAGCCGCCGTAACGATAGCCTAAGCTGTTCAGGCGATACGCGATGCCGCGGATCAGGGCTTCCGAAGTGTTGATCTCTTCCTCTTTGATGGAGAGATCATTCAAGTCCACCGGTGCGATCTTGAAATCGCCGTCACGGTAATAGACCGTATTCTTGTCATTAGCTTTTACGACAGCCAGATTGTCCATGCTGAGGCCTGCCGCAACGACATGACCGTGCTGATGGTCGGTGTGATTGCCTCCGATCTCGGAACGGCCCGGCGAAGAGATGAAATGATAATCGCCGTCGCCATATAATTCATAGGCTCTGTCAAGCAGCTTGAGATATCTCTGTTTTTCTTTGGTAAGGTCGTCTTCACAGATGACTTTTTTCAAAAGAGGGTCGATCTGTTCGGAAACGACATATGCTTTCAGATCTGCATAATTCATAAAACTAACCTAAATGTGATTTGCCTATCATTGCGGCACCAAGAACGCCCGGTTCCGCCAGCTGTGCCTTCAGGATCGGAACATCTCTCATGGCTTCATGAGCCATGGAACGGAAATACTCTTTGACTTTGGAGAAATAGATCGCGGAAGAATGCGAGCAGCCGCCGCCGATGACGAAGCAATCCGGCGCACAGATCGCTGAGATCGCAGCCAGACAGGTCGCGAAATCTTTTGACATCTTATCGACGATCGCCATCGCCACTTCATTGCCTTCTCCTGCCAGCAGGAAGACTTTTCTTGCCGAATCGCCCTTTTCACCGATCAGATCCTTGCCGATCAGACCGATCGCCGTACCCGACGCAACGGATTCGACACCGCCTCTGTTGAGGTGGGAATAGACCGGATACTGTTTGGCATCCGGATCGACGATGACGTTGGCAACTTCACCGGCATACCCCTTATGACCGGAAATGACCTTGCCATCGATGACCAGAGCGCCGCCGATACCGGTCGAATGGGTCAGGAAGTAGACTTCATGATAGCCTCTGCCGGCACCGAGGACAGCTTCCGCCAGACCTGCGGCATTGGCATCGTTGTCCAGGAATACCGGAACACCGGTAACTTTCTGCATATTATCGGCAAACGGATACCCCTCACAGCCCGGGATATTGGTCGCCTGTGTGATCACGTTTCTTTCGCCGTCTACCGGGCCCGGAATTGCCAGGCCGATGGACTTGACATCGGTAAGATCAAACTGGTTGAGCAGTTCGAGAATGTTTTCCTCGATCTTTTCCGGTCCTTCCAATCCATGAGAAGGCGCGATGACATCCTGGACGATCCTTCCTTCGTCGTCCACTTTGGCAATCCTGACGTTGGTACCGCCTAAATCGATTCCTACATAATAATCCATTATATTACCTCTCGTTTTTCTTCATTATACCAAGCAGATCATAGTTTTGATATCCGCTAATCTCAATTTCATAAAATTCTCCGATCTTAAGCGGTTCATCCGTGCTGACATAAATGATGCCGTCGATCCCGTCAGGAGCCGACATATAGCTTCTTGCGACATAGCGGTCAAACAGCGATTCGTAGCGTTCGATCAAAGCGGTATAGGTCTTTCCGATACGTGCTTCATTCTTTTCATTGACGATCTGCTGCTGCAAAGTCATCAGGCGTTCGTATCTTTCCTGTTTGACTTCTTCTTCGACCTGTCCGTCCATGTCATAGGACTTGGTATCCTCTTCCGGCGAATAGGTAAAAGCGCCTAACGAATCAAAACGGATCTCTCTTACAAGATCGAGCGTGTCTTCGAAAGTCTTTTCCGTCTCATGCGGGAAACCGACGATCAGAGTCGTGCGGATGTAGGCATCTTTGAAATACTTGCGTATCAGAGCAATCTTGTCTTTGATCAGCTGCACGCTCCCGCGCCGGTTCATCAGTTTCAATATCTCATCATTGCCATACTGTATTGGGATATCAAAGTACGGCAATACCCTCTTGCATTGAGACATTTCGATCAGAAGGTCCTCTTCGATCTCATCGGGATACATGTAGAGTATCCTGATCCATTTGAATTCGATCTTATCGAGCTCATGGATCAGATCCTTCAAAGCGAAACGCCCGTAAAGATCGTGGCCGTAATAGGTCGTATCCTGTGCGACGACGTTGAGCTCCTTCACGCCGTTTTCAAAAAGGCGTCTTGCCTCTGCGACATTGTCTTCGATCGGATAGGAACGGCAATTGCCGCGTATCAGAGGGATCGCACAGTATGAACAGCGGTTGTCGCAGCCATCCGAGATCTTCAGATAGGCCGTATAGGAACTGTTGGCCAGCTTGCGGTTTTTGCCATACGTATTGATGAAACGATGATCGAAAAGTTTCGAAAGAAGCTCCGGCAGTTTCGGATAATCCCCGATCGGCACGAAAAGATCGACCTCCGGAAATTCTTCTTTGCATTCATCAAGATAGCGCTGCACGAAACACCCCGTCACGATCAGCTTCTTGAGATTATTCTTCTTATATTCGGCGATCTCCAGTATCGTATCGATCGCCTCCTCTTTGGCGCTGAGTATGAAACCGCAGGTGTTGATCAGGACGACATCGCATTTCTTGAGATCATATTCATATTCAAAATACGGGTCGTCAAAAAGACCGATGATGTTCTCGCTGTCGACGAGATTCTTGGCACAGCCAAGAGAGATAAATCCAACTTTCATTTTAGTTCACCAACTCTGTTAAATTATTTGCCCACTTATAACTGTTATATCGTTTCAAGGTCAGGATAAAACGGACGACCTGTTCCATCTGACATAATAATACCAGCAAGACCACATCTTTGGCACCGAAATACACGCCGGCAAAAGCGATCGGGATGCCTACGGCATACATGATGCCGGAATCAAGCAGATTGTAGATCTTGGAATCTCCGCCCGCCTTCAAAGTACAGAACATGACATAGGTGAATACCCGCATGAAGGCCTTGAAGCCGTAGACCATCAGCATCTTGGAACAATCCGCATAGATCACAGGATCGGAAATGTGATACAGATCCAGGAAAACAGGTGACAGCGCCACCATGAATATCCAAAGCAGCGCACCGACCGCAAAAGACAGTCCCAGATGATAACGGGACTCTTCTTTTGCCTGTTCTATCCTTCCTTCGCCAAGAAGGGTGCCGACGATGATCGAGACTGCCTCACCATAACCCCAAACGGCAAACAGAGCCAGATTCAGGATCTCGGAGCTGACGTAGATGACCTCCATCGAAGAAGCACCCAGCATGCCGTAGGCCTTGTTGAACAAAGACTGTCCGAAACCAAACAGCATCTCGTTGAACGCGATCGGAAGCACCTTCCCGATGAACGGTACGACAAAACCGGAATGGAAAGAAAACATCTCTCTGACACCGACCAGAAAGACCGGCTTATCACGAAGTGCGAAGCAGATCGTCGCGATGCAGCAGATGAGTTCACTGGCAAGCACCGCCATGCCGGCTCCGGCCACCCCTTTATGAAAGACATAGATGAACAGGTAGTTGCATAAGATGTTCAGCAATACATAAAAGCCGGAGATGCAGAAAGCGACTCTTGTTCTGTGCATCGCCTGATACATGCTTCGAAAGGAAGTCGTGATGCACATGAAGATCAAAGAGATCATCACATAACGCAGATACACCCAGGAATACGGAAGTATTTCAAGATCATTGAGGTAGAACAGCAGCAATTTATCGCCGAAAAAGAATACCACGCAGATCCAGAACAGCGCGTTCAGCAAGGAAGACGTCAGAAACAGTCCCTGTGTCTTTGCCATGTTCTTATACTGGCCGGCACCGAAAAACTGTGCTCCGAACAATGCCGCCCCCGCTTCAAGTCCCCACAGGAGGTAGTCGTGCAGATAGATGACGTTGTTGGCATTGCCTACCGCCGTGACCATGCCGATCGAAGAGACCATGATCGAACAGATGATCGAGCGGCATGACAGCAGAAGCTGTGACAGCGCACAAGGCAAAGCGATGCGATACACCTTTTTATAAAAATCCGAATCTCCGATATAAGCTCTTACGTTCATACTTCCCCTATTAGTACGATTAAATTGTACCATTGTCAATCCTCATTCGGATCGATCGTGGCTGCTCCGTTTTGTGTAAGATGAGAGTGTGACTTTATGACGCTGTCCCCATTGGGAATCCTTCATGGATCTCTCGCTATATAATCGGTCGATTCACACTCTTGTTTTACGCATCCGCTTATGCATGTAGGGACACGGTTTCGCCTGTGCGCTCGCGTCAAAGACTAATTTGGATGAAAACGGATCCCGTGAAGAGAAAGTCACAGACTAAAGAAGGAGGAAAACAAATGCATGTACTCTATAGGTATCGATGCCGCCAAAGGCAAATCCACCGTATGTATCCTGTCTGAAACAGGAGAAGTGATCCTTCCCCCGAAGGATTATAAGCACGACAGCGAAGAGCTTTTGTCACTGTATGAGACGATAGAGAAACTGACAAAGGGAAAGGAATCAAGAGCCGTGATGGAAGCCACCGGCATCTATCACTGGCCGATCTTTCTGTTTCTGAAGGAAAAGGGATTCTTCGTCTCGATCATCAATCCGTTAAAGATGAAAAGCTTCGTGAAGGATCACAACTTCCGAGGTGTCAAGACCGACAAGCACGACAGTAAGCTCATCGCCCTGTACGGATGTGAAAGATGGTACAGCTTAGCAGACCACAGGATCGAAGATGATGTCTATGAGAAGCTAAGGAGGCTGTCAAGATCCTACAGCAGCTTCCAGAAGCCCAAGATCCATCTCAAGCAGGCCTTAGATGCGCAATTGGAAAAAAACATGCCGGGCATCAAGGAAGTCTTCTTTGACGATATGAAGCTCTATGACTTTGTTTTGCGCTATGTTCACTTCGAAAAGATACGCAAGCTTTCAAAGAAGAAGTTTATGGACAATTTTGACCTGTGGGCAAAGAAAAAGGGATATCGGTTTGTCAGTTCAACTCCCGCAAAGATCTATGAACTGGCTTTGACCGCCATCCCCACCATTCCTTCCGATGACTCGGCAAAGCTGATCCAGGAAAGCCTGATCAGTTCTCTGAAGTCGATCGAAGAAGGGATCAATACTATTCTAGCACGCATAAATGAGCTTGCCTCCAGCCTTCCGGAATATGAGATCTTAAGAAAGATCCCGGGAGCCGGTGAAGTCCTTACTCCCTTACTGATCGCCGAGATCGGTGATATCAGAAACTACCATGACAAGAAATCTCTTGTCAGCACAGCAGGCATCGATGTCCCGCCTTACGAATCGGGAAAGCTTCACGGTTCCAAAAGAGTCATCACCAAGAAGGGAAACGGTCATCTGAGAAGGCATCTGTATCTGCTGGTAAAGCTGATCTATATGTCAAGATCTCAAAGCGATCCGGCAATACATGACTTCATGATGAGAAAGAGCGCAGAAGGAAAACTGTACAAACAGGTCCTGGTGGCAGGCATGCGCAAGTTCCTACACATCTACTATGCCAGAGTCAAAGAAGAGTATAAAAGACGCGGCATCTGGAAGATAGAACGCTGAGAGATCTCTGACAGATGAATAAAACGATCCGTATTTAAAAACCGGATGACAGCATCCGGTCTTTCGTCGTGGATAAATATTCAATGCGGATTCCAAATTAAAATCGCTTGACATTCCTTAGCATGATTATATA